>Ga0307374_10001506_pt1 | contig 43121 bp, 42 predicted proteins | sample OX3MG_FD_202532 | JGI IMG/M metagenome (GOLD analysis project Ga0307374, IMG submission 202532) | Soil microbial communities from Risofladan, Vaasa, Finland - OX-3 | ecosystem: Environmental > Terrestrial > Soil > Coastal area > Acid sulfate soil | place: Finland: Risofladan, Vaasa | collected...
CTCTGTTCTCTGAGACATTGATGTGCACGCCCTGAAACATCTGCTCTCTTCGTTCGGCGAGGTTGGTCTCTTTTGCGAGATCGAAGAGCAGTCGCAGGGTCTTGTCGGTGACGCGGTTCTTTGAATAGTCAAGATAGATTCCTGCTGCCCCTGCATTCAGACGTTCTCCCCGGTTTGGATCCATCCCAAAGAGGTCACGCAGGTGTAAAGGAGCGATCTCTTGGTAGTGGTCCTCGAGCGATTTCCACGATGAGAGCTGTCGTAGAGGGATTGTCGACATGGATTTTTTCGTCTCTTTTCGTGTTGTACCTGTTGCTCAGTTATCTGAGCGTCTTTTTCTGGTCGTCGATCTTTGAGAGCAGGCTGTTCCACGAGTCAACGAACGACCCGGCACCCTCTCTTTGGAGTCGTAAGGCAAGTTCGGAGACATCGATACCGGCATCTGTAAACTTCTTGAGCTCGGCGAGGTATCCACCACCATCTCGTTCCAGTGACGCGTTGATCTTGCCATGATCAAAGAATGCCTCAAGTGTCGTGTCGGGCATCGTGTTGATGGTAAACGGAGCGGCTAGCCCTTGTACATAAAGAGTGTCTGGGGCAAGCGGATCCTTGGTCTTCGTGCTTGCCCAGAGCAGGCGTTGCATGCGCGCTCCACAGTTCGCTAGACGTTGAAATCGTTCTGACTGCATCAGTTCAACATACGCTCGGTAGGTTTCATTGCCGATCGCGAGGCCAAGCCTGTTGTGCAACTCAGCCGGCGCGGATGTTGCGACTGCACTATCCCAACGCGAGATGAAAAGAGAGGCCACCGATCCCACTGCAGGATTGAGTCCGTTGGCGACGCGTCGTTCGATTCCGCGAAGATAGGCCTCTGCGGCCGCCCGATATTGATCAACATGAAAAAGAAGGGTCACGTTGACCGGCACCCCCGACGCAATGCACTCTTCGATCGCCGGGAGTCCTTCGGGGGTTCCAGGAATCTTGATGAAGAGATTGTGCCGATCGGCATGGGTATGTAATGCCTTTGCTGCTTCGACGGTCTTTGCGGTGTCATATGCAAGTAAAGGCGACACCTCGAGTGAAACCCAACCATCAACACCGTCGGTGCGTTGGTGGATCTTTGCGAACAGGTCGGCTGCTCGCCGAAGATCATCAATTGCGACATCAAAGAAGGTCTCCTCAGCCGAGAGACCACGTGCTTCCAGCTCTCGAATTGAGTCGTTGTAGTCACCGGTGGCGATGGCGTTGTCAAAGATCGAAGGATTTGAGGTCAGTCCGGTCACGCAATAGTCATCGATGTATCGCTGAATTTGACCTATGTCGAGCATCTTTCGTGTGATGTTGTCGAGCCAGAGGCTCTGACCAAACTCATGCAACCGTGTCGTAGCGTTCATTATTCTCCCTTCGTCATGGACAAAGTTTCCCGAGCGACGCGGCTGATGTCGTCGGCAGTGAAGCCAAACTTTGTCAAAAGCGCCTTCAATGGCGCAGAGGCACCGAAGGTGTGCATGCCGACTACCGCACCATGGTCACCGACGTATCGTTCCCAACCGAAGGTCGAGGCCTGTTCGATCGCCACGCGAGCGGTGATCGCCGGAGGAAGAACCTCGTCTCGGTACTGCTTGGATTGTCGCTCAAAGAGCTCCCAGCACGGCATGCTCACGACGCGCGCGCGTATGCCCTGATCACGAAGTTCATTGAACGTATCGAGCGCAAGGTGTACCTCTGATCCAGTTGCGAGAAAGATGATCTCAGGCGGTCCGGTGTCCGGGTCGATGAGCACATACGCACCTCGCGCTACTCCAGATGCCGGGGCCATGATTGAACGGTCAAGCGTCGGCAGTGACTGGCGGGTGAGGACCAATGCAGCTGGCTCTCGCCTCAGCTCGGCGATGACCCTCCAGCACTCGGTGACTTCGTTGGCATCGCATGGACGAAAGACGAGCAGTCCAGGCATGGCTCGAAGAGATGCGAGCTGTTCGACCGGCTGATGAGTCGGACCATCTTGACCCACTCCGATGGAGTCATGCGTGAAGATGTGGATTACCGGAATCTCCATCAGTGCCGAGAGGCGGATCGCTGGCCGAGCGTAGTCCGAGAAGATGAAGAAGGTGGACCAAAAGGGTCGAACCTTGGTGAGTGAGATCCCGTTCGCTATCGCAGCAGAGGCGTGTTCGCGGATACCGAAATGGAGGTTCCGCCCACCGGGCGCACGAGATGAAATGTCGTCGGCTCCTGCAAAGACAAGGCGCGTCATTGTCGAGGGAGCGAGATCCGCAGCGCCACCGAGTATCCATGGCACAACTTCAGCGAGCGCATTGAGAACCTGGCCGGAGGAGACTCTGCTGGCAAGACCGGTCGGATCTGCCGGAAATGTTGGAAGTGCACGAACCCAGTTTTCTGGTAGTTCTCGCCTCTGTATCTGGTCGAGCTCTCGTGCGAGGTCGGGGTAGCGGTCTTGATAACGCGCGAACATGTCTTCCCATTCGGAACGCGCCGTAAAACCGCGGCCTCCAACACCCTTCTTGAAAGTTGCATAGACGCTGTCAGGAATATAGAACTCCTGGTCCTCTGGCATCCCGAAGAAGCGTTTCGTCGCTCGTACACCTTCAGCACCAAAGGGCTCGCCATGGGCCTTTGGCGAATCCTCAACCGGCGAGCCATATCCGATGTGGCTGTGGACAAGGATCAGCGTTGGGCGGCTGTACTCGGTTTTGAAGCTGTGGAACGCGCGATCGATGAGATCGATGTCATTCGCGTCGGCGACCGTAATGACGTTCCAACCGTAAGCGAGGAAACGCGCCGCGACGTCTTCAGTGAAGGTGAGATCGATATGGCCCTCTATGGTTACGCGGTTGCAGTCGTAGATCCAACAGAGATTTGCGAGTTGTTGATGCGCAGCAAATGAGGCCGCCTCGGAGGAAACACCCTCCATCATGCATCCGTCACCCGCGAGCGCGTAGACGTCAAAGTCAAACATGGTGAAGTTGGGACGATTGAAGCGCGCCGCAAGCCATCTTCCCGCAATCGCCATGCCTACCGATGTGGCAACCCCTTGGCCAAGTGGCCCGGTGGTTGCCTCGACACCACTTGTCCAGCGGTATTCAGGGTGTCCGGGGCATCGTGAGCCAAGTTCACGAAATGACTTCAAGTCGTCGATACTGACTGCGGGTCCGCCAAGTATTTCGTAGTCGGGCTCGACTGCGGAGACGCCGCTGAGATGGAGCAGCGTCCACAACAGTGTGGACGCGTGACCCTCGGACAGGACAAAGCGATCTCGATTTGGCCAGATCGGATCTTGAGGGTCAAAGCGAAGATAACGCTGCCAGAGCGTGTAAGCAACTGGAGCGATGTCCATCGGCGTTCCGGGATGGCCAGAGTCGGCGCGTTCGACCATGTCCATGCACAGACCACGAATGGTATTTATCGACAGAAGGTCAAGATCGATGATCTGCTCCTTGCCACTCTTTGTAGAGTCTGCGTCATTGGGCCCATTGCGACGATACTCTCGTCACGTCCACGGGCGAACCTCACTATCTCGTGATGTGCACGTGAAAAACTGACGAGATAGTCAGATGCACAGTGAGACCTGCAGATTTGTCGCCTCATGAGTTTTCAGGCTCCATTGACGATCTCTAGCGTTAGTCCGTCTTTATTCGAAAGCACCTCTACCTCATCTCTGCCGTCGTGTCCCTTCGTAAAGCGGAGGTCAAGAGATGACTCACCGACTCGAAGCTGGCTCATCGTCACCTCGGACATCCATTCCGGAAGATTCGGCTGGAGGCGAACGGTGCCATATTGGGCATTCGGGTCGATCCCGAGGAAGGTCGAGACAAGGTGGATGATCGCTCCACTTGACCAGGCCTGGGGAACGTTTGCACCGAGACATTGAACGGGAAATGAGCCGCGATCGCGGTCAAAGCCGGCGAAAAGCTCGGGCAGGCGTTGTGCAGCGAACCTAGAAGCCGCATCGAAGATGCCGCGGGCCACTTTGGTTGCCTCGGCGTTATGTCCATAGGCCTGAAACCCAGCCGCGGCGATCGCACTGTCGTGTGGCCAGACCGAGCCACGCTGGTAGGAGAGCGGGTTGTAGGCGACGTGGTCGGCCGACAGGGTTCGGATGCCCCAGCCACTCCACATATCCTTTTTCATCAGGCGCTTGGCAACTCGTGTGGCCCGTTCGGGATCGACGACTTCGAGCCAGAGAAGATGGCCAGGGTTCGAAGACACCGAATCGATGGGGCGTTTGTCTCCGTCAAGGCCGAGATAGTACGTACCCTCGGACTCCCACCAAAATTGTTGCTCAATCTGGTCGGCGAGTCGATTTGCCTCAGCGCGTAACTTTCTTGCCTGCGAACGTTCTCCAAAGGCACTCTCAACGACTTCGGCCCATTCCCGTTTCGCGGCGACGACATATCCCTGATGTTCGCAGAGCGCGACCGGAAGTTTGGCGTGAGAGCCATCGCTCATGACAATTGCGTCGCCAGAGTCCTTCCATCCCTGATCGCGATAGCCTTCCTCCGTACGTGCCTGATACTCCTGAAGCCCATCACCGTCCATGTCGCCATCGACGTCAATCCAAGAAAGCGCTCGTTCGACATGAGGTCGAATACTTTCAAGCGCGCGACGGTCCCCGTGCCAGCGCCAAGATCGCGCCGCCACGAGCACAAAGAGCGCAGTCGTCTCGTGAGCGCCGTAGTACGGGGTATGCGGCGTGAGATTGAGCGCGGCAAGTTCCCCGTGGCGTACCTCGTGTTCGATCTTGCCCGGCTGCATGTCTCGTCGGTCGTCATAGGAGTCGGCTTGGAGCTTGGCCAGAGCTCGCAGACTTCCGAGCGCGAGCCGGGGTGACAGCGCGAGCGTCTGCATCGAAACAATCAGCGCGTCGCGACCGAAGAGACTGACAAACCAAGGGACACCCGCTGCGGGGACCCAAGCCTCGAGATCCTGTTTTTTTTTGCCGAATGCAGCGAGCTCGTCATGACGATAGAGGCGAAGACCCGCGAGGTCATCGACTGCCTGATGGAGCGCGATGGTCACGTCGACGTTTGAGGTGCCAATGTTTGTTGCCTGGCCGATCCATTGCTTTACGATGGTCTCGGTCTCCGAGATCGAGTCGACCAGGCTATGACACGGTCGAGTTACTCGACGTTCTCGGCCATCGACGACTGGCATCCACCAAAGGCAGCAGTGCCACGTAGCAGATGGCGCAAGTGCAATTTGGAAACGTATTCCACCGTTGGCGAATTCCGGAGGAGAGTCGTTGTTGATGATCTCAATAACGAGTGACCTTTCGAACGTCTTGTTGGTATACGTCGTGGTAAGCCGACGTTCCTCTTGATTCCATAGACTACGGATGGAGCCTCGGCGAATTCGCCGGTGAGCCTTGACATCGAAGAGGTCTGCAAAGTCAGACTCAATACTCACCTCAAGATCGACAATGATCGCCGAACGACTCTGGTTCGTGAGGTCGTAGTCCTCGTGAATTCCTGGACCGATACTGCGATCAAGACGGAGATGGAGGCAGTGTTCAGGTATCCGCCCGCCGTCACATCCATCGACCTCAGCATTCGTGAACTCAAAGCGTGCCGAATGATGATCGACCGCCGTTCCATTGAGAAGGATTGCCCGTCCTCCGCCGAGCTTGAGTCGGTAACCCGAAACGAGTCGGGTATCGTCTGCGAAATATCCCTGTTCTTTGGTGCTTGACATTTCAGCGGAAAGTTCACTCACAACGATTTCGTCGTCAAAGTGCGTCGATACAACCGGTGGCCCGACAGAAATCTCCACGACTTCCCTCTTCCTTTTTTCCATGGGACGACGTTGCACACACCTTAAACTGCGGCATTTCGAATAGAACTACGCAACTCCCTCGGACAGGCAGTCAGCTCTTGTCTTTATCAGACAAAGCTTTCGCAATGCACAGAAAAAATACTCAGCCCGCTACTCCTAAGTTTCCGTTTAGGTCCTGTCTCAGCGACTGCACAGGCGAGGGCACTCCTTCGGTGGCAAGTGTCGTTTTGGCTGGTTCACCGATTGTCTTCACTCGTGAGTTACGAAGATTTCTTGCCGCTGAAGGCATACAGATGGTTACGCCCTTCGAGAAACACCGAACGTTTGCCTCCTGCCATCCTTGCCAGTTTCCTACATCAACCCGACCATCTTCCTCTCGCACCACGAACCCGGCAAGGCCGAAGGTCGACGCGGCCCGGTTGAGCGCGGAGGTGAGCTGGACCTCTCCGCGCCCGTCCGGTTTGACCTCGCCAATGAGGTCAAGGACATCGGAACCAAGGACGTAACGTCCCGAAAGTGCAAAACACGAGGGTGCCGTAGAGGGATCAGGTTTCTCAATGCACGCGCTGACGCGCAGGCGTTCGTCGCCATATGCACTTGGGCCTACTGCTGCGCAGCCGTACGATCCAATCTCTGACGGATCGACCTGTAAAAGGCTCACGCCGGAGTCACCGGTGCGCTCGTAGTCATCGAGCATTACGCGCAAAAGGCGCGAACCCCCGAGGAGGATCTCGTCTGGCAGCAAGAGTGCAAATGGTTCGGAACCAAGTGCCAGATGCGCAATGTGTACCGCGTCTCCAAGCCCTCTCGCAGTCGGCTGATTGATAATTCTGACTTGACTGTTTGGCAGAATGTTTCGACGACGCCAATTTGCGCGGCTGAAGACGGTGTCTGTCTGTCTGTCGCCAAAGAAATAGGCAGCGATTGATGGTTTGCGGGAGCTCGAAACGACGAGAATCTGTTCGATTCCCGCGTCGAGTGCCTCATTGATCGCCCATTGGATCGCTGGTTTGCGACCCACTGGAAAGAGTTCCTTGGGAATCGCATTTGACGCTGGCATCATACGGGTGCCTCTGCCGCCAGCAGGTATCACCGCGGTGCGAATGTGGCGTGTCATTTTTTCTCCTTCAGACGGGCGCGGCGATTCGGAGGTTGTGGTATCGATGCAGGACATCCGTAGTCGTTTTGGATTTGATGTTCTCTGCCCAACTGCGGTCGCGACAACGCGATCTGATTGGTCATGTGAGCCACCTGGAGGATGTTTTTGTCCTCGGCCGATGCTTCGCTGATAAGAAACATGGATCGCTCATCTCAGATTCCCACTCGCCGGGCGGTTCGACTGTGTCGATTCGGGTCCAGACGTTTCTTGATGACTGTCGGTTCAGCGGAAACAGCAATGCCCGAGAGCACCTCGCGATAAACGCGTTCATAACGTGCCACCATCGCCTGACTGGAAAAGTACCGTTCGGCACGGTCTCGACACTCCTGTGCTTTCAGGTTTTTTGAGGCGTGGACTGCGTCAACCATCTGGCTCGTAGTCGCGCAGAGAAATCCTGTGACACCGTCACGAACAATCTCTGGCGCTGCGCCAAGAGGACTCGCTATGACCGGAGTGCCACAGGCCATCGCCTCGGTCATGACAAGTCCAAAGGGTTCGGGCCAATCAATGGGAAAGATCAACGCCCGAGCCCGGCCAAGCAGGTCAACCTTGATCGCATGCGAGGGCTCTTCAAGTACGGTGATGTCGCTGCCGAGGCGGGGGGCAATCATCTCATCGAAATAGGCGCGCTCACCTGGCTCGGTTACTTTGATGCACATCACGAGAGGCAGCTCTGCGGCGCGCGCTACTTCGATCGCGATCTCGGGGCGCTTTTCAGCGCTGATTCGACCGAGAAAGATCAAGAAGTCCTCTTTGTTGGGCTCAAATGGGTGAGATTGAAGGTCGACACCGTTATAGACAACGCCCGCGTAGTGAACGGCAGTGTTTGCGAGCTGCTGCGCGTGACTGACTGCTACGAGATGCACCCGATCACCGACGAGCTCGAAGAGCCGTCGACTGTAGGGCGTCCACGGACCGTGAAGTGTATGAATGACGGCCGCGCCATCGTTGACCATTGCACCGAAGGCTGCTCCGGTCCCGGTGTGGTCATGGATGATGTCAAAATCGCCTGCCTCACGAAAAGCTGCGGCGTTGTGGCAGAGTTCGTCGGCGAGCGAGGCGGGGTCACCGAGCGCGCTAGGCATGAGAACTGTCGAGATGAGATGTGCGCTCGTCAACGAAGATGGCGCCGCAAACAGCGTCACATCGTGCCCACTCTCTACTAGGCCGTCGACGAGCAGTGCGACGACTCGCTCGATACCGCCATAGCCGAGAGGGGGAACGGAGAGCATCGGAGGCGCGATCACCCCAATGCGCAGTTTTCGATCTGCACGAAAAGAAGGCACCGACGTCAACTCATGGCGGTCGCGTATGGTCATCATGTTTGGATTTCGCAGTCCAGACTCGGCGCGTTGTGTCGTAAAGGCGAAGAGGATCCCTCGCCGACCGTGCTCTCGGTGCTCCAGAGAGCGCTCCAGGCGGCAATGACTTTGTCGAAAAAAGTTGTATTCACGTTTGCATTGCCACTGATTCTGGGTCGGGGGATTATTCCGAGATCAGCGATGGTGGCACAGAATGATTGTGAGACGGCAGAGGAGAGTGGCTCTCCTGGCTGGCGAGAAGGATCCCACCAGATACCTGGAGTTTTGGCATTTCGCGCCCAGCTCGGAGTGATTGGCCATTGAAAATTCAGACTGGCAGGTTTACCCTGCGGTGAGTGCGGCTGGACTCGCGTCACCCGGAGTGCGTGAGCGACGGGCACTGAGAGATGTGAAACAGGGTCGTTCCTCAAGCTGGAGCGTCACCTACCGTTCCCTAAACCCTCACTGCCGAAGGAGAGGCAAAGCCTAGCACCGTATCGGATTATCTCCACCGAAGACAGGTACCGGTTCGCCCGCGCGCTGCGTTGGATCTATCTCTTTTGACGGATTTGCTTGAGATCGCCCCAGTCGTTCGAAGCTGTCCAACGAGTCGTGCCGATGAGGCCAGCATTGTCACCGAGTGCGGCGAGCACGAGTGGGGTCGGTGACATCTGGGGAGGAACGCTACGCGAGAACGTCTCTTGAAGCGCTGCAAAAAAATTTGGCTGGAGACCGAGACCTCCGCCAATCACTACGACCTCAGGTGAGAACGCCATGGTGAGGTTGGTAATCCCGACCGCCGCGGCCGCAATCGCCCGCCCCCAGATCTGCAGTGCGTCGGTGTCTCCGCTTTGCACAAGCTCATTGATCTTTTCGCCACTCAGAGCGCTCAGACCGATCTCAGTAGCCATGCGCGTCAATCCAGTGCCCGAGGCAAGTTCCTCGAGAGTCGCTGGCCGGTGCGCCAGCCATGCTGTCCAATCGATGACTGTGTGTCCGAGTTCGCCGAGTGATCGGTTGCCACGAAGGAGCCGCCCTCCAAAGACGAATCCAGCGCCAATCCCGGTCGAAATCGTGATGTAGGCGACATCCCGGAAATCACGTCCCGACCCAAAATACGCCTCTCCGAGGGCCGCGACATCGGCATCATTTGCTATTTGAACAGGCAGACCGATCGTCGCCTGAAGTTGGCTCTCAGAGAGCTGCTCGGGCCATGATTCGGGTAGATGAGGCGCCCATAACAGCCTTCCAGCGTGATAATCAACCGCTCCGGGCAATCCGATGACGACGCGCGACGCTGCCTGCTCGCCGATCAGCGCCTGGTGCGCAACGGAGGAGATGAGATCTGTCAACTCATTCGGAACATTGACATTGTGCGGAGTAGGTAGCTCGCGGCGGAGAAGGATCTCTCCATCACCTCGGACCAGCGCCGCACGCATCTGCGTTCCACCTATATCCGCGGCGACGATTATTTCTTTGAGATCAAAGGTCACATCTACCTTTCGTGTCGGCTCAAGCGACAGACGATCGAACTTCGCCGTAGCGCGTTGAGCACTCAACCATGCAGATATTCCTGCACCGTTGGTGGCTTGTCCAGCTAAATCCCAACCCCAACCCTCCTAAGCGATCGAAACTATCAGTGCGAAATCCAGTATCGGACCAATACAGAGACTTGGTTTCACAGGGGATGATCTACTCGTTCTCGGTATGTGAAGGCTTGAAAGGATCTGAAGGTGGGGCACTGGGGTTATCGACGAATGCACGTGGATATTTCTTAATGAGCGTCTTGCTTTTCTCGCGCGCCGTGCACAAGTTGACGTTGTCAAGGTCCTCCGAAGCCTTCGACTCCGGCTTCTACGAGATCGGCTGATGCATTCCAAAGCCCGATGCAACGGATATCGTGATGCTCTTGCACGATAGACACCGAGGCCACGGAGCTCGCGAATAATGAGCCAGAACTTCCGCTTAGCCCTAACGCACGAGCCGTCAATATGCGCGAGAAGTGTCCGTGGGTGAAGACAACAACAGGTGTGATCGCGGTGTCTACGTGTTCGCTGAGAAACCGGTCGGCGCGCGATGCGACCTCGTCAGTGGTTTCGCCATCCGGGCATCCATCGCGCCAGATATCCCATCCGGGGCGTAATGCAGTGATCTGCTCAAACGTCTGACCTTCGTAGGATCCGTAGTCGTATTCCGTGAGGAGCGGCTCAATGTTTTGATGGTCAACGGATAGTGCAAGATCCATAGTCTCGATTGTTCGTTTGAGAGGGCTCGAGTAAACCGATGGAGTCCTGGTCTGCAGCAAGCTTTTCAAAAGCGGACCAATTGCGGTGCTCTGGCGGCGTCCAAGGTCTGTCAGTGCAAGATCAGTACGACCGGTGTATTGGTGCGATTGGGTCCACTGGGTCTCACCGTGACGGACAATGATGAGTTGCATCTATTTCACCTGGTTCTCGGTCGCCAACATCGATGTGCTCATCGTAATGATCCGTCGAAATATCAATCAGTTCGACCGACGACGTGCGAGAGGTTCGCGTCCTCGGGGTTGGGTTGGATGACCGCGAGGCGCCAGTTTCTCGGTCGGCCGGGAGACCGTTTTTTTTGAGGTCAATTTCAAGGGTTTGTTGTAGTGGAGGACCTTGAAATCCTCGCCGTCGACGAGCCGATACGAGGTTTCATTCGGCGTGATCTCGATATGTATTCGTCGATTGAGCATCGTCAGCGTAAACGCAAGTCGGGTGATGCCCTCTGGTAGATGGGGCGCAAAACTTAGGGTTCCTTTGCGCTCGCGCATGCCTGCCAATCCTCCGGTGAGCGCAATCCAGGTTCCTGCGCACGCAGCCAAATGCAAACCTTCCCGAGTGTTGTGTTCGAGGTCATCGAGGTCGATGAGCGCGGACTCGGCCAAATACTGGTGAGCGAGTTCGACATATCCGACTTCGGCAGCGATCACCGCCTGGGAGCATGCCGAAAGCGACGAATCTCGTACCGTAAGCGCCTCGTAGTGGACAAAATTGCGCGCTTTTTCTTCTTGGGTGAACGCGTCAGGGCAGAGTTGCATTGCGAGAACAAGATCTGCCTGCTTCACAACCTGCTTGCGATAGAGGTTGAAGTAGGGAAAATGCAACAACAGCGGGTACTGATCATCCGTGGTTGCCTCAAAGTCCCATACCTCGTGATTGGTGAAGTCATCCGCCTGTGGATGGATCTTGAGCACATTGTCATAAGGGATATGCATCGCCTTCGCTGCATCTCTCCAGCCAGCCATCTCTTCTTGGTCAATGTGAAGTCGCTTTGATTCGTCAGGGTAGGTTGCAGCGAACTCTGCGGCTGAAAGGAGATTATGTTGAGCCATAAGGTTTGTGTAGACGTTGTTATCTGCCATTGCTGAGTATTCGTCCGGACCGGTAACTCCATCGATGCAGAATCTGCCGCGAACGTCGTGGTGTCCAAGCGAACGCCACAGTCTTGCCGTCTCGACCAAAAGTTCGAGTCCAATGCCGCGCGCAAAGTCCTCATCTCCGGTTGCACCGATATAGCGAACTACTGCACTTGCAATGTCGGCGCCAACGTGGAAAGCAGCCGTCCCCGCGGGCCAATACGCGGAACATTCGGCCCCTGAGATGGTGCGCCACGGGAATGCCGCCCCTTTGAGCCCGAGTTGAAGGGCACGTTCTTTCGCCAACGGCAGTGTCTCATATCTCCATCGAAGAGCATGGGCGACGGCCTCAGGAGCGGTGTACGTCAGTACAGAGAGAATGAATATCTCTGTGTCCCAGAATGCATGCCCGTCATAACCAGGACCAGTGAGTCCCTTTGCGGGAATCGCGCGCGCCTCGGCTCGAACGCCAGCTTGAAAGACGTGAAAGAGTGAAAATCGCGCGGCCTGCTGGATCTCAGGATCGCCGTCTACCTCGATGTCAGCGCGTTCCCAGAATTTGTCGAGCGTTGAGCGTTGTTCAGCGACGAGCCCATCCCACCCGGTCTGGCGCGCGGCCGCGAGGGCTGCTTCGACCTGATCACGCATTGCCGGCTCGGACCGTTCGGCTGACCATCCATAGGTAATGAACTTGATGATGCGGAGTCGTTCACCAGGTTGAAGGGCGGCGCTGAACGTGACGCGACCGAGATCGGGGAAACTCTCTGTGTTGATCTGAAGCGCGGACGGTGACTCAGCGATGTGATCCATCGCAACGGCGACTCGCAATCCGCTTGACTTTGTCCGGTGAACTAGTGTCACGTTCAAATTGGACAACGCGTTCGATTCTGCTTGCAGCGGTGACTCGAGTATCGCGGATACCCGCGGATCGTGACTTCTCGGCGGGAGTACCTCGTTCGTGACGAGTTCAGATTGCACAACCACGCGCAACGGCGAGTCGATCGGCTCCACTTCATAGACGATTGCTGCTACCGAGCGCTGAGTAAATGAGACGAGACGTTGCGAGTGAACGCGAATTCCTTGTCCTTCGGGCGAGATCCATTCGACATTGCGTTCAAGCAAGCCGGTGCGAAAATCGAGCGATCGCGTATGACTGCGCAGCTGTCCATATCGGATGTCGAAGGGCTCGTCGTTAATGAGAAGTCGCATGATCTTGGCATTCGTGACGTTGATCACCGTCTGACCATCTTCTGGGTAGCCAAAGCCAGCCTCTGCATAGGGCAGTGGACGCGCCTCATATACGCCGTTCAGGTAAGAACCTGGAGTGCCAAACGGCTCGCCTTCATCGAGGTTGCCACGAAGACCGATGTGGCCATTTGACAACGCGAAAAGCGTCTCACTTTGAGCTAGCACATCAAGGTCGAGATTGGTTTCGCACAATACCCAGGGATCGATGGAGTAAGCCGAGCGGTTGATCATGGACTGGCCAAAAGCTGGGAGAGGTCGGTTACGACGATATCTGCACCATGCGCTCGAAGTTCCGCGGCGTGGCCAACACGGTCGACACCGATGACGAAACCAAATCCACCGGCGCGTCCAGCTTCGACGCCCGCCAGCGCATCTTCAAAGACCGCTGCCTGCTCTGGAGGCGTATTCAGGATTCGAGCAGCGGCGAGGAAGGTGTCGGGTGCTGGCTTGCCCGCGAGGTGTTGCTCAACCACGGAGACGCCATCGATACGCGTCTCAAAAAGCTCGGAGATACCGGCGGACTTAAGTACCTTCGCGCAGTTCGCGCTTGAAGACACCACTGCTGTGTGCAGGCCAGCGCTACGGACCGCCTGCACGTAGCGGACGGAGCCGGAGTAGGCCTCGACCCCTTCCTCCTTGATCTTTTGATTCACGATCGCGTTCTTGGCATTTGCAAGTCCATTGATAGTCTCCATTCCCTTGCGATCGTCAGAAGAGCCTTCAGGAAGCATGATGTTGCGTGACGCAAGAAACGACCGAGTTCCTTCCAGCCGAGTCTTTCCATCGACATAAGTGTCATACTCGCGTTTTGCATCAAATGCTACGAAGACCTCGCCACTTTTTGCGGCGCGATCTTTGAGAAATGCATCGAACATCTCTTTCCAAGCGGCAGCATGCACCTTGGCAGTCTCGGTGAGGACACCATCTAGATCGAACAGGCACGCCGTTATCTGATCGGGCAACCCGAGCTTCGCCTTCGGGCTCATAAGCGTGACCGGCTTGGCGCCAGTTTGGGCGGAGCCAAGTTCAACAGCCATCCATCGAATCCATGGTCGTGTCCAGTGCCTACCAATTCAGCGGCTCCCGCCCGACCTCGGTTGTGTCCACCTGTCTTGGCATTGGCTCTAAATCGCACGTGAAAGATGGCAGGACTCACGAGAGATACATCTAGAGAGTCGGAGTTGATTTCCATTGCGACCTCCTATCGAAGCTTTGAGAGCAGTTACTGGAGTCACGAAATCCATCGCGCGATCTTCAGAGTGTAACCGTGAGAAGCGAGCCAAAGGGGTCGAGCATGTGCATGCATACAAGACAAGGTTGGGGCGCTCGTCAAGTGGGCCATTGAATGTGAGGGTTTTCTCTCAAACTCCGTAGTACTCGAGTGCGCGAGCGAGACAGTATTCAATGTGACCGCCCGACCTTTCTCCGGTCAACAAGATCTTCAACCTTTCGAACGCGGGAGATGACCTCTGGCCGGGCTCAGTCCCTGTGGGTAGTTAGTGGTACGGCGCCTCCAGCTTTGGCTCCGGCGACGATGACCGCAACGACCCGTTGAACGAAACCTTCAGTCAACGGGAGGTGTCTCTGAAACAACCGGTGATACGCCGGACCGTAGAGCATGTGCATGAGCACGTCGACGTCGGAATCTCTCGGAATCTCCCCGCGAGCAATTGCCCGCTCGATCATCGAGCGATGTTGATTTCGCGCGGCCATCACGACCCGCTCACTCCACACGGCCGCGAGATCGGGATCGGTCTTCGCCTCGGTGATCACCGCGACGAGGTTCCGGCCCGTCGGAGTACCAGCAACCGCACCGACCTAGGCCGAGAGCGCTGCGTTCAAGTCGCCAGTAAGACTTCCGGTGTCAACTGGCGGCAGAAGTGGGAGGAACTCGATAAGAAATGCCTCCAACGCCAAGATGCCCTTCGATGGCCATCGCCGATAGATCGATGTCTTGCCAACCTTGGCAAGAGACGCAACCTCTTCAATGGTCAAGCCTTGGAGTCCACGTTCAGTCAACAACCTCGCGGCCGCATTCAGAATCGCCTGCTCGACCTCCTCGCTCCGGGGTCGCCCTCTCCAGTTCGGATCGGAAATAGTCGTAGATGTCACGTTCGCAACTCTAGTTATTATAATACGATACGTAGCGTTTTATATAGATTCCTGATGATCAAGAGGAGCGATCGTGACCACCGAAGAGCAAGCTCAACCCGATCTTGGAGGGGTGTCGTTCGAAAGAGACGACCACGAGGGTCGGGAGCGCGACGGAAGCCTGAATCACGGGTTCGTCTTGCCTCACCGGATCGCCTTCTGGGTGGTTGCGGTGGCGTTCCTCTTAAATATGGCGTTCTCGGCGATACCCACGCCGTTGTAGGTGTTGTACCAGCAGCGTGACCACTTCTCCGGGATCATGGGGACGGTTGTCTACGCCGTCTATGCCGTCGGCGTCATTGCCAGTCTCTTTCTGGTCGGACACGTTTCGGACTGGGTCGACCGGCGGCGGGTGCTCGTGATGGCGTTGTTCGTCAACGTGGCGAGCGCCTTGGTTTTCATCTTCTTTCCGAGTCTCATTGGTTTGATCGCGGCACGCGTGGTAAGTGGGGTGGCGTTTGGTATGACGACAGCGACAGCGACGGCGTACTTGGCTGAACTGCATCTCGAAGTGCACCCAGGCGCGTCAACGAAGCGTCCCGGGGTGATTGCGATCACCGCCAACTTGGGTGGCATCGGTTTTGGGCCACTGCTCGCGGGACTGTTGGCGCAGTTCGCGCCCGCCCCGCTGCGCCTTTCTTTCATTGTCGTCGGCGCGGCGTTGGTCGTGTTGGGGTTGCTGATCACAGTTTCACCGGAAACGGTGTCGATTCTCGAGGACGCTCTAGCCTGGCGCCCACAGCGCGTGGCCGTACCCTCTGAAGGGCGGCGCCAATTTTTCGCCGCCACATTTTCGGGCCTCGCCGCTTTTGCCGGCTATGGCGTATTTAACTCGCTTGTACCGAGCTTTCTCGCTGGCACGTTACATGAGACTTCACATGCCGCCGCTGGGGCGGTTGTATTTTCCGCGTTCGCCGCGGGTGCGTTGGCGCAGATTGTGCTGGGTCGTCTTGACACGATGCAGATGCTCCGGCGTAGTGTGCCGATCTTGCTCGTCGGTCTGGCGCTCTTCACTGTGGGGATGTGGGTGCCGAGTCTGTTGATCTTCATCCTTGGTGGCGTCGTCACCGGTGCTGGAGCGGGCTTGGTGTTTCGCGGCTCCCTTGTCGCGGCGGGTAGTACTGCTCTACTGGAGTCACGCGCTGAAGTCCTCGCCGGATTCTTTCTCGGGGCCTACGTCGGGCTCTCGGTCCCGGTCATTGGACTCGGAATCGCGACGGCGCACGTGGCGGCGCGCGAGGCAATGCTGGCGTTCGTATTACTGGTCGCTATCGCGGTCGTATGGTCGGTTCGCGCGGTCGTTCGATTCGCAAGTCGTACCTTGGTGGAGCTTTAATGCTCGGCTCTATCCTCTCGGGCGCAAGGAGTGCGTAGATTCGTCAGGTAACTTTTTGGACTCATCGGATACCGTAGTTGACGGTTCTCACGTTTTATTCTGTGGCGATTGCGGACTTGCGATGTTGTTCGGCGCGCCCATGCTCGTCAGCGAAAACATCTCGATAACTCCCCATGGCGCGCGTATTTGCAGTTGCCCAACGACTGAGCCGGCAGGTTCGCTTGCGATCACTGATGGTGAGATCCCTCTGAGGTGAATGATCTTTTGCGTCAACCTCAGGCCGTGCCAAACAATCGCGACGTGAGGTGCACGTGGTTCAAGAATCGCAAGGTTTGGCATGCTTCCGGCCAGCGGCACGGTCGTGCCCGGATCAACGATCCGAAAGCCAAAAAGAGCTTTCGTTGCCACTGTGAGTAAAGTTTCGTCCACACGTGCCGGTGTCACAAGACCACCCGGCTGGCCGAGCGCGACGGAGATCACAAGAACCCCGCGGCGGTCCACTCGCCGCCATGCCGCGATCACGAGGCAGCTCTTCGCCTCGGGAGTCCAACCAGATTTGACGCCGATTATGCCCTCGATCCCGAGCGCAGGATTGTAGCTCGAAACACTTCCGACAACGGGCAATGTCACCCGCGGGCGACGAACGATCGAACGAACAACTTCACTTCCCATCAAGACCGCAGCTATCTTCGCTTGATCAGAGGCTGTACTCACTGAAGCAGGGCTGAGTCCACTCGCATCGCTATAATGTGTTGAAGTGAACCCTAATGCGTGTGCCATGGCATTCATTTTCACTACGAATTTCGCAACGCTCCCAGCGTCCCAGATCGCCAATAGATCCGCTATGTTGTCACCCGAGCGAACGAGAAGTGCCTCTAAAAGTTGATACTCGGTGAGTCGTTCGCCGACAACAACGCGTACCGTGCTGTCACCCGAGTTTGCTTCATAGCTGTAGTCAGCGACATCACTAGCCGAGATCAGGATCGTAGGTCCAGATTGCCAGAGCAAGAGTGGATGGTCATGGAGTAGGACTACGGCAGTCATGATTTTTGTCAGGCTCGCGATTGGCACTGGGTGTTCGTCTGGTGTGCTCCCGATTAGCCCCACCCCGCGCACGGCAACTGCACTTTGGCCAGCTCTTGGCCATAGAAATATCGTTCTTGGCCCGGAGACGACGAGGGTCTTCTCCAAACCAGATACGACAAAGTCGCGCACAGGCAGGCGCGAGGTAGCAACCCCCGCGATTGAGGAACTCTCGATCAACATCGAGGGGAGTAAGAACGTGAGTAACGCAAGTACCGAGCGACTAGCGCGTTTTCTGGATCTCCCCCGTTGGCAAACACCTGTGACATCTGCTTTGCCGAATTGTCTGATGGCAGATCTCAAACTCCCGTTAATTACGAAGCCAGCCATCGGATCCTCAAAATTATCGTGTCGTCATCCGGGTCGCGTTCGCCAATGACATCGCCCACGATACCTGTTTTTATGACGAGGGGTCGGCTGTCGGCGGGTTCAGGGGGTGAGCACAAGGAACCTAGCGAATTTCCCTACTGGCATTGTACGACTGAGGGTTTTGTTGGGACGTCCGTTGAGACTTTGCTGAATTTCTAAAAGATTCTCGACAGAGCACTTCGAGAGGTCAGTGTTCTCTGGTAAGTAATGCCGAAGCAGTCCGTTCGTGTTTTTGTTCGAAGCCGGTTGTCAAGGGAAATGTGGATCTCGGCATGCTGAGTGACCTGGCGGTATAGGAATGTGTCCGGGAATCGTGGCGAAGGCCATTTTTGTTCGGTCATAGGATCCGGTGCGACATGTCCTCCAAAAACATGATTAATTTTGAGAGCCGGCAAGAGGCAGATAAAAGTGGACAAACTCTTCACCACTGAGAGTCCGTATCGCGCCTCTGGAGTGCCACCCAAGGTGCTCGTACACACCGATGGCGGGTGAATTTCGAGGAGTTACTAGCACCAGTTCATCGAGACCTGCCTTGCGAGCAATTTTTTCGATTTCAGCCAAAAGGGCTCCTCCGATCCCCGCTTTGCGGGCAGTAGACTTGATGAGGAGAAATGTGATCTCGCCCGATCGGTCTCCGATTGGCACCTTTTTTCGTTTGAACATGCGCATAGCTGCCTTGATATAGCGACGGCCGCGCGTGACAATCAGCAGGCGGCCGAACGTGGGGTGAATGATTGCCTGAATGACCAGGCGTCGTGTCAATGCAAGTCCAAAACGGTGAAATATGTGCGCGAAATGGACAAAAGGATCGATAGCAGCGAAAAGTATCCCCACAACGTTGTCGTCCTCGTCGACCGCGGTGAGCGCTTGTCCGGCTGGACTCGTGATCCATGCCCGGTGATAGCACGTCAGGAATTTCTGCCCGCAACGGGCAAGGAATTCATCTGGGAGTTCTTCCCTATACAGAGCGGCACTAATCGCTGCTTCTTCTTCTCTCAAGGGCCGGATGTGGATATCTGTCATGTCGGAGGCCTGAATTACCCTGGACTCGTGGTCGCGCAGTTGGATGTGTTGGTCACATCCACCAACGCGGGGACGGTGGCCATCGGCGGCAGCCTCAGCACCGATGGGTCAATGGCATTTCCCATCGCGGTCTGGCCTGCAGGATTGGGGTGCAGGTGGTCGCCAGAATCGTACGGTGGGAACATCGACGTTGAAAGACACTGACCATTGAAGCGGTCGGACACCACCGACGCAAAATCGATCACCCCGTCAAAGGCATTGGAGGTGCGGATCCAATGATCAACCCTTTCGATATTGACTTGATCTTTTAGCGTCCACTTCTCCTTTACCGAGCTCTTACGGGGAATCAAAGTTGCACCGATAATTCGCACACCGGCAGCATGAGCCATTGCAATAGCCGCTTTATAGCCTTGGATCACCGAGTGGGCCGAGGCTCCAAACCAGAGATCGTTGGTTCCGAGAAACAGTACGACCTCTGATACCCCAGATTGTGTTAACGCATCTCGAGCAAATCGATTGAGACCGGGTTCACCTCCGCCATCAAATTCGTCGGTCCGAAACGTTGGGGTGGATGGTAAAAGCGCGTTAGCGGTTATTGCCTCATTAATTACAGGTCGCCTCTCGCTTAACTGCAAACTGTCAATTCGACTCTGAAGAACCTGAGTCCAACTGACAGCAGAATGAAAGCCATCGGAGATGGAATCACCGATGACGACGATCGCGCCGTTATTGGTCGTCGGTGAAACATCGATCGCGTCGATCCATCGCATCTCATTTCCGTTTAGGGTGAATCCCGTGCTTTCATATGAATTCGTGATATTGCCACCAAAATTGGGAGTGAAATATGACACGGTCGAGGGGCTCCACGTATGTTGGGACACGAGATCAGGAGCATCTACGTAAAAGGTTATGGCAAGGGTTTCTCCGCCTTGAACAGGCATTGCCAACGGGTCACTGTAGAGACTTTGTCCCTGCGGCACGTTGACACTCGGCATTCCATTGAACGTAAGGAAACGCATTGTGCCCTCGATGACTTTAGATCCGCCCGCACTCAACCCCACGGTAGCTTCACCCACCTTGAGCGGAGCATTGCCATATATGTTGGTGAATCGTATCCGTATCGCGCTTCCGCCAACTGTCACGGTGACAAGATCTCTAATAGTGACATCGGTTGCTACTCCATAACCCCAAGCCATGGCTGAACCCCACGCGATCTGCCACGTCGCCTTGGGTGTGGGGATGGTTGTTGAAGATGTACTCGCGACTCGCGTAGACGGTGTGATCTTGCGTGGAGGATGCGTGATCGGCCGAGAGTTGGGATGCTCGAGCACGATGACTCCCGCGAGCAAAAGCGCAATGAACAATCCGGCGACGAGCAGCGTGATGCGGCGTCGCTGCCTATAACGGCGTGCATGATGTCGCCTTCTCCTAGGTTGCCTCATCGCAGTGCATCCTAGGTTCGTGCTTTCTTACTGGCTTCGCAGCGAGAATTCGCAACTTCCTACTTCGCTGATCAGGCGTTCTTTCCAGCATTATGTAAGTTCTTGAGAAAATCAGCAATCACCAGAAATGCTGGTGAGGTTCGGAGCATGGCAAATGTCGGAGTGTTTGAGGGCCAAGAGTTCGCGGAGACGCGCTCCAGTCGTGGCAGCAAGTGTGAGGACCAGAGCGATATCAGTCGCCTCAGGTGGAAGCTTCTCTCGATGTCGATATTTACTCTTTGGAAATTGGAAGCTGACCATCTGGTTGCTGAGAACTTTGCCAGTTCGTAGTGCCCATTTGAACGCGTCACCCGTTACGGTGCTCCCGACCAGGCGTTATCGAAACGTTCCAGATCAGGCGTGGTAATACAAAATAATGGTGGGCCGCCCGGGTCTCGATCCCGGCACCTTGGGATTAAAAGTCCCCTGCTCTACCCGATGAGCTAGCGGCCCCACTCCGACAGCTCACGTCGGTGTTGAACGGGGAGATTCTAGGTGAACTCCGAGGACGCATCGAAAACTTTGCAAACTTCCCAACAGACCCAACGTCAATTTTCGATGGGCTTGTCCGTAGAGTATTTTTCTGCGAGTTCAATGTCATAGGCAGCAAAGTGAGGCATGAGCCTACCGATAAGCAAAATTCCAGCGATACATCCGAGCCCACCCGAGACGACCGAGATCTGTGTGTTGCTCAATGCAGCAACGACGCCTGCTTCGGTGTTGCCAAGACGTGGCCCTCCCTGGACTACCGCTGATTGGATTGAACTTAAACGACCACGTAGCCGATCGGGTACCTCAGATTGCAATATGGTGCTCCGGAAAACCGCGGAGACGACGTCCGCGGCTCCAGCGATGCCGATGAGCAACAGTGCAAGCACAAAGTTCGAGACCAACCCGAATGCCGTGATGCCAAGACCCCAGACAACGACGCAGATGATGATGGCTCGCCCAAGTCTTCTGATATGTGTCGTCCATCCACTCAATGACGCGCCAAGAAAAGCACCGACTCCAGAGGCGGAATACAAAAGTCCGACGGTCTCGGCGGTCCCATGAAAATGCACGAGGCCGATCGCCGGGAAAAGCGCTGTCGGCATACCGAGCACCATTGCATTGATGTCTGCGATAAAGACCCCTTGGATTGCCCGGCGTCCTTTGAGGTAGGAAAATCCTTCCTTGATCGAATCAACGCCGAACTTTGTGCCACCGCCATGGGGAACGCTCGGTGAAATCGAGAAGACAGAGATGATCGCTGCCCCAAAGGTTGCAACGTCGACCCAGAAGACAACAGAGACATTGAATGCCCCAAGAAGCACTCCCGCGACGGCGGGGCCAACGACGTAGGCAATCTGTTGCATCAGAGTCCGCAGCGCATTCGCCGCTACGAGGTTCTCTCGATCAATCAGATTCACCATCGCCGCGGTACGGGTGGGATTATCGATACCACTGAATCCGGCCGAGATTGCGGCAAAGACGAACAGCGGCCAGATCGCTGGATGGCGTAGTCCACTGTTAATTGCGAGCGCGACCGAGCATGAGGCGACGAGCACGTTGGAGATGAGAAGAAGTCTTCGCCGGTCCATCGCGTCAGCCAGGGAGCCTCCAAAGATTGGGCCAATGATCGAGGGGAACAGCTGACAAAAACTGATCAGACCGACATCAAGAGAGGAATGAGTGAGCAGAAAGACCTGATACGCGACCGCGACAATGGTGAGCTGACTTCCAAGCTGGGAGATGGTGTAACCAATCCAGAGACGTCGAAACTGTGGGAACTTCCGCAGTGGAGTGACGTCCATGAAGATTTTTGGCACAGATGCACCCTAATGGTTGTCGAGAGCTTTGTTCCTAATTAGGAGTTTGAGGATTCGAGGTCACGCGTTTTCGTTCCACTCGTTGTGAGCGTTCACGAGCCGATGCCCATGTTGCAAGAATTGATCCGATGATCACTAGTGGAAGTCCGAACTCGAGTCCGTTGCTGAATGGCTCACCGAGCACAAGTACTCCAGCGATGACAGCGACAATGGGATTCAGATAGGTCACGACCGTGGCGCGTGCTGGTCCGACGTCGCTGATGAGTCGAAAGAAGAGGATGAAACCCGTTACCGAACAGACAAGCGCGAGCGCAAGTACAGACATGACTGTCTCAAGCGAGACATGAGAAGGCATGTTCAAAAGGCCAAACGGAAGATAGATCGCCGTTCCGATGGCGAACGAAGACGCGATCACCGTTACCGGTGGAATGCCGAGGAGGTACTGACTGAATATCATCGGCCCGAGCGCATAACCGAATGAACAGATCATGATTTCGATCACGCTGAACGCGCTTATGCCGTGAATATCGATACCGATGGTGACGATCACTCCACCAAGACCGATGAGCAAACCGACAACCCGGACCGGACTTATCCGCCGTTCTGACCGATAGACAACGGCGAGTATGAGTCCAAAGATCGGGACCGTTGCGATGAGTAGCCCCGCCACTGAACTGGGAACACGTGCCTCTGCTCTCGCGAGCAGATACCAGGGGATTGCAATCTCAATTATGGTGTAAGTCACGATGGCGAACCAGTGTCGCAACACAAGATCGAGTCGTCGCTGGCGCATTGCCAAAGGCAATAGCGCAACCAACGTAATCGCGCAGCGAAAGAAGATCATTGTTTCGGGTGCTAGGTCTCGAATGGCGATCCTGATGAAAAGGTATGGGAAACCCCACACGATCCCCACCACAATGAATTGCACCCATGATCTTCGATTCATCTCAAGATCGAGCCTAGAAGAGGGTTGCGTTCGGGAATTGGCAGCGGGTTACTTCACGAGCGGGCTTGGCGGGAACGAACTGAAGGAGCGATCCCAAATACGGGTGGAAGATCTTTCGTGCGAGCGCGAAAGATCAGACTGTTATTCGTCCTCGCTCGCCTCGAAATCAAACACCCTTGCGTCTGCTTGGCTCTGATTCAGCTCGCGTCGCCTTGTCGGCTCGGTTGCGGTTGTTTCGCGGTGGCTCCGCACGAGACTTGAGGTATCGGCTGGACGGGGCGCAATACGCATTGGAGGCAGCATCTGTACGGGAAGTGTTGGAGGAAGATCGGCCTCTCCAAAACGCAATATCGGTGCATCGCCGCTTGGGTGCTCCGATATCTTCCGGTTGAGGAGCTGCTCGTCAGCCAAACTGAGTGGGCGCGCCTCGCTCCGTTCCTCGTCTTCCAGGTCATGCACTGTCTGGACGGGAGCATTGACAAGGCTGAGGTTCGCCGCAGTATGGGTGGGCACATCATCGATTGCCGTCTCAATACGTTCCTTGATTGCGAGCAATTCAGCGATCGCTGCTTTGCGCTGGTCGCTGAGGAAGGTCATCTGTGCAACAGCCTTCGCCTTGTCTTGTTCGACGCGCTGGAGGTACGCGTCACGCCGCCGCCTCATCTGCTCTTCGATTGAACGCGCCTTGGATCGCGCCTCGTCGAGGATCTCCTGAGCATCATCAACGGCTTGGCTACGTAGTTGTTTGACCTCGTTCTCGACACTTTGTCTCAGAGCAAATGCTCCGTTCCAAGCCTCTTGGAGGATCCTTTGTACCCGGTCACCGAGGATGTCGATTGGGACCGTGGCTGGCGCGGGTTGGACGTGGATACTCGCGTTCTCTTCAAGTTGAGTAATGCGTTTGTGCATCGCCCGGAGCTGGTTCATTGCAGCCCCAAGGCGTTTCTCTGCCTCGCTTGCACGCAGAGCGGTCTCGTTGACGCGGTGCTGTTGCTGGGCAAGATACCGGTCAACCTGTTCAGGGTCATATCCGCGTCGCGAGGCATCAAAAAGTGGAGCCCCGTGTATTGGCCCGTCGAATGCGTTGCTCTGGTCCATGATGGCCCCGTTTCTTTGTCCCCAATGGAGTGTGGTCGAACTTCTTGGGAACCCCTCCGTTCCCGAATTTGAGGAGTCCTGTTGTGATCGGAATGTTACTGAGAATGCGGGAAAAAAAGAGGGATAGTGGCGAGATTTCTCAATATCGACGGACAATTCTCGAGACGCGAGTCCTGTTGTTCGAAATCGAGTTTTGCGGTCAAGATCGTGTTGGCAGAGGGTATTGCCAGCACCGTTACGATACGGAGCACGAAGCGCAGATGTTGCGCAATGAATTGAAAGCGAGCTCTGAGACGTGAATGATCTTGAAGATGTCTTGATAGACAAGGCGGAAATCGAACAGGCAATTCACGAGGCGCTCTTACATGGTGGAGAATTTGCCGAGGTTTTTGTCGAGGATAAGCGGACAACGGGAATCTCACTTGACGATCGTCGGGTCGAAGAGCTTGCAACCGGGCGCGATCGCGGAGCGGGAATCCGCGTCGTAGTCGGCGATACAACTGGCTTTGCTCATACCGCAGACATCACTGGAGCGGGTCTCGTTGCAGCAGCAACAGCGGCAGCTTCGATCGCGAAGCGCGGTGGCGGTGGGGTGCGCGAGGTCGAGCTCGTTCAACAGCACTATCCATCACACGGGATTGTGGAGATCTACCCAGAGTCGATTGCCAAGGCAACAAAGGTCACACTGCTTGAACGCGCGGACGATGCTGCTCGGTCGGTCAATGGAGCGATCAGACAGGTTTCGGCCGGATATGGAGACAGTCGCCGGCGATTTGTTGTCGCGAACTCAGATGGCGTTTATGCCGACGATGACCAGGTTCGTACACGTCTGTTTGTGATGTGTGTTGCAGCAGGAGACAGCGGAATGCAAACCGGTTACGAGAGCATCGCTTACACCGTTGGATACGAGCTTTTTGATCGGATCAGTGCCGAAGAGACCGCGACGAAAGCTGCAAACCGGGCGATCGCAAAACTCGCGGCACGGCCAGCACCGTCTGGAGTCCTGCCCGTTGTCCTTAAGAGCGGTACTGGAGGAATCTTGTTCCACGAAGCATGTGGGCACGGTCTTGAGGCGGACCACATCGTCAAGGACGCCTCTGTCTATGCGAATCGAATCGGCGAACTTGTCGCGAGCCCTTCGGTGACACTTGTTGATGATGGCACGGTGAGCGACAAATGGGGAACATCGACGATTGACGATGAGGGTTACCAAACACAGCGGAATGTGCTGATTGAACGCGGCGTGCTGACCGATTACATGTGGGACCTCCTTCGGTCGCGAAAAGAAGGTCGTGCATCTTCTGGAAATGGACGGCGTCAGAGCTACCAGCACCTACCGATGGTGCGCATGACCAATACCTATCTGATGCCAGGAGGTGACGATCCCGATGAGATCGTCGCGCAGACCCAGAATGGGGTCTATGTCGCTCAGCTTGGAGGTGGACAAGTCAATACCGCTACCGGAGATTTCGTCTTTGGAATGACCGAGGCGTATCTCATTGAAGACGGAAAGATCACGGAGCCAATTCGCGATGCAAACCTCATCGGGAATGGACCTGATGTTCTCCAGAAGATTGACGCAGTCGGCAGCGATTTTGATATGTCGCCAGGTACCTGTGGCAAAGATGGCCAGAGCGTGCCTGTTGGTTGTGGGCAGCCAACGCTTCGAATCAGTGGAGTGACTGTTGGAGGAACCGCAGGTGCCTGAACTTCTTGACATAGCAAAACGCATCGCCGCACAGGCAAGAGATGGTGAGCAGATCGAAGCATATGTTTCGTGGAATCGAGAGACCGAGATCAGAGCATATGAGGGAGAGGTGGAGTCACTCTCTTCTGCTGAGTCGTCCGGTGTAGGGATCCGCGTCATTCAAGGCAATCGTCAGGGATTTGCCTATGTCGGAGATCTCGACGAGCGGCACGCGCACGAGGCACTCGAAGAGGCGCGCGACAACGCGAAGTTTGCATCGATTGATGAACACGCTGGACTTGCTGAACCTGATGGTGTCGCGGTGAAAGAGCTAGAACTCTGGAATGATGATCTGGCTGGATTTGCCAACGCTGACAAGATTGCTCTCGCCATTGAACTCGAGCGCCAGGTGCGTGCGGGAGACGCGCGCATCCGCCAGGTCGTGAGTGCTGATTATGGTGATTCGAGTGGTGAGAGCGCGATTGCGAGCTCAAAAGGTATTGCGGTGAGTTCACGCGAGACCACGTGTTTCATATCGGCTGATGTGGTCGCAGGCGCGGGCGATGACACCCAGACGGGGAGTGGCTATTCAGTTGGTCGAGGCTCCCGAGATGTCGATGTGAGTAAAGCGGCGGGCGATGCCATCGAACGCGCCACGAGGCTCCTTGGCGCGACAAAACCAGCCGGTGGACGTCTTACGGCTGTCTTTGATCCTCGGATCACGGCAACGCTGCTTTCGATTCTTGCTGGCACTCTTTCTGGAGAAGAGGTTGCACGTGGTCGATCACTTTTTGCCGGTCGTATTGGCGAGGAGGTCGCGACCGCAATATTTTCTTTGGTCGATGATCCAACCGATATCCGGGCGTTTGGTGCATCGGCGGTCGACTCCGAGGGACTTGCATGTCGACGCAACGTCCTTATAGAAGCAGGCCGACTGTCGAAGTATCTCTATGACTCGTACTCATCCCGAGTCGCCGGAGCCGTCTCGACGGGTTCGGCCGTGCGAGGTGGCTACAAATCCATTCCCGGCGTCGGAGCGCGTGCCCTTGCACTTGAGCCGGGTGAACTCAATCAAAAGGAGATCGTTGCTGCGGTCGGAGACGGACTGCTTATCCAGGGAATCAGCGGCGTACATTCGGGTGTGAACAGAGTCAGTGGTGATTTCTCGGTTGGAGCCGAAGGTGTCATGATCCGTAATGGTCAGCTCGCTGAACCAGTACGCGAGATCACGATCGCCTCGACTATCCAGAAGATTTTGCAGAACGTTCTCTATATCGGAAACGATGTCGAATGGCTCCCAAGCAGTGCTTCAGGCGTAAGTCTCGCAATCGGTGACATTGCGATGAGTGGCGCCTAAACAGTCGGAGCGGCTGCCGGGGCAGGAGAGGCGGGGGCGTCCGAGCCAGACTTTGATTCGCTCGAGGCAGATTCTGTCGATTTGGTTTCACCAGATTTGACCTCGGCAGGTTTTGTCTCTGTCGATGATGAAGCTGTCTTTGTAGATGGATCCGCGACTCGGCTGTCAGTTTTGTAAAAGCCAGCTCCCTTGAAGACGATGCCTACGCTGCGAAACACCTTTCGGAGCTCTCCGCCGCATTTTGGGCAGATAGTCAGGGGATCATCGCTAAACGATTGAATGGCCTCGAGGTTCTCGCCACAGTCTCGGCACGTGTATTCGTAGGTCGGCATTCGGGACTCCTGGTTGGCACTCATTACTTGCGAGTGCTAATTCTAGCCGGGCCGTCGCTAGACACCCTCACCAGTCGTCCTACACTCGTTCTGTGTCCGATCCTTTCGCAGGTCAATCCGTAACAAGCCGTGCAACCGCGAGATGCATGATCACGATGGCAGCTGAGACAAGCGCAAAGATTGCAGGTCAGGAGCTTGCAAAGGGCGATGTTCTCGGCGTTGCCAGGATTGCTGCGATCCAGGGGGCGAAGCGGACCTCAGAGCTGGTGCCCTATGTCCAAGAGTCGCTGCTCGGCGCAATCAGTATCGATTTTCGCCTTGAGACAACCGCGATTGAGATTGTGGCTCGCGTCGCCTCGCGTGATCAGAGCAATGTTGAGATGGAGGCGTTGACTGCCTGCATGGTTGCCGCTCTGACGATTTATGACATGTGCAAGGCAGTCGATCGTTCGATGTCAGTCGGGCAGCTCAAACTAGTCGGAGGCTGAACCCGACCACGTTTACCCTAAGGGGTTTTCGGCAGAAGAATGCCTGGCGTAGCACTCTCGAATTTTACAGAAAAGTCTCAGAAGAGCACGTATTTGTAACGTGGAATTCAAGGATTTTTCGACATCACCAAGTACCATCGCTTGCAGGGAAAAGTCCGATATCGCAGAGAGGAACAGCGCGCGCGTGATCGTTCTCATTTTGGTGCTGATATGGCTTATCGTCCTCGCGCCTGCGATTATTCACAAACTCTCTTCTACCGATATCTTTTCGTCGATTTTGCGGTTCAATGCTGATACGCGTCTCTTGCGAAAGATTCTTGGACATCGAGAGGATGTCATTCCGGTCCTTTCAGGAACGCGTAACTCTTCGGGACTGTCGCATCGCGAGCATGCGCTTCGCAACGCGGAGATTGCTCGACGACGCAAAGAGCGACAGCGAACTCTTGCGAGACGGCGTCGGGTGGTTGGAACTCTGCTGATTGGTCTCTTCGGCACGATGGTAATTGGTGCCCTACCGAAGATGCACCTGGTCATGGTGCTTACGGGCATTATGGCGATCGCACTCGTTGGCTATCTCATGATGCTTGCGCGAGTGACTCGAGCAACGCGTCATGAAGCGATTGCCGCAGAGCGACGCATCAAAGTCGTCGAGCTTCCCCGTACGATCTTCCCGGTTTATCTTGATGCGGCGAACCGTCATGCTGGTGACGCGAGGCCCGATCGAGCGGTTGCATTTCGGGTCGCGTATTCTGCGATTGGATCCTCGTAAGTCTTTTTCTTGGGATTTTCTTTACTGCGATCTTGCCTCTAGCGACGGTCTTTTGCCGCGCGATCGCCGACTATCCTTGATCGAACCACGATTAGCTTTGAGCCGGGAGGCTCTGGCGGCATCGTGGGGGTGTAGCTCAGTTGGTAGAGCGCCACGTTCGCAACGTGGAAGTCGGCGGTTCGAGTCCGCTCACCTCCACCAAGGAATTCCCAGGTCAGAGTGGTAAAACTCTTGGGAGTGTCTGCAAGGCTCGGTCGAGCCCGTGACCTTACGTGACCTTATCTTTGTATCGCCTTCTCCTGACACCGCTGTCACGGCGGCCGTAAGCGCAGAATCGGCATCAACTGCTCAGGTCGGTAGCGGCGCGTCGAGACTTCGTAACCGGTCACACCACAGGGCGGAGGCATCAAAAATCTAGACGTCTACAGCGGGTTTACTTGATTCTTGGTAGAGGCGTGACGATCTCCGCGACCGTGTGTAGTCAATCCAACGCCACGACCGCGCGTCCCAGGGCCACGGCGCAACGGCTGACTGTGAACTCCCGAACGTTGCACTCATTGCTCGGTCGACCCATCAAGCCACCCTCACTCCGGAACCGCCACGTGAATGGTCCAACCCGACGCGCTCGGCTCGGCTTCGGTTCTTTATTTGGGGGCGGAATTTCACCACATGGCTCGCTGATCGTCAGTCGGGAGCTTTGGTCAGAAGCGACGGCATCTCCCTTCGCGACTTGTCGCTGTCCTTCTTCCTCCCGCTAGTCCCCGACGAGGTCTCTGAGACCGAATCCGACTCCACCGGTCAGCGCCGCGATGACACCAATACCGATCAGCACCGCGCCGGCCGTCCAATTTGGGCTCACAGCGGGAACCGCCGCCATCTGGTGAAGTACGGAGGTATCAAGTACCCAATGGTTGACGTTGACAGCCCCACCGATGACGTCAACAAGAAAGGACCAGCCAAGCACGCCGTACGCCACGAATGCTGTTGCGCGCGGCCAGACGCCGAGGGCAAGTACGCCGAGGCCGAGCAAACACAGGGCTGGCGGCACGATATTGAGCCCACCTTCTAGAAGGCTGATAAAGCGCACATGGGCTCCCTGGCTGACGGCTCCGACCCACGTCGCGAGAGCTGTCAGCAGGCCGAAGCTGATGAGCGCGGCGACCGCTATGCCGACACGACCTCCGAGCCAGGTGCGTCGTGACACCGGTCGAACGAGCAACGGCTCGAGCCGTCCTGTCGACTCTTCAACGCGCATTGCTGTCACTTGCCCCACCGCAGCGAAGACGACGAGTACAGAAACGATCAAGAGTGCGAGGCCGAGATAATCAGACGTGGTCACGCCGTTAATCCCTAATCGCTCGTAGTACCGCTTGACGCTCGCGGAGCCTCCGAGCGCACTGCTCGCCGACTTCGCGACTAGTCCGAGGATGAGCGAGAACGCGATGATCCCAATTGCCCAACTCGTGAGCACCCCGCGGGTCAGGCGAAGCGATAGGCCCCACGGGCCCTCGAGCAGACGGGTCCGTTCGACGGGATGTGCCCGTTCGGAGATCACACTGGTATCGAGGTCTCGTACCTTCGCGAGTCGAATCGCCGCACCGCATGAGATCACCGTCAAGGCCGCGATGAGAAGGAGCGGCCATGCCTGCGGGTGCGTGAGCGGTTGAATCTCTTCCACCCAACCGAGCGGACTCAGCCAACGGAGCCAAGTGAGGTGACTTCCCGTGTCGGCCACCATGCGTACGACGAAGGAGACCCCGAGGACGCCCGCGGCGTAGCTCGCGGCTTGACGGCGAGTCGGCCCAAATTGGCTCGCGAGCGCTCCGATCCCGAGGAACATCGCCGCACTCGCGACGCAGGCAAGCGCGAACAGCAGCGAACGGCTGACGCCAATCTCGATCTTGGCCGAACGCCCGAGTTCGGCGGCAAAGATCGCCGTGATCGCGAAGAGTGCGACGAAACCACAGCACGAGCCGATGACAACTTGGAGAGTCGCTCGGCCCCGAGTCGTCTGACCGGCCAGCAGTAGTTCCCACCGCCCCGCCTCTTCCTCGCCCCGGAGGAGTTTTGTGGCAAGCAACAGGCCCCAGATCGCGCCGAGGACACTGAAGATGCCGATGCACTTCCACTCCGTGAAGCCGCCGACCGTTTGGAGCTGGTTTGCCGGCCCGAACAAGACGTTGGTACCGGCATTGGACCCGAAGGTCGCGGCGACCCGCGCACGAGTGGCAGCCGTCGGGTATGCGGAGACATACGCATTTTCCTGAAGCGCGATGTAAACCCCGAAGACCACGCCCCACAGGGCCCCTGACCGAAGGGACCGGCGCGCCGCGAGGCGCCCCACCATCGTGCTGGGCCTTCCCTCGGAGGTGGCTGGGAGATTGATTCTGGGTTCAGCCTCCATGAATCGGGACATCCTCGGCGTCACCGTGCGGGCCGTAGTGGGCAAGGAACAACTCCTCGAGCGAGGGTTCCCGGCTTAAGAGCTCGTGAACCCGTGCGGTCGACAAGACTTTGAGGAGTGGTTCGACCGGACCGCTCACCTGGCAGCGGACGACACGCCCAGTCACCTCAACAGAGCTCACTCCTGGAACCTTGGAGAGATCAGGTACCGAGCCATCGAACGTCGCTTCGACAGTTAGTGCGGAGAGGTGGCGCATCTCGGCGAGCGTCCCCATCTCGACCAACTCACCCTCACGCAGGATTCCCACGCGGTCACAGAGGGCTTCGACCTCGCTCAGTATGTGTGACGACAGAAAGACGGTCTGGTGGCGCTCTTTCGCCTCACTGATGGAGTGCCGGAACGCCTGTTCCATGAGCGGATCGAGCCCACTCGTCGGCTCGTCAAGGATGAGCAACTCAGCGCGAGACATCAATGCGGCGATGAGGATCAACTTCTGACGGTTGCCCTTCGAGTAAGTGCGAACCTTCTTCGACGGATCGAGGGCGAATCGTTCGATGAGCTCATCGCGATAGGCCGCGTCGGTATGCCCCTGCACCCGTCCAAGGAGATGCAGCGTCTCCGCTCCCGTCAGTGCCGGCCAGAGGTTTGCTTCACCGGGAACGTACGCGAGGCGACGGTGAGCAGCGACCGCCTCGCGCTGGCAATCGAGCCCGAAGATTTCAGCTCGACCCGCGGTCGGGTTGATCAATCCCAGCAACAGCCGGATGGTGGTGGTCTTGCCCGCACCGTTCGGGCCGAGGAATCCAACGACTTCGCCTTCCGCTACCTCAAGTTCGAGGCCGCGTAAGGCCACAACGGTTCCATAGTTCTTCGAAAGGTTCGCCGTCTTGATTGCCGCTGTGCCCACCACTCCACCGTCTCTCTATGTTGCGATCGAATTCGAAACCTGAACTGACGGTCGACAGTGTCCTAGGTCAAGCACTGGATCGCTGGGCCCCGGCCTCAGATTTGAGTGTGGCAAGACCCACGCCTCATCGGGATTCATTGACTTGCTCATCCGCGTCGAAGTTCTCACTGGCATCTCGACCTGCGTCTGCAACAAGACGAAGAAACTCGGCGATGCGTTCGAGCTCGGTCACGCTGTACCCGGCGCAAATCCGGTTCATCGAGGTGAGCATCGGCGCGTAAAGACGCATCACCTCACTAGCTCTCAGGCGCAACGGTCGGACGAGGACTGCGCGCCGGTCGGAAGGGTCCCGTTCACGGACGACCCACTGGCCCCGTTCCAATCGGTCGAGAACCCCGGTCATGGTCGCGGGATGCAGCCCAGCACGTAACGCGAGGTCCCGCGGGCCCAGTGGACCATGCCGCTCGATGAGATTGAGGCAGGCGAGGTCCACGTCCTTCAGGTCGAGGTTTCCCGCGACATGCCGGTTAAAGAAGGTGAGTTGCAGGATCACTTCACGGACCGCGCGGGCCACCTCGCCGTGCAGCTGCCCACGTCGCGGGGCCCTGCCTGTATCTCGTATGGAACTCATATGATATGACTACCGTATCATCTGTTAGGGTGACGGAACTCGCAGCAAGTCGACAAGGAGTGACCCGTGAGGAGCGTTGCCCGCACCGCGTACCGCTACCTCGGTCAGATGGATAAACGGAGCTTCAAGGCGATGTCGCGTGGCCTGGTCATTGGACTCGTGATCGTCATCGCGCTGGCAGCGGACGACATCACCATCCCGAAGAAAAGGTCACCGGGGAAGAACTGGAACTTTGCCCTCACGCACCCGACGATCCTTTTGCACATTATCTTCGGCACGCTCGTCGTGCTCGCTGCGATCGTCCTTCTCGTCCGTAGTATCCGCAGCGGTGATCGCGCTTCGATCGTGGTGTCGTTGGTCGGTCTTGCCTTTGTTTTGCTGGCATGGGCCACAGGTGAGCAGTACGTCGCGACGTTAAAGAACAGTGCCTTGAGCAACATGGGCATCGGTTGGTTCGGAGCGATCGCGACCTACGGAGCAGGTTGGTACCTGAAGAGGACGCGGTCTACGACGATGAGCTCCGATCCCTCAGCCAAGGCGTGAAAGCGAATCCGAGTGGCGGACTATGTCGACGGACGGACCGCAGTACCTCGCGAGATCGCAACTGACTCCAGCTCACGGCAGCTTTGGCTACTTTGGCTGAATCTAGGCAAAGCAAGGATCGAACTCACATGGTGCTGCGGAAGGACCTGGTCGAGCATTCGACGCAATTCCTTCCTCCAAGCAGTCAGATACGGCAAGCGTTCATCTGCCAGACGGCGCCTAACTTTGCTTTTTTCCTGATCACCTATTTCACTGGCCTCACAATGTTCTGGATCAAATATCGCTTGGTGGTGGTCACCGAGGACGCCATCTACGTGCTGGACAGTACAAAGAGGTCTGGCGGTGCGAAGCCCAAGTCGCTGCTCGGCACGTTGCCGCGGCACACTCAGCTGGGCCCTGTCTCGGGTCGATGGGGCCAACTCAACCTTCTCGGCGAGCGCCACTGGGTTCACAAGCGCTTCCACTCCGACATCGCCGACGCCGACCGAGAGGCCGGTTTCAGGTACTGAGAACGTGCTACTAGTCCCCGTTGCAGTGAGGGCACCTGATACGCAGCCGAGTAGCGGGGCTCCGACATCCAGTCGTTGCTTGGCGACAATGGCAGACTTCGTCTATGCGAGCGTTCCTGGCCACAACGGTCGCGGTTCTTTTTGCGATTGGCATTGGGGTCGCTGTCGTCGCGCATACGGGACTTTCTAAAGCACAGTTGGGTAGTGGCACTTCGCTCGCGGGACGGACCAGTCGGCCACAATCAGGCGAGCTGCATTTGGCAAGTGGCCACTCGACTGCCAGTTTCACGATTGTCGCGTTGTCACCGCCAACCCACACCTACGACGTGCTCGTCGAGACGGGCGCATCGGCTGATTTGAGTGTCCATTTCCAGACTTGGTATGGACAGCGGCTCTGGGTCCAATACTCAACTCGCGGCTCCTTAGCCTCGGACTGCAAGGTGGCGGGAAAGAGCATGGCGTGTTTGCAGCACTTTCCCGCGCTTGAGGCGCAATGCCCTGGCCGCTGGAATGTAGTCGCATCTAAAAAGTCTGGACCGGCTGTGAACGTCAGGATTGTTGTCACTTTTCAAACTGTCCGCGGTGATCTGCCAGCTGGAAGCGTGACGCGCTGCTGAGTTTCGTGCTAATTCGCGTGGGGCACCCACCGACCGTTATCAAGGTTGGTCCAAAAGCAGACGGACGTTTTAAGCGCTATCGGCAATAAGCTTCGTTTGGGAGTGATACCGATGACGAAGATCGCAGGCGCGTTCCTGGGCGTGCTCATGGCGATTGCCGTTCCGACGGCATTGCTTGCGACGCCAAGCATTGGGCTCACAACCGTGCTGAACGCGACGACGCCATCGTGTCTTGTGCCGCACGGATCGGGCCCTGGTTATAACGCCTCGATTGGCAACCAGCAGAGCGGCAAGTCGGTTTGCATCACTGTTGGCGAGCGGCTGCTCGTGGTGCTCAGCGCCGGTGCGCCGAACGCGTCGCCGTGGCGAGCGATTCACGTGTCGAAGTCCGGCATCTTACAGATCGCTCCGATAACCCTCATGTTCTCGCGAGGCACGACGGCGACGAACTTCAAAGCGGTGCGCGTCGGAACCGTTCAGCTCACGGCGGAACGACCGGCGTGTTCACCGGTGCCCTCGGGCGCGGCAACCTGCGACACCATCGAGGCTTGGCGGGCCACTGTCATCGTAAGGTCGTCGCCAAACGCGCTTCCGAGGCCGTCTGGGACTGGCATCGTTGGGCTCGTCACGGCGGGCCCAACTTGTCCTGTCGAAAGAGTCGGCCAACCATGTCCTCCCCGACCCGTGGTGGCAGAGATCGACGTTCGTAACGCCGATGGCAGCACCGTTGCCTCTACACACACAGACGGCGCAGGCCGCTACGCCGTGTCGGTGAAGCCTGGGCGATACGCGCTGGCTGTCATCACCGGGACTACATTTCCTCGCTGTCCGGGTACCACGGTCACTGTTACTCCAGGATCCCCTCTTCGGACCGACATCAGCTGCGACACCGGAATCCGCTGAACACGCGGTGTCGCGCCGAGCCTGTCATCATCGGTGCCATTGCCGGACCTGCGATCCCGCTCCGGTTGGCGTTTCAGCGGTGGTGGCAAGTGTCGATACGGGTCGGCGCTTTTGTCTGGCTCTTCGTTGTGCGCCGTGGGGTGGTTGGCGGGCGGTTCATCGCCGGTGGCGTCGGGTGTTGGTTGCGCTGGGCGGCGTTGTCGTTTGAACGACGGTGATCATCTAATGAAGTGGCGATGCGATCCAACCTTTGAAGGACGAGCCGTTGCATCGGGGGGAGACCCGACCGCAGGTGGGGAGTCCTGAGACCGACCTTGACGGAGTACCCCTAACGGTTTAGGGTACTGAACCGTTAGGGGAGGTTGGGCGTGCAACAGGAAGTCGTTCTGGCGATGCTGGCGAAGGAGCCGTCCCACGGATACGAGCTGCGCGCTCGTCTCGCTCAGGCGCTCGGACCGGTGGCCGAGGGGATCAACGAAGCCCAGATGTACGTCACGCTCTCCCGGTTGGAGAAGGGTGGCTTCGTCGCACGGCTCGACGCGCCGACCCAGCGCTCCGATCGCAAGGTGTACTGCCTTACTCCCGCTGGCCAAGAGCGAGTGGCGGAATGGATGTCGGACGTGAGCTGGCCACGTCCCGACCTCGCCGAGTTCCACATGAAGCTCATCGCCGCCGCGCAGGGCGCGCTCGCCGACCCGATCGGCCTCATCGACGCGCAACGTCGCGACCTTTTGCGGCGTCTCCGAGAAGTGGGGCGCGCAGTGATGGAAGCAGAAAGGGATTCCGACGCGGCGTTGCTTCTCGAGGGCATCGTGCTGCGCCTGCAGGCCGACCTGCGCTGGTTGCAGGCCTGCGAAATGACCTGGACGAAACGGAGTACTGCGAAATGAAGGACTCAACCACCGTGCTCGTGCACGCTAAGGGGTTGCAAAAGGACTATGGCAGCGGCGAGGGCTTGGTACGCGCGCTCGACTCGGTCGACCTCGACGTGAGTCGCGGCGAGGCCGTGGCTGTGATGGGTCCGAGTGGCTGTGGCAAATCGACGCTGCTCCACCTGATCGGCGGTCTTGATCGTCCGAGCGCTGGTCAGCTGTCGGTCGCGGGGCAACGCGTCGATGGGCTTTCCGAACGCGCCCTCGCATTCTTCCGCCGCGACGAGATCGGGTTCGTGTTTCAGGCCTTCCACCTGATGGACGAGCTCACCGCGCAGGAGAACGTCGAGCTGCCGGCGCTTCTGGCGGGATTTTCGCCGAACGAGGCGCGTGCGCGTGCCACCACGCTCCTCGAAGAGGTCGACCTTGCCGATCGCGCTCGGCACCTTCCCTCGATGCTGTCCGGGGGTCAACGTCAACGCGTCGCGATAGCGCGAGCACTCGTGAACGACCCCGCGATCGTCCTTGCGGATGAGCCGACCGGCAACTTGGACAGTGCTTCGGCGTTCCAAGTGCTCGGGCTGTTGGAGAGGTTGCACGCCAACGGTCTCACCTTGGTGATCGTCACCCACGACGAGCGGATAGCCACGACTGCGGACCGCTTAATCTCGATGCGCGACGGCGCGTTTGTCGACGAGACACACCTCACCGGTGGTTCGCATGGGCACCTCGGCACCTTCGCCGAGTGGGAGCGCCTGTCGTGAATGATCAACGAACGACGGGCGTCATGACGCAACAGAGGGGCACTCGGCGCCAAGGAATAAGGGGACGCGCGCTGTTGCTGAGCCGCCTCGCGGCGAGCGATCTCCGGCACCATGTCGCCCAGGCCGTCCTTTTCGTGGTCGCGATTGCAGCCGCCACCTCCGTGCTCTCGTTGGCCTTCGCACTGAACGGCGTGAACAACAATCCCTACCAGCAGACCATGGCAGCAACGAATGGGCCCGACGTCGTGGCCCAGAGTGCAAACGACCCCTACACCGGTGTGACGTCGCCGGCGGACCTCGCGGCGCTCATGCAGCTGAACCACGCCAAAGGGGTCGTTGCTCATAGCGGCCCCTATCCGATTGTGGGTGAAAACGGTCCGGTTGGCGTCAATATGGCCAGCACCGACATCGATGCCTCGGTGCAGGTCGAAGGGCGTGAGCCTGGTGTGGCTGCCGTCGACCAACCCAAGGTGACGGATGGGACGTGGCTCCGACCTGGGGGCGTGGTGATCGAGCGCTCCTTTGCAGAGACGGCGAACTTGCGTCTCGGCCAGACGATCACGCTGAACGGACACCCCTTCCGGGTGGTCGGCTTCGCCGTCACTTCGGCGTTTCGTGGCTTCCCGGGCAACAGCTTGATCTGGGCCACCGTGGCAACGGCGCGGAGACTCGCCACTAAGGCCGACCCGATCTCTTACATCTCGAACCTCAAGCTGTCCGACGCGTCACCGCGCGCGGTCATCGCGTTTGCAAACGCCCACAGCAACGGACTCCAACAGAACAAGGGCGGCCCCGTCGACACCACGACGCCGTTCCTCAACCCATGGACCGCAGTCGCCTACGACGACTCCAGCTTCCTGCGCACGGACCAGGCCTTCCTCTTCACCGGCACCGTGCTGCTCGGCCTGCTCGCGCTCGCCAGCGTGGCCGTCCTTGTGGGGAGCCGCCTCGCGGAAGGCACCCGGCGGGTCGGACTGTTGAAGGCCGTCGGTGGCACGCCGGGCGTTGTCGCGGCGACTTTCCTGGTCGAGAACCTCTTCCTGGCGCTTGTCGCGGCCGTCGCCGGGCTGTTGGCCGGTTGGCGTGCGGCCCCGCTCGTCTCTAAACCCTTGGCCGACCTCGTCGGTGCTCCGGGAGCGCCGCCACTGACATTCGTCATGGTTGTTGGGGCCCTTGTAGTCGCGCTCGCCGTGGCGCTCGCATCGACCCTCGTGCCCGCGATCCGTGCGGCGCGGATGAGCACGGTCAGCGCGCTCGCCGACGCGCCTCGCCTGCCGAAGCGGCGGGAGTCGCTGATGCGGCTGTCAAGGAAGCTTCCCCTGCCCGCGCTGTTCGGGCTACGCCTCGTGGCCCGCCGGCCACGACGCGCCGTCCTCAGCGCAGCGAGCATTGCCGTCGCTGTGATGGGTCTCGTCGCTGCGCTCTCCATACATGCCGCCGTGGACAAGAAGTTCTCTCACTTCGCGAGTTCGGGTGGCCTTGTCAACCCGGATGTCCCCCGAGCGGAGCAGGTGCTGACTGCTATCACCATCTCCCTGGTCATCCTCGCGGCACTTACTGCGATCTTCACGGCCTGGGCAACAGTCCTCGACGCGAGACGCGCCTCCGCAGTGACGCTGGCGCTGGGTGCAACACCGCAGCAAGTCCGAGCTGGGCTGGCCATGACGCAGGTCATTCCCGCGCTGCCCGGCGCGATCCTCGGCCTCCCACTTGGCATCGGTCTGTTCAAGGTCGCGGGACATCACCTGAGTGGCTTCCCGCCAGTGCTCTGGCTGGGTGCCGCGGTGCTCGGAACCGTGTTCGTGGTCGCGGCACTGACCAGTGTTCCGGCATGGATCGGCATGCGGCGACCCGTTGCAGAGATGCTTCAAACCGAGGGCGCGTGATGCCTTGCGGCTGGCAGCCGCGTCGCTGATCTGGAGCTGCATCACCTTCTATGAGTTCACGATCGGACATGTGCTGAAGCTTGGCTACGACTACGGGGCCGAATTCGATTTCGGGCTCGACTTGATCCTCGACGGCCTCGAGCGAGTGCGCGACGCGGGCTAATTGCTTGCTATCCGGCAACCGTTAGTTCGCGAGACCTCGGCGATGTGCATAGGCGACTGCTTGTGACCGGTCACGGCTACCGGTCTTGGTGAAGATGTGATTCACGTGCGTCTTGATCGTCGCCTCGCTGACGAAAAGCTGTTCGGCGATTTCCGAATTGGACAATCCAGCCGCGATCAGTCGAAGCACCTCGGCCTCGCGCACGGTCAACCCATCCGGGAGCGGAGTGCCATCTGCAGCTGAAGACGGCAGCGAGACCACCTCGACGAGGCGGGCTTGAACTTCTGCGTCCAAGACGGCTTGGCCTGAGGCAGCGGCTTCGAGGGCACGAGCGATGTGTTCCCTGCCGGCATCTTTGGTCAGATACCCGATCGCACCGGCTCGCAAGGCCCCGACGATCGACTCGTCATCGGCGAAGGTGGTGAGAACGACGACCTGTGTCGCGGGGTGTTCGGCGCGAATACGCCTCGTGGCCTGCACGCCATCCAGTCGTGGCATGCGGAGGTCCATGAGAACGACATCGGGCGCAAGCTCGGCCACGAGAGCGACGGCCTCGTCACCGTCGGCTGCGCCACCCACCACCTCTATACCCGACATGGTTCCGAGCAGCGTGATCAGCCCTTCGCGCACCACGGTCTGGTCATCAGCCACCACGACCTTCACGCCGGAACCGCCGCCTGGACGGTCCAACCCGACGCGCTCGGCTTGGCTTGGACCTCGCCGCCGAGAAGCTCGATGCGCTCACGCATCCCTTGTAACCCGAATCCACCCCCGGTGTTCTTGAGCCCTGCTATGGCAACGCCATCGGGCGTCGAACCGTTGGTCACCACCAGCAGAGTTGCTTCGGGTTTGAAGTCGAGCGTGATCGTGACCGGTGCGCCGCGCGCGTGCTTTCGGGCATTGGTAAGTGCCTCCTGGGCAACGCGATACAAGGCGATGCCAGCGTCGGGAGGGAGACGTCGCGGTTGGCCTTGCACGACGAGTTCGGCGCTCTCGCGGGAGGCCAAAGCGCTGAGCTGCTCGGCGAGTTCCACCGGCTCGTCTCGTAGCGCGTGCACTGCTTGACGCGTCTCGTCGAGACCCTGGACGGCGAGCCCACGAGCTTGTTGGACCAACTTGCGGGCCTTGTTGGGATTGTCGCCCACTTCCAAAAGTGCATCGGCAGCGTCGAGCTGAACAGAGAGCGCTCCGAGCGAGTGCGCCAGCAGGTCATGGATCTCTCGTCCCAGCCGGTTGCGCTCGGCCAGTGCCGCCGCTCGATCCCGCTCGGTGTCGGCCCGCACCCGCTCGGCTAGCAACTCTTCGGCTTGACGAGTTCGGCCTAGGTACTGCCGTCGGCTGGCCCCTGCCATCATGGCTGCGGCGACCGAGAAGGCCCCTTCGGCAATGAGCTCGTTACGCGAGGGGGTACCGAGCGCGGCGACGGACACGACCAATGCGGCGAGCCCCATGGCTCCCACGAGAACTGCGGAACGCGCCTCGAAGGCGATCGCCGAGCCCAGCCCAGCGACGGCTACGAACCAGATGGCATTAGGGGCGAACGCCACCAGAACTCCACCGGAAAGAGCTAATCCAGCGAGGAACCCCCAGGTGACTTGATCGGGGGCTTCGAGCCAGCGACTTGCCATCCATCCGACCCATCCGATCGCCACGGCTGCCGCCAGCACCGGAACGGCCCAGTGCTCACCCGAAATCCGCGGCTCCCGCTGACTGGCAACTGCCCACAACAGCGCTGTTAATCCTCCGAGCCGCGCCAGGGTCAGCATGCGCTCGGCTCTCGTTCCTCGAAGGGACCAAAGCTGTGATACCAGCTCCATGTTCGACATGATCCCACTCGAGCGGCGAAGCTCGGCCGCTGCTCTGCTCACGCTGCGGCCGGGCGGTGAAGGAGACCACCGCGAGGGATCACAGCACCCGAAGGGAGGGTCTTGACGTAGAGGATGCCCGTGCGGGTAGTCACTTCGATCATGGCCATCAAGATGAAGGCCGCTGCCCAGGCGTGACCAGAGGTGATGTGATGGAGGGCGCTGAACCGGGCGACAGTCGTCTGCCCACCGTGGTTTACCCAAAGGGAGAAGGCGACCCGGGCGCCTATGCCGAGCACCCACAGCACCGCAGCAATGGCACCAGCCTTCGCAAAAGCGTCTGAACCGCGACGTCGGATGCTCGTCGCGAACCCCGCCGCGATCCCGAGGGCGGCGCCCGCACACGCGAGCGAGGCTTCGAGGACCACGTCGTTGCCGGCCGTTGGGATCGTGTGGAGGATCTGCAAGCAGAACCAGAACGTCGCGACGACTGGCACGAGCAGGCGAGCGCGGGTGATCTTGTGTCCTCGGACCTGCAGGACGACCAAACCAATAAGGGCGATGTTCATGAGGTATTCGGTAGTTGTCATGAGTGTCAGTGTGAGTGACCAGCGACATTCGGACATCGGCCCACGGGTGGACGCGAGGGTGGATTCCTTCTCCACCCTCGGTCTGGACAATTCGTCGAAGGCGCGCTGGCGGTCCTCGCAGGGGTGCCCAATTGCGACTGCGGATTGTGAGCATCACCTTTTGTTCTCCAAGGTGAGCTCTACAGAGCCTTTTGGGCTCGCCGTGACGAGCGAAGATGATGCGGCGCGATCGGCCCTTGTCGTGAGTCTGTTTGAGGCACACAATTGCGATGTCCGTCCCGGTCAGACACCGATAAACCCTCTGTAGTGCCGTTGAGCCTGTAGGTGAGCATGGTGGTGGAGGGCTCCCCACGGGAACCGTGGAATGTTGCCTTGAGCACGAGCATCAGACTTCTGATTTTCACTGCCCTCCCCGGAGCGGACACCTCATCCAGTCACTGTTGAAGGGAGTGATGACAATGGATGTTGTGCATCCCCGCTGTTGCGGGATCGATATCTCAAAACGCGACGCCAAGGTCTGCGTGCGAGTGGCGAGCTCGGGTCGTGCCAAAGCCAAATCGACCGTGACGACCTTTGGCGCGGTCACGAGTCAAGTGCTCGCGCTGCGGGACTACCTCGTTGACGAACAGGTCACGCTCGTCGTGATGGAGGCGACGAGCGATTACTGGAAGCCCTTTTACTATCTGTTGGAAGACGGCCCGTTCGAGGTGATGCTCGTGAACGCTCGGCACGCGAAGAACATGCCCGGACGAAAGACCGATGTCTCCGATGCCGCGTGGTTGGCAGAACTCGGCGCACACGGCCTTGTCCGTGGCTCGTTCGTCCCGCCTGAGCCGATCCGACAACTACGCGACCTCACCCGAACGCGCACCACGATCACCCGCGAGCGTTCTCGAGAGTTCCAACGCCTCGAGAAACTTCTCGAGGACGCGGGCATCAAGTTGTCTTCGGTGGCAAGTGACATCAGCGGTGTCTCCAGCAGGGCGATGCTCGAAGCATTGATCAATGGTGAACGCGATCCCGGAGTGCTCGCCGATCTCGCGCAGCGGCGACTGCGTTCGAAAATCCCGAGCTCACCGAGGCACTGGTGGGTCGTTTCAATGAACACCACAGCTTTTTGGCTCGGCTGCACCTCGATCTGATCGACAACCACACCCACGCCATCGCTGAGCTCACTGCGCGGATCGAGGTGGTGATGGAACCCTTTCGTTGCGCCCGGGACCTGATTGTCACCATCCCGGGAATCTCGACCAGCGTCGCAGACGTGATCATCGCCGAGACCGGCGGCGACATGAGTCGATTCCCCTCCGCTGGACACCTGGCGTCGTGGGCGGGGACGTGTCCGGGATCGAACGAGTCCGCAGGACGGGTCAAGTCCACGCATACTCGCCCCGGCAATCCCTACTTAAAGGGTGCCCTCGGCATCGCGGCGATGTCGGTCTCGCGCACGAAGAACACCTACTTCGCCGCCAAGTTTCGACGTATCGCGTCCCATCGAGGTCCGATCAAAGCGATCGTCGCGGTCGAACACGCCATGCTCATCGCTGTCTGGAACATGCTCACTGCTGGGACCTTCTATTGCGACCCCGGTGGAGAGTTCTTCACAAACCTCAATCCGGACAGAGCGAAGAACCGCGCCATCGATCAGCTCCGCAAGATGGGTTACGCGGTCACCATCGAACCCCTGGAAGCAGCTGGATGATCGGGAATCTTCGTATC
>Ga0307374_10001508_pt1 | contig 43078 bp, 28 predicted proteins | sample OX3MG_FD_202532 | JGI IMG/M metagenome (GOLD analysis project Ga0307374, IMG submission 202532) | Soil microbial communities from Risofladan, Vaasa, Finland - OX-3 | ecosystem: Environmental > Terrestrial > Soil > Coastal area > Acid sulfate soil | place: Finland: Risofladan, Vaasa | collected...
GCCGGCCGCCGGCCGCCTTGTCGAGCTGTGCGCGGTTGGGAAACGAGGGGTCCGGCCACGAGTCGTTGTACCAGCCTCCGCCCGACACCCAGCCGTCCTTCGAAAGGGTCTTGGCCCACTGCGCCACGAGCCGCACGGCCTCGGCCCCGCTGCGCGCGCCGCCCAGGTCGAGGCTGAGCTTGCGATTGGCCAGCCATTCGAGGTGGATGTGCGAGTCGATCAAGCCGGGCATCGCGCTGCCGCTCAACCGGACAACCGCGGCGCGCCGGCCCGCCGCGGCCCGAGCACCTGCTCCCACGGCGAGGATGCGGCCGTCGACTCCTGCCGCCACCGCAGGCTCGCAGCCGGTGTACAACGTGGGCTGGATCACGCCGCCTTCACAGGCCGTAGGTCTTGGCGATGATCTCCTTCATGATCTCGTCGGTGCCGGCGCCGATGCGCGCGAGGCGAGCGTCGCGCCATGCGCGCTCCACCGGGAACTCGCGCATGTAGCCGTGACCGCCGAGGATCTGGATCGCCTCATCCGCCACCTCACAGGCGACCTGAGTCGCCAGCAGCTTGGCCTGCGAGATCTCGCGCACCGGGTACTCGCCTTGGTCCCATTGCTGGGCGGTCTGGTAGACGAATGACTGCACCGATGCGATCTTGGTGCCCATGTCGACGAGCTTGTGCTTGATCACCTGGAACTGCGCGATGGGCTGGCCGAAGGCGGTGCGATTGCGGGCATACTCCATCGCGTACTCGAACACGCGCTGGGCGCCGGCGATCGCGCCGGCCGCGGCGATCATCCGCTCGCCCTGAAGCTCCCACATCAGGTTCTTGAAACCATCGCCCTCGTCGCCGATGAGGTTCGCCACCGGCACGTGGCAGTCCTCGAACAGGAGCTCCGCCGTGTCGGAGGAATGCATGCCGAGCTTCTGCAGGGTGCGGGTCACCGTGAAGCCGGGCGTCCCCTTCTCGACCAGGAGCAGGTTGTAACCCTTGTGTCCTCGCTCGCGATCGCCCTTGGTCACGACCAGCACCCAGTGGCATCTCGCCCCGTTGGTGATGAAGATCTTCCGGCCGTTGACGATGAACTCGTCGCCGTAGCGGCGGGCCACGGTCTTGATCCCCGCGACGTCGGAGCCCGCGTCAGGCTCGGTGATCGCGAGCGCGGCGATCTGCTCGCCACGGATCGCCGGCACCAGCCACTTTCGCTTCTGCTCATCGGTGCCGAATCGGAACACCGGCGGCGTCGCCATCTCGGCCTGCACCGCGACCGCCATGCCCAGCCCTCCGCAGGCCAGCTTCGCCATCTCCTCCGAAAGCACGACGGCCGAAAAGTAGTCCCCGCCCTGGCCGCCGTACTCGGGCGGGTAGCGCAGCCCCAGGAACCCGAGCTCGCCAAAGCGCTCGAAGATGGAGTCCGGGAAGGTCGTCTCCTCCCACTCGTCCAGGTGAGGCTGCACCTCCTTCTCCAGGAACCGTCGGACGTGCATCCGCAGCTCTTCGTGGGCGTCGGTGAAGTACATGCGTGCCGAGTTTAAGCTCGGACGCGAGGCGACCGGCTTACGGTATGATTCGCCGCCTGAATCCCCTTCGGGAAATTTCGTGTGTCTAGGCCCCACGAACTCGCCGGCAAAGCCGTGAGTCCGCGGGGATCCCTAGATGGGAGTTGGATTGGGCTCGGTAATCAAGAAGCGGCGCAAGAAGATGCGCAAGCACAAGCACAAGAAGATGCTGAAGAAGACGCGATGGGCGCGTCGCGCACACGCCTAGGCCGCGTAGGATGAGGCAGCCGTGGGCTGGGTAGTTCTCGTTGTCGTCGGTCTCATCGTCCTTTGGCTCGTCTTCACCTACAACGGGCTGATTTCGGCCCGCAACAGGACCCAGGAAGCCTGGTCCGAGATCGACGTCGAGCTCAAGCGCCGCCATGACCTGATCCCCAACCTGGTCAACACGGTCCAGGGCTACATGGGACACGAGCGCGGCACCCTCGAGGCGGTCACCAACGCGAGGGCCGGAGCCGTCGCCGCCGGGGCGACCGGCGATCCCGCCAAGATCGGCCAGGCCGAGAACGTGCTCAGCCAGAGCCTCCGCAGCCTGTTCGCGGTGTCGGAGAACTATCCCGACCTGAAGGCCATCTCCGCCTTCACCAACCTCCAGGAAACCCTGACGGCGACCGAGGACAAGATCGAGTTCTCGCGGCGCTTCTACAACGGCAACGTGCGTGACTACAACATCAAGCTGCAGACCCTCCCCACCTCGTTGATCGCCGGGATGCTGGGGTTCAAGGCTTTCGGCTTCTTCCAGGCCGACGACGCCGACCGCGCCGTCCCGCAGGTCAACTTCGGCAACACGCCGGGCTCGGGCTCGCTCCCGCCGTCGACCGGCGCGTCAGGCCCTCCGCCACCGGGATCATCGGGGCCGCCGGCGCAGAGCTGAGCTTTTTGCGCTAACCGGGTCCAGATGCCCCGGTTCTCGGGCGAAAATATCGCCGGCCGGCACGACCCGGTCTTACGGTGAGAGGAGGACGAGCATGACTCAGTCATTGGTTTTCTCGCGGGCGCGAATGCTCGCTTTGGTCCTGGCCGCACTGCTGCTCGCCGCGGTGGCCGTGCAAGTGGACAGGCCACGAACCGGCGCGACCCAGGCCAAAGCCGCTGACGGGCTGTCGATCACCATGCAGGTCACCGGCACCAAGCAGGGTCTCTTCAAGGGCGACGACTTCATCCTCGGACGTCCGACCGCCAACCTGATCACGCTCAGCGGCTACCAGTTCGAGGTGGTATCGCCTCAGGACATCGCTACGGGCCAACCGAGCGGCAAGGTCCAGTACAAGCCGGTGACGGTCACACACGAGCTTGGCGGCTCGTCGCCGGAGTTCCTGGCCGCCGCCGCCACCAACGAAGTGCTCACGTCAGTGGTCATCAACTTCTACCGCGCCGACCGCACGGGAAAGCAGGTCAACTACTACCGGGTGACCCTCACCAACGCGACCGTCAGTGACGTGAAGCAGTACACCGGGAGCAGCTCGGTGCTGGAGGATGTCTCCTTCACGTTCCAGAAGATCGAGCAGACCGACCTGGTGGCCAAGACCACGTTCATGGGTAACGTGGAGACCACCACCTAAGCCGAAGACCTCGACCAGTCCGATTCGAATCGAGACCCGTACGCGGACACCGCGTACGGGTCGCTCGTCTCGATCTCCAGCTCGTGGTTCACGTCGAGGCCGCTGCGCGTCCAGTTGGCCGAGCCCAGGACCAGCTCGCCGTCGAGCAGGCCGATCTTGGCGTGAAGCAGGGCGCCCCTCGGAACGGGGTACCACCGGGCCTGCACGCCACCCGCGATCAACACCGCGTACGCGTGCAGGTTGTAGGCCTGGTTTGGGTCCAGCACGACTCGCACGTCGACGCCCCGGCGGTGCGCGGACACGAGCTCGTCGATCACCACCGGGTCGGTGAGCGTGTAGATCTCGGCCAGCGCCCGCCGCCTCGCGCGAAGCAGCCCCACCTCGAGCATCGAACGGATCTCCTCTCCTGGGGCGGTCTGCCCGATCTCCCCCGGCAGCACCGCGAGCGGCGACGGCCGGCCGCCGGCCAGGCTCCAATCCTGTTCGAAGATGCTCACCAGCCGTCCGATCTCTGCCCCCACCCGGGTCTCGAGCACGTAGTCGTGGTTGCGGTCGCTGTGGGCGCCCCAGTTCATGCCTCCGACCACGGCCTCGTCGTCTGCGATCAAGAGCTTCACGTGGTCGATCTGATGGAGCGCGTCATCGACGGGATACGCCCGCTCGGCGACCCGGAGCGAATCCAGGCGCGACGCCGACCGCCGGCTGGCGGCCACCGTGGGGTCGGTGATCACCCGCACCATCACGCCCCTCGCCGCGGCCTCGCCCAGGGCGCGCACCAGGTCTGGCCGGCCCAGCTCGTACATCTCGACCAGCACCCGCCGGCGAGCTGAGCCGATCAAGCCTCCGACCAGCGTGAAGATGCTGGAGTCCTGCCACAGCCGCACCGGCTCGGACGCCCCCGGCGTGACGACCGGAGTGACCGCAGGGGGCGCCGCCGCAGCGGCTGGTGCAGGGTTCGAGCAGCCCACCAGGCAGAAGGAGAGGAGCAACGCCCACAAGCAGGCCACCCGAACCACAGCGCACGTCAAGCTACAGGCGTCACGCGCCGGCGCCAACCCAGGGTGTTAAGGGCGGATCAGAGCAGCTCGACCTTCATGCCCGGCCTGGCTCCGAGCAGCTTGTCGGCGCGCGCTTCGCGCACCGCGACCTCCAGGTAGCCCATGCTCCCGACGTACACGAAAGGCTCGTTCGGCCGCCCCTCCGAGTAAGTCGTGGCGATGGCCGTGATGTCGTGGTTGTGGACCCGCATCCGGCGCGGCGGGGCTTTGATGTTCGTCACCAGGTTGCCGAAACCGTCGGTCCACAGCACGCGGGGGCCCAGGTCCGGGAGTCCGACCGGCGGATCCGCCGGCGGCCCCAGCGATTCCATCGGGACCCCGGAGGCGAGCGCGGCCGCGGCCGGCGCGAAGACGTCACGTCCTTCGAACGTCGGCGCGCCGTGCGGCCTGGGTGCCAGCTCGATGACAGACTGGATCCCGACCTCTTCGATCACGATCGCAAAAAGCCCGTTGTCCGGGCCGAGGTAGTACCGCCCGCCCGCGCGCAGCACGAGCCGCCGCCTCGTGGTTCCCACCCCCGGGTCGACCACCGCGAGATGCACCGACCCGCCCGCGAAATGGCGCGTCCCCGCGAATACCATGAATGCCCCGGCCGACACGTCGAAGCGCGGCACCTCGTGGCTGACGTCGACGAGCACCGCGTTGGGGCACCCGGCCAGCACCACTCCCTTCATCGCCGCGACCAGGGGCGAGCCAGAACCGAAATCGGTCGTGAAGGTGACGACCGGCGGAGCCTCTAGCGGCCCGCTACCAGTACCTTGTCTCCTTCCACGGGTCGGCTTCGTCGTGATACCCACGCTGCTCCCAGAATCCAAGCCGGTTGCGCTCCATGAACTCTAGCCCCCGCAACCACTTGGCCGACTTCCAGAAGTACTTCGAAGGCACGAACAGGCGTAGGGGCCAGCCGTGGTCGGGCGTCAGGTCCTCACCGTTCCAGGCGTAGCAGAGGAGGTTGTCCTGGCCGTCCAGCACGCTCAGCGGCACCGAGGTCGTGTACCCGTACTCGCAGTGCGCCATGACGTATTTGGCCTCGGCGCTGGGCTTCACCCGTTCCAGGATCTCTCCGATCGGCACGCCGGTCCATCGGTCGCCCAACCGGCTCCAGCCGGTGACGCAATGGATGTCGGCGACGACGTCTTTCGAAGGCAGCGCACGAACCTCTCCGTAATCGAGCTTCAGCTCGTTCTCCACTGCGCCGAAAACTTTGAAATCCCACCTGGAGATCTCCACCTTCGGCACGGGGCCGAAGTGCAGCAGCGGCCAACGGTCGGGCGCGGTCAGCGTCTGCCCGGGCGGGATTCGTGACGCGTCCACGCCGTCCGGCACCTTCTTGGCCCTCGAGAGAAAAGGCATCTGGCGAGTATATGAACAGTCCCCTGCGCGAGGCTGTTCCCGCGCAGGGCGCCGATCGGAGCCCGGCTATACTGGCCCTTCGGTCAAACCCAACCTGCGATGGGCCCGTGGCGCAGCTGGGAGCGCGCTTGAATCGCACTCAAGAGGTCAGGGGTTCGAATCCCCTCGGGTCCACCAATCCGATGTCTCACGACGTTGAGGCCGATTGCGCACTGTACAGGCGGAGTCGTACACGACCGGCGCACGCAACTCATCTCGGGCCCAAGTGTCGGCATGTGTGCCGGGGCCGGCGTGCGCGGTCGAGGTCTTATACGGAGGTCGGCTCGGCGGTGCGCTCGGTCGCAGTGGCGGGCGTGGATCGACGCCGAGTCGCCAGCACCGAGCCGGCGATCACGAGCACGAACCCCAACGCCATCCCGAATGTGAAGCTCTCGCGCAGCACGGTGACGCCAAGCACCGCGGCGACCGCAGGGTTGATGTACGTGATCACGGTCGAGCGCACCGGCCCGATCTCAGCGATCAGCGCGAAGAAGAGCAGGAAAGCGAGCGCCGTGCACGCCACGGCCAGCGTCGCTACCGACGCCAGCACCGAAACGCTGGGCACGGCATGGGGCCACTGAACGATCGCAGCGGGCGCGTAAGCGAGCGCGCACAGAGTGAGCGAGATGCCGATGACGCTGACCGACGGCACGCCGGTCAGGTGGCGGGAAAGGATCGCCGGGCCGACCGCGTACCCGATCACGACGACTCCGATCTCCATCAGCGCGATCGGGGCGGACGCTCGCAGGTCGAATCCCACGATCGCGGCCACGCCGACCATCCCGACCACCAATCCCGCGACGCCGGTGGCGCCGATCCAGTCGCGGTTGCCGAAAAGAGGCGCGATCAGCGTCGCCACCAGCGGCACGGCCGAGATGAGAAGACCGGCCAGCGAGCTCGAGAGCTTCTGCTCGGCGGTGAAAAGCATCAGCCACGGGATTCCGATCTCGGCCGCCGCGAAAGCGACCAGCGGCACCCACCTGGCGCCGATGCCGCGCAGGCCTCCCCGAGCGATCACGACAGGCATGAGGATCAGCGCGCCGACGCCGGTGCGCAAGAAGACGAGCGTGGCGGGCGACAGCTCGCCCACGGCAACTCGAATCAGGAGGTACGGGATGCCCCAGATCACGCACATCGCCGCGAACAGGATCAGGCCGCGGCGTGTCATCCGAGACATATACCAGGGATTGGCTCTCCCGCCTTCCGTCCAATCGAGCAGCGGACTCCCACCGGTCGCCAAGGAGCCTGATAATCCGTTTGAAAGTTGGGAGACTGGAACCTCTTCTTCGCGACGTCTGGAGGCAGCGCAGCCACGCTCCTCGGCCTGATTTTCGTAGCGACGCAGCTTCACGTCACCGTGATCGCCGACCAGGCCAACCGCTGGTCGGCCCTCGCCCAGTCGACGCTCTCGATCCTGTCGATCGTCTTCGGCCTGTCGCTCGTCTCACTGATGCCGGGCCTCAGCGTGCAGCTGCACGGCGAGATCATCGTGCTGGTCGTCGTGATTGCGCTCTGGCGCGTCTTCAAGACGTGGTGGCCGGTCTTCCGGATCACCGAGAAGGGTGGCTGGCACCGCGTCGGGCAGAGTCTCTGGCTGCTCATCGTGCCGGTCCTGGCCTACATCTACCTGTTGACCGGGGCGGTCGAGCTGCTGCTCGGCGACAGCACCGCTTACGTAGTCGTCGCCGGCGCGTTCATGAGCCTATTCGCGGTCGCGCTGCGCAACGCCTGGCGCCTGGTGGTGGCGGTCGAGCGAAAACCGACCTAGCGGTCGGGTGCACGCGCCCTGCGAGTGTTCCCCATAGAGGGGCTGAGCTAAACGGCGATGTCCTTGCGTACGAAGCGCAAGGAGCCGAGCGCCAGGGCCAGGACGCCGACCGCCACGAGCAGCAGCATGTCGGCGGCCTGGAGGCCATGGACCAGCGGCGTGCCGTAGTAGTAAAAGGGCGAGAGCCTGAGCGTGCCGTCGGGCAGCTTCAAATCGGGCCCGATGAAGCTGATGAAGAACCAGGCCGCGAGCAGAAAGCTCAGGAGCCCCGTGTCGGCCGCGGTGCGGAGCCAGCCGGCCGCCAGGTAGCCGACGGCGGCGACCAGGAGCCCCATCGGGATCATGCCGAGCGTAGCGGCGGCGAGGTTGCCGTTGTCGAGCTTCAGGCCGGCCGCCGACGCGGCCAGCGCTGTGGCCGCGAGCGTCGCGACGCCGATGACGATGGTCGCCGTGGTGAGCGCCGCGAAGCGGCCGAGCAGGACGAACAGGCGTGATTGCGGCGTCGAGAGCACGATGTCGAGCCGCCCCTCGACCTCGTCCGACGACCATCGGTTGACCTGGGTGACCGCGAACGCCATCAGGAGCAGCGGGAGGATGAGGAAGACCGCGCTCAGGAGGCTGGCGTTAAAGCCGGCGTTCGAGCTGCCGAACTGGTCGATCAGGGTCTTGAAGAAGCTCGAGCCCGCGGCAAGCGATTGCAGCTTGGCCTCGCTCTGCTTGATCACCACGACGAACCAGGCCGCCCCGCCGGCGATGCCCAGCGTCCACCAGAGGGCCGGCCACGCCACCATGCCCAGTCCGCGGGCGTAGATCGAGCCGAGGGACCAGCCGCCTGCCGGCATGACGTTGGCCCGGGCGGCCCGCCGCGGCAGGCGGAGCCAGGCCGGGAGTGCCACTGTGTCGCCGACGTCGCGTCGCGCAAAGAGCCACACGGCCGCGGCGGCAAGGGCCACCGACAGGACCGCCAGCACCAGCATGCCGCCGGCGCTTGCGCCATAGCTCGGCACGAGCGGCTTGCTCAGGTTGTAGTAATAGATCGGCGACAGCTGCGAGATCCACACCGTGTTGGGGATGACCCGGTGGACCATGTCCAGCACGATGAAGACCAACAGCAGCGCCGCCGTCCAGCCTGCGGCCGTGCCGCGCTCCTGCGTGAACTGCGAGATCAACAGCGCCAGGCCTCCGAACACCGCGCAGATGAGGGCCAGGTCTAAACCGAAAAGCATGGCGTCGAAGAGGTTGAAATCGCCTTTGAACTGCTGGCCGCCAGCAAATGCGACAAGACCGATCAGGACGGCCATTGCCAGCAGGGCGACCCACATCGCCGCCACCTTCTCGACCGCCACCCTCACCCGGGTGCGCGGCAGCGACAGCAGCACGTCCATCGAGCCGCGCTCCTCCTCACCACGCAGCATGCGGCTCGCCGCCAGCAGCGGCCAGACGCAGATCAGGAATATGAAGATCCCGATCTTGAACGTCGCATAGCCGCCCACGGTCATTGCGACCAGTTCGGCGTTCCAGGCGAACGACGCGGCCAGGCTCGCGAGCTCGGCGCGCTGCTGCGGGGTGCTGATGAGCGTGGACACGGTCGCCATTGGCGACACCACGACCAGCCCCATTCCGATGCCCCAGCCCAGAATGGCGATCCGGTAGTCGCGCAGGGTCTTGACGAAGACGCTTCTAAACCACATTCGCTGCTTCCTCGGGCACCTTGCCGTCGGCCTGGTAGTAGCGCAGGAAGATGTCTTCCAGGCTGGGCTCGTAGCTCGTCAGCGAGACGACGGGATAGCGCGCAGCGGTCTTGACCACCGCGTCGGCGGAACCCTGGATCGCCAGGCGCACGGCATGCCCGTCGTTGAGGACCTCCACCTTCTCGACCCCTTCGAGCGAGGCGAACGCCGCGGGCGGCACCGGGGACGCGAACACGATCGTGATCTCGTATCGCTTGATGGCTTTGATCTCGGCGATGTCACCGATCCTCACCAATCGGCCTTCGCGGATGATCCCCACGCGCGTGCAAGTCTTCTCGACCTCGCTCAAAACATGGGACGAGAGGAAAACGGTGCTCCCGGCTTCTCGCGCTTCTTTGACCATGCCGTCGAACACCTGCTGGTTGAGCGGGTCCAGGCCGCTGGTCGGTTCGTCGAGGATCAGGACTTTCGGGCGGTGCATGAAAGCCTGGATCAAGACCACCTTCCGCTTGTTGCCGGTCGAGTACTGGTGGAACTTGCGGTTGAGGTCGAGGTCGAGCCGCTTGATCAGCTGAGCCAGGTAGGGGCGGTCGACGCCGCCGCGCAGGTTGGCGAAATATTCGAGGATCTGGCCGCCGGTCAGGTTGGGATCGAGGGCCGGCTCGCCCGGCACGTAGCCGACCAGCCGCTTGATGCCGATCGACTGCTGCCAGCAGTCAAGGCCGGCGATCCGCGCCGATCCCGCGTCGGGGTGAAGCAGCGCCATGAGCAGCCGGATCGTGGTGGTCTTGCCGGCGCCGTTGGGTCCGAGGAACCCGAACACCTCGCCGTCAGCCACCTCGAACGACACGTCCACGATGCCGCGCTTGCCGCCGTAGCTCTTGGTCAACGCTTTGACTTCGACTGCCGGTTGAGTCATCTCATGCCTCCTGCGATTCCGCCTCTCACTCAAACCACTCGCGCATCACCGCCTGGTCCACGATGTCGACCGCCCCCGTCGGTGCGCCGAGGATGCGCTCGAACGCGTCCGTGTAGCTGGCGAGATTCCTGACGACCTCCTCGTGTGTGACCGAGTTAGCCTGGCGGGCGATGAACAGGTCCGTCGCCACCTCCTGGAAACCGAGCAGCAGCATCAACATGACCTGCGCGGTCGCGACCGGCGAGCGCACGCTGAACACCCCCTCTCCCGTCCCCTGTTCGACGATCGTCGACAGCGAGGGCAGGAGGCGGCCGGCGAGCCCGCGCCGGAACTTCTCTCGGACGATCGCGTTTTCGTCCGAGATCCAGACCTCGAGAATGGACAGGACGAGCGCCTTGCGGTCGGTCTTCCAACGGCCGATCCCGCCGAAGACGCCCGTGAGCTTCTCCAGGGCGGTCAGGTGGGGGTCCTCCACGATCGGCGCCACCGCGGCCAGCCCGGCGTCGACCATGCGCTCGATGACGGCTTCCAGGAGCGCCTGCTTCGAATCGAAGTAGTGATAGAACGCGCCACGCGAAGCCTCCAGCTCGTCGAGCAGGTCCTGGATGCTCATCTGCTCGTAGCCCTTCTGCGTGATCAAACGCTGGGCGGCGTCGACGAATGCCTCCCGCTTGATCGTGTGAACCACCGGGTCCAGGGTGCGGGCCATGGCTGCCAAACTATATCAGACCGACTGTCGGTTTATTTATTCGGTCAGTCCCAAGGGATCGGGTCCCGCCTCGCGTAGAAGTGACGAGGGTCGGGCGAGGCGACCGTGAAATCGACCAGGCTGCGCATGTAGTTGGCGCGCTCGAACTCCGCGGGCGCCGGCGAGGAGGCCTGGCTCATGCTGCCCTTCATCTCGCGCAGCGACAGGTATTCGTGCTCGTCCATCCAGGCGGTCAGGCCCGCGGAAACGGCGCGAAGGTGGCCCGGTCCGCGGCGCAGCAGGGCTGAGGCCATCATCGTCACGTCAGCGCCGGCGAGCACCAGCTTGACCACGTCCTGCGCGGAGTGGATCCCGCTGCTCGCGGCGAGCGAGATCGGCAGCTGGCCGCTGAGGATAGCGACCCAGCGCAACGTCATGAGCGATTCCTCCGAGGAGCTCAGGTGCAGGGTCGGCACCACTTTCATCTTGTGCAGCGAGATGTCCGGGTACAGGAAGCGGTTGAAGAGCACCAGGCCCTGAGCCCCGGCGATGGAAATGCGCCGCGCCATGTTGGCGAGCGACGAGAAGTACGGCCCGACCTTGACCGCGAGCGGGATCGAGATCGAGCTCGCGACCTCTCCGACCAGGTCGACGTATCGCGCCTCGACCTCCGCCGAGCTGGTTCGCACGTCCGCGGCGACGAAGTAGATGTTCAGCTCGAGGGCGTCGGCGCCCGCCTCCTCGATGAGGCGCGCGTACCGCGTCCATCCTCCGATCGAGATTCCGTTCAGGCTCGCGATGACGGGGATCTTCATCTTCGCCTTCGCGGCCTCCACCAGCTGCAGGTACGACTCCGGGCCCGTGTTGTAGTCGTCGAGGCCGGGGAAGAAGTTGTGCACCTCGGGAAAGCTGTCGTTCGCCGTCTCGAGGATCGAGTTGACCGCAAGCTCGTGGTGCTCGATCTGCTCCTCGAACAGGGACTGCAGGACGACCGCGCCGGCCCCGGCCTCCTCGAGCGCCAGCAGGCCGTCGAGGGTGCCTGAAAGAGGAGACGCCGCGGCGACCAGCGGATTGGCAAGCTCCAGACCCATGTAACTCGTCCTGAGGTCGGCGGTCATGACAGCTCCTCCTCGACAGCCCCGCCCTTCTCCGCGGGGTCTGCGCTCTTGGCGATCCTGTCGTCGGGCGCGTTTCGCTCCACGGCGGCCATCTGCTCGTAAACGTGCCACCGCTCATCGACGTCTTTCTGGGCGAGGTTCATCAACCGCTCCGCAAGCTCGGGCTTGGAGCGCGCGAGCAGCGAGTAGCGGCCCTCCTTGGCGGCGAACTCCTTCAGCGGCATCGACGGGGCGCGGGAGTCGAGCACGAACGGGTGCTCATGCACGGCCTCGCGCTGCGGGTCGAATCGGTAGAGCGGCCAGTAGCCGCTGTCGACGGCTTCTTTCTGGTGGCTCATCGCAGTCGACATTTCGATCCCGTGGGCGATGCAGGTCGAGTAAGCAATGATCAGCGACGGGCCGTCGTGCGCTTCCGCCTCGGCGAACGCCTTCACGGTCTGGGCGTTGTCCGCGCCCAGCGCGACCTGCGCCACGTACACGTTGCCGTACGAGCTGGCGATGAGACCCAGGTCCTTTTTGGCCGTCCGCTTGCCGGCGGCGGCAAACTTGGCGATCGCGGCGCGCGGCGTCGCCTTCGAGGCCTGGCCGCCCGTGTTCGAGTAGACCTCGGTGTCGAGGACAAGGATCTTCACGTTGCGGCCGGAGGCCAGCACGTGGTCGAGGCCGCCGTACCCGATGTCGTAGGCCCAGCCGTCCCCACCCACGATCCATACGCTCTTGCGCACGAGGATGTCCGCGAGCTCGGCCAGGCGCGGGGCGGCCGGCGCGGCCGATGCCGCGAGCTTGGTTTTCAGCTCGACGACGCGACGGCGCTGCTCGGCGATTCCGGTCTCGGTCGTCTGGTCTGCGGCGAGGATGGCCGCAGCGAGCTCGGCGCCAACCTCCGCCGACAGGTCGCCCAGCAGGCGGCGAGCCGTGGCGGACCGGTTGTCGAGCGCGAGCCTCATCCCCAGGCCGAACTCGGCGTTGTCCTCGAACAGGGAGTTCGCCCAGGCCGGCCCGCGCCCTTCGGCGTTGGCGGCCCAGGGAGTGGTCGGAAGGTTCCCCCCGTAGATCGACGAGCAGCCGGTCGCGTTGGCGACCATGAGACGGTCGCCGAACATCTGGGTCAGCAGCTTCAGGTAGGGAGTCTCGCCGCAGCCCGCGCAAGCGCCCGAGAACTCGAACAGCGGCTGCAGCATCTGCGAGCCCTTGATCGTGCCCACCTTCACCTGCGTGCGGTCGAACTCCGGAAGCGACTTGAAGAACTCCCAGCTCGCCTTTTCCTTCTCGAAAGAGCCGTTCTTGGGCGCCATGTCGAGCGACTTGTGGCGCTGGACCTGCTTGCTGTGCGCGGGGCAGTAATCGGCGCAGGTGCCGCACCCGTTGCAGTCCTCGGGCGAGACCTGGATCGTCATCACCATCCCCGGCTGCTCCTTCGACTTCCACTCCTTGGACAGGAATCCGTCGGGGGCGCCGGCCAGCAGGTCGGGCGAGAAGACCTTCATGCGGATGGCGGCGTGCGGGCACACGAGCGTGCACTTCGCGCAGTCAATGCAGATCAGCGGGTCCCATCGCGGCAGCTCATCGGCGATGTCGCGCCTCTCCCACTGCGATGTGCCGACCGGGAACGTCCCGTCGACCGGCATCGCCGACACGGGCAGCAGGTCTCCTCGACCGGCGATCATCGGCGCGGTCACCCGCTGGACGAAAACGGGCGCCGCCGCAGGCACCGCCGGCCTCACGTGGACGTCGCCGCCTGCGAGTTTCGGAACCGTCACCTCGTGAAGCTCCGCCAGCGCCAGGTCGACGGCTGCGAAGTTGCGCTCCATCACCGTCACGCCGCGCTTGGCATAGGTGTGCTGGATGGCGGCCTTGATCGCTGCGATCGCCTGGTCCTGGGGCAGCACGCCTGCGAGCGAGAAGAAGCACGCCTGCAGGATGGTGTTGACGCGGCCGGGCAGGCCGGCGTCCCGGGCGACGCGCGTAGCGTCGATCACGAAGAAGCGCAGCCGCTTCGCGATGATCTGCCGCTGGACCTCGACGGGCAGCTGCTCCCAGACGTAGCCCGCCCGGTGCGGGCTGTTGAGCAGGAAGGTGGCGCCGGTCGCCGCGTGCTCGAGCACGTCGACCTTCTCCAGGAAGCCGAACTGGTGACAGCCGACGAACCCGGCCTTCTGGACGAGGTACGTGGAGTCGATCGGGCGCGGCCCGAAGCGCAGGTGCGACACCGTCATCGACCCGGACTTCTTGGAGTCGAGCACGAAGTAGCCCTGCGCGAACTGGTCGGTGTGCTCGCCGATGATCTTGACCGTGTTCCGCGTGGCCCCGACCGTGCCGTCCGAGCCCAAACCGTAGAAGACGGCGCGCACCACGTCCGAGGGCTCGGTCGAGAAGCTCGGATCGACGTCCAGGCTCAGGTGGGTCACATCGTCGTTGATGCCGACCGTGAACTCCGGACGGGGATTCGTTCTGGCCAGCTCGCCGAACACCGCCGCGGCCATGGCCGGGGTGAACTCCTTGGACGCCAGTCCGTAGCGGCCGCCGATGACCATGGGCGGGTTAGGGCGGGACGCCAGCGACACGACGACGTCCTGGAAGAGCGGCTCTCCCGGTGCCCCCGGCTCCTTGGTCCGGTCCAGCACGGCGATGCGTCGCGCGCTGGCCGGGAGGGCCGAGGCCAGAGCTTTGGAGTCGAACGGGCGGAACAGCCGCACCTTGAGCAGCCCGACCCGCTCGCCGCGAGCGACCAGCGTTTCCACCGCCTCGCCGGCCGCGCCGGCGCCAGAGCCCATCAGGACCATCACGCGCTCGGCTTGGGGGTGCCCGACGTAATCGAACAGCCGGTACCGGCGGCCGGTGAGCTCCGCGAACCGGTCCATGGCGGCGCTGACGATCCCGGGGACCGCGGCATGGTACGGGTTGACGGCCTCACGCCCCTGGAAGAAGACGTCCGGGTTCTGGGCGGAGCCGCGCAGCACCGGGTGGTCCGGCGACAGGCCCCTCCGGTGGTGGGCATCCACCAGCGCGTCGGGGATCATCCCGCGCAGGTGCTCGTCCGCAAGGGGAACGATCTTGTTGACCTCGTGCGATGTCCGGAAGCCGTCGAAGAAGTGCACGAACGGGATGCGGGACTCGAGCGTGGCACGGTGGGCGATCAGCGCGAGATCCTGCGCTTCCTGCACGGAGGAGGAGCACAGCATCGCAAACCCGGACGAGCGCACCGCCATGACGTCGCTCTGGTCGCCGAAGATCGACAGCGCGTGGGTCGCCACCGCGCGGGCCGCGACGTGGAACACCGTCGGGGTCAGCTCGCCCGCGATCTTGAACATGTTGGGCAGCATCAGGAGCAGGCCCTGCGATGCGGTAAACGTGGTGCACAGGGCGCCGGCCATCAGGGCTCCATGAAGAGCGCCGGCCGCCCCGGCCTCGCTCTGCATCTCGATCACCTCGGGGACGCTGCCCCACAGGTTGGGCTGCCCGGCCGCAGACCATGCGTCCGCCTGCTCGCCCATGGCCGTGGAGGGCGTGATCGGATAGATCGCGATCACCTCGCTCAGCCGGTGCGCTACGCGCGCCGCAGCTTCGTTGCCGTCTACGGTCACGAAACCTTTCACAGATGGCCCGATGACTACGCTGGCACCCGGACGCCCGGAGCCCCACGGCCGAAAGACCCTTGTGGCGAGGGTCGTTAGGCAGCGGGGAGGAAGCCCGGCGAGGGATTTCTTCCAGAATCTGGTGGTGAAGCTGCCCCGGTCGCTCGCGCCACTGGCCGAGCCAAACTTCCGCCTCTTGTGGATGGGCCAGGCCGTGTCGGCGGTCGGCGATTCCATGACCTCGATCGCGCTTGCGTTCGCGACGCTTTCGCTCACGCGCTCCGCCAGCGCCCTCGGCGTGGTGCTCGGAATCTCGGTCGTCGGCACCATGATCGCGTTGCCCGTCGGAGGGGTTTGGTCCGACCGGCTGCCCAGGCAGCTCGTGATGTTGACCTCCGACGTCGTTCGGGCGCTCGTGCACGCGATCGTCGGCGTGCTCCTGATCACCGGCCACGCGCAGCTCTGGCAGCTGGCAGCCGGCGCCTTCACCTTCAGCTTCGCCGGGGGCTTCTTCCAACCGGCCTCGAGCGCGCTGACACCCCAGACGGTCAGCGCCCCCCTCCTCCAGCGCGCGAACGCCCTCATGGGACTTTCGAGGAGCGCCACCAACGTCGCCGGCCCCGCCGTCGCAGGGATTCTGGTCGCACTCATCGGGCCGGGCTGGGTCTTCGTGATCGACGCTGCGACCTTCGTGGTCAGCGCCATCTCCCTGGCGCTCCTCAGGGTCGACGGGGTTGCCGGCAAGGCGAAGGCGAACTTCTGGAGCGAGCTGGCCGAAGGCCTACGGGCAGTCACCGGCCGCCGCTGGTACCTGCTCAACCTCGGGGCGCACGCGCTGTGGAACTTCGCCATCGCGGCCTTCTTCGTGCTGGGGCCGCTAGTCGCCAAGCAGCGGCTCGGAGGCCCCTCGGCCTGGGGGCTGATCAGCGCCTCGATGGGCGTGGGCGCGATCGCAGGCGGCTTGATCGCGCTGCGGGCCACCCCGCGCCGGCCCCTGGTGGTGGCCAACCTGGTCCTGATCCCAGCCGCTTTCATGCTGGTCGCCATCGCCGTCCCGCTGCCGACCTTCGGGATCATGGGCGTCTGCGTGATCGGGTGGGCCGGCCTGACGTTTCTCAACGAGGTCTGGTTCGCGACGGTCCCTCAGCTGATCCCACAGGAGGTGCTGGCTCGCGCCAGCTCGTTCGACTGGCTGCTGTCGCTCGTAGCGATGCCGGTGGGATTCGTGGTCAGCGGTCCCCTGGCGGACCACATCGGCATCCCGACCACGTTGCTCGGGGCCGCTGCGCTGATGGCGGTACCGTGCTTCTTGATCACGTTGGTGCCCGGTGTGCGCCACGTCAGACGAACCGAGGCGGGCACGATCGTCATGGAAGCCGTGTGATCCTTTCGCGGGCGGAGAAGATGGCGCGAACGTCACCGCTCCGCGGGGAACTACCCGGCTCTCGGCGGAGGGATTTGGAAGCCCGCTAGCCGATTCCGCCCAAGTAGCCGTCGTGCCAGAGCTCGAAGGCGAAAAGCGTCCAGAGCTGCTTGCGGTTGTCGCGACGCCCGCTGAGATGCTCGTCGATCAGACCGCCCACGAAAGCTGCGTCGAAGAAGCCCTCGTGGGCGATGCGCTCAGTCGACAGCACCGAGAGCATCTGCTCTTTGAGCGGACCGCGGAACCAGTGCGCGACCGGGATGCCAAATCCCTTCTTGGGACGCTCCAGGATGCGCTCGGGCAGGATCCCGCGAAGGGCGCGCTTGAGAAGGAACTTCGAGCGCATGCCACGCAGCTTCAGGTTCAGCGGCAGCTGAGTCGCGTACGCGACGAAATCGTTGTTCAGCAACGGCACGCGGCCCTCGAGCGAGGCCATCATCGAGGCGCGGTCCAGCTTGACCAGGATGTCGTTCTCGAGGTACATCCGCATGTCCATCATCAACACCTGGTCGAGCGGGTCGAGCGACTGGGCGCTTTCCACGCCGGCCGAGCCGGCGTGGAGTGACACCTGCTCGCGGACGTCTCCCGCCAGCAGGGCAGCCCGCTCTTCCGGCCCGAACGATCCCATCCACCGCCGGTGCCTTTCCGCCACGGGGTAGCGGGCTCCGGCGACGAAGCGCTTGGCCCGAAAGTCGAAGCTCAGGTTGTCGCGAGAGACCGGCAGGCGCCTGACCACGGGCTCGACCAGGCCCTCCCGAAGCAGGCGCGGCGCGCGCATGTAGTAACCGGCCAGGCGATGCGCCTGCAGCGTGGGATAGCCGCCGAACAGCTCGTCTCCCCCGTCGCCGCCGAGGGCGACCTTGACGTGGCGCCTCGTGAATGCGGACAGGAGATAGGTCGGAATGATCGAAGCGTCGCCGAGGGGCTCGTCCAACAGCGTGGGCAGGCGCGGGATGAGGCCGAGCAGCATGGACGGCTCGAGCGTCAGCTCGTGGTGCTCGGTCCCGAGGTGGCGCGCGACCTCGCGCGCGTATGGAGCTTCGTCGAACGAGCGCTCGGCAAAGCCGACGGAGAAGCTCTTCACGTCGCCGCCAAGCCGGGTCATCATCGCCGTGACCGCACTCGAGTCGATCCCGCCCGACAGGAACACTCCCAGCGGCACGTCGCTGATGAGCTCTTTGCGCACGGACTCGCTCAGCACGGCCCGCAGCTCGTCGCACTCCTCGTCGAGGCTCCGCTCTCGGCGATTGCCGGCGACGCTCAGCTCAGGCGCCCAGTAGCGGCGCAACCGGGCCGTGCCTTCCTTGACCGACCAGGTCAGCGCGTGGCCCGGCCGGAGCTTGCTGACGCCGCGCACGATGCTTCGCGGCGAAGGCACGAACTCGTACGCAAGGTATTCGTCGAGGGCGACCGGGTCGATGCCCTTCCGTAGGGCCGGGTCCCGCAGCAGCGCCTTGAGCTCCGAGGCGAAGACCAGCCGGCGCCCGTCGATCGCGTAGTGCAGGGGCTTGATGCCCATCCGGTCGCGGGCCAGAAAGAGGGTGCCGCGTCCGCGGTCGAGCAAGGCGAAGGCGAACATCCCGTTGAGCCGCCCGACGAGATCTTCCCCCCACTCCTCGTAGCCGTGGACAAGGACCTCAGTATCGGACTGGGTATAGAAGGTATGGCCGGCCGCGAGCAACTGGTCGCGCAGCCCGACGTGGTTGTATATCTCGCCGTTCTGGACGACCCACAGGGTCGAGTCCTCGTTGTGGATCGGCTGGTGGCCACCCTCGAGATCGATGATCGACAGGCGGCGCATTCCCAGCGCGACGCCGTCGACCTGGATCGTCCCTTCGTCGTCGGGCCCCCGATGAACCATGGCCGAGCACATCCGTGCCACCAGCTCGCGGCCGTGGGCAGGCTCACCCCCGGCGACGCCGCAGATGCCGCACATCTAGGAGCGGTGCCGGACGGATGGCCTCCCGTCGGCCACGGTCTCGCGGCGCGGCGATCGTTCGATGATCTCCCGGATCACGTAGGTCGTCTTGCCCTGGGACTCGTGGTAGGTGCGGATCGAGAGCTCGGCGAGCAGGCCCATCAGGATGAACTGCACGCCGACGATGGCAAGGAACACGGCGAGCAGGAGCAGCGGGTTGTCGTGCGCGTACGGGTACGGCGGCAAGACCTTCTGAATGATGACGATCGCGCCGAACAGGATCGACAGCGCCCAGAGCCCAAAAGCGGCGAAGCCGAAGAAGTAGATCGGCTTGGTCGAGTAGCTGCCCAGCAGCTTCACGGTCATCAGGTCGAGCATGACCCGCGACGTACGCGAGAGCGAGTACTTCGAACTGCCGAAAGCGCGCGGACGGTGGTTCACCGTGATCTCGGTGATGCGGGCGCCCACCCACGATGCGTACACCGGTATGAACCGGTGCATCTCGCCATACAGCTTCACGTCCTGGATCACATCGCGGTGATAGGCCTTCAGCGTGCAGCCGAAGTCGTTCAACTGCACACCGGTGACCCTCGCGATGACCCAGTTGGCGATCTTCGACAGCGTCACTCGCGTCGCGTCGTCGTGCCTGTCCTTGCGCCACCCGCTCACCACGTCATAGCCCTCGTCGATCTTCTCCAGCAGCCTTGGGATGTCGTGCGGGTCGTTCTGCATGTCGCCGTCCATGAAGACGAGGATGTCTCCGCGGCTGTTGTCGATCCCGGCCTGGACTGCCGCCGTCTGGCCGAAGTTGCGGCGGAAGGAGACTATGCGCACCCGTCCGTCGCGCACGGCGAGCTGGCCGAGCTGCTCGCTGCTGCCGTCGCGGCTGCCGTCGTCGACGTAAACGACCTCGAAAGAAAAGTCCAGCCCATCCAGCACGCCCATCAGCTCTTCGTGCAGCGGTGCAATGCTCTCGACCTCGTTGTACACGAGCACGATCACCGACAGGCGGGGCGCAATCGATGAGTGTGGGCGGATCCGACTGGCCATCCAGCGATTTTAGGCTTGGTAAGCTCCGTCTCCGATGACCGCCGACGTCGCTCGCGCTACACCGACCTTGCGCGAGCAGAGCCACGCGGAAGCCTGGTGGCTCTATCTGACGGTCCCCGTGCTGGCCGCCGCCGCCGCCTTCGCGTGGACCCTCCACGGAACCCTCCAGCGCCTGTACGGCATGACCGCGCCAGCCTGGGATTTTGCGTACGACCAGCAGGTGATCTGGAACATCTCGGTCGGGCATGGCTTCTACTCGAGCTACGCGAGAGCCAACTTCCTGGGCATCCACCTCGAGCCGATCTTCCTGGTGCCGGCGGCGGTGGAGAAGCTCTGGCCGAACCCGGAGGTGCTGCTCATCTTCTCGTCGGCGGGCCTTGCAGCCACCGCACCCGCCGCGTTCTTCTTCCTCCGCGCGATCCTGCCGGCCGACCGGCCCGCATCGCCATGGCTCGCGATGGCGCTGTCCGCGCCGATCCCGTTCTGGTCTGCGATCCAGGGGGCCGCCGGTGATTTCTTCCATCCCGAGAACATGGCGCTCGCCTTCGCCATGCTCGCGGCCTGGGCCGGAATCCGCGGACATCGCATCGCCATGTGGGCCCTGTGCATCCTCACCCTTAGCTGCAAGGAGGACCAGGTCTACACGGTGACGGTGATCGCCATCTTGATGAAGGTGTATGGCGCACCCGCGGTGAAGAAGCACTGGCGGTTCATCCTCTACCTGGCCGGCGCGTGGTTCCTCATCGGCACCGGCATCGTGCAACAGCACTACCGCAACGGCGGGTACACCGATTTCGTCTACTACGGCTGGCTGGTCGGGCTCGACCCGCTGCAGCCGATCACCGTTACCACCTTCCTGGAGGCATTGGTGCGCCACGGATCGCTAATCGTCCTTTCGGGGATCCTCGCATCTTTGGCCGTCATGCCTCTATTGGCACCTCGGTGGCTGCTGCTGGTGATCCCACCATATCTGGCCGACGCCCTGAGCGGGCACACTCCCCAGAACACGCTGGGCGACCACTACGTCCTGCTGCTGTTGTTCCCCCTCATCGTCGCGGGTGGCATCGGAGCGCGTCGATTCCTGCTCTGGCGCTCCATTCGGCCGGCAACTGCCCTGGTCGCGATCATGCCTGGGTTGGTCCTGGGTTGGGCGACCGGCCACTTTCCTCCGGCTTTGCGCGCCAGCGAAAGCCTTTATTCGCGCCCCAATACTGTTTCGGAGCTGTTGAGCGCGACGTCGATGATCCCGGCGAACGCGCCGGTCAGCGCCGACGACGGGCTCGCGATCTGGCTCGACAACAGGCACACGATCAACGACTTTCCGGACAGGCTCGCCGCGAATTGCTACATCGTGCTCGACCACCAGCCCTTCCTCGACGGCCCGACTCATCCGGCTCAGCGTCTGGACACGATCCGAGCGCTGCCGGGCAGCGGGCGCCGCCTGCTCTTCGACGACGGGCGCTTCCAGGTCTGGAGCCCGGTAGGAGGCTGATCGCCCATTTACTTCCCCGCTGGCGGGGAAGGTGGCGCGCAGCGCCGGATGGGGAGAAGCCTCCTTTGTATCCTGAAACATCCAATGGCGGACACCACTTTCACTCGAGAGCGCCTGGATCGGCTGTTCCGGCAGCGGATCGTGATCCTCGACGGGTCGATGGGCGTCATGCTGCAGCGCCGCGGCCTCAGCGACGAGGACTTCCGCGGCGAGCGGTTCCGCGACCACCCCAAGCCGCTGCGCAACAACAGCGACGTCCTGTGCCTGACGCAGCCCGACCTGGTGACGCGGGTCCACCGCGACTACCTGGAGGCCGGGGCGGACATCATCACCACCAACACTTTCACGGCCACGCGCGTTTCCCAGGCCGACTACGAGCTCCAGGACTTCGCCTACGAGATGAACGTCGCCGGCGCGCGCCTGGCCCGCAACGCCGCGGACGGGTTCGAAAACCGCTTCGTCGCCGGCTCGCTGGGGCCGACCAACGTCACTCTTTCGCTCTCGCCGAAGGTCGATGACCCCTCATATCGCGACGTCACGTTCGACCAGCTTCGCGACGGCTACGCGGAGGCGGCACGCGCGCTGGTCGAGGGCGGCGTCGACATCCTGCTCATCGAAACCGTCTTCGACACTCTCAACGGCAAGGCGGCCATCGCCGCCGTCAAGGAGGTCGCGCCCGAGGTTCCGCTGTTCGTTTCGGTGACCATCGTCGACCGAAGCGGCCGCAACCTTTCCGGGCAGACCGTGGAGGCGTTCTGGACGTCGATCGAGCACGCCCAGCCATTCGCCGCAGGCATCAACTGCTCGCTGGGCGCGACGGAGATGCGGCCCTACATCGCTGCGCTTTCGCGGGTGGCTCCGGTGTACGTCACGTGCTATCCGAACGCCGGCCTGCCCAACGCCTTCGGCGGGTACGACGAGGAGCCGCCCACGACCAGCCGCCTGCTGAAGGAGTTCGCCGAGGCGGGTTACCTGAACGCGGCCGGAGGTTGCTGCGGGACAGGCCCGGAGCACATCCGCCAGATCCGCGAGGCCCTGAAGGGCGTCGCTCCGCGCGACGTGCCTCCGCGTGTGCCGCGGCCGCGGTTCAGCGGCCTCGAACCGTTCGAGATCGACCCGGACTCAGGCTTTGTCGTGATCGGCGAGCGCACCAACGTCACCGGTTCGATCCGGTTCCGCCGGCTCATCGAGTCGGGCGATTTCACCGGCGCCGTGCAGGTCGCGCTGGACCAGGTGCGTGGGGGCGCCAACCTGCTCGACGTGAACATGGACGCCGACCTCCTGGACTCGGAGGCGGCGATGGTCCGCTTCCTGAACCTCATCGCCACCGAGCCCGAGATCGCGCGAGTGCCGATCATGGTCGACAGCTCCAAATGGTCGGTCCTCGAGGCGGGCTTGAAGTGCATCCAGGGCAAGGGCGTGGCCAACTCCATCAGCCTCAAGGGCGGCGAGGAGGCCTTCCTCGAGCAGGCGCGGAAGGTGCGTGAGTACGGCGCCGCGGCGGTGGTGATGGCCTTCGACGAGAAGGGCCAGGCAGACACCACCGAGAGGAAGGTTGAGATCTGCTCTCGCGCCTACAAGCTGCTGGTCGAACGGGCCGCGTTTCCGCCCGAGGACATCATTTTCGACCCCAACATCCTTCCCATCGCCACCGGCATCGAGGAGCACTCGGCCTACGCCAAGGCATTCATCGAAGCCACCCGGCAAATCAAGGAAACCTGTCCCGGGGTGCACATCTCGGGCGGCGTCTCCAACCTGTCGTTCTCGTTCCGCGGTAACGACCGCGTGCGAGAGGCGATCCACTCGGCCTTTCTCTATCACGCCATTCGCGCCGGCCTCGACATGGGCATCGTCAACGCCGGGCAGCTGGTCGTCTACGAGGACATCCCCAAAGACCTTCTCGAGATGGTCGAGGACATCATCTTCGACCGGCGACCGGACGCCACGGAGCGGCTGGTCGACTTTGCCAAGTCCATCTCCAGCGCGGGTTCGAAGCGCGAGGTCGACCTTTCCTGGCGCGAGCGCTCGGTCGAGGATCGCCTCGCGTACGCGGTCCTCCACGGCGAGGTCGAGTACATCGAGCGGGATGCGGAGGAAGCGCGGGTCAAGTACGGCAGGCCGCTGCTGGTCATCGAGGGCCCGCTGATGGACGGCATGAAAGTCGTGGGGGACCTGTTCGGGGCGGGCAAGATGTTCCTGCCCCAGGTCGTGAAGAGCGCGCGCGCGATGAAGCGCGCGGTCGCATATCTCGAGCCGTTCATGGAGGCCGAGAAAGAGGCGTCCGGCAACCAGCGCGTGCGCGGCAAGCTCGTGCTCGCGACCGTCAAGGGCGATGTGCACGACATCGGCAAGAACATCGTCGGCGTCGTCCTCGCCTGCAACAACTATGAGGTCATCGACCTCGGAGTGATGGTTCCGGTCGACAAGATCCTGGACACCGCGATCGAGCTGGGCGCCGACGTGGTCGGGCTCTCGGGCCTCATCACGCCATCGCTCGACGAGATGGTCGTGGTGGCCAAAGAGATGACCCGCCGCGATTTCAAGATCCCGCTTCTGATCGGCGGCGCGACCACGTCCAAGCAGCACACCGCGGTGCGCATCGCTCCCGCGTACAGCGGGTCCACCGTGCACGTGCTCGATGCATCGCGGGTCATCGGGGTGGTGTCGGACCTGCTTGATGACGACCGGCGCCGGGTGTTCGACAAGGACAACCGCGCGCTGCAGGACAAGCTTCGGGCCCAGCACTCGACTGCGCGCCGCACCCTTCTTTCGATCGATGAGGCGCGCACCAGGCGCTCGAAGCTCGAGTTCCGAGACCTGTCCACTCCTCCGTTCACCGGCAGGAAGGTGGTCGAGCCGGAGATCTCGGTGTTGCGGCAGTACATCGACTGGACCTTCTTCTTCCACGCGTGGGAGCTGAAGGGCAAGTTCCCGGCCATCCTCGAGAGCCCCTCTCACGGTGCGGTCGCGCGCGAGCTGTTCAGCCATGCGGAGGAGATGCTGGACGAGATCCAGTCCAAGGGCTGGCTGAAGGCACGCGGCGTGTACGGGTACTGGCCCGCACACGCCGAAGGGGACGACATCGTGCTCGAGAACACGGTGAGGTTCCCGATGCTGCGACAGCAGGTCGACCACGGCGACGACAAGCCATACCTCTCCCTGGCCGACTTCATTGCCAACAGAGGCGACCACATCGGCGCGTTTGCCGTCACCGCAGGTCTCGGCGTGGACGAGCTTGCGGCGAGGTTTCAATCCGAGCACGACGACTACCGCGCCATCATGGTCAAGGCTCTGGCCGACCGTTTGGCGGAGGCTTTCGCCGAGTACCTCCACGAGGTTGCCCGCCGCGAGTGGTACGAGACCGAGCCCAGGCTCTCGAGCGAGGAGCTCATCGGGGAGAAGTACCGCGGCATCAGGCCGGCATTCGGCTACCCGGCGTGTCCCGACCACTCGGAGAAGAACAAGCTTTTCGACTTGCTCGAGGCGCGTTCGATCGGGATGGATCTCACCGAGTCCGGCGCCATGACGCCGACCGCCGCCGTCGCCGGCCTGTACTTCGCGCATCCTCAATCGAAGTACTTCATGGTCGGCAAGATCGGCCGTGACCAGGTGGAGGATTACGCCCGACGCCGTGAGATGCCGGTGAGCGAAGCCGAGCGCTGGCTGCGCCCCAACCTCGGCTACGAGGAATCCTGAAAAGGACCGGCCAACCGGATACCCCGGGCGCTAATCTTCCGCGGCAGCCGGCGCGCGAGACCGGGGACCGAACGTGACCGTGGGCGGCACGGTAAGCAGCCGTCCATCACCGAGGCGGACGATCTGCCACCCGCCCTCATGCACCATCCGGTGGTGCCGGTGGCACAGCAGCACGAGGTTTTCGAGGTCGGTGGTGCCCCCGTGGATCCAGTGAACCACGTGGTGGGCCGCGCTCCACGACGCAGGGCGGTCGCATCCCGGCCACCGGCATGTGCCGTCCCGGGCGTTGAGCGCGCGCCGGGCCGGCCCCGAAACCACCCTCTTCGAGCGGCCGACATCGATCACGGTCGAGTCCGAGTCGAGCAGCACACGAGTGACACTGCAATCGCATGCGAGCCGCTCGACCGTCGCAGATGAGATTGGCAAGGAGAACTCGATGTCCGCCGCCGCCGCTCCGGACAGCCCCAACAAGGTCTCGACCGAGCTCGTCACCTGGAGCTGGGCACGCTCGGCGCCGCCGCTTGCGAGCTCGACCAGCGCGTCGGCCAGCCGTCGCTCCCTATCGCGATCGTCGTGCTCGCCAGACTTGCGGGCGAGCGGCTCCAGGGCCGTTCTCAGCACCGCGCCTCCGAAAGCGTCGAGCACGCCGCTCAACAGCATCGACCCGTCCATCCATGTGCTCAGCGCCAGGCGCCGATTCTCAACCTGCTCCGACTCCTCGGCGGCGTAGCCCCTGGGGTCGGCGGCGTGGCGCGCATGCCGGCAGAAATAGTGGAACTTCCCCGGCGTGTGCTCGCGTGCGAACTCGATCAGCGGCGCTTCGTCGAATCGCTCCCTCAGGGTCTCGGCCGTCCGCGCCATCACGGACAGATGTGCGAAGCCGATCTCTCCATCGCCCATGGCCCGGATGCTGCGCGGCGTCCGAGGCATCGCCCGGCCCACCGCAACGCGGTCGGCCGCCGCGCCGGCGGTCATGTGGCAGTTGAAGCGGATCCAGTCGATCCCGCTCACGAAGCCCAGCTCGTCGTAGTCCCCGGCCTCGGCAAACCGCGCGGCGTCTTCGGCAAACGAAAGCTCCATCAGGTCGATGGCGTGGCGCTTACGGACCATCCGCCCTCGCAGTTCTTCGTTCACCGCAGCGTCGTGCGGCGCCGGCTCACCCATGACCCGACTGTACGAACATCCGTACGAGAACCCAACCCCACCTGTTAAGGACGGGCGGAGCGGAAACCTACAGACGCGTTCCCCGCGCCAGCGGCACCACCGGCTGGTGCGCCTCCAGAAATGCGTTCGGGTCGACGAACCGGTACGGAAACGCCGGGAAGCCCGAGCACGTCGACGGGGGAAGCGCGCCCTGCCACGCGTGGCTGTCGTAATCACCTATGAAAACACCGAAATGAAAATGCGTCTTGTCGCCCATGTCGGCGACGTCCGCGAATACCTCCCCGCGCTTCACGGCCGTCCCCACCTTGATGCCAGGGCGCAGCCACACGTGCCAGTACTGCGTGAGCACGAAGCCCGACGTGGTGTGATGCCTGATGAGCACGCCGCCGCGAAATGTCGGGTCGATGATGTATCCCGCGATCACGCCGTCGGCGGCCGCCCTGACCGGCTGAATCCCGGTCGTGATGTCCACACCCGTGTGCAACCACACCGCGCCGGCGCACGACCTCAGCGGCGTGCCGTTGCAGTACCGCCACTGGCTGCCGAACCCAAGGCAGTGAGGAGCCCAGGTGGGCAGCGGGTACTCGAAGATGTCGGACGACGGGACCACGGTGACCGGCGCCGAAGCAGGCGCTGAGACCTGCGGCGGCGCTCCGCCCGCGCCACCGGGAATCGACACCAACACCGCGTACCCGAGAGTGGCCAAACCCACTCGAAAGTCGATCACCTCAAGACGCTCACCGGCGAGCCGCCTGGATCGCCTCCCACACCCGCATCGGGTGCATGGGCATGTCGATGTGACGCACTCCGAGGTGCGACACGGCGTCGACAACGGCATTCTGCACCGCGGGCGTCGACCCGATCGTCCCCGACTCGCCCACCCCCTTGGCGCCCAGAGGGTTGTGAGGCGTCGGAGTCTCCATGTGCAGGGTCTCGATGGAAGGGATCTCTCCGATGGTCGGCATCGCATAGTCGATCAGGCTCGTCGTCAGGGGATTGCCGTCGGCGTCGTAGACGAACTCTTCGTACAGCGCCTGGGCTACGCCCTGGGCCACGCCTCCGTGAATCTGACCCTGGACCAGCATCGGGTTGAGGATGGTCCCGCAATCGTCCACCGCGACCAGGCGCGTGAGTCGCGCCTCGCCGGTCTCGACGTCGACCTCCACCACCGCGACGTGGCAGCCGAAAGGGAACGTCTGATCACCCTGGAAGAATTCGTCCTCGGCCACCAGCGGGCCTTCCGAAGCAAGCTCGGCCCAGCTCAGCGCCGTCCCCGGCACCCCGCGGACCCCGAACGCCCCTCCGTCCAGCCGCTCGATGTCCTCGACGCTGGCCTCGAGCCGGCGCGCCGCCTCCTCCTTCGCCTTCTCCACCAACGCGAGGCAGGCCCCGCGCACCGCGCTGCCGCCGAGCTGGAGGGAACGCGACCCGTACGTGCCATCGCCGCTCGACACAAGCCCGGTGTCGGACGTCTCGACCCGGATGACGTCCATCGGCACGTCGAGCAGCACGGACGCCAGCTGCGTGTAGGCGGTTTCATGCCCCTGGCCGCTCGAAGTGGTGCCGCACTGCACGACCACCGAACCGTCCGGTTCGACACGCGCCGCGCCATACTCCATCGGCGTCAGCACGCCCGTCACCTCCACGTACAGAGACAGGCCCACGCCGAGCTGGAGGCGGTCGCCGCGAGCCCGCCTGGCCTTCTGCTCCAGGCGTAGGTGCTCGTAGCCGGAGGCTTCGAGCGCCATTTCCAGGGCGCGGCGGTAGTCGCCCGAGTCGTACGTCATGCCCGTCGCCGTGGTGTGGGGAAACCCTCCCTCGATCAGGTTGCGCCGGCGCAGCTCCGCCGGGTCGATGCTCAGGTCGGACGCGAGCATGTCCATCGCCCTCTCGATGAGCGAGATCGCCTCGGGACGGCCCGCGCCCCGGTAGGCCGAGACAACGGTCGTGTTGGTGGCGGCGGTCCGCGCGACGAAGTGGATCTTCGGGATGTCGTAGGCGCCGGAAGACATCAGCCCCGTGTACACCGGCAGGCTCGTGCCCTGGCCCGGATACGCGCCCGCATCCCCGACCACGCTCACCTCCAGGCCCGTCAACCTGCCATCCCGCGTGGCGCCGAGAGCCACGTCCTGGACCTGCGCTCGACCGTGGGTCATGGCCACCATGTTCTCGCCGCGGAACTCGAACCACGCCACGGGCCGGCCAACCTTCAACGCGACGGCCGCGACCACGCTCTGCTCCGGATAGGTCGCGAGCTTGGCGCCGAACGCGCCCCCGACGTCGCCGGTGATCACTCGGACTTTCGCTTCGGGGATGCCGGCCAGCTCGGACACCTCCGAACGGACGCGGAACGGCACCTGCGTCGACACCCACATCCGCACTCCTCCATCCCCATCGGGCTCCGCGACGACCGCGTTGCCTTCCAGCGGCACGGCCGCAAGGCGCTGGTTGACGAAGCGCCCACGCACCACGACCTCGGCTCCGTCGAGCGCCCCCGGCTCGCCGATCTCGCTCGTCGACGCGAGGTTGTCTCCCTTGGCCGCGTGCAGCACCGTGGCCCCGCTCTCGAGAGCGTCGATAGGGGTCGCCGAGACGCCGAGCGGCTCGTACCCGACCACGACGGCAGACGCCGCGTCGACCGCCTGCCCCCGCTCCTCGGCGACCACCACCGCGATCGCGTCGCCGACGAAACGCACCACCTCCGAGGCAAGGAGCGGCCTCGCGAATGCATCGAGCGTGGGGAACTCCTGGGGCTTCAAGTTCAGGTCGGAGGCGACGAAGATCCCGACCACCCCGGGCATCGATGCCGCGCCGGTGTCGATTCCCGTGATTCGCGCGTGGGCCATGGTGGAGCGGACGAACACGGCGTGAAGGCGGTGCTCAGGCTGAACGTCGTCCGTGTAACGACCGGTCCCGGTGACGAGGCGGGGGTCCTCGCGCCTTCGAACCGAGCCGCCCAGGACGGCCTTGACCGCCATCAGTGGCCGGGCCCGCAATGCAGCTTGCCCATCGCCGATGAAACGATAGACCCGACGATGTCCGAACGCTCACGGCGCTGGGGGATCCTGCCGTCCTACTTCGGGTGGCAGGGCGACCTGAAAGAAACGACACCGGAGACGGAGCAGGCGATCCTCGAGTCGATGGGCGCCGCGCGGGACCGGCCGCCCAGGCTCAGGCGTCCAGGCCTCGCGTCCGAACCCTGCTCGCCCGCGCCCGACCGTACCTGGGGTTGGGCCCTGCAGCTCTACTCGCTGCGCTCGAACGAGAGCTGGGGGATCGGCGACCTGGCCGATCTCCGACGCTTCGGCCGGTGGTCGAGGCGCGCCGGCGCATCGGTGGTCCTGCTCAACCCCCTCGGCGCGCAGACCCCGACGCAGCCGTACCAAGCCTCGCCCTACTACACGTCGACGCGCCTGTTTCGCAACACCGTGTATCTCAGGATCGAAGAGATCGACGGGGCCATAGCCGCCGCCGCCGCCCTGGCGCCCCTGGCCACCGCCGCACGCGAGCTCAACCGGCAGCCGCTGATCGACTACGACGAGGTCTACCGGCTGAAGTCACAGGCCCTCGAGCTGGTCTTCCAGGCGGCTCCGCGACCGAGCGGCTTCGACGCGTTCGTCCGCCGGCAGGGCGTGGCGCTGCGCGACTTCGCCACCTTCAACGCCCTGTGCGAGGTGCACGGTGCGACCTGGCGCGACTGGCCCGAGGAGCTGCGGCATCCCGCCTCCCCCGGCCTGGACGGCGTCCGCGAGCGGCTCGCGGACCGAATGGAGTTTCACCAATGGCTGCAGTTCCACCTCGACCGCCAGCTGGCGCGGGCGGGGCGCGAGATCGGCCTCATCACCGACGTTCCCGTCGGGTTCGCATCCGACGGGTTCGACGCCTGGCGATGGCAGGACTTCTTCGCGCCGCGCATGCGGGTTGGGGCGCCGCCGGATGAGTTCTTCCGGGACGGGCAGGATTGGGGCCTGCCACCCCTGGATCCCTGGAAGCTCGGCAAGGCGCGCTGGGAGCCGTTCGTGGACGCCATCCGCTCGGCGTCGCGGCACGCCGCCGGGATACGGCTGGACCACGTGATGGGCCTCTTCAGGCTGTTCTGGATCCCCGACGGCATGAGCGCCGCCCAGGGCGCGTACGTGAGGTATCCCGCGGCGATCCTGCTCGGGCTGCTCGCCCGCGAGAGCCGCCGGGCCGGCGCGTTCGTCGTCGGCGAGGACCTCGGCCTGGTGGAGCCGACGGTGCGCGGGCACCTGAGGCGGCGAGGGTCGATGTCATACCGCCTGCTGTGGTTCGAAGGCTCCGATCCCTCGGCCTGGCCGCGCGACGCCGTGGCGTCGGTCGGCACCCACGACCTGCCGACCGTGGCGGGCATCTGGACGCTGAGCGAGCCTGACCATCGCCTTCACCACCTGCGCGAGAAGCTGGTGAACATGACCCACCTGCCCGACGGCACGCCTCCCGTCGACGTGGCCGTGGCGGCCTATGCGGCGCTGGCTCGCGGACGCCCACGCATCGTGCTGGCATCGCTCGAGGACGCGCTCGGCGTGCATGAGCGCCCCAACGTACCCGGCACGACCACCGAATTTCCCAACTGGCGCCGCGCCTTGCCGCTCGGCCTCGAGGACGTCGAGGCCTCGGACGGCGTTCGCCGCATAGCCGACGCGATGCGCGCTTCCGGGCGCTAGTACGATCTGAGCATGATCGACAAAGAGAGGCTGGCCGGCACCGCTTACGACTTCTACCCGCTGGCCGGGCTCGCGCGGGCCGGAGCGAAAGATCCTTCGCGGCTTCCGATGACGGTCAAGGTCCTGCTCGAAGGCATCGTCCGCCTGGCGGAGTCCGGCACGACCGACGAGAAGAACGTGAGCGCGCTGGCGAGCTGGCCGGCCGCGCCGCCCAGGGATGCCGAGCTGCCCTTCCTGCCCGCCCGCGTGCTGATGCAGGACTTCACGGGAGTGCCCGCGGTCGTGGACCTCGCGGCCATGCGCTCGGCGATGAAGCGCGCCGGCAAGGACGCCGGCAAGGTCGACCCGCTCGTGCCGGTCGACCTCATCATCGACCACTCGGTGCAGGTCGACTCGTTCGGCTTCCGCGACTCCTACACGCGCAACATCGAGAAGGAGATCGAGCGCAACCGGGAGCGTTACGCGCTCCTGCGCTGGGCGCAGCAGGCGTTCCATAACTTCTCGCTCGTGCCGCCGGGCATGGGCATCTGCCACCAGGTCAACCTCGAGCACGTGGCCCAGGTCGTCCAGGTCCGCGAAATGGGCGGCCGCAAAGTCGCCATCCCCGACACGCTGATGGGCACCGACTCGCACACCACGATGGTCAACGGGCTTGGCGTGCTGGGCTGGGGCGTCGGCGGCATCGAGGCGGAGGCCGCGATGCTCGGCCAGCCCGCGTACCTCGCCACCCCGATCGTGGTGGGCGTACGTTTCCACGGCGCGCTGCCGGCCGGCGCGACGGCCACGGACCTGGTGCTCACGCTCACCGAGATGCTGCGCAGGCACGGCGTCGTGGAGAAGTTCGTCGAGTTCTGCGGCGACGGGCTGTCGACCCTGTCCGTGCCCGACCGCGCGACCATGAGCAACATGTGCCCCGAGTACGGGGCGACCTCGGCTCTCTTCCCGGTCGACCACCAGACTCTTCGCTACCTCGAGATCACCGGTCGCAGTCGCGAGCAGATAGATCTCGTCGAGCGCTACACCAAAGAGCAGGGCATGTTCCGCAACGACGGCGACCAGACACCCGAGTTCAGCGAGCTGCTGGAGCTCGACCTGGGCAAGGTGGAGCCGAGCCTCGCGGGACCAAAACGTCCGCAGGACCGCGTGTCGCTGCCGGGGGTGTGGGAGAGCTTCACGGCCGCGTTCGGCAACGGTCCCAAGCCCAGCGGAGAGGCGCTCTCACGGCTGAGCGGTGAGGGTGGCCCGGTCAACGGCCGAGCCTCGACCGCCGTCGTCGCGGGGCCCGAGGCCAAGCTCGAGAACGGCTGCGTCGTGATCGCGGCGATCACGAGCTGCACCAACACCTCCAACCCGTCGGTCATGGTGGCGGCCGGCTTGCTGGCCAAGAAGGCGGTCGAGCTCGGCCTGCAGGTCAACCCCTATGTCAAGACCAGCCTCGCGCCCGGGTCGCGCGTCGTCACCGACTACCTGGAGACGGCCGACCTGATGAAGCCGCTGGAAAAGCTCGGTTTCTTCCTGGTCGGGTATGGCTGCACCACGTGCATCGGCAACTCTGGCCCGCTCGCCAGCCCCGAGGTCGAGGCGGCGGTCGTGGACGAGAACCTCAGCGTGGTGGCGGTCCTCTCCGGCAACCGCAACTTCGAGTCGCGCATCCATCCGCTGGTCAAGGCGAGCTACCTGGGTTCGCCGCCGCTCGTCGTCGCATATGCGCTCGCCGGCACTGTGAACATCGACCTCACCCAAGATCCCATCGGCCATACGCGTGATGGAAAGCCGGTGATGCTGGCCGACCTGTGGCCTTCCCAGGAGGAGGTCAACACCGTCGTGCAGAAAGTCGTCCAGAAGGACATGTTCAAGCGCGAGTACGCACGTATTTATGAGGGTGACGAGCACTGGAAGAAGATGGCCGCGCCGACCGGTCCGATCTTCCAGTGGGACGACAAGTCGACCTACGTGAAGGAGCCGCCCTACTTCGAGGGGATGCGAGCGGAGCCCGACGCCCTGGGCGACATCGAGGGAGCGCGCGTGCTCGCGGTGCTGGGCGATTCAGTCACCACCGACCACATCTCCCCCGCTGGTTCGATCCCCGTGGACAGCCCGGCCGGCAGGTACCTGATCGAGCGCGGCGTCGAGAAGGCGGAGTTCAACAGCTTCGGCTCTCGGCGCGGCAACCACGAGGTGATGGCGCGCGGAACTTTCGGCAACATCCGCCTTCGCAACAAGCTGGTCGAGCGTGAGGGCTTCTGGACCAGGCACATGCCCGACGGCGACGAGATCACCATCTTCGATGCTTCGGAGCGCTACCGGTCCGAAGGCGTTCCGCTCATCGTGCTCGCGGGCAAGGAGTACGGATCAGGTTCGTCGCGCGACTGGGCGGCCAAGGGCCCGCTGTTGCTGGGCGTGCGCGCCGTGATCGCCGAGAGCTTCGAGCGGATCCACCGCTCGAACCTTGTGGGCATGGGCATCCTGCCCCTCGAGTTCCCGCGCGGCGAGAACCTCAAGTCGCTCGGGCTGACCGGCCGCGAGTCGTTCACGATCAGGGGGATAGACGCGATCAAGCCCGGCCAGCAGGTCGAGGTCGAGGCGAGGTCGGACGACGGCAAGACGTTCACGTTCAAGACGCACGCGCGGGTCGACAACGACACCGAGGTCGGCTACATGCATCACGGCGGCGTGCTCCAATTGGTGCTCAGACAGCTCCTCGACTGACCCGGCCGGCCGAAACCTGTCGAAGGTAGGGATTTAGAAGCAGCCTGGAGCTTGGTCGCTTCCGATGATGGTCGCGATTGCCCCCTGCCGGGGGCGCAACCGCCGATGAGGCACGCGAGGGGCTTAGGCTGCCTCTCCCGTACGAATCGGCTGCCGGCGCTCGTGCCCGCACTCCGGGCACTCGAACAGGCCGACCACGACGTCCGGCCGAGACGAGTCGGAGTGCATGGTGCGCAGCCGCATCGGCACGCTGGACTCGTGCCGGTCGCAGGCCGGCGCCTCTTCATGTGTCACGTACCTGACATTACGCACTGCGTCGAAAATCCGATAGTGATCGCCACACAATCGACAAGATTCAGCCTTGTCCTCGAGGCACACAGGCTCGCCCACGCCCTAAGCTCTTGCCATGCCCACGAAGAAGGCTCCGGAACCTGACGTCGAGCCAAGGCCCACCGTCCGAGACGCGGCCCGCTCGATCCTGGGCGCCGCGACCCTGATCGCTGGGGCCGAAGGCCTAGACCGCCCTGTCGAATGGGTGCGGCTGATGGAAACGCCCGAGGTGCAGCCACGGGCGGGCGACCTCCTCTTCACCACCGGCTTCCCCATCAAGGACGACGCCGACGCGCAGATCCGGCTGGTGGCCCGGATCGCCGAATCCGGGGGCGCCGGCCTGGTGGTGCGGCCGATGCCTTACCTCCGCAAGGTGCCGCCCGAGATGATCTCGGAGGCCGACCGCCTGCACGTCCCTCTCTTCACGGTCGACGCCGACGTGCAGCTGATCGACCTGATGGCGCCGCTCCTCGAGCGGATCATCAACGCCGAGCACTGGCGCCTGAAGCGCTCGATCGAGATCCACCACAGGTTCACCGAGCTCGTGCTCGACGGCAAGGGCGTCAACGAGATCTGCCGCACGCTGGCCGACCTGCTGGAAAGCGCGGTGGTGGTCGAGGATGCGAGCTTCCACCTGCTCGCGCACGCCGGCGGGAGCGCCGACCCGCATCGCAAGGAGACGATCCTCCGCCAGGGCACGCCGCAGCGGGTGCTGTTCGACCCCCAGATCCAGCGCATGCTGCGCGAGGTCGAGGCCAAGCGCGGCCCGCTCAAGGTGCCGGCTTTCCCCCACCTCGGCATGTCGCGCGAGCGGCTGATCGCGCCGATCCTGGCCGCCAACCAGGTGCTGGGCTACATCTCGATCCTCGACCACCCGCCCCACAACGAGGAGCTGGCTTTCATGGCCATCGAGCAGGCAGCCCTGGTCCTCGCCCTTTCCATCGCCAAGGAGCGCGAGCTCTCCGAGGTCGAGGGCCGCGTCCGCGGCGAGTTCCTCGACGACCTCCTGCACGGGACGTACGGCGAGGAGCCGGCGGCCCAGCGGAGGGCGCGCCACATCGGCTACCCCCTGCACGGCAGCCACGTCGTGATGCTCGCCGACATCGACGACTTCCGCGGCTTCAACCGCGCGCGGCAGATCACCGAGGACGCCATCCAGGCGCTCAAGCGCGAGTACCTGCGCCGGGTCGCGGGCGTGGTGCGGGCCAGCTACCCGCGCGCCCTCGTCCAGGGCCGCTCGGACCAGGTGGTCTCGCTCCTGCCCCTGGGGACCGAGGCAGGCGACCACCAGGCCCGCAGCCACGCGCTCGGGCTCCAGGTCCAGCAGGTCATCTCCGACTGGAAGCCGGGCTTCACCGTGTCGGTCGGGTTCAGCGGCCCGGCGGAGGCGCCGGTGGGAATCGCGGGCGCGCTGCGCGAGGTCACCTCGGTCATGGAGTCGCTGGCGCGATTCAAGCGCTGGAGCCAGGTGGTGGCGGTGCCGGAGCTGGGCCTCACGGGGCTGCTCGCCGCGGTGACGGACGAGCGCCTGGTCGACTACAGCCGGCGCCACCTCGGCCCGCTGATCGAGCACGACAGCGCGCGCAAGGGAAGCCTGGTCCCGACGCTGCGGGCCTACCTCGAGACGGGTGAGCAGCAGCAGGCGGCGCAGCGCCTGCGCATCCACCCCAACACGCTGCGTTACCGGCTGGACCGGATTCGCGAGATCAGCGGAGTCAACCTGGAGGATCCCGAAACGCGCCTCAACCTTTCCGTTGCGCTTCGAGTCCAGGCCCTTTTGGGTATGTGAGGTACGAATAAGGCTGGGCGGGTTCTTTTGGTGATGACCAACTAGCTCCCGATCGGGGCCGAAGGTAGCCTTTCTCCCAGTGCCCCCAGCGTCGACGAGAACACGCCAGGCCTGGCCGGGGGAGCTTCCCGCGAGCCGGGCGGCCTGCGGGATGGGCTTTGTGTCCACGCCACGCCTCGGCCACCAGGCTGTCGAGCTCGGGGTGAAGGCCCTGGCCCGCCTCTCCCACCGCGGCGGCCTCGACGCCGACGGCAAGAGCGGCGACGGCGCCGGCCTCTTGGTCCAGGTCCCGCACCGACTGCTGGGTGGCCGTGTCGCCGTGGCCGCCCTGTTCGAGTGGGATGACCGCGCGAGGGAGCTGGTGACCGAGGCGCTCGCAGCATCCGGCCTGTCGCTGTACGAGTGGCGGCAGGTGCCGGTCGACCCCGACAGCCTCGGCGAGCGCGCCCGCGCCACCATGCCGGCGATCTGGCACGGCCTGGTCTCCAACCCGGACCTCGACCCGGACGAATGGGAGCGCCGTCTCTATGTCGCCCGGCGACGAGCCGAGCGCAAAGCTGAAGCAGAGGGCGTGACCATGTACATCCCGTCTTGCTCGAGCCGCACCCTCGTGTACAAGGGTTTGATGGCGGGCACACGGCTGGCCGACTTCTACTCCGACCTGCGGGACCAGCGCTGCGAGAGCATGCTCGCCGTCTTCCACCAGCGCTATTCGACCAACACGATGCCGGACTGGCGCCTGTCGCAGCCGTTTCGGATGGTCGCGCACAACGGTGAGATCAACACCATCACCGGCAACCGCGCGTGGATGCGAGCGCGCGAAGCCGAGCTGGAGCCACAGCTCAAGGGCGCCGTTTGGGCGCAGGGATCGGACTCGGCGTCCCTCGACAACGTGCTCGAGCTCTTGGTGCACCGGGGATGGGAGGTTTCCGAGGCCCTGATGAGCCTCGTGCCCGACGCCTGGGAGGGTCGCGGCGACCTCTCGGCGCAGGTCCGCGACTTCTACCGCTATCAATCGATCCGGTTCGAGCCTTGGGACGGGCCGGCGGCGCTGGCGTTCAGCGATGGAGTCGTGGTTGGCGCGGCGCTCGACCGCAACGGGCTGCGGCCGCTGCGCTGGCAGCGCACGGCCGACGGGCTCGTCGTCGCAGCCTCGGAGGCCGGCGTGGTGACTTTGGCACCTGAGACTGTCGTCGAGCGCGGGCGGCTCGGGCCGGGCCAGATGCTCCTGGTCGATACGCGGGACGGATCCGTGCTCCGCGACGCCGACGCCAAGGCGCGCGCAGCCGAGCGCCACGACTACGGGCTGCTCGCCGACCGCGTGCTGATCCCTGTGGAGCGGCATCACCTGCAGGTCGAGCCGATCGAAGACCTCGCGGCCCAGCATGCACTGCACGGCTGGGGCGCAGAGGACGTGAAGTTCGTGGTTTCGGCGATGGCCGAGACGGGAGCCGAGCCGGTCTATTCGATGGGCGACGACATCCCGATCGCGGCGCTTGGGCGCACGCCGCGCAGGATCTACGGCTACCTGCGCCAGCGGTTCGCGCAGGTGACCAATCCCGCCATCGACCCGCTGCGCGAGAAAGCAGTCATGTCACTCCGCGTCCTGCTCGGCGCGCGGCACCGAACGCTGGAGCCGGAAGGAGGCGTGGACCGCGAGCTGCGCCGGCAGCATCACCCCGCGATGCCGGTCGACCGTACGCTCCTGGAGCTGGACTCGCCGGTGCTCGGCGCGGCCGAGCTGTCGCGCGTGCTCGAGGACGCCACGGTGCTCGATGCGACCTGCGGGGCCAATGAGTCGCTTCGAGAAGCGCTTCTGCGGCTGTGCCTGGAAGCCGATGAGGTCGATGGGATCATCGTCCTCAGCGACCGCCGCGCCCCCACCGGTGGGGAGGTGGCAGGCACCTCCCCGCTCGCGGGGAGGACGGCGGCGCAGTCGCCGGCTGGGGAGCGACGTCTGCCGATCCCGATGGCCCTTGCGGTAGGCGCCGTGCACGAGCACCTGCTGGCCACCGGAGCACGGATGGCCAAGGACCTCGTGGCCATCGCGGGCGATGCGGTCGACGTGCACGACCTCGCGTGCCTGATCACGGTCGGAGCCACCGCGGTCCACCCTTACCTGGCGCTGGCAACCGCCGGCGAGGATGGGGCCGCGCACTATCGCAAGGCGCTCGAAGCCGGCCTGCTCAAGGTGATGGCGAAGATGGGCATCTCGTGTGTCGCGAGCTATCGCGGTGCGGAGGTCGTGGAGGCGCTCGGCCTCGGCGCCGAGGTGATGGAGCTCTGTTTCCCTGCGGTACCGTCGCGCATCGGCGGAGCCGACCTCGCGGACATCGAACGCTTGATGCGCGCGCGACCCGATGCGCTGCTCGACCACGGCCGCGTGCGCTTCCGCAAGGCCGGCGAGCATCACGCTTACAACCCTCTTGCGGTGCGGGCGGCCCAGAAGGCGGCACGGACCGGCGACCAGGACGCTTACCGCGAGTGGAGAAGGCTCGCGAGCATGGACGAGCCGCAGTCGCTGCGCGAGCTGATGCACATCAAGGAATCCGCCCAACCCATCCCTGTCGACCAGGTTGAGCCCGCGGCGGAGATCGTCAAGCGCTTCGTCAGCACCGCGATGTCGCTCGGCGCCCTATCCCCTGAAGCGCACGAAGCGCTTGCGATCGCGATGAACCAGGTCGGCGCGCGCTCCAACTCGGGCGAAGGCGGCGAAGACCCGGGAATGTACGAGGACGACGGTGGCGTGCGGCGCGACAACCGCGTCAAGCAGGTGGCGTCGGCGCGCTTCGGCGTCACGCCGCGCTACCTCAAGCGCGCCGACGAGCTGGAGATCAAGATCGCGCAGGGCTCCAAACCCGGCGAGGGCGGCCAGCTGCCGGGCGTCAAGGTCACCAGCCTCATCGCGCGCCTGCGTCACGCGCAGCCGGGCATGCAGCTCATCTCGCCACCGCCTCATCACGACATCTACTCCATCGAAGACCTGGCCCAGCTCATCCACGACCTGAAGACGGTGAACCCTCGCGCACGCATCGGCGTCAAGCTCGTCTCCGAGGCCGGCGTCGGCACCATCGCCGCGGGGGTCGCGAAGGCACGCGCGGATTACATCCTCATCTCCGGGCACGATGGAGGCACCGGCGCATCGCCGCTGTCGTCGATCAAGAACGCCGGCGCCCCATGGGAGCTCGGCCTCGCGGAGGCTCAGCAGGTCCTGGTCGCGAACCGCCTGCGCGAGCGCGTGAGCCTGCGGACCGACGGCGGACTGCGCAGCGGGCGGGACATCGTCGTAGCGGCCCTCCTGGGAGCGGAGGAGTTCGGGTTCGGCACCGGCCTGCTCGTCGCGCTCGGCTGCGACATGGCGCGGCAGTGCCACCTCAACACCTGCCCAACCGGGATCGCGACCCAGCGCGAAGACCTGCGCGCCAAGTTCGAGGGCCGGCCCGAGCACGTGGTCAACTACCTCTTTCTGATCGCCGAGGAGGCGCGGGAGCACCTGGCGCGGCTCGGAGCCCGCTCGCTGGCCGATGTGGTCGGCCGGGTTGAGCTCCTCGAGCCAGGGCAGACGCAGCTCGACCTGGCTTACATCCTGTCCCCCACCGACCCGGCGCTTCCGCGCGCGCGCGTTTGGGACCGCAACGGCGACCGAGCTGCGGCCGCTCCCGCCGCCGGCGCGATCGACAATTCCCACCGCACCGTCGGCGCGGCGCTCGCGTGGGGGGAACGCCGCGCGTACCGAGGAAGCGCCGGGCAGAGCTTCGGGGCATTCCTCGACGAAGGCGTGGAGCTGAGCCTGGTGGGTGAGGCGCAGGACTACGTCGGCAAGGGGATGGGCGGCGGCGTGATCTCGATCAGGCCGTTCGACAGCGACGCCGCGGGCGACCCTGTGCTGGCCGGCAACACGATCTGCTACGGCGCAACGGGTGGCAGGCTCTTCATCGCCGGACGCGTCGGAGAGCGGTTCTGCGTGCGCAACTCGGGCGCGGTGGCGGTCGTCGAGGGCGCCGGCGACCACTTCTGCGAGTACATGACAGGCGGCATCGCCGTCGCGCTGGGGCCCGTGGGCTGGAACGCGGGTGCGGGCATGACCGGGGGGGTTGCGTACGTGACTTCCTGGAACCAGCTCAACGCCGACAGCGTGGCCGCGCGCGAGATCCCCGACGAGGACCAGGATGAGCTGCGGGCGCTCATCGAAGAGCACCACCGCCGGACCGGCAGCGTGCGCGCGGCGGACATGCTGGCGGACTGGGAGCGCTCATTGACGCAGTTCCGCCGGCTCACCCCGATCACCGCCGCCCCGGTGCCGGAGCACTCTTCCGAACCGGTGCCGGAGAAGGAGCCCAAGACCGTTACTCAGGCATAGGATGGTCGCCGTGCGCCGCCTGGCCCTGCTCGCGCTTTGCTGCCTCGCGTGTGGGGCCCTCCCCGCCCACGCCCAGGCGCTTTCGCTCGCTTACAAGAACGGCGACACCTACAAATACAAGTTCGATACGGCCAGCAAGCAGACGATGGTCGCCGGCGGCTTGAACCTTCCGACCGATGTTGAGATGACGGCGGACGAGACGGTGACCGTGAAGGCCGTCGACTCGGCCGGGACGGCGGACCTCGCCATCACGCTGGCCAACCTGGTGATCAAGACGACCACCGGGGGGATCACCAACACGATGACGGGAATCCCGGATTCCACGGTCGATGCCAAGGTGGCGGCCGACGGCCGATTGATCAGCTCGGGGGACAACCAGTTCGGCTCTGGAAGCCCATTCCTGGCGTTCACCGGCTTGAGCGGGGGATTCGTCTCCGCGGTCCTTCCGGCCGATGCGGTCAAGCCCGGCGACACCTGGTCGAAGAGCTACGACCAGGCGATCCCGGAGGGCTCCGGCGGCATCCATATCGTGAGTAAGAGCACCTACTTGCGTGATGAATCGGTGAGCGGGTTCAGCGCCGCCGTCGTCGAGACCAAGAGCAACGGGACGATGGACGTGGCCATCGGGAGCTCAAGCTCGGCAGGCGCGCAGCCGAGCCCATCGCCGCTGCCTGGGATGGCTACGATTCCCGAGCAAGGCATGGCCATCAAGGCGACGATCACATCGGACGTCACGACCTGGATCGACCCTGGCGCTCATCGAATCCTCAAGTCGCGTTCGACCGAGACCGAGGATGGGACGATGACCATCGACTTTCCCGGCCTGACGCTCCCGGGCACGAGCGGACCGATGACGATGAGCGGTGTGTACACGACCGACATGAATCCCGCCTGAGAGGTGGACGCGAACCGCAAGGCGCTCGAGTCGCAGCGAAAGGCCGAACAGGACTTCGTGGCCGAAGCGTTGAGGTCGGAGACGGCGCCCAAGGGATGGCCCGCCGCCCTGGTGATGTTTCACATCGCGATGTGGCGCGAGCGCCTGCGCAACGCGCTGGCCGAGCTCGGCGAGAATCGACCCTTTTCGCCACCACCCCAAAACATCGACGAGCTCAACGACGCAGAGCTCGTCGGCGGCATCGGCACGCCACTCGCGGATGCGGCCGGACGAGCGGACCTGCTGATGGGCGAGATGATCGACCTGTACGAGCGCCTCGGCGAGCGGCCGATGGCCTGGCTGACGGCCAGGACGACCACCGAAGCGGTCCTCCGCAACAGCTACCTGCACCCTCGAGTACACCTGTCCGCATATCTCAAGGAAAACGGATTCGCCGAGCGCTCGGCCCAACTCTGGGATGGCGCCGTTACCGAGATGGAGGAGGCCGCGGCGCCGCCTCTGATCATGGGCGGAGTCCTGTACAACGCCGCCTGGACCCTGGCGTCGCGCGGCGACACGGATAAGGCCCTGGATTTGCTCGAACGCGCTCTACAGATGCGCCCGGACCTCAAGGGGCAAGCCCCACGCGACCCGGACATGGGCCTCTTGCAGGACCTTCCGCGCTTTCAGGCGCTCGTCAAGGGGTAGAGGCGGCGGCGCGGACGCGATCGAGCACCTTCATGTTCGCGATCGACTCGCTGAGAGGGATGGCGGCGGGAAGGCCGTCGATGACGCTCCTCGCGAACGACTCGACCATCAGCTGGTAGGGATCTGCGTCATCCCGCGAGGTGAACGGGCGCTCCAGGCGCTCGACGCCTTCTTGCGTGACCACGGTCAGGTCCTGCTCCTCCGGTGATTCGAAGCTCGACCACACAGATGCGGTGGCGCCGCCCTCGAACTGCAGCAGCGCGCTGGTGGTCATGTCGACGCCGCCCGTGAACCTGGAGCGGGCAAGCACGTGCGAAGGCTCACCCAGGATCCACCGCGCGACGCTGACCACGTAGCAGCCGACGTCGAGCAGCGCGCCGCCGCCGAGCTCAGCCTTGAGGCGGTAGTTGGACTCGTCCCCCAGCTTGAATCCGAAGCTCGCCTGCACGTACATCGGATCGCGCAGGCTCGTCACCAGCGCGGCGACTTTGGGATGGAAGCGGTACATGAAAGCCTCCATCAAGAGCCGCCCTGACGAGTCGGCCGCAGCGGCCATCGTCTCCGCCTCCGGCGCATTCATGGCGAGAGGTTTCTCGCAGAGGACATGCTTGCCGGCGGCGAGGGCGCGAAGCGTCCACTCTTTGTGGGCGCTGTTCACGAGCGGCACGTAAACGGCGTCGACGCCCGGGTCCGCCAACACTGCGTCGTAGGCGTCGAGCACGCGAAGGTCTGGGTAGGGCGAGGCCATACTTCGCGCCCGCGCAGCGTCGCTGCTCGCGATCGCGACCAGCCTGCCGTTGGACGATGCGGCGATGGCGGGCAGCACCGCCGCGCCGGCGATCCAGGCGGCGCCGAGCACGCCCCAACCGATGCGCTCGGCTATATGTGCACCTCGATGAGAGCGCCACCACGGGCGATCGAGTGCGTGGCCGCCTCCATCACGGCGACCGTGCGGCGCGCCTCATCGGGCGTCACCGCTAGCGGTTCGCCCCAGGCGAGGTGGTCGGCGAGGTTGCGATAGAAACCCTTCTCGTCACGCGGGGAAAGCACCAGCAACTCTTCGTGAGACCCGGCGCCGGCCGGCCGAAGCACCTTGACGCGCGCCGGATGGTCTGCGGGCACGCTCTCGGGCTGCCACTCGCCGACCACAGCTCCCTCAGTGCCGAGCACGTACCACTTGGGCTTCAACGCGGCCGCGATGTCGGACTGCAAAAAGCTCGCCTGGGCGCCCGCGGCGAAGGTGAGGTCGACCCTCACCTGGTCCGCGTTGGTGACGTCGTGCCAGACGCGCTTGTGGGCGACGGCGGAGACCGAGCGGACCGTGTCTGGGAACATCTGCAGGATCCAGTCGAAGTAGTGCGAGCCCCAGTCGTAGATGGTCCCGCCGGAGATGGGCTCGTGGCTGTGCCAGAAGTCGCACGGATGCGAAAAACCGCCGATGAAAGACTCCATGTAGAAGACGTCACCGATTCGACCGGAGCGCACAGCCTCTCGCATGGCAAGGTAGTCGGGGTCCCAACGGCGGCTCTGGTAAACGGTGAGCACGAGGTCGCGGGCCG
>Ga0307374_10001509_pt1 | contig 43071 bp, 36 predicted proteins | sample OX3MG_FD_202532 | JGI IMG/M metagenome (GOLD analysis project Ga0307374, IMG submission 202532) | Soil microbial communities from Risofladan, Vaasa, Finland - OX-3 | ecosystem: Environmental > Terrestrial > Soil > Coastal area > Acid sulfate soil | place: Finland: Risofladan, Vaasa | collected...
CTGCTGATCAACGTCACTGGCGGCTCCGACATGTCGCTCTACGAAGTGACCGAGGCGGCGAGCCTGATCCAGGAAGAGGCGCACGAGGACGCCAACATCATTTTCGGCGCGGTGATCGACGAGCGCTTGGCCGACGAAATCCGCATCACGGTGATCGCGACCGGCTTCGGCGATCTGGCCACGCGCTACAGCCCGCGCTACTCGTCTTCGGGCGCGCCCATCACGGCCCCGATCCAGGCGGCCGCCACCCGGCCCGTCGATCCCGCCACCGTGCATCCGACCGCGCCCACACTGCCGCCTCCGCCGCCGCAGCAGCGGATGTTCGGCGGCAAGCCGGTGCGCCGGATGGGCATGATCGTCGACGACGGCCTCGACATCCCGGCCTTCAAACGGCGCGGCGCCGACCCTAGCGCTCTGCTGGAGCGGTCCGAGCCCAGCGAGCTTGGAGAACAGGACGACAAGCTCGATATCCCGACTTTTCTGCGCAAGCATCTGGAGTAGATCCGGAAGGCCGGGCTGGGAAGGCCGGATAAGAAGGCCGTGATGGGGGAGCGGGCGAGCGAGCGGCGCCGAAACGTGCGGGACGCGACGCGGTTTGCTGGCGAAGGAATGGGGGAGGATGCGCGCGCGCCAGCGCTCGCATCCGCCATCGTTTTTTTTCAGCCCGCTCGCCCGGCGCGAGTTCAGTCGGCGAGGTCAAGCGCCAGCGCCGGGCGCGCGGGGCGCAGCGGAATGATGATGAGGAACCCGGCGACGCAGGCCGAGCCCGCGAAAACCGCCGCCCACAGGTAACTGCCGGAGCTGTCGATCACGAAGCCCGCCAGCGGCGGGCCCACCAGCGCGCTTATCGCCGAACTGGTGTAGAGCGTTCCCAGTATCGCGCCCAGGCCTTGCACGCCGAACAGTTCCGCCACCACCGCGGGCGCCAGCGCGACCAGCCCGCCGTATGCCGTGCCCATCGTAAGCGCGAAAACCAGCAGCCATCCGTAGCCGCTGGTCAGGATCCACACGGCATAACTCAGCCCGAGCACGAGCGTGCACAGCTTGTAAAGCCACATGATCCCCGTCCGGTCAGCCACCATGCCGAGCCCCATCCGTCCAACCACGCTCGCGCCGCCGATAATGCCGACCAGGGTGGCGGCGGCGACCCGGCTCACGCCCTGGTGTTGCGCAAATTCAGGCAGGTAAACGAACGGCACATAAATCGCGATCGAAGAGAGGAGCGAGGAAGCCCAGAGCATCGCGAAGTTCGGGGTGCGCACCGCGGCGGAGAGGCGCGGGCGCACGGCTCGCGGATGGATCGGCGCGGCCTCGACCACCAGCGCGCAGGTGACGAGGATGATCGCGCTGGCCAGGCCGAGGATCACGTAGGTTTCGCGCCATCCATAGCGCTCGATCAGCGCGGCCGCCAGCGGAGCCATCACCAGCGTTCCGCATCCGATCCCCGCCACCGAGATTCCGAGCGCCGTGTTGCGCCAGCGCGCGAACCATCCGCCCACCACCGAGACCATCGGCACGTAGCAGCACGCGCCGCCCAGTCCTACGCCGAGTCCGTAAGTCAGATAGCCCATCCACAGACGGTCGATGCGCGAGGTCAGGATAAGTCCGGTGCCGATGAAGAACGCGGCCGCCAGCAGCACCGGGCGCGGCCCGAAGCGGTCGCTGAGATGGCCGGCCGGCGCGCCGAGCGCGTTGTAGACGCCGGCGGTGATCGAGAACACCGCGGCGGTCGGCATGCGGCTCGCGCCGAACTCCAGGCCCATCGGGCGGAAGAAAGCGCCGAAACTGTAGGCCACGCCGAACAGCGTGAAGCACGACATGAATGCGGTGGCGACCGTTATCCAGGCGCGCGGCGAATCGATCTCGGCGGAGCGAAGCTGCTTCATCTTGGCGGCAAGACCGCGGCCGTCGCGCGCGCGGCCCAACCTTCGCGCCCGCGCGCCGCCGTCCGGTCGTCGCAATATAGTCGCTTAACGATACGGGGCAAATCGCGCACCGCGCGATTCGCGCGGCTCCATTTACGCGCCGGCCTGGAGCTTGATGAGCTCCAGCGTCACCTCGGCGGTGGCGGTCATGTCGCGCGCGTCGAGCCATTCGCGCACCGTATGGATGTCGCGCATGCCGGTGCCCAGGTTGGCCACCACCAGTCCGCGCTGATTGAGAATGTTGGCGTCGCATCCGCCGCCGGTGGCATGCGGCGTGACCTCGCGGCCGAGCCGGCGCGCGGCCTCGATTACCTTGCGTACGATCGGCGCGTCCGCGGGCACGTTCATCGCGCCGTAGGAAGGCACGCTGCGATATTCGAGCTCGGCCCGCACCAGTTTGTCGTCCACCGTGACCGCGGCGCGCGCCACGGCGTCCTTGAAGCACCCGATCATGTGCTCGACCTGGGCGGCCAGCTTGAGCGGATCGTTCGAGCGCGCCTCGCCGCGCACCACCACTTCGTTGGGCACGATGTTGCCGGCGCGGCCGCCCTGGATGGTGCCGAGGTTGGCGGTGGTCTCGTCGTCGATTCGCCCCAGGCGCATCGCGGCGATTGCCTCGGCCGCGATCTTGATCGCCGAAAGTCCGCGCTCGGGCGCCATCCCGGCATGTGCTTCGAGTCCGCGCACGGTAAAGCGCAGACCCTGCGCGCCGGCCGCGCGCACGAACAGGTAGCCGGGCGAGTCGCTGTCGAAAACCAGCCCCTCGCGTGCGCGCAGCAGGCTGAGGTCTAGATTGCGTGCGCCCTGCAGGCCAATCTCCTCACACACCGTGAACACGACATCGATCGGTCCGTGTGCGATGCTTTGCTCGCGCAGTTGATGCAGCACCTCGCAGATTATTGCGCATCCCGACTTGTCGTCGCCGCCGAGCACGGTGGTGCCGTCGGTGCGGATGACGTCGCCGTCGACCACCGGTTTGACGCCTTCGCCCGGAACGACGGTGTCCATGTGGGCGCACAAAAGCAGCGGGGCCACGCCCGCGCGGGTGCCGTCCAGATGGCCGATCAGATTGCCGCAGTTGCCGTGGACCTTCTCGGCGGCGCCATCGAAGCGACAGGTGAGGCCCGCGCTCTCCAGCTCGCGCACGAGCCTGAGCGCGAGGTCGCGTTCGCGACGCGAGAGCGAATCGATTTGGACGATTTCCAGGAACAGTTGTTTCAGACGCGCATGGTTGACCGCCGCCATCCTGGCTTTGTAGCGCGATTGGCGCCGCGCTTTCCACCGCGGCATCCAGGGTCCGCCGCATTTCAAAATGAAATGCGTCGGGCCTTTTGCAGCGGGACGCGCCCGGTCGGTTCACGGCGGCCTCCCGGTCTCTCCGCGATTTTGCTGCACTCCTTTCCGGTACGGAACTTGCGCTCGGGGTTAGGTCATGAATCTGTGGCCCAAACGCGCGAGTTTGCCGCGAACGGTTCCGCTCAGGCACGACTTCGTGGTCGGACCGCAGCGCCACAGCGAACTGCTGCTGCGGCCGGCGCGGCTTTACTACTGCATCCGATGCAAATGGAGCTTCCTGGTCGGCGCAAACACGATCGTGGTCCTCGACGAAGATGAAAACCCGCTAGCCGGCGAAGAAAGCATTCGGCGATTCAAGACCTTCGCGCAGGGCCCCTGCCCATCGCTCGAAGCGTTTGTATCGACGGCGCTGTCCGACGCCGACGCCGCACGCGCGCGGTCGCGACGCAAACGTGACGAACCTGGCAGTCCGGCCCCGAGCCACTTTTCCGCCTGCTCCGCGCGGCCTCGATCCGTACTGCGCGTGCTCACCCGGGCGCGCGGGGATTCAGGGAGGTAATCTGGTCGAGACACGTCGCGCTGCGCAAGGGCCGCCAGCGCGAGGAGTTCGCGGTGCGCGAGGTTGGTTCCGCCGAGCGCCCCGAGTTGCTCAAGGCCTACCTCGACCGTTTCGCGCTGACCGTCCAGCGCTACTTTCCACTGCCGCGGGAATCTCCCGCCTCCGAGTTTGCGCCGATCGCCGAGCGCTACCCGGTGTTCGAGCTGTTGGCGGATAGTGAAACCTCTGCGCAGGTCTGATATCGCGCCGCCCGTCGACCAACGCGAACCGCGTCCAAGAGCCTAGGCGATTTCCAGCTCGGCCTCGACGAAACCCTTGCTCGGCGGGTCCCATCGGAAGACCGCGGCCCGTGCGAATTTTCCCGCGCGCACGGAAATCACGATATACACGGTGTCGGGGTAGTCGGGTTCGCCGGGGTCGAACGAGCAGGCCTGCGCGCGGTCGGTCGCCGAGAAGTAGGCGTCGTGGTCGGGATGCGAATGATAGACGGCGCCGAGTCGCAGCCGGCGTTGGTCGATTTCGTTCATCACTGCCAGATGCTCGCGCGGCTCCATCAGGAAGGCCGTGCGCGCGTCGCGCGTGAAAACGGCCGGATCCTCGGCGTGCTTGCGGTTCTGGATGTTGGTTATCGGGCGAACTTCTTCGACCGCGTCGTCGCCCGCGCCCGCGTTGTCGCCTGAGCCCGCGTTGTCGCCGATGATGAAACCGCAGCACTCGAAGGGGAATTCGCGCTCGGCCTGCGCGACGATCCGGTCGAAGGTGGCTTTGCGAATGGTCACGGAATTCATCGGATTTCGGCGGCCGCCGGGTTTTCGTGCGGAGAGTGAAGCGCTCGCCTGCGGAAAACTTAGCCGCTTCGCCGCCCCGTCACAATGCCCCGCCGCGCGGGGACCGCATCGTGTGGTGCTTGCCGATGAGGCGCCCGCGCTGTAGGAAATAGGCCCATGACCAAGTAAGAAATGGAGAAGTAGGAAATGGAACGGACGGCGATTCGCCTTGGCGGCGTGGAGCTCGGATCCTCGGTGATGAATGCGTCGGGGCCGCACTCGGCCGAGCGCGGCGAAATCTACGAACTCAGCGATCAGCATCGCGGCGCCCTGGTGTTCAAGTCGTGCAACATCGGGGGGCTCGACGCGCCCGAGAATTTGAAGAACCGCGGGGTCGAGCATTTTGCCGCGATCGCCCGCGAGCTGGCGCCGCGTCACAAGGCGATCATTGCAAGCGTGGTCGGCAACACCGAGAACGAGATCGTCAAGGTCGCGGGCATTCTCGACCGCGCCGGGGTAAAAATCGTCGAACTCAACCTCGCCGACGATTATGTGATGAACTCGGTTGCGCCGTTTGCGTCATACGAAGGATTGAAGGCGCTGATCGGGCGGGTGCGCGGCGAGATCGGCGCGGTGCTCGCGGTCAAGCTGCCGCCGAGGCCGGGCGCGCTGGAAGCCGGCGCGATCGCCGACCTGCTCAAGGAGACGGGGGTCGCGGTCGCGGTATGCGCCAACGACCTGCCCAAGGACCTGGAGATCGATATCGCAACGGGCCGCATCAAGGGCGCCACGCGTCCGCTTTCGCAGGCGCATGTATTCTGGCGGCTTGGCGGCGGCGCATACGACGTGGTGGCGGTGGGCGGAGTGAACACCGGGCGCGACGCCTACGTCGCGCATCTCACCGGCGCCAAGGCGGTCGGCGTCGGCTCGGCCCTGATGAAGGAGGGCGCGGGCGCGCTCGGCCGCATCGATCGCGAATTGGACGGGATGCTCGAGAAGAGCGGCAAAAGTTCGGTGAACGAGATCCTCGGCCAGGCGCACTTCGAGAGTTTAACTTAGCTGCGCCGTCTTTTTTCGGCCGCGAGCGCAGTTTGGATTCAGGATCGCCGCCTCATGTGCGGCTACTTGCTCCGTTTCTCACCGCTCTGATAGCTTCGGCGCACGGCCGCGCGCGGAGCGTGCGGCTGCCTCAGCGCAGGTCTCCAGTCCCCGTCGTCTAGCTCGGCCTAGGACACCGGCCTTTCACGTCGGTAACACGGGTTCAAATCCCGTCGGGGACACCATAAAACTTCTGAAATACGAGGCTTTGGGCTTTTCAGGTTCGAACAGTGTCCATCACGGTGTCCAAACTGTACCGAATCGGCCTCGATCTTGGACATCTCGAGGTCATCCGCCTGCGAGGAATGGATGAAGCGGCCGTAGTGTTTGAGGGTCGTCGCTACCGCTACTCCGGTCTGTTCGGACAGCCAGGTCAGACTCACGCCGTTGGTGAGCGCCAGGGAAAGGTAGGTGTCCTTCGCGGAGTAGAGATCTCGCAGCGGCGAGGTTGACAGCGCCCTCTCCTCGTGTGCCGCGCAGGTCGGGCGAGGCGGGGCTATATACGGTCCCCAGGTTGGAGGAGTTGGCGGCTGACCCTAGCATGGCTGGGGTGCTCGATATGCGGACGGCGCGAATCGTCGCGGGTAAAGCACTCAGCATCTTTGCGGCCTCGCTCTACCGCCCCTTTGAGACGGCAGAAGTGAAGGAGGCTGGTTCGGGTGGATCTGCGGCAGGGCGTGATGGCCCCGCGCGCGGTGCCCGAGCGCTACCAGACATCGGCGATGTATTAAAAATAGAGGAAGTCGCTGCGATCATCGGCAAGCCGCGTCGCTGGATCATCAGGAATGCCGCAGATCTGCCGTTTGTCACTCGCGTAACGCGCAAGCACTACATGTGCTCAAGGGTGGGCGCTGCAGCGGTGGATCGCGAGTCGGCCGCGCTCGCTGAAGAAATCGTGAACGGTGCAGCGTTAAGACAGTGCGGTGGCCGAGTCGGACGAATTCGTGGAGCGGCTCGGGCTCCAGCGAAACGTAACTGGGTGACAAGTACATCTGTCCCGGCGATCCTTCGATAGCGCAGAATGGGTTCGGAGGAATGAGTCCATGAGGAGCATGGGGTCGACGACATCGGTGCGGGCACGGCAGATGCGTCGGGTGTGTTGGCGCGCTGGAAGCGTAGCGGGTTGACTCTGCGCGAGTTTGCCGAGAAACGCGGAATTCCACTGAGCACTCTGAGCTGGTGGCGGCAGGTCTTCCGGCGTGCCGGCGAGGAGGAGGCGAACGGTGCAGCTGCAGAGCACGCGGTGGCGTTCACTGAGGTGCCCAAACCGGCGAAGGTTCCAAGGACACCAGCGGTGCTGGAGATCGTCCCGCACGGCGGACATGTTGTGCGGGTGCCGGCGGGAGCCGATACCGGCACGCTGCGGCGGGTGCTCCAAGCTGTGCGAACGACATGCTGACGCTGCCGGCGTCGGTGCGGGTCTTCGTCGCCCGCGGCGCGACCGACCTGCGCCGGTCCTTTGATCGGCTGAGCGCGCAAGTGCAGGAGGTCCTGCGCCAGGACCCGCGTTCCTTGGCCGTCTCCGCGCGCCAGGATCGCGCGCGCCAGGATAGCGCGCGTCGGGGCGCCAAGCCCCGCGCTCGCAACCACGATTCCGGCACTGCCCGATGCACTCCGCTCGCCTCAAAGCCGACCGCCCGGCGATCGGCCCATAATGTGTGGCCGCCGCTATGGACGAGACATTACATCAGCGATGCGGGTTGGAGGCCATCAGCTTGTCGACCGCGTCCTCCACGACGGTTCCGGCGAAGAATCTCGGGTTCATGTCGGTCCACAGGTGAACCGGATTAACGAACACGAACTCGCGGAACTCCTCCTCGCTAATCAGGCCATGGTCGACCAGTTCGTGCGCTTCCTCGGTCACCTCGGTGATGTCGGGCACGTCCCAGTGACCGATATCCGAGCTGAAAACCGGCTTTAGCTTCGCCTGCAGCGGATTGCGCTTGACATCGAATGCCCAGGCGTTGGTCGGGTCATCGGCCTCGCAACCGAAATAGAACGGCTTCACGAAGAGTTCGTTGAAATCCTCCAGCTTTTCGATTTTCGCCGGAGCCCACTCGTCGCGCAGCGTGGAGGAATCTTCGAGGTTTTTGTACAACAGCGAATCCTCCATCAGGCGCGCGATTATTCTGTCTTTTCCCAGTTTGTCGCCGCCATACTTCTTGAACAGGTCGACGTAGAGTTGGCGGTCGATGTTGGCCGGATTGTACCTCTCTATATGATTGCCGTTACGCTTCTCCCAGTGGCCGATCAGATCCGCGTACAGGCTGCATCCCCAAGCCACGCCTCCTTCAAGGAATGCGAACTTCAGTCCCGGGAATCGCCGGGTGACACCACCCATGAAGAGCGCCTTGGCCAGCCCCTCTCCAGCTTGTGCGAAGTGCCCAATGTGGTTGTACATGTAATTCGTCACTGTAGCGCGCGTGCCCACACCCATCGTCCCTGAATGGTAAGTCGGGCATACCTTGAGCTCGACGCATTTCGCCCACACCGGGTCATAGTCGTAGGGGCTGTCGATGACGAAGTTGTCGATCCAGGTCGCATAGCACGCCGCTTCGGGGAACTTCTCCGCCACCACCGGGACCTGGCGCCGCACGTGACTCGCCATCATGATCGACTTCATCCCAAGGTCCGTGATCGCGTGCTCGAGCTCGGCGATTGCCTCTCGTGGGGTATTCATCGGGATCACGGCCGACGGCGTCAGCCGGTCGGAATACTCCTTGAAAATATCGTGGTTGTAATCGTTGAGTGCCCGGCAGCAAGCCTGCCTAAGTTCGTCGTCCAGTAGGTTCGGGAAGGCCAATCCGACAGTGGTGTAGAGCACGGCAAAGTCGACGCCGGTTTCCGGCAAGCGCTCATAGAGCAGTCTCGGCAGGCTCGCGGTCGCACGGTCCAACGTATTCCTGGCCGGCAGTCCCCACCATGGCCGCCGGGTGACCCGACGATACATCCGATCCTCAGGGTTCAGCCGGTACCAGCCTCCCCGCATATCCACGAACGACCCGAAGATGTCGGTAGCCCGGTAACGATCGACCATCCTGGGGCCGCCGACATCCTTGAGATACTCGAGGAAGGCCACTTCACACTCCACGGTATGTCCATCGGAGTCGATTACCGGGTGGGTCAGCTTCTCCCGCGTCTGCTGCGATTTCGTTTTGGTTTTTTCCATGACGGTCATCCCCTCTCGGCGAGTCGTCGATGCTCTCTATGTTGCCATCTACACTTCCAGATCATGTTTCTATGCTGCGAGCGCGGGTTCCCATGGGCCTGACGCTGATACTTGCATATCACGATAGCTGTTGTTCGTTCCTGGTTTCCGCTTGGCTCGGCACTCCAGAGCTCAAGCGCCGCGTCGATCGAGCCGCCGGTCGATGGGCAGCGCCAGTTTATCGGCGTATGATGACATTTTATTTGTGATTTATGCAATAAAAATATTGATTTGTTCGGAGCCGCGTATTATGTTCGGGCAGGGTCGCCGACTCGTAACGTCAGAGATGCCAGGCCGAAAATATTTCCGGCGTTTTTGACGAGGCCGATCGCAGTTTATGGATGATCCAGATCGCGCCGGGGACGTCCCCGCACTAGAAGGCGCATCGCTCGGGCCGGACGGCCACACGCTGCGGGTGCGTGTCCGCTCGATCGTTTACCAGGCCGACTGGATCAACGCCTACGAGGTGATCGATCCGGAACGCAAGGATTTGCCGCCCTTCACGGCCGGCTCGCACATCGACGTTTATTTTCGCGACGGCCGGGTTCGCCAATACTCGCTCTGCAACGATCCCGCGGAGCGATCGCGCTATGTGTTCGCGGTTCAACGGGAAGCGGACGGGCGGGGCGGATCGAAAGCGATTTTCGAGCTCGTGCACGTCGGACGGATCCTGACGATATCGCAGCCGCGCAACAATTTTCCGCTCCGCGAGAATGCGGATTTCCACTTGCTGCTGGCCGGCGGCATCGGCATCACGCCATGTCTGGCGATGATCCATCGGCTGGTTCGGATCGGCGCCGCGTTTCAGCTCCATTATTGCACACGGGGCCCGGAACGGACGGCGTTCAAGGACGATCTGGCTTCCTTCGCGGCCGAGCGCAAGGTGGTGTTTCATTATGACGGCGGGGTGCCGGCGCAGGGGTTGAATCTTCAGCGCCTGCTTGCCGAGCGGCGGCCGGGCACGCATCTGTACGCTTGCGGACCAGCCGGATTTATCGCTGCTGTGCGGGCGGGGGCGGCTCATTGGCCGAAAAGCAGCGTCCATTTCGAACTCTTCACCGCACTCCCGGTCGAAGCGCCGGATGGGCAGGCGGCCAATGCCCCCGAGCGGAGCGACCGCGCATTCCGCGTCAAACTGGCGCGCTCGGGGGCCGTGCTCGAGGTGCCCGGCGACAAATCGATTGTGCAGGTTCTGCGCGAACACGGCATCGAGGTCGCGACCTCGTGCGAGAACGGCCTATGCGGTACCTGCCGAACGCGCTGCCTGGAGGGTGAGCCGGAACACCGCGATTACGTTCTCGATGACAAGGAACGCAGTGAATACGTTTTGATCTGCTGTGCCCGGTCGCGATCCCCCTTGCTCGTGCTGGATCTCTAGCTCGTCCCAGACTTGTGTCGGGCGTGCGCTAAGCAAGCGGTGGCGGTCGGCCTGCATGGCAGCAGGAGGTCGTCCGCGGCACGATAAGAGATAAAGATTGTGAAAACAGCAATATTAAATGTGAAAATCATATAAAAATGATTGAAATACAAAATCCAAATGTCTAGACTGAGGCATTCTTCGGTGGATCGCAGCCGTGCGTAATGAGGATTTGGAAAGCCATGCGCGCGACCGATTTTTGCAACCCGGGCCCCGCTGAGGCGTGGGAAGGTGTAAACATGAAGCAGATGATCACGGGCAGCGAGGCTCTGGTCGAAGCGTTGCGCCTGGAATCCGTGGACACGATTTTCGGCATTGTCGGGTCGGCATTCATGGATCCGCTCGACATTTTTCCGCGGGCGAACCTGCGGTTCATTCAAGTCCGGCATGAGCAGAACGCGGCTCTTATGGCCGAGGGGTATTCGCGCGCTAGCGGTCGTCCCGGCCTGTGCATCGGCCAAAACGGCCCCGGCGTGACCAATCTGGTGACCGGCGTGGCGAGTGCTCTTCTGAATCATACGCCCATGGTCGTGATTACGCCGGCGGTGGCCACCGTCGCCACGGGAACGCGCGCGTTCCAGGAAATCGATCAGATGCGGCTTTTCGAGCCCATCGTCGTCTGGCAGACGCAGGTCAATCGTGCCGACCGCATGTCGGAGGCGGTGCGCGGCGCGTTCCGTGCGGCTATCGCGATGCGCGGGCCCGCGCAGATAGATATCCCACGTGATGTCTATTACGGCAAAACGGAGGAAGGGCTTTTGATGCCGGCGCAGTATCGCGTCGAGGGCCGCTTCGGTGGCGCTCCGCAAGCCGAGATTCAGCGTGCCGCACGTTTGCTGCTGGAAGCGAAGACGCCGGTGTTTCTCGCCGGCCTCGGCGCGGTCGACGATGAAGCCGCGCGGACCATCGGCGAGTTGGCGGACCGTTTCACCGCGCCGGTCGCCTGCGTCTGGCTTCACAACGACGCGTTTCCGGCCTCGCATCCGTTGGCCGTGGGGCCGATCGGCTATCAAAGCTCGGCGGCGGCGATGCGGCTTTTATCGGAAGCCGATTGTGTCCTGGCGCTGGGCACGCGGCTGAATTCGTTCGGCACGACGCCGCAATACGACTTCGATTTTTTTCCGCGCAAGGCGAAGCTGATTCACAATTCGATTAATCCGCTCGAGATCGGAGCGCTTCGACCCGTCGAAGTCGGGTTGGTCGGCGATTGCGCCGCCGTTGCGAGTCAACTGCTGGCGGCCACTGCGGGGAAAAAGCCCAATGTGGATCGCCAGGCCCGGCTCGCGCACATCGCGGAGGAGAAGAAGGATTGGCATGAGAAGCTCACGGCCATGTCTTGCATCGACGGCTCGCCGATCCATCCGCGTCGAGCCCTCCTGGAGATTGCTCGAGCGGTTCCTGAGGATGTCTGCGTCGTCAGCGATGTGGGAAACGTCAGCGGTACCGCGAACGCGTACTTCAGCTTCGACAAGGCGCGGCGCTGGTTCGGCCACGGCAGTCTCGGCGGAATCGGCGTCGGGTTTTCGACCGCGCTCGGGGTGAAGGTCGCGCGGCCGGAGGCCCCGGTTCTCGCCTTGGTGGGCGACGGCGCATGGAGCATGACGCTTCAGGAGGTCATGACCGCGGTCACGGAAAAGATCAACCTCGTCACGGTCATTTTCAACAACGGACAGTACGGCGCGGAAAAACGCAACCAGTACGATTTCTTCAATAAGCGATTTTTCTGGACCGACCTTCAGAACCCGAATTTCGCCGCGATCGCCAGCGAGATGGGCGCGCTGGGCGTCAGGATCGATCGGCCCGAAGATGTCGCGCCGAATTTGCGCGAGGCATTCGCGGCCGACCGTCCCGTGGTTCTCGATCTAAAAATCGACAAAGTGTTGGCCGAGCCCTATCGACGAGATGCCATGCGTATCCCCGAACGAGTGCTGCCGCGCTACCGCGACTGACAGGCGCGTGAAATGGAGCCCATGCTCGAGTGGTCCAGGCGCGTGCGGTCGCGCTGTTGGCGCCCGCAAATGGGGCGCGTCGGTTGAGCTACGGTGCGGCGCGGATGGCTCAGCCTCGATTCCGGGCGTTGCGGGACCGATAGGCCGAGAGAATCTTTTTTCATGACGCGCAAGCACATATACCGCTGTCCGCCGCACCTTTTGGCGGATAACCCCGGGCGGCGGCCGCCCACGGCGGTGGTCGGAGCGAACGTGAACGTGGTGCTCGAGAGCGCACGGCTTGCGACGGATCACGGTCTCATGGAACCGGTTTTTGTCGGCGATCCCAATGTCATCAGACGTATCGCGCATTCGATGCAGTGGGACATCGCCGACTACCGAGTGGTGGAGGCCGATGACGATGTAGCGGCAGCCGAGAAATCGGTCGCGATGGCGCGCAACGGTGAAGTCAAGGTCCTGATGAAGGGATATCTTCATACCGATGTGCTGATCCGAGCCGTGCTCGACCGCCGAATGGGGCTGCGGACCGGACAAAGGCTGTCGCACGTCTACTATATGTCGCTCGCTGACATCGATCGTGAGATGATCATTACGGATAGTGGCGTGAATATCGCACCGGACGTGGAGGTGAAGCTCGATATCGTGCTAAACGCGGTCGCGCTAGCCCACGCTCTCGACTGCCAGCGTCCGCGCGTGGCGCTGCTTTCCGCAACCGAAGAACCCACCGAACGCATGCCCTCCTCGGTCGAGGCGGTCGAAGTGACGCGGCGCATTCAGCGCATGGGTATCGCCTGCGACATACAGGGCCCGCTGGCGCTCGACAATGCCGTCGCCGGAGGCGCGGCCGTGTTGAAGAAGATCGACGGGCCCGTGGCGGGAAATGCCGACGTCCTCGTTGTTCACAACATAGAGACGGGCAATGCGCTGTCTAAAGTGATGGTGCATCTCATGGGCGCTACTGCCGCGGGTCTCGTCTTGGGCGCCAGAGTTCCGCTCATCGTTACGTCTCGTACGGACCCGCCGGAAGCCAGCCTTGCGGCCGCCGCCATTGTCGCTCGCCTTATCGCGCGACCGGCAGCCATCGCGGAATAGCGAATCCGCGCTTCGTGGCTTGTTGGAAATCGCGCGGGCCCCTGGTTTCAATCGCAGTGATGATGCGCCCTCGCGGATCGGGGTCTTCGTAGGCATGTCGTTCGGCCATGGTCGCGGCGCAACACGAGAGCTTCAAGATCGCGCGCGCGGAGGATTGTGCGCACGGATCTTCCGGGGCTTGGCTGGAGCGCAGGTACGTGATCAAAGGTCGGCGCTGCTTGATGGGCGGGTCTGCGGGCGTCGGGTCTCCTGAACCGCTCTGACACTACCGCGATTTACGCGATGGGGCGGTAGCCGCGACCTCGTCCCGACCGCCGCTGGACGAGGCGCCGCCGGCCAGATCGGCAAGGGCCTGCAAGCCGGGCGACCCGATCGAGAAGAAGGCCGCGGCTTTCTTGAGAGCCGGTCCCAGGCGGGGAATCACCTCTTCCGAGAGCGTGGCGCTTCGGCCGGAGCAGAACAAACAGCCTACCACCGGTTTCATAACGGGCTCTATGGGTGCGGCAACCACGCGAAAGCCGTCGATATAGTCGTCGCAGGCGAGGACGTAACCGCGCGCCGCGCTCTCTGCGAGATCGCGATCGAGTGCGTAGGCGCTCGTCAGCGTGTGTTCGGTGAATTTGCGATAAGGCTCGGGGCCCAGAAGTCGCCGTCGTTCCTCTGGCGCAGAGGCCATCAGCAACATCTTGCCCGACCCAGAGGCGTGGATGGGGCTCGACAACCAGGTGTGGTAATCCGGGCTCAGCGCATCGCGGCCCAAAGCGAGCTCCAGCAGGATGCGCTCTCCTAAACAGAAAACTACCAGTCCGGTGGTGAAACCGAATTCGTCGCGCAAAGAGATGAGCGTCGGCTCCACATCCCTACGCACGACACTCCAGGGATGATAGAGCGGCAGCGGGAACAGAAGCTTTGGGCTCGCGCTATAGCGCTTCGTGCGCTCGTCGCGCAGCAGATAGCGCTCGGCCGCGAGGCCCTGCAGGAGCCGGTGGGTAGTGCTCGGATCGAAGCCGCAGCGCTGCGCGACTTCGGCCGACGACAGTGGTCGGGTCGCGTCGACCATTGTATCCATGATGCGGAAAGCGCGACTCAAAGGTCCCGATCGCCGAGCCTTGGCATGCTCGCTGCGCGGTTTGCGCCTTCGGGTTTGTCGTGCAGACATCTCTATCTTTAACCCCCTATCCACCTCGTGCCCGGAAGGGCACTTAGGCCGCGGGCGGACATCGAGGACGCCTCGCATTTTAGACATCAAGCGCCTCATTCATCGAGGCGCCTGGGTTGCCATGTTTGATGCGTGTCAACCGGAATTCGTATAGTGAAATATTGGTATCACATATTGCGATAAAAATTGTTGACTTAACAATTCTAATGTCATACAAAACTTGCGAGATGGGCCGGACCACGCCTTTGCCATTACCGGAGGAAGAGCATCGACCATGAGCACACAACGCGCCGACCCGAAGGCCCTGTCGCGTGCCATACCCTTTGGAGGCTACTACCAGCGCGATGTGCCGGAGGAAGATCGCGAGATCACGCATGTCAGCCCCGGCACGCCAGTCGGGGAATATTTCAGACGCTTTTGGCTGCCGGTGTGCATGTCCACTCAATTGAAGGACGTGCCGCACAAGATCCGGATTATGGGCGAGGATCTGATCGCCTTTCGCGACCGGAGCGGGCGTGTCGGAGTCCTGGCGCGTCATTGCTGTCACCGCGGCGCGTCGCTCGAATTCGGCGTGATTCAGGAGCGTGGCATACGCTGCTGCTACCACGGCATCCACTACGATACGGACGGTACGCTGCTCGACGTGCCGACCGAAATCGACCGCGGGGCGCGACTCAAGCGCAGCGTGACGCAAGGCGCCTATCCGGCTTTCGAGCGTGACGGGCTGGTCTTCGCATATATGGGGCCGCCGGAGACGACGCCGCCATTTTTGGACTCGGATGCATTCGAAAAGTACGACGATACGCGCCTCGTCGCCTTCTCGAACGTCTTTCCCTGCAATTGGTTGCAAGTGCTCGAAAACATTGCCGATCAGATGCACACGGCAGTTCTCCATCAGCCGGCCACGCTCTATGACGGACCGCTTCCGCGTGGCCTTGATCCAGCCCCGTTGACGTTGCCCTCATTCGAAACCAAGCCGGTGATCGACTATGTGAAGGTGCGTAACGACACCGCGATGGCGTTTATCGCAGGACGGCGAACGAGCGATCACCTGGTCTGGTGGCGAATTAACGAATGTGCCCTACCGGAGATGACCCATCATGCCTACGTGTTCGAGGACGGGCGCGAACGGCGACTGTTCCATCGCGTGCATATGTCACGCTGGTATGTGCCGGTGGACGACACAAACACGATTATTTATGGCTGGCGCATGTTCGGTCGGACCGTCGATCCCCTGCAAAAGGGGCGCGAAGATCGCGTCGGCTGGGACGACATGGATTTCCTCGAGGGCCAGGTAGGCAACCGCTCCTATGAGCAACAGCAGCGTTTGCCGGGCGACTGGGAAGCCATTGTGAGTCAACGCCCAATCGCGGTCCATGCCCTGGAGCATCCGATGTCCGGCGATGTCGGGGTCTATATGTTCCGAAAGATCCTGCGCGATGCTGTCCGTGGCACGAACCAGCCAGCCAGTTCCGAGACGTTGCACGAACGAGCGCGACGCGGCCTCCCCTCCTACACCTACACGCAGAACACCACCCTCCGAATCCCGCGCCGTACTTCGGACGAGGAGGATAAGCGCATTATCGGCGAAGTTGGTCGCAAGCTCATCGAGATCACTGCCCAGGCGGACGAATTTGTGGGCGAAGAACGCAACGTCTTCGTGCGGCGACATTTTGAGGAGCTCGAGCGCAGTTATGAATGATGCGGACCACAATCGTCGATGTCTTCACGATCGAAGCACATGGCCGGGAAGGAATGGCTGCGGCCCGCAAGTAATCGCCGGAAGGTTAGGAGTAAGCGGCGTGATCGTGCCTGAGTGGGGTCGCGACGCCTTGCAGCGAAGCACCGATCGGCGCCAGCGGCCTCTGATGACCATGGATAATCTGCGGTTGGCGGAAAATTAAATCATCGCGAACTTTAAGCTCACCGGCAGATGCCATTGCGGCCAAGCAGAGTAGAGAATATGGACAAAATCGCGTTTATAGGACTAGGGGCCATGGGCCAACCCATGGCAACCAATCTCATAAAAGCAGGCTACGACCTGGCAGTATATGACATTCGGCCAGAAGTAGTGCGCAAGTGTGTAGCACTAGGGGCGCGGGAAACACGAAGCCCGGCGGACGCGGCGGCGGATGCGGCAACGATAGTCACAATGCTCCCGACTGCCAAAGAGCTAGCTGCTGTCGCACTAGGTCCTGATGGTGCAATGAATTCGCTGAACCGAGGAGGCGTGTTCATTGACATGAGCACCGTCGGACCTCAGGCCTACGAAAAGATCGAGCCCGTATGCAAGGCGAAAGGCGTAGCGTTACTGGATGCTCCTGTGAGTCGGGGGCAGAGCGCCGCTATCGCGGGTACGCTCGCCATAATGGTGGGCGGTCCACGAGAAGTGTTCGAGAACCAAAGAGATATTCTTGGTGCGATGGGGAGCGACATATTTTATTGTGGCCAACTCGGCATGGGGCAGGTTTTCAAACTCGTGAATAATGCCATGGTTGCCGTTATAGCGGGCGCAGTCGCGGAGGCAACGCTCATGGGCGTGAAGGCGGGGGCTGACCTGAAAGTGCTGCTGAACGTGATGAAGAAGTGCTCCTCCAATAGCTACATGCTGGAGGAAGTGTTTCCCCAAAAGGCCTTCATTGGAGATCTGCAACCAGGTTTCACCGTGGATTTAATGTCCAAAGATCTTGGTCTTGCCCTGGCTACGGCTGAAGACCTGGGCGTTCCGATGTTTTTGAGTTCGCTCATACGTAACCTTTACAACGTTATGCGCGCGCGCGGGCGAGGAGGGCAGGACTTTACGGCCATTCTGGCGCTGTTCGAGGAAGCCGCGAAGACCGAGGTGCGCTTCGAGTCGACAAAATCCACGGTTCGACATGCAGAGAACAGCCCGGACGTGAAAAAGTAAAAAAGCAGGAGATTGACATGGGACGATATGGATACCGGGTAATCGACGGGGACGGACACGTAGCGGAGCCGGAGGAAATGTGGGCGCGGTTTCTTGAAGCGCCTTACCGCGACATCGCCCCGCGGCTTGTTACCGACAATCGCGGGATACAGCGGACGTTGATTGACGGGTGGTTTTGGACAACTCCGCCCGGGCCGGGCGCCGGACACCCGGGTGGCTACGTCGGCGCGCCCAGAAGTGACGTTTACAAAGGCGGTTCCGACCCCGAGGCGCGACTGAAGGACATGGACTTAGAGGGTATCGATGTCGCCATTCTTTTCGCCACGGTAACCATGGGTCCGTCAGCAGGAGTACTGCCGAGCGCCGACGCGGGTTTCGAGGCTGCTCTTTGTCGAGCTTACAACTGTTGGGTAGGCGAGTACGCCAAAGCCAACCCTGCCCGACTTAAGCCGGTAGCCGTTCTCCCCACGCGCAACATTCCGGAAGCGGTTCGTGAATTGACGAGATGTGTGGAGCGGCTCGGGTTTGTCGGCGCCGAACTGCCAAGCAACTCGCAGGGGCGCCTGTATCCGGGCGATTCGTACTTCTATCCGATTTTCGAAGAGGCTCAACGTCTGAACGTTCCCGTTTTTATCCACCCTCACGCAGGCGGGCAAATTAATTATGTAGGCCGCGAGCGCTTCATGAATTTTTTTCTCGGTCACATGGTGGCTTTTCCCTTCGAGCAAATGATCGCCGTGATGAGTCTTGTAACTGAAAGTGTGTTCGAACGATTCCCAAAGCTAATCATCGGCATACTCGAGTCCGGCGTCGGCTGGATTCCGTTCTGGTTCGAGCGCATGGACGAACACTACGAGAAACTGGCGAAGCTCGTTCCGAAGCTGACACGTCTACCGAGTGATTGGGCCAAATCTCCGAATCTGATCTTTTCGTGCGACCCGGACGAGACGGCGCTTCCGTCGGTACTGCAATTGCTGGGAGACGATCACGTGATGTACGCATCTGACTATCCGCACTGGGACGCGAGAACGCCCGATTCGGTCAAGATCCTGTCGTCTCGCAAAGATCTCACGGAAGATCAGAAGCGCAGAGTCTTGGCCGACACTGCCGCTCGCGTTTATCATCTTGACTAATCCGAAGACGCATCCTGCCGAAACCTGACTGGCATATCAAAAGAACGTGCGAGGACGCAGGTATGAAAAAGCTGATGCATCTGATGGGCTTTGTCCTCAACAGCCCTATGAATCACACGATAGGCTCCTGGGCGCATCCCCGGAATAACGTGAATTATCATTACGCGCAGCCGGAAGTCTGGCAACACATTGCAAGAACCCTGGAGCGTGGGCGATTTGATGGCGTCTTCTTCGCCGATCAGTTGGCCGCATACGGAAACTTCAGAGGGAACACTGATGAAGCACTCCGGCATGCCCTTCAATTTCCGGTGCACGACCCACTGCTTCTAATACCCATGATGGCAGCGGTGACAGACTGTCTGGGTTTCGCGTCAACACTCTCCGTGACCTACTACCCGCCTTACATGGCCGTGAGGAAGTTATCAACGCTCGATCATCTCACAAAGGGCCGTATCGGATGGAACATTGTCACATCCCTCCATACAGGTGAAGCTCGAAACATGGGATTGAAAGAGATGATTCCCCACGATCTGCGATATGAGCGGGCCGACGAATATATGGAGGTGTGTTACAAGCTGTGGGACAGCTGGGAGCCCGACGCGGTAGTGATGGATCGGGACGGGGATATATTCGCAGATCCAGCCAAAGTGCATCCTATCAATCACGAAGGCAAATGGTTCACGTGTCCGGGATTTTCTTGTGTCATCCCGTCTCCTCAGGGACGTCCGGTGCTTTTTCAGGCCGGCGCTTCCGGGGCGGGTCGGGACTTTTGCGCAAAGCACGCGGAAGCCGCATTTATTATTCAATATACGCCACGCGCGATGAAGCTGGTCGCCGCGGACCTTAAGGAGCGAACTCGCAAGTTCGGGCGGAAGCCAGAAGACCTTAAAATCACCTGCGGAATTCAAGTGATTGTGGGAGGCACTGAGGAGGAGGCGCGCGCGAAGCAGCAGGTCATCAACGACCGCGTGCCGTACGAAGCCGGCCTGGCCTTATTGTCGGGACACACAAACTACGATCTTTCGAAGTTCGACCCCGACAAGCCGGTGGACGAGATCAGTGGTATTCAGGGGGCACAAGGACTGTTTGACGCATTGGTGAAGATGCACAACGTGAGGCTTACACTTCGTGAGATAGGTAAGATATACGGCGGCAGCGTTGCGATGCCTCAGATTGTCGGCACTCCTGAGCAGGTGGCCGACCAGATGGAATACATAATGAAAGAGGCTGACGCGGATGGGTTTAACATTACCCCGACGTACACTCCAGGGTCGTTTGACGAGTTTGTCGACCTGGTGGTGCCTATTTTACAAAAGCGAGGAGTCCACCGGAAAGAGTATACGACGAAGACCTTGCGCGAGAGCGTGCTGCAGACCGAACTGTGACTAGCAGCCAAAGAGGGAGTGAAATCTGGCGGGCTAGACAGTTATCGGCGACAGCAGACGACAAATAAATTGGCGGGCCGCTAGGGGCAGCGTCAGATATATCGCGAACCGAAACAAAAACGTTCTTCGAGTGTTGTTTATAACGCCCAATTCGTCTGAAGGCGGCGTGGGTGTTGGTAATGTGTGTTCAGGAGGTGCTAATGGCCCGACGCGAAATAGAGGGTGCGTGGGTAAAGGGCTGGCCTGACAGAAAAAGGCCGGCTCTCGTCGAAGGCAAGGACGCGCAAGGGCGGGTTATACTCGGCAAAACGCCGGTGATGGAGCTGGAGGGTCTGATTACTCCAACAGATCTGACTTACATCGTGGCGCAACTGGAGATGCCCGATCCGGTGAGTCCGGATGAGTGGTCGCTCTCGGTAGAAGGGCAAGTGGAGCGACCGCTTACCATCAATTTGGAGGAGTTACAAAAGCTTCCGGGTCGGACTGTGCGTGCGGTCACCGAGTGTGCAGGTAACGACTCCGAGTTCTTCGACTATCTCAAGTCTGGTGGCGCGAAGCCGTCGAGGTCAAATGTGGGAGACGCCAGCTTTACTTCAGCCGCTTCCACAATAGGTTATGTGAGCGCTGGGGAGTTCACAGGGGTGCCGTTGGCGAGCGTGTTGGAGGAGGCGGGTACGACGAGCAAGGCAAAAAGCGTGCGCCTGGAAGGTTTCGACCGCGGACGCCCGGATCCATCTATCCAATACCTGGCGGCAGGCAGAAGCGATTTCGAAGTGCGCGACCCCGGTGTCATAAATTATGACAAAGGCCTGCCGATGGAGAAAGCGCTTCATCCTGACACGATCCTGGCATGGGCACACAACGGAGAATATCTGCAACACGTTCACGGAGCGCCCGTCCGCCTGATTGTGCCGGGCTGGTCCGGGAATTGGTGGGTAAAATGGATCCAGAAAATTGAGGTACTGGACCACATCCCTCCTTGTTACTATCAAACGGAATACTTTGTATATGCGAATGCGCCGACCGATCCACACAAGGAAATGGTGACGGCCCTTGGGGTAAAGTCCATCGTCACGACTCCACGAGACGAAGATTCTCCATTACTGCGGGGATCTCATGTCGTTCGCGGTTTGGCATGGAGTGGTCGCGGAGCAATTACCGGCGTGGAAGTCAGCGTCGATGGGGGGCAGACCTGGCGCGAGGCTCATCTGGAGGAGTCTCACGACAAATGGTTGTGGGTCCGATGGTCATACTTATGGGCGGTGACTGCCCCGGGACAATACAAAATCATGGCCCGCGCAACGGACGCGGCGGGTCGCAAGCAGCCGCAAACCGGCTGGAACTTTCAACGGAAGCACTTCGACGGAATCGTGCCAGTCGAGGTGGTTGTCGAGTGATAAATGACTTGTGCAAGCAGAGTCGGGATTAGCACAGCGTAAGGTGTCCTCCCGATTGCATCGGATGAAACTATAAAGAGGTGTGCCACAATGATCAAACGGACGACAAATATTGTTGTATGGTGTGCGATCGCGCGCACGCCGGCATTTCCGACGCAGGGCTTCGCTCAAGACGTGAAGAGCTACACGGTGCAAACGCCTCAGCAGCGGCAGAATAGATATCACGACGCGAAGCCGGCCTTTAAGCACGGGGACGTTATACATCAGAACAGATTAAACGAGGTTCGACCATTCGTTCCGCCGGGCGAGTGTGAACAGGTGGAGTGTCCCGGCGTTCACGTCGAGCTTGGACCGTCGGTGGACCACACCGCGGCAGCGGCCTATATGAAATGTACCGAGGAGTATCAAGCCCAGGTACGGCTGACGCCGGATGGAACGTTTGCGAATTACACTTGCGGCCTGCCATTTCCCGACATTGCCATTTTGATCGGCGATGCCAACTCGGCTATCAAGGCGGCCTGGAATAGATAGCGCGCCGATCACGGAGTCGGGCGGACTTGTGGGAAAGAGGCGGCACTCAAAAGGAGGTTAGCGTCGTATGGCCGGGATGAATTTCGACTTGGACGAACACGAGAAGGTGTTAGCGCAGTTTCGAGAGTTACGTCGGACGAAAGTGGGGCCGCGGGCGTTGCAGCACGACAAGGAGGCCAGCTTTCCGATTGAAAACTTCCAAGACATGCACGCGGCTGGGCTACTTGGGCTAAGTGTACAAAAGGCATATGGCGGATATGGTGCCGGCTTAAGCAGTAATTTTCTTCTTGAGATTGCAGTTGTTGAAGAACTCAGTAAAGGATGCTCCTCCACCGGGCAGGCGTTTCACAATCACAATGCCTCGCTGGAGGTGATATATGTGTTGGGCAGCCAGGAACAGCAAAGTAGATTTTGCACCGACGTTGTCCGAAACGGCTCGATACATGGAGTATGGGCGAGCGAGCGCGCGGGGAAGACGGTTCATGACATAAAGACGCGCGCCACAAAGGTGAAGGGAGGGTACGTCGTCAACGGTCAGAAATTTTTTTCCACGAATTCCGGGGGGGCGACCTGGTTCCAAGTATGGGCCTGCGTCGAAGGAAAGTCGTTGGAGGAGGGCATGCTGCCGTGCATGATCCGGTGCGACGATGCTGGAGTGTCGGTCCTAAAGGATTGGATGCCGCTCGGGCAACGTGGGACGACCAGCGGAACCACCTGTTATGAGAACGTGTTCGTTCCATTGAGCAATGTAGTTGGAGAACCGGGAGACTACTACAAACTGTTGCTGTTTGGGCCCTACTTCCAACTTGGTTGGACGGCGGTATACGTCGGAATTGGAGCCGGCGCGCTCGAAGCGTGTCTCGATTATGTCAAGACAAAGACGCGACCCTGGGGAGAGACCGCATACGAGCGCGGGGTCGACGACCCATACATACAGAATCGAGTTGCCGACCTCAGCGTGCAGGTAGAGGCGTCGCGTCTGCTTCTTTATCGGGCGGCTCGGATGCTCGAGGAGGCGGCCAGACACCCCGAGCTTCGTGCGGAGGCGGCGGTGGCAGTGTATCGAGCGAAGGTCTTCGCGACTGAGAGCGCGCTCGATGTGACGAGCCGCATCTTTCAAATATCGGGCGCTCGGGCGGCAGTCGACGCGCCGCAAAGCGGTTTTGACATGTACTGGCGCAACGCTCGGACGTTCACCCTCCACGATCCGGTGGATTACCGAAGACAGCGCATCGGGAGGTATCTCCTGGGGGTGGAGGACCCGCCTATAAGTTGGTGGTGAAGCAGTGCGGACGCCTGCACACGAAGCTATATCGGCAATGTGGTCTACGGTACCGGAAATCTGTGTTCGAACGGCTGGTGTGAGGAGCCTGTGTTCTCGTGCATATTATCGTGTGTATAAAACAGATTATGGATCCCGAATCCGCGGCTAGTGGTTTTAGAATAGATGAAAGTGCGAAGAAAGCCGTTGTAGCCGATGGCACGCCGTTAGTGGTCAGTCCGTTCGACGCACAAGCAACCGAGGCCGCATTGCGGATTCGGGATGAAATCGGCGACTGCAAGATCACTATACTTAGCATGGGGCCCGATTCGGCGCGCGAAGCCATAAAGCAGTGTCTTGCTATGGGGGCGGATGAGGGGGTGTTGTTGTGCGACCCGGCGTTCGAAGGGGCTGATTCCTATTCGACAGCTTTTGTACTTGCCGAAGCCACTAGGAAAATCGGTGACTACGATCTGATTTTAACCGGCCGTCAGGCGGCGGACACGGATTTCGGCGTCGTAGGTATAGGAATTGGGGAATTGCTTGGAATCCCCGTTGTCACCATTGCTAAAGAAGTGCTGGTGCACGGTCGAACGGTTCGCGTCGAAAGGGTCCTGCAGGACGGGTTTGAAACGGTGGAGACAGCTCTGCCCGCGGTGGTGACGGTGTCCAATGAGCTGGGCGAGCCGCGATACCCGAAGTTAAAGCAGTTGCTGCAGGCTGCGCGCAAGCGGATGACAGTGTGGTCGGCCGTCGATTTGGGCGTGGATGTCGCAAACGTTGGGTCCACTGGCGCGCGTTTGGAGATAGAAAAGCTGTTCGTTCCCGAGAGGACGAACCGATGCGAATTCATCGACGGCGAGTCGCCACAACAGGTTGCGGCACAACTGGTTGGAAGACTAAGGGAACTCAACGTTTTGTAGAAACCCAAGGATGACGACGCCGAGGAAGCCAGTGAGTGTGACGGGGAAGGATTCAGGGGTGGTTGTTCTGACTGAGGTGGAACAGCGGAAGCCTACGCGGTTAGCGTATGAATTGCTGAGTGTGGCCCGGCAATTATCGAAAGAGTCGCACGGCCTGGTATGCGCGGTCATGTTTGGCAGCAATCTTCAAGACGTCGCGCAAGAGCTGATATTTCAAGGGGCGGACAGAGTGTACTTGGCCGACGGTGAGTCGCTTGCCGAATACCAAGAGGATCGTTGGCTGTCGGTGCTGGCCGAGGTGGTTCAGGAGGTGCGTCCGGCAGTGGTACTGTGCGGTCAGACCTCGATAGGTTCCGATCTGGCGCCCCGTCTTGCTTTCCGTCTGAAAACAGCTATAGCAACAGACTGCGAGAACCTCAGAATTCAGAGCGGCAAGGCCATGGCAACGCGGTCATGCTATGGAGGTAAGGCTCGGGCGGTAGTCTCGTTCAGGCAGGTGCCCGCCGTCGCGACGATCAGACCAAAATGTCAAAATCCTCTAAAGCGCGAACCGGAACGCAATGGTGAGGTTATCGCACTTCGTGTCGATTCCATATCCTCCGTCGCCCGAACGGTCAGGGTTGGCCGCCGAAGTGAGGGGGCTGGCGATGCAGGCCTGGAGAATGCGGAGGTGGTGGTTGCGGGTGGGCGCGGGTTGAATGGCGCCGAGGGTTTCCGTCTTCTCGAAGAGTTAGCAAGTGTTCTCGGCGCGGCACTCGGAGCGAGCCGGGTCGCGTGCGACCTAGGGTGGTGTTCAACTACACGGCAGATAGGACTTACTGGTAAGATAGTCACGCCTGACTTATATATAGCGGTCGGGATATCGGGTGCCAGCCAGCATATGGCAGGATGCGGCGGAGCCAAAACGATTGTAGCGATAAATACTGATCCGAATGCAAACATTTTTAAGGCAGCTCGGTTCGGGGTCGTCGCCGACTTTAAGCAGGTGGTGCCGTTTCTTATCGAGGATCTTAGGCAACTGAGGCGCTCAGAAGTGTGAAATCTTGAGCGTCCATAACGTCGCCGTAAACGTTGTTCCACACCCGGGTCGTACGTCGAGAAAGGCGCGGGTTCGAAGGCAAGCGGCCTTTTCGGCGTGATGCGATGCAATCCGCGACAAGCCGCCGTGTGTCGAGATCTGCTCCAGCAGCGAGCAGTCAGCATTACGAGGAGAAATGCACCGGTGCAGAAAAAGTTTCACCTTGCGCAGTACACAATGATGCCGGTTACCCACCACAGCATGGCGACTTGGAAACACCCGCGTAACCTCAAGGGTGGTTGGCGATTTGATCGGCCGGAGGTGTGGCAGCATCTGGCTCAAACCTGCGAACGCGGCAAATTTGATTTTTTCTTTTCCGCCGATACCGAGGGAATATACTCGGAATACCAGCAGAGCTATGAGCCAGCGGTGCGGTACGCGGCCCAGGTTCCCTGCTATGACGTCTCGACTATGATGGCGTGGCAAGCCGCCGTCACGAATAAGATCGGCTTCGTCTTTACTCTTTCCGTCGCGGGTCTTCCTCCATATCTCCTTGCCCGCAAATTGGCGACTTGGGACCACATGAGCAATGGACGTGCGGGGGTGAATATCGTGACCGCCTTTCATCTCAATGCCGCAAGGAATCTCGGCATCGATGCGGCGGAATATGGTTCCTCGCATGATTCCCGCTATGACCGCGCCGACGAGTATATGGAGGTTTGTTACCGCCTCTGGGATAGCTGGGAAGAAGGCGCGATTGTCATGGATATCGAGAGGGACATGTTTGCCGATCCGGCCAAGGTGCATCCAATCAATTTTGCAGGCAAATGGTTCAAAGTGGCGGGTCCGCTGAACGTTGATCGTTCTCCACAAGGCAAGCCGTTGATCGTTCAAGCCGGACAGTCGGACCGCGGGCAGGAGTTTGCCGCGCGGCACGCGGAGGCCGTGTTCTCGATCCAATGGGAAGTCCCGGGCATGAAGCGCTATTACGACTCGCTCAAGAGCAAGATGGTGAAATACGGTAGAAATCCCGACTCACTCAAAGTGTTCTTTGGCTTCCAACCGATCGTGGGTGAGACAGAGCAGATCGCGCAGGCTAAGGCGGCACTGCATAATGGCATGCTTAATGTTGAAGCTGGGCTGACCATCTTGTCGGGTCACCTCGGCTACGATCTCTCTGTCGAAGACATGGAAGCGACGGTCGAGGGCATCAAGGTGCCGGGCATTCAAGGCCTGATCGACATGTATTCACACAGCGTATCTGGTCCACTAAAGACCCTCAAGGACATTGCCAAGGCCCATGCTCAGGGTGTGAGCGTGCCACAGATCGTGGGCACGGGAGAACAGATCGCTGAGTGGATGGCAGCTACTATGCAGGCGGTGGGTGGGGACGGGTTCCTACTCTCTCCGGTGTACTTGCCCGGCTCGATCGATGAGTTTGTTGAACTGGTGGTTCCCGAGCTACAGCGGCGCGGGCTTATGCGCGAAGAGTATATCGACGGAACGTTGCGGGACAATCTCCTGGCATTTTGAAACGAGCGGAAACCCGACTATGCGGTTCACTTTAACATTAGAGCAACAAGAGCTACAACGCCGAGCTCGAACTGTCGCCGACGAAGAGTTCCGGCCGCGCGCCGCTCTCATCGATCAGACCGAAGAGTTTCCAATTGACAACGTTCAGACTCTGGTGCGCGAACGCTTCATGGGGCTGACTATTCCGCAACCGTACGGAGGTGGCGGGCGGCCAGTTATTGACGCTGTGCTGGTGGTTGAACAGATTGCGCGCGCATGTGGAACCACTGCCCGGATTGTAGTCGAAGGGAACTTGGGAACCGTGGGGGCGATTGTCAATTTCGGCACTGAAGCTCATAGGCGGGAGTATTTGCCGTGGGTCTGCGAAGGCGAAAAGCCCGCAATCGCCATCACTGAGCGGGAAGCGGGATCCGCGGCGACAGACCTGCGCACCAAAGCCGTGCTCGAGGGCGACGCTTACATCCTTGACGGACAGAAATGGCTCATCACCGGCGCCGGCACCTCGCGCCTGTATTTGGTTTTCGCGCGCTTGAATGAGGAGCCAGGTGCGGGTGCGATTGGCGGACTCCTGGTGGAGCGAGATACCCCGGGTTTCCGTGTTGGCAAGCGTGAACCGATGATGGGGTTGCGCGGACTTCCGGAAGGAGAGCTGGTTTTTGCAGGCTGTCGAGTGCCGCGAGACAATCTTCTTGTGGGGGCTGGTGGATTCAAACACCTTATGTCTGCCTATAACGGACAGCGGGTCGGGGCCGCCGCCGTGGCGCTTGGCCTCGCCCAAGGCGCCTATGAGGAAGCGCTGCGCTTTACCAAGGAGCGCCGGCAGTTCGGCCACCCGATCGCCTCGTTCCAAGGACTTCAGTGGATGCAGGCGGACATGACCATTCAGCTCGACGCAGCCAGGCTCCTCGTCTATCGAGCGGCGGCTAATGCCGAGCATGGGTTCCCGGACCGCCAGGAGGCGGCGATCGCCAAGACCTATGCGGCAGAGATGGCCGTCCAGGTCACAAACCAAGCGCTACAAATTTTTGGTGGTCGAGGGTATTCCCGCGAGTTTCCGCTGGAACGGATGGTCCGCGACGCCCGTATGTTTACGATCGGGGGCGGAACGGTCCAAGTTCTGCGCAACATCATTGCCACTGAAGTGCTCGGTAAAGAGTTTCGTCGCTGAACCAGGGATGACGGCCCGCTTACGAGCCGGCACTACGAATTCGGCGATTAGCGTCTCCTTGGAAGCCCCAGCCAAGATTCGCGCGCGCCGCATTTTTCCGGATCTCCTACGGGAATTGCGGCCTTCCGATACGCTCAATCGCGGAGGTGACGTAGCCTGCCGTAAGTAATGCTACCGGTCAGGCATATCGCCAGCCACAAACAGCATCGTGGCTGACCCTGCTTACAACTCTCGGAGCGGCGTTCATCGGCGCAAACCTCGTCTGCGCGCTTGACTACACCCTGGATGACGGACTGCGCAACACGCGGCCTGGGTATTTCAGCGACGCACTATTCTTCAGCATTCAGACGATGTCGACGACCGGTTCTGCCACTGTCGCATCGCAATCTACGATCGCCAACCTCATGGTCTGTTTCGAGGCATTGATCGGCCTTACGGGGTTCGCCGTAACGACCGGTCTCGCCTTTCCAAATTCGCGCGCCCAACCGCCAAGGTGCGATTTAGCCGGTTCGCTGTGGTCTCGAATAAACGCGGCGTGGCCTCACCGGCGGCGGTCCGACGAACAGATCCTCGTCGCCATTGAAGACGAACAGACCGTCTGCAACGCCTATCCGCACGGGTATCGATCCATGGAGGACTTGCGCGAGCGGTGTGACGCGATTTCAGCAGACCCCCTTGGCTTGTGTTTCCTATTGGTCACGGCGTTGGCCGCGGCGCTGGTCTTTTACAATCGCACCCTGCCCATGCTCGCCGCGCGCGACTCGTGAAACAGGCCCGGGCGACAAGGACCATCGAGATTTCCGCGAGATTTTCGACGTATGGGATTCCTAGCGTCCCGCAAAGGCCGAGCTTTGTCCTCCCCCCGTTCGAAACCGATGCCGGGCGGTCGCAGCGGCGAGGCGTCGGCCCAATTCGATAACCTGAAGGCCGGCCGGTCCACCGCTGTGCGCGTCGGCAGCACAGCCAGATGGCGCCGACGATTCATTTTGGTAGCGCCGGTGCGGAACGTGCGTAGGCCAATTCATAACTCGGAACACTAGTTCCATCGACGGTCGCAATCCAGACACGCCAAAGAGGCACTGTCCGCATCGATGATGCATCCGCCGAGTATCACCCGTTCGCGAGCCGCTTCCTCCATCAGTTCCGCGCCCGGTAATCCATAGACTATCCGGCGCACCCGCTCCGAATGACATTCGGGGCACTTGAGCGTTGGACTCTTTGACTCCGCGCGCTTCGCGGGAGCTTTCGATGTTCGGCCGGTGCGCGAGTGTTTTGCGTCACTCATGGATTGTCTCTCCGCTGGCAATATTTGCAGTTTCGGCCATCCTTGCAAGCATGGCGAGGGCAGCCGATTATGAGGTCTATGATAGAGAGCCATCCACGATGCTTAGTACGCAAGCCGCCGAGCCGATGGCAGAAGTGAAAATCGCATCTCCGAGTGACTATTTGGCCGCCGAGCGGACCTTTCTGGCCTGGATTCGAACGGGCCTTGCGTTGATGGGCTTCGGCTTCGTGGTCGCGCGCTTCGGGCTTTTCCTGCGGGAGATCGCAGTGACCACTCATGCCCGCCCGCTCGAATCCACCGGCGCCTCTCTGTGGATCGGAACCGCGCTCTTGCTACTCGGAGTAATCGTCAATGTCGGCGCATCGATACATCACGTCCGCTCGATTGGCCGGCTCAAACGCGGAGAGGAAACCGGCCAGGCCTCCGCCGGCGCGATCGCCGTCGCACTCATCCTCGCGACGTTTGGACTGGGCCTGGCTGCTTACCTGGTACTGATGAAATAGCGGGCGCGTGGGCAACCCGAGGCACTCTGTGGTATGTGAGAACCAACCGGTTTCAAAGGACAATCCTGTTTCAAAGGACAATTGCCTTTTTAAAGGAGAGGACTATGAAGATAGGCTTTTTCGCCGTCGGAATCGGCCATTTGTCGCGGCCCGACCTAATAAAGACCGTCGCGGTAAATGCCGAGCGGTTGAACTTCGCCACCGTCTGGGCTCCCGAGCACGTGGTGCTGCTCGACAGGTACGTCTCCAAGTATCCCTACTCGACGGGTGCCTTCCCGGTTCCCATGGACACGCCGTTCGCCGATCCGTTCGTCACACTTGGCTACGCCGCGGCCTATACCTCGAGGGTCAAGTTGATCACGGGGATTTGCCTGGTGCCCGAGCACAACCCGCTGGTGTTAGCCAAGGTCGTCGCGACGCTCGACCAGGTAAGCGGCGGGCGCTTTACGCTGGGCGTGGGCGTTGGCTGGCTGGAGGAAGAGTTCAAGGCGATCGGCGTGCCGTGGGAGCGGCGCGCGCAGCGCACCCGCGAGTATATTGACGCGATGCGCTGTCTGTGGCGCGATGGGCACAGCACCTACAAGGGCGAATTCGTCAATTTCGAGAACGTGCGCAGCTATCCGAAGCCGGTCCGCGGCGGGGTGCCCATATGGTTCGGCGGCGAAAGCGGCCCGGCGCTCAAGCGCGTGGCCGACTACGGCGACGGATGGTGCGGCTTCAACCTTTCGGCCGGCGAGGCGGCGGACAAGATGAAGCAACTCGACCAGCTGATCAAGGCGGCGGGGCGCAAGCGCTCCGAGATCTACATGGCGCTCTCCCCCTATACCAAGCCGTTTACGCGCGACGACCTCAAGCGCTATCGCGACATCGGAGTCGACGAATTGGCGCTCATCGAGTTCAACCCGCCGACCAGCGAGCGCGATCTGATCGCCAGGATGGAACAAATGGCGCGTGAGTGGGTCGAGCCGGCCGCCAAAGTTTAGGCCCGCTCGATGCTTTAGCTGGTTATATTGACGGACGGTCCGGTCTCGCCGAGTTGCCGGCGAGACCGGGCTGTCGCTTGCTTTGCATTGTGCATTTCGGCGAGCGGGCGGGTCGAATTGCCCCGTCCGAGATACCCTCGTATCATGAAACCGATCGCACGCACCCGCGTATCCAGCGGTGGCGAGCAACGCGCGCGACATTCACGGTCGGTTCGGAGAACAGTGCAAATTGGGACCACCCCATATATCGCGGACGCGCCCGACGGCGGCGCGGCCGGCGCGGCGCCACGCCCTTGGCGCCTGAGAGCGCAGGCCGTGCCGGCGCGATTGCTCAGGTTCAGGATCGAGATCATCCTGATCGTCGTGCTGGGCGGTCTCGCGCTGGGATCCGGGATGAGCGCGCCGCCGCTGGTCGACTGGGACGAGGCGACCTACGTCGAGGTGGCGCACGAGGCCATCGCCAACCATAGCTATCTCGACTTCACCTGGAACGGGCAGGCTTACGTCAAAAAGCCGCCGCTGCTCTTCTGGGCGCTGATCGGTTCGTTCAAGGTGTTCGGCGAAAGCGAGTTCGCGGCGCGGCTGCCCTCGGTCGTCGCCGGTCTGGCGACGCTGCTGCTGATTTATCTTACCGCCGCGGGTGCCGCCGGACGGTTAGCCGGGACGCTGGCCGCGCTGGTGCCGCTGCAATTTTATTTCTTTATCGCGCGCGGTGGACGCGACTGCGCGACCGACGCGCCACTGCTTTTTTTCCTCACGCTCGCCCTCTACGCGATACTGCGCGCGCGCGAGGACCGGCGCTTTTGCGCGCTGGCCGGTGCCGCCAGCGGTCTCGCCATCCTGAGCAAGGGGCTGGCCGGCACCATTCCCCTCATCATCGCGCCGTTGGCCGTATTCGTGTTGCCGGGTTTCGAGGCGATCGGAAGCGCGGGCCTCGCAATCGTTTTCGGTTGCGCGCTGGCGGTCGCGGCGCCGTGGTACCTGTATGAGGCGCTGTTCAACCCGCTCTTCTGGACCAGTTTCGTCCAACACGAGACGCTCGCCCGCGTCGCGCGACATCTCGAGGACGAAACCCACTCCGGATGGTACACGCTGCATGGTTTCTGGCAGGAAATACGCTTCCTGTGGCCGCTCAGCCTGCCGGCGGGCGCGTTGGCCGTCGCCGCGATCGGGCGGGGAACGGTGCGTAAGGCGCTTGTTGGCGGGGCGCGCCGGTTGAGGTCGATCGCCCCCGCGGCCAGCCTGTGGATCGTGTGGTTGGCCGTAGCCCTGGGTGCGGCCTGCGCGGTGCAGACCAAGCTGCCGTGGTACGTCCTGCCGGCGCTGGTGCCGACGGCGCTGCTGACGGGAACGCTGGCCGCGCGCGCGCTGGAATATCGCGGTCCGATGAGAGGCGCGGTGGCGGGCCTGGCCGCGCTGGCGCTGGCGCTGATTCTCGTTCGCGTGCCGGCGCGCTGGCGCATGATCGCCCTCGCACATCAGAACGAACGGCTGCGCAGCACGCCCAGCTACGTGATGGGGCTTAAGGCGAGGCGCGTTGCGGCGCTGCACGACGGCGGCCGCCTCTACTTCGCCGGGGTTGAGTTGCCGACGATGGTCTACTACAGCCGGATGCACTGCGAGTTCATCAAGGCGGCGGGCGGCCTCGAACCCATCGCGGGCGCCGGTGGGCCTCCGCGGCTGGATCGCAACGATCTTGCGCTCGTCGATCCGCAGGGCAACCTGGTTCCGATCGCCAACCTCGGCAGCGAATGGAACATCAGCGGTCCCAAGTCGCCTCGGTAAGTACCGTTCTGGCGATCAGGTCCAAATTGGGCGATATCGGCAATGCTCCTAATCCCAGTGGGCGGTATTCCTCCCCCGCCGCGCGTTTGCAATTTGACCCGAAGCTTGCTGTAGACTGCGGACTGCCTTAGCCGCGCGCGCGGCCGCATCGCGCGCCGAATCATGCGCCCCGCGGCGCGTATCACGGAGGAAACGCTCGCCATGTTGAAAAGCGAAAAGCGCATTCTCACGACCCATGTCGGAAGTTTGCCGCGCAATCCGAAACTGACCGATCTGCTGCTCCGGCAGGAACGGGGCGAGGCGATCGACGAAAAGCTGCTCGACCGCGAGGCCGAAGCGGCCGTCGCGCACGTGGTCGAGCGCCAACTGGCCGCGGGCATCGACATCGGCAACGACGGCGAGCAGCCGCGGGTCGGCTTTCAAACCTACGTCCCGCAGCGGATGAAAGGTTTCGGCGGGGAGAGCCAGCGTCCGACGCCGTGGGACATGCGCGAATTTCCCCAGTACGTCGAAGTCATGCGCAAGCGTGGGATGTTAGGGGGAGCCAAGGTCTTCAATGCGCCGCAAGCGATCGGCCCGCTCAGCTACGAGGATCTTGGCGGGGTGCGCAGAGAGTGCGACATGTTCGACAAGTCGGCCGGGGGAAAGTTTCCCGAGCGCTTCATGACCGCGGCCGCGCCGGGCATCATCGCCACCACCATGCTCAATGGAGGATACTTCGACACTCACGAACGCTACGTCATGGCGATCGCCGACGAGATCCGCAAAGAATACGAATACATCAACTCTCGCGGCTATATCCTGCAGCTCGACGCGCCCGATCTCGCGATGGAGCGCACGTTTCTGTACCAGGACAAATCGGTCGCCGAGTTCGTCAAGATCGTCGAACTGCATATCGCCGCGGTCAATCGCGCCGTCGCCAACATCCCGCCCGATCGCGTGCGCCTGCACGTCTGCTGGGGCAACTACGACGGTCCGCACATGCACGACGTCCCGGCCGAGGCGATCCTGCCCGCCATCTATAAGGCCCGCGTCGGCGCGCTGGCCCTCGAAGGCGCCAACCCGGCCCATGCGCACGAGTACAAAGTGCTGAGCAAGTTGCGTCCGCCCGACGGGATGCTCATCATTCCCGGGGTCGTCGATTCGACCTCCTGCTTCGTCGAGCATCCCGAGGTCGTGGCCGACCGCATTTGCCGGGTGGCCGAGGCGGTCGGCGATCGCTCGCGCGTCATCGCCGGCGTCGATTGCGGCTTCGGGACCTTCGCGGCGTGGGAGATGGTCCCCGAGGACATCGTGTGGGCCAAACTTGGCGCGCTGCGCAAGGGCGCGGACCTCGCCACGCAAAGGCTGTGGAAGTGAAGCGTTGCGCTTTTGAGATGCCGCCCGCGCGCCGAGTGCGCGGGCGGCGTCCGATTCCTTACGCGGTCGCGGCCGCCGCTGCGGCGATGTTCGCGTGCGCCGTCCGATTCGGCGGTCGCTCGGCGCGAAAACGGTTCAGTGCGGGAACAGATGGACTACGTGCGGCAGCAGCACGTAGGTCAGGCCGCCCGCCAGCACCAGCAGGGCGGGGTTGATGTGCCGCCAGAGCAGCAGCGCAAAGATTGAACCGGCGATCAGCACACTGATCAGGTTGAAGATCGACAGCCGCGCGATGGCGTAAGTGCCCGCCAGCATCAGGCCGATCGCCACCGGCGCCATCCCGTGCTGCACCGCCGTCCGCCACGGCGAGCCTGCAAAGTGTCCCCACAGCCGGTTCGCGACCAGGGTGAGGATGCAATCGGGCAGGAAAAACGCGAGCCCCACCACCAGCGCCCCCATCGCCCCCGCCATCTTCTCGCCGATCAGCAGAACCATCAGCATGTTCGGCCCCGGCGCGACCTGGCCGAGGCTGTAGATGTCGCGGAACTGATCCTTGGTGACCCAGTGGAATTGACTGACCGTGAGGTGCTCCATCTCGGGCAGCACCGCGGTGCCTCCGCCCACCGCAAGAATTGCGAGCAGCATGAACACCCAGGTCAGATTGAGCAATTTCGCCATCGCAGTTGCGTATCCCGTTACGTCTCAGTGTCTGAGGCTGATGTAGTGCCGATGGAGCAGGCGCTCGCGCAGATGGCGCGCGCGTTCCTCCAGCTTCTCGTGTTTGGCGCCCGGCCGGTAGAGCAAAACCGCGGCCGACCCGATTACCAACAGCACCAGGTAGAGCGGTATGCGCAGGATACTCACTGAGATAAACGTCGCCGCGATGATCGTCAGGTCAAGCGGTTTGACGAACTGCTTGTGTCCCAGCTGCAGCGTCACCGTGCTCAGCAGTCCGACCGCTGCCGCCGCCACGCCGGTCAGAAACGCCTTGATCTGCGGATTGTGCGACTGTTCCCGCCAGAAAGCGCCCAGCCCCATGATGATGATCACTCCGGGCAGCATCAGGCCCGCCACCGCCACAATTGCGCCCGGGATGCCGCGCAAGTTGTCGCCGATGATCACGCTCATGTTGACCGCGTTGAGCCCCGGCAGGGTCTGGCTTATCTCGAGCGCGTCGAGGAAGGCCTCGTCATCGAGCCACTTGGTGTTGCTGACTGTGTACTCGCGCAGATAGGCGACCACGCCGCCGCCGAAGCTTATCGCCCCGGCGGTCAGAAAGGTCCAGAAAATCACTCCCAGTGGAACCCGCGCACCCGTTCCCGTCTCAGCCGCGGCGCTCGCGTCATTCATGATGATTGACCGGCTTGCGCCCCATCCCGTAAACCATCGCCGTCTTGGTGGTGCCCAGCGCGACCCAGTCGCCACACTCGTTCTGGATTTCCTTGAAGAACTGCTCCGACAACTCGCGCGGCTTGCGATGCAGCGCGGCCAGGCCCTGGAATTTCAACTGGTAGCCGAACTCGGCGATCATATCGCGCCCGGTCGAGCGGTTGCGCCACACTGCCACCGACGCCTTGCACTGCGCCTTGCCGCCGAAGTCCATCTCGCCGAGGTGAATCAGCGTTTCGTCCACGGTCACGTCGTTGACGACACCCATCGTGGCCTTGGGATTAGCGCTGCGCACGCGCTGCAGGGCTGGGAAGACCTGCGAGATGATCTCGAAGCGCTGGGTCAGGATGACGTTGGGCGTGTCGAGCTCGCAGCCGTTGGCGTACAGCATCCGCATCCCGGCCAGCTTGTCATGGAGCTGGAGGATCTCCTCCTTGAACTTAATGGTGTAAATGCAGGGCAGCAGCGGGTGCATGTCGACCGCGGCCGCAGCCTTCGCCTCGGGATGGCGGTAGCGGATGGTCAGCTCGAAGTTCGGCTCGGGATGGCCCTTCTTGAAGAAGGTCCGTTTACGCAGGATGAAACCGTCGGTGTAAAGCTTAAAGCGTGGAGTGTCGTAGAAGACGACCTCGCGGACGTGCGGCTCGTGCTTCTCGGACTTTTCCAGGAGAACTCCCAACCCTTTGGCGACGTTATGAGCGTGTTTGTAAAACTTGTGAAAGCCGTTCTCGTCGGTGAAGCGCTCCGGCTTGAGCAGCAGCTTGTATTCCCGATAATGGATTTGCTCTTCCGGACCTTGCCCGCCCATTTCCGCCTTGTGATTTTCCGCTCCGTGGCTCATGATTCGCGGCTACTCCCTCAATACTGCGCCAATGATGCGCCAATAATGGAATGACGTTGTCGGAATTTTATACGACGTTCCGCGGCCAGTCTTCCCCTCGACTCCACCCGGCGGCCGCGGCGTTAGCGCCCATCGCCAGCCCCTCACACAGTATGACGAATCCGAGTATCAGTACGATTTGCACCCGTCAATGTCCCGCTCCGCGGCTGGACGGCTCCGCCCGAAGAAGGCCAACGTGGCTGGTCTCTGGCGGAGCGCCGGACGCGTTCAAAGCTTGATTTCGCTCAAAAACGGGCGAATCGCTTCGACCAGGCCGCGTGGATTGTCGCCCTGCACCGTGTGCGCCGCGTCTTCGACCCGCATCCAGCGTCCGTTGGGCAGCGCGCGCGCGAAACCGGCTGCGCTCTCGTCGGTCAGCACGTCGCTCTTCGCGCCGCGCAGCACCAGGGTCGGGCAGGTCATGTGGGAGATCTCATTCATGATCTCCGTCTGCCGCGCGCGCATCGACTCGGGCGTGGGATGAGCGCGATTGGGGTCGTGCTTCCAGGTCCACTTGCCGCTGGGGAGCTCGCGCAGGTTATGCAGCAGGCTGCGGCGCAGCAGTGCGGGATTGCGCAGCGGATTGAACGCCATCGCGCGTTCCACAAACGCGTCAACCGAGTCCAGCTCGCGGTCTTGGGCGAGGAAGTTGCGGATGCGCGCGGTGCCGCTGGGGTTCAGCTCGGGTGCGATATCGACCAGCACCAGGGCGGCCATCCGCCGCGCGAACTTGGCCGCGTACGCCATTGCGGCAAACCCGCCCATCGAGTGGCCGACCACCAGCGGACGCTTGAGCCCGAGCTTTTCGATGAAGTGCTCGATGTCGCGCACCTGGCTCGGCAGGCTGTAGTCGCCGACCGGCGACCATTCGCTGTCGCCATGGCCGCGCTGGTCGAGCGCAAGGCAGTGGTAGTCGGCGCGCAGCGCCAGGCATACCAAGTCCCATGTATGCGCGTTCAGCCCGCCGCCGTGCAGAAAAAGTATCGGATGGCGTCCCGCGGTGCCCCAGTCGAGGTAATGGAAACGCATCCGGTTGACCACCACGTCGTGGTCTTCGGGAAGGGTGAAGCGCGGTACTTCGAGCCCGGCGACCTCGGCGGCCAGCTTCAGGTGCTCGAGTTGTTCCGATGTCTCCAGCATGGTGCTTTTATCCTCGCGAATCGGTTTCGTTGGGCGTCCGGCATGCCGGATCGTCCACTGTCGCACTGTAATTGTTTATCAAAGCCCGCGCCGCACCCGCCAGCATCAGCGCCGGATTTTAATTCGTAATCGGCCGTTCGCGGTGCCCTAACCGGCATGTGCTTGCAATTCCCCGCACCGGAAGGTTACGCTTCGCGCGTCCGAGATGGCATTTCGCTCGTTGGTTACGATGCGTTTTGTACGCCGCCGGTGGTTGGTGTGGCTATGCCTGGGCCGTATACCGCTAACGCGTTCACCCTTGCTCCGGTATCGCCGCAGGCGGACGCCATTTCGCAACTCTTTGTCGGTACGCTGATCTTTCTCGGCGCGATTCTCGCGCTCGTCACTTTTCTCGTTATCTTCGCGGTCATCCGCTATCGCGACCGGCCCGGAGCACCGGAAGCGCAACAGAAATTCGGCTCACGCAAGCTCGAACTTCTCTGGACGGTTGTCCCGATCCTGTCGCTGGTCGTGCTGGCGGGTTTTATGGTGCGGACCATGGCCGTTTGCGATCCACCGACCGCCGACGCCAAGCCCGATCTCAGGATCGTCGCTCATCAATGGTGGTGGGAAATTTACTATCTCAAGACCGGCGTGGTCACCGCCAACGAGATACATATTCCGGTTGGAAAACGGTTGCTGGTCGACTTTCGTTCGGCCGACGTGATCCATGATTTTTGGGCGCCGGATTTGGGGCGCAAGATCGACATCGTGCCGGGCCATCCCAACCGCCTGTGGATCGAGGCCGACCGCGTCGGCACCTACCTCGGAGTATGCGCCGAGTTCTGCGGTAACGAGCATGCGTGGATGCGCTTTCTGGTGATCGCGGATCCGCCCGAGCGGTTCGCGGCCTGGATGAAGGAGCAGGGAGCCGCTCCGCCCAAGCCCGTTACGGCGGACGAGCAGCTCGGCGCGAAGATTTACCGCGAGCGCATTTGCACCAATTGTCACATGCGCAGCGTGGGCCCCGACCTCACGCACATCGCCAGTCGCCGGACCCTGGCGGCGGGCGCGCTCGAAAACACGCCGGCCAACCTCGCGGCCTGGCTGCACGATCCCGACGACTTCAAGCCCGGCAGTAACATGCCCAACTTCAAGCTGAGCGATGAAGAGGTTCACGCGCTGGTGGCGTACCTGGAGACGCAAAAATGAAAGAGGTGGCGATTCCCGAGGCGCTCGGCGGCGAATCCTTTGAACTCGAGGCGCACGAGGGTTGGCTGGATTGGGTCGCGTCGGTCGACCATAAAAAAATCGGGCTCATGTACCTTTTCTCGTCCTTGATTTTTTTCCTGGTCGCCGGCGTGCTGGCGCTTGTAATGCGTATCCAACTCGCCATACCCGATAACCATTTTCTCAGCCCCGCCATGTACAACCAGATCTTCACGATGCACGGCACGACGATGATTTTCCTGGTGGTAGTGCCGGCGCTCGTCGGATTCGCAAACTATCTGGTGCCGCTGATGATCGGCGCGCGCGACATGGCCTTTCCCCGGCTTAACGCGCTCGGCTTCTGGGCGCAGGCCTTCGGCGGCCTGATGCTGTATTTCAGTTTCGCCACCGGCGCGGTTAATGGCGGAGCGCCTGCAATTGGATGGTTTGGCTACGCGCCGCTCAGCGAGACCGCCTTCTCCTATGGCCCCGGCGTGAACTACTGGATCCTGGGCCTGCTCGGGATCGGCGTGGGCACGCTCACCGCCGGAATCAACCTGATCGCGACGGTCATTTGCCTGCGCGCTCCCGGAATGAGTATCCGGCGCCTGCCGCTGTTCGTCTGGATGACACTGGTAACCGCCTTTCTGATCGTGTTGGTGATGCCGATACTCAATGCGGGGTTGGTGATGTTGCTCGTCGACCGCCTGCTCAACGCGCATTTTTTCCGGGCCGGCAGCGGCGGTTCGGCGGTGCTGTGGCAGCATGTCTTCTGGTCCTTCGGCCATCCCGAGGTCTACATCATGGTCCTGCCCGCCTTCGGGATGATTTCCGAGATCGTGCCGGTTTTCTCCGGCAAGCCAATCTATGGCTATGATTTCGTTGCCGCCTCGACGGTGGCCATCGCGTTTCTGAGCCTCACCGTATGGGCGCATCACATGTTCGCGGTCGGTCTCGGACACACTTTCGATCTTTTCTTCGGCTTCACCAGCATGGCGATCGCGGTGCCCACGGGAGTGAAGATTTTCAATTGGACCGCAACCATGTACCAGGGGCGGGTGCGCTTTACGACCTCGATGATGTTCGCGGTGGGGTTTCTCCTGATGTTCACTATCGGAGGGCTCTCGGGCGTCGCCTTTGCGGTGGTGCCGATCGACTGGCAATTGACCGATAGCTATTTCGTGGTCGCGCACTTTCATTACGTGCTGTTCGGTGGCACCGCCTTCGCGGTATTCGGCGGCGCCTACTATTGGTTCCCCAAGATGAGCGGCCGTATGCTCGACGAGCGTTGGGGCAAGGTCCATTTCTGGTTGACGCTCATCGGTTTCAACCTCACCTTCATGGTCCAGCACGTGCTCGGGATGCTCGGGATGCCACGCCGGGTTTTCACCTATCCGCCGCTGCCGGGCTGGGAAGCGATGAACATGATTTCGACCGTCGGCGCGTTCATCCTGGGGTTTTCGGTGCTGATCTTCATCGTCAACGTTGTGGTGTCGCTGCGCAGCGGCAAGGTAGCTGGCGATAATCCCTGGGGTGCCTGGACGCTGGAGTGGGCGACTACTTCGCCGCCGCCCGAAGAGAATTTCGCGCACGGTGTGCCGCCGGTTCGAGGTCGGCGGCCGCTGTGGGATCTCGCCCATCCCGATCGCACCGACGAAATGATGATGAAGCTGGCGGGATGAGCCGAGACCTGCCGGATAAGAGAATGCCCGACAAGACGATGCCCGAGAAGACGCTGCCCGAGAATACGATGCCCGACCGGACCAAAGTTGGAGTCGGCCTTTTCCTCCTGTCCGAGGGGAATTTTTTCCTTATCCTGCTGATCACCTACGTGTACTTCCATTCCATGCCAGGCGACGGGCCGAGCGCCTCCAGCAGTCTCAATCCGATGCACACGCTCGTGTTCAGCATCTGCCTGTTTCTGAGCAGCGCGACGATTCACCTGGCCGGGCGCAGCTTCAAGCTTGGCAAGCGCCGCGCCGTTAGCGGATGGCTCGCGCTGACGGTAGCGCTCGGCGCGATCTTTCTCTGTGGACAGGTGCGCGAGTACCTGGGGCTCTTTGCGCACGGAGTTAGTATCAATACCAACTTGTTCGGCTCGACGTTCTTTACCTTGACCGGGTTTCATGGTTTGCACGTGCTAATCGGCCTGTTCGCGCTGGCAGCGCTACTGGGTATCGCGATGAGCGGACGACTCGGCGAGATCAAGCCGTCCGGCTTCGAGGCCGTCAGCATGTACTGGCATTTCGTCGACGCGGTGTGGGTGGTGATCTTCACGGTGGTTTACCTGTGGCCGCTGGTTGCATAGCGGCGCAAATTTGCTGAGCGGCGGCGCCAAGCAAGATGGCTGAGATACTGCGAGCGTGGGACCCGGATTTGTCCGTGCTGATCGGATGCGCGGCGCTGCTGGCGGCCTACTGGGCGGCGCATCGCGGCGATCTGTCCCGCGCCGGGTGGTTTGTCGCTGGCGTGGCGGTGATGCTGTTCGCGCTCATCTCGCCGCTCGACACGCTTGGCGATGAGTATCTGTTCAGCGCGCACATGCTCCAGCATCTGCTGCTCGAGCTGGCGGTGCCGCCGCTGCTGTTGCTCGGCCTCACGCCGCGTTTCGCGCGCGCGGTTATCGATTGCCGCCCGCTCGGCCGCATCCAGCGCGTCCTGGGAAATCCGCTGGTGGCCTGGACGCTCGGAATGGCGACGCTTACGTTATGGCATCTGCCGTGGCTTTTCGATGCCGCGCTCGGCAACGAATACATCCACATCCTCGAGCATCTGTGTTTCATGGTGACCGCGACTATATTCTGGTGGCCGATTCTGGCGCCCCTGCCGCAGTGTCGAATATCGCCGCTATGGGCGCAGCTCTATCTGTTCGGCGGCGCGATAGCGAGTACTCTGCTGGGCATCTGGCTGACCTTCACGCCCACCGTTCTCTATGCACCCTACCTCCATCCCGACGACTCGCTGCACCTTGCGGCGCTGCTGCGGGCGCTATGGGGCCTGACGCCGGCGCTCGACCAACAGGTGGGCGGGCTGCTGATGTGGGTGGTCGGCGGCTTCGTGTTCCTGGCGGCGATGATCGGGTTGTTCCTGCAATGGTTCGGCATGGCCGAGACGGACGGCGTTGCGCCTGCGACGGCGGGTTTTTAGGAGGCAAGGAGATGGCCCTGGAAGACGAACCGCAACCCCGCGGCGGCGAACCCGGCGAGTGGAGCACGCCATTGCCCGAGAAGATTCCGTCGCCGACGTACGCACCGGCGTTTCTTGCGCTCGGCATAACATTTCTGCTTTTTGGAATAGTCAGTTCTTATGTGTTCTCGGCCGCGGGTTTCGTTCTGATGGTAGTGTCCATTAGCAAGTGGGTGGGGGAATTGTTGCATGGCGAGTGAAACGCAGGAGCCCAGCCGTGGCGAAGCGTTGAGCCCCGAGCGCCGCCGCTTCATGGGGCGGCTCAGTATCGCGCTTTCCGCCGTCGCCGCCGCGATCGTCGGCGTCCCGGTCGTCGGTTTCATCCTCGGTCCGCTGATCGCCTCGGAACCTGACGTCTGGCGGACGGTCGGCGCGGTCGACAGCTTCAAGCCCGGCGCGACCGTGAGCGTCAGCTTTCTCGACCCGTCGCCGATGGCGTGGGCGGGCGTGGCCGCGATGACGGCGGCGTGGCTGCGGCGGTTGGAGTCCGGCGGCTTCGTCGCCTTCTCGGTCAACTGCGCGCACCTCGGATGCCCGGTGCGATGGCTGCCGAAGGCGGACCTGTTCATGTGTCCCTGCCATGGGGGCGTTTACTATGCCGACGGCAGTGTGGCCGCCGGTCCGCCGCCGCGGGGATTGTTCAAGTACCCGGTTCGCGTGCGCGCGGGGCAGGTCGAAATCCTCGCCAGCGCGGTTCCGATCGAATAGCCGCGCGGGAGGGTGGTGGTGATAAAGAAGATCTTCAGACAGGCGGTCGACGCTTTCGAGGAGCGCACCGGACTGATTAAGTTTTTCGGCGACGTGATGCGCCATCCGGTGCCGCCCAACACTGGATGGTGGTACGTGTTCGGCAGCGCGGTGCTGGTCGCCTTCATGATGCAGGTGGTGACCGGGATCGCGCTGGCGACGCGCTATGTTGCGTCGTCGGGCTCGGCCTACCAGGTCCTCCAATTCATCACTTACAAGGCGGTGTTGGGAAACTTTCTGCGCGGGATGCACTTTTTCGGCGCCTCGGCGATGATCCTGCTGGTCGGTATCCACGCGATCCAGGTCTTCCTGATGGGCTGTTACAAGTACCCGCGGGAATTCAACTGGGTCAGTGGCGTGATGCTGCTGTTCGTGACGGTCGCGATGGCGTTCAGCGGGCAACTGCTGCGCTGGGACCAGACCGCGGTGTGGGCGACGGTGCTCGCGGCCGAGATGCTGGGACGCACGCCGTTCATCGGTAAGTACCTCGCGCGCTTTCTGCTCGGCGGCAAGACGCTCGGCGGCGCGACGCTCAGCCGTTTCTTCGCCTTCCACGTATTTTTCCTGCCGGCCGCGATCTTCGCGCTGGTCGGGCTCCATCTCTATCTCGTGATCCATGACGGTATCTCGGCGCCGCCGGTGCCCGGCGAAAAAGTCAATCCCAAAACCTATCGCGCCGAATATGAAAAGTTGCTCAAGGAGCGCGGCGTGCCGTTTTGGCCCGACGCCGCGTGGCGTGACGTAGTGGTCGCCTTCGCCGTGGTCGTGACCATCGCGTCGCTGGCCTACTTCGTCGGACCGCCCAAGCTCGGTGGGCCTCCCAATCCAAGCGTGCTCGCCAACGATCCGCGCCCGGACTGGTACATGCTGTGGTACTTCGCCGTGCTGGCGCTGCTGCC
>Ga0307374_10001510_pt1 | contig 43049 bp, 48 predicted proteins | sample OX3MG_FD_202532 | JGI IMG/M metagenome (GOLD analysis project Ga0307374, IMG submission 202532) | Soil microbial communities from Risofladan, Vaasa, Finland - OX-3 | ecosystem: Environmental > Terrestrial > Soil > Coastal area > Acid sulfate soil | place: Finland: Risofladan, Vaasa | collected...
TCAAGCTCCGCGTTGAACCGCTTTGCCTCGTCCTCTAGGTTCTTTAGAAGCGAATCAAAGTATGCATTTGCGTCGGTCTTCATCCCGGAAAGTATCTCCTTGGCATTGGGCTTTCTTGTGACCGTGTCAGGGTCGGTGATGACGTCTTGGAGGCTCACAAGGTACTTCTCGCCGATCTGCTTGTCAATCGTCTTGATGAAGCTCATCGTTTCCGCGCTCATTCCCTGCTCCTCCGCCATCGATACACCTAACTAGTTAAATACAGATTCTAACATATATAATTGCTTGTGGTCGCTATGGAGGTCAGGGAGAGAATAGAGCTGGACATAAAGAAGTTCAACGACAGCATCAGGAAAATCGACGGCGCAGACCTGGAGGCAAAGCAGGCGGAAATAGTTGAGCTCTCAAAGATGTACGCGAGCGACTGCATGGCGTGGCTTGAGAAGGGGGATCTCTACACCTCTTTTTGCTCCATCGCCTATGCGCATGGGCTTCTTGACTCAATTCTAAAGATAAAAGGTTTAATCGAGTGAGCTTATGCAGATTGTTAAGGAAGGCAGGGCCTCAATTGAGGTCAAAGAGGGAATATTCTACAATCCCAAGATGACCGGACTGCGAGACCTCTCCGTCCTCTTCCTCAACTCGATGGGGCTAAAGGGATACTCGCTGCTCGACACCACCTCCGCGACCGGAATACGCGGGATAAGATACAGGCTTGAGGCTGGCGCGAAAAAGGTCACCTTCCTTGACATAAACAAAAAGGCGTATCTGAACACAAAGGCAAACATAAGGAGAAACAAAATCAAGGGAACCGCGCTTGACATGAGCATACAGCAGTTCTGCAACATGGCGGAGGAGCATTTTGAGGTCATAGACCTAGATCCGTTCGGCAGCGCGGCGCCGTATGTCTACGATCTGCTCAAGGCTGCAAAGGATGGCACCGTGCTGATGGTAACCGGAACTGACACGGCAGTGCTTTGCGGCGCGACCCCGCTTGCATGCTACAAGAACTACGGGGCGATGCCGATGCACAACGAATTATGCCACGAGGCTGGAATTCGGATACTAATAGGCTTCATCGCAAAGCTCGCTGCGCAGTTCAACTTCGGAATCGAGGTGAAGATGGCAATCTCGAATCTGCACTACATGAGGGTGTTTCTATTACTCAGGCACGGGGCGAAGGAGGCTGTGGAAAGCGTAAGGGAGATGGGATTTGCGGGCGCGTGCGGCTCGTGCAGGTCGTTTTCGTATGCAAAAGGGCTTGTTCCGAGAATCGGCGATGCTTGCAAAAACTGCGGAGCGCAGATGCAGCTCTTTGGACCGCTGTGGCTTGGAAAAATACAGGACAAGAAAGTTATTGCGAAGATGGCAAAGGACGCGCCGGCAGATATGGAAACTGGAATGGTGCGCCTTGTTGAAAGGATAAATGAAGAGCTTGATCTGCCGTTCTATTACTCGGTGCCGAAGATAACGCGCCAGCTTGGGATAGGTTCTGTTTCAAAGAAGCTTGTTATTGCCGCACTTGCAAAAAAACACACAGTTAGCGAGACGCACTTTGACAATGACGCGATAAAAACGGATGCGAGCATCTCTGAGATAATAAAGGCGGTGAAATCCGTATCTAAGCAGTGACGATTGTGCAGTTCTTGAGCGCGACGGCATCCCTTGCCCTCTTTAGATTCCCGATTGCTGCAATTCCTCCCGTTTCCTTGACGAAACTGACGCATGCCTCGACCTTGGGGCCCATGCTGCCCTGCTCAAACTGACCCTGCTTGAGATACTTTTGCAACTCTTTTGAATTTACTTTTGCAAGCCTGTGGCTCTTTTTCTTCCCGAAATCTATGTATGCCCCGTCCACATTGGTGAGTATGAAGAGCCTCTTTGCGCCAAGCGATTTTGCAAGCAGCATAGAAGTGTAGTCCTTGTCTATGACCGCGTCGGCAAAATTATACCGGTTGCCGCGGTATGTTATTGGTATCCCACCGCCTCCGCCGGCGATTACGATGTATCTGCGCTCAAGCAGATCCTTTATTGTCGCAAGATTCATTACCTTCTTGGGCATAGGAGAGGCGACCACGCGGCGATAGCCGTGAACCAGATGCTTTAGTGTGAATTTGGTCCTTAGGCGCTCTGCCTGCGCCTTGGAATAGAATCTGCCGATCGGCTTGCTCGGATTTTTGAATGCGGGATCCTTGGGGTCCACGCGCACCTTTGTGAGCACCACCTCAACTTTTGCCTCTGATTTGCCCTTTGAGAGGCGCTTTGAAATCTCCTCGGCAAGAAAGATGCCCATCTCTGCCTCGGTCTGGGCGGTTAGGACTCCGAGGTTTAGGCCTTCGAGGTCCGAGAGCTCGCCGACCTGGGGCCCATTGCCATGGACTATGAGCAGATTGCCCTTTTTCGCCAAAAACTCAATTGCATCGAGTAGATTATCCAAATTCTTGGAATTGTTGAGCGCATTTCCGCCAATTGAGAGCACATTTAGCATATTTTTACCCCATAATTCTGGAATTTCTATCCGGTTTTTGTACGTTTTTGCACGACTTGGACATAAGCATTAAATATGAGTTCATCTATATTTATGTTTGCAGGGGAAGGAGGGAGACCTAGTAGGTCTAAAGCAAGGTTCAGGGAAAGTTTGCGGAAGAGGTCCGCGAAAGTGGTGGGGGCAAATGGGAATACAAGAAATGAGAGAGGGGATACTGGGCGAGGAGCTACCAGTGGAATTCAACATGAAGATCTCTGCCTCCGACGGAATAAAATGCACGGTGAGCGAAGCCGAGGAAAAGGACCTCAGGAAGATGATAGAGACCAGCTGCATGCACTGCAACAGGGTGCTTGCGCGCGATGAGGTCAAGGTCGTGCCGCCGCAGATGATACAGGAGCAGGACAGATATGTTTCAAGCGGAGAGGTCACGCGAAGGGTGATGTGCACGCTATGCTACGAGAGGATGGCCTCAAGCACAAGGGAGAGGGTCCGCTCGCAGTACAGAAGGGTTGGCGACTCGCTTAGGAGAAGGCTCTTCAAGGCGTTTGCAAGCGGCACCGCCGGAAGATACTGAGTAATTATTTCTTTTTTTATTTTTCAACTTCTTTTAGTCAGACAGATTGCCTTTTTGTACTCATGGCCCTCTACAGGGGCGAAGAGATCTATGAATCTGCGATACTGCGCAGCCGCGCGCTCGCCAAGCTCTGTGCGCGAAAAGAAGCTTTTGTTGCCCACAGTTTCCTCAGGCCTTGCAAGGTCGCGTGAGATGAGGTACTCAAGCGCGCTCTTTGCGATCGTTGAACTCCTTCCAACCTCCTCTGCTATTTTGCCAAGATAGCTCTTGCCCTCAAGCTTCCCGAGGGCGTCGAAGACGAGCTTGAAGCTAAGCTTTTCCCAATTGCCAAGCGAGTCTCCTGCGAACATTAGCAGATTCTCGTACTCCGCGATTGCCTCGGCGCCCTTGTTTGTGCGGACAAAGAAGACCGCATCGCTTCTCTCGCTTCTCCTGTCAACCCTTATGACCTCGGAGCTCTTCTTTGTCTCTATCATCCCAGATGAGCCGAGCAGATTCAGCAGATCTATCGCCTGGCTGTTTGTGAGCCTAACCTTTACGCAGACCTCGGAGATAATCAGAGGGCTTGTGCAGGCCCTTAGCACTGTTAGCTGCAGATCCATTGCGCTTCTGTAAGTAGTAGCCGATTTAGCCCTCAATCAAACACCAAGCTTGCTTAGGCCTGCTTCTTGTTGAAGATCTTGGAGTCGATTAGGATCATGTGGTTGTCCGTGTCGTATCCAAGCGCCTGCTTGAACGCCTCAGCGTCGATTGTTATCGTGCTGTCTGAGTAAGGGTCGTTTATGTAAAATGAGTCCTTCTCGTATCCCTTGACCACCACCCAGTGAGGAGATGACTCCAAATATGGGTTGATGACCTTTGCATCGATTAGCACAATCGGTATGTTCTTTGTTGAGAGCGCCTTCTTTATCGACTGGAGGTTCACGTTTCCGATCTCCTCTGCCACGTTTGCGTTCCTTGCCTTTTCCTTGATCTCATTGAATGATGCGCTTAGGGTGTCGAGATTGACGTTCTCGTATACTGCGAGCTTCTTCTCGTATCCCTCGTCCTTTGCGTTTGTGATTATCCCGGCCTTTGCTCCCCTCTTCGAGAGAGCGTATGCGAGCCCGTACCTTGATCCGTGCCAGACGCTGCCGTTGACAGCCTCCTGCCAGATGTCAAACTCCGACTCCCTCTTTAGCTTGAAGTCAGGATTTATGAACTTTAGGACCATCATTGCGCATGCCGCAGAGCTTGTGAACTCCTCTGTCTGCGGGTAGTGAGGTATGTCGAACATAACGCTGTCCTTGATCTTTGCCTTCTTGATCTTTGCAAGAAGAATATTCTTTGCGATAACCGGCTTCTCTGCGGCCTTCCTTCTAACCATCTTCATTGAGCTCTTTGCTGATTTCCTTGATTTTGTTTTTGCCATGTGTATCGCCTAAACGTAAAAAGTGTGCAGGGAGGGAGATTTGTTCAATTGCTTTTGAACTCCCGTAGGCCTAAGCCAACAGATCTTGAGTCTGTCGCGTTTGACCAAGCTCCGCCATCCCTGCAGCACTATTTATTATAAGATATGATATTAAAGGTTTACCAATCGTCCCAAGAGATACTAGTTGATATCTTCTGATATTTATATTTAATTGCCCAATTATTCTCGTAAAAGATGATTGAACGTTCAATACCATACAACAGCTAATCTGTTCCCGTGATATATAAATCATCTCTATGTATTCGTATAATAAGGCGCTTTATGGAACTAAAAAAGGTGGATGACGTCAGGTTTGAGGTTGAGCGAGACGCCTCAAAAGGGATGAACACAGACGTTCGCGTCTACGCCACAAAGCAGATGTCGGAGAAGATGCAGCAGGACGGGACAATCAACCAGGCAATCAACGCCTCAACGCTTCCAGGGATAGTGGGGAAGGTTATGGTGATGCCGGACGGCCACCAGGGATACGGCTTTCCGGTCGGTGGCGTGGTCGCATTTGACGCAAACGAGGGAATAATCTCCCCTGGCGCAATCGGATTTGACATAAACTGCGGAGTGCGGCTGATAAAAACAAACCTCACTGAAAAGGAGGTTCGCCCAAAGCTCGAGAAGCTCATGGACAGGCTGTTTGCAAACGTGCCAAGCGGGGTGGGAAGCAAGCTTAAGATCGGCTTAACCCAAAGCGACCTCAAGAAGGTGGTGGAGGAGGGGGTCAGCCACATGGTTGCGAAGGGATTCGGCTACAAGGAGGACGTTGAGCGAATAGAGGAGAACGGGACCGTCATGGGCGCAGACATAGACAAGGTCAGCCCGATGGCAAGAAAGAGGGGGATGGAGGCGCTAGGCACGCTTGGAGCGGGAAACCACTTCCTTGAGGTCCAGAGAATCGACAAGATATTCAGCGAAAAGATTGCAAAAAGCTACGGACTTCACGAGGGGCAGATTGTAATAATGATCCACACGGGTTCGCGGGGGTTTGGGCACCAGATCTGCAGCGACTATCTGCAGAGCCTGCTTGATTACCAAAGGAAAAACGAGATAAAACTTGTCGACCCAGAGCTAAGCTACGCAAAGATCGGCACAAAGGAGGCAGAAAACTACCTGGGCGCGATGAACTGCGCAGTCAACTACGCTTTCACAAACAGGCAGATAATAACGAACTCTATAAGAAAGAGCTTTGAGGAGACGTTTGAAAAAAACTCCGACCAGCTCGGAATGGATCTGCTCTACGATGTTGCGCACAACATCGCAAAACTTGAGGAGCATATCTTCGAAGGCAAGAGACTCAATGTGTATGTGCACAGAAAGGGCGCAACGCGTGCGTTCGCAAAGGGAAGAGACGACATACCAAAGGCCTACCGCGCAGTCGGTCAGCCGGTGATCATACCGGGAAGCATGGGAACGGCAAGCTACGTTCTGTGCGGAAAGCAAGGAGCGATGGATGAGACGTTCGGTTCGACCTGCCACGGATCTGGAAGGCTTATGTCAAGGCATCAGGCGATTAGGGACATACCTGCGCAGAAGACATTCACGGACCTCGAAAAGAAGAAGATAGTAATTCGTGTGAGAACAAGAAAGCTCATCAGCGAGGAGGCCGAGTGGGCGTACAAGAACGTGGATGAGGTCGTCCAAGTCGTTGAGAAGGCGGGAATATCGGACATCGTCTCAAGAAATGTTCCGATCGGAGTCGCTAAAGGATAGTCTGGACCCTCTCTATCCCTATCAGGAGTTTTTTCGCAGAATGGATGTCAACTTTTTCCAGCAATTTTAACAGAATCCTCTTCGCCTCGCCAAGGTTCTTCTTTTCTGTGAGGAAGTTTGCATAATAGTAGAATCCGTTTGGTATCCCAATCTCCGTTACCTTTGAGATGTATGCATCGGCCTTCTTGTCGTTGATCATTGAGTAGTAGAGCATGTTGGCATATTTTGTGATCGGCGCGTCAGAGGAAATCGCATTGATGGTCGCAAGGGTCTTCTTCGTGTCAAGCATCCTCCTCAATTGCATCTGCGAAAGGAACTTTGTGTAGTTTAGGAGCGGATCGGGATTCCCCTGCATCTGCTTGTCTGCGAGAATTATCGCCTGGAAGAAAAGCGCCTTGGCATTTGAGAAGTGAAGGTTGCCGGCGTCTATTCGATCCGAGTTCTCCTCCATGAAGCCGTTGGGAGTTTCGTAGTCCCGCTTGCTGTATTCATAGTCCGAGAGATAGAGGTGGAACACGCCCTTTGCGTAAAGAACCTGCGGGATTTTTGTGATTGCAATCAACTTGTCGAATGCCTTCATCGCATCCTCGTACTTTTGGGTCGTGGCATTGGTTGAGATTTCGCTGAGAGTTGCGTAGAGCTCCTTGCTTTTCTTTAGCTGCGACTCCGTCTGGTCGGCGTACTGCTCGCAGAACGGGCAGATCCCGAAGTTCGGGTTGTAGGATGGGACGCCGTGGCTGCAGTACGCGCACACAAACTGCGCATCGGGCTCCCTGCCAAGTGCTTTGATGTCCACGGTATCAAGCAGTTATCGGAATAAATCTTCTTAACGCTTTCTAAGGACCAGGAAAAGATGCCCCTTATCAAACGGCTCTATGTCTATGCGCTCAAGCACCTCGAAATGCGGCGAGATCTTCTCTATGAAATCCTCGAAGGTGTCCTCTGGGTCAGCCGCGCTGCTTATGCTCTGCGACTTTATTGCAACATACGCATATCCCTTCTCCTTGATCAGCTTTGCATTTCTTATCAGGATGTCAGCCTGGTCCCTTGCCGAGACGTCCTGGTAGAGAATGTCGGCGCCCTCGACATCCTCGGCGTACTGCTCAGTCATTCTTGCATCGGTGTGGATTGGAAACATGTTCTGCCTCTTCTCGCACACCTGTATAAGTTCGCGCATGTTGCGCTCAGAGAACTCAATGCAAAATACTATCCCCTCCTTGCCGATTATGTCGCTGACATGGCTGGTTGTGGTTCCGGTGGCCGCGCCCAGATACAGCACCTTTGATCCCGGCTTTATCATCATCCTCTGCATTCCCTTGAGTATCGCCGCCGCAAGCTTGCTGCGGTACGGGTTCCAGGTCCGATACTCTATGTGGTCAATCTCGATGAGCTCCTCATCGTACACCTTGGTGCCGTATGCGAAGTTGCGCGTGGCTAGCTTGCGGTTGTCTATCCTGTAGACGTTATCGAATATCTCCTTTATCTCCAAGTAAAGCGCCTGCGCTATGAATTGCGTGTATCAGCTTAATATGTTTGCCCATCAAACACTTTTAGTTTTTGCTTTTGAAATGTAATTGGGTCTGTTCTTATGCTAGACAACGCGGCCATGACAAAGCTCATCTTCGATCTCTTCGACCTCGAGCGCAAGAAGCTCGAGACCGGCGAGCTGCTAAACCGCTTCGGGGAGGAGCTAAAGTTCATCTTCGCTGTCGAGAAGGTGGAGACCAAGGTGATTGACAAGATCGCCTCAATCTCCCCTGCGGAGGATTTCACGATAAACACGATGAAGCCGGTCATAGACAACCGCCTCAGCGCATACTCCTCGTTCAAGGAGTTCGTCGACTACTTCAACATGGGCTACAAGAGCTGCATCATCTTCCCTGTGGTCTCAAACGGCAAGACAATCTCCGTTATAAAGCTTCTCTCGAAGGAAGAGGAGAAGTTCGACAAGAACATCACAAACGCGCTCACGATAAGCACCATAATCCTCGGGTACCAGATTGCCGGGAGGACGGAGCAGGAGAAGAGCGTGAACGTCGCAAAGTACTTCGATGCGGCTTTCAACAGCATCGTTCCCCAGTTTCTAATCGATGCAAACGGCGCGATAATAAAGGCGAACAAGAGCATGCTCATACTCTTCAACGCAAGCTCGAGGGAGGTGATAGGAAAGAACGTGAAGGACTTCTTCCAGATCGATGCAAATATGCTAGCAAGCCTAAAGAAGGGGATTGTCGCCGAGACAAGGATCGTGGGGAAGGGCGACAGGCGCTTTAAGATCTCCTCGAGCCAGGTGAACGAGAAGATAATGCACATAACATTCTACGAGACCACCGAGATGCGCGACCTTGAGGAGAAGACGAAGATACTCAGCTACAGCAACTACGAGGCGATGCTGATGATGGATGCACGGGGCACGCCAATCTGGGTGAGCGACAACATCGACAAGGTGCTTAGACTGCAGAAGAACTCGCTGCTGGGCAGGCCTTTTGTTGACATGCTTGTGGAGAAGGAGAGGATACGGAAGGGAATAGAGGCTATGGGCGAGGGGATTTACACAGACTCGGCGAGGATCAACATAGGAAACGGGGTCTTCCAGGACATAAAGCTCACGTTCTTTGCAAACAGGATGTACGGGCTCTCATGCATACTTGCAAACAACCCATATGAGAGCGCGTTTAGGAACCTTGAGAAGAACTTCGACGAGCTCGTCAAGATGTCCGCGGACGCGATAATATTCATAGACCCGCTCGGCTACATCCAGAGGGTGAATAAGAGCGCGGAGAACATTTTTGGCTACAGGGAGGACGAGCTTATCGGCGGGCCAGCCGCAATACTCTACACGGACGAGGAGCAGGACAAGCTGCCGAGGGCGCTCTCGCTTGCAAAGCAGGAGGGCACAATCAGCAACATCTTCGCGAAGATGAAGGGAAAGAAGGAGGAGGCGTTCATACCCTGCGATCAGAGTGTGAGGAGCGTCAAGGACCAGAGCGGCAACCTCGCGGGATACATAATAGTCAACAGGGAGCTCAAGACAAAGTACGACCTTGACGAGGCGCAGGAGATCCTTGAGGACAAGGAGAGGGAGATTGAGAAGCTGCAGGCGGAGAGCGAGCTCAAGAGCCAGTTTATCTTCAACATCTCGCACGACATCAAGACCCCGATAACAAACATCAAGGGGTTCGGAACGATCCTCTACAACGAGGAGCACGGTCCGATGAACGAGGAGCAGAAGGGATACATCAAGATAGTGATCGACGAATCTGACAGGCTGATGGACCTGATAAAGCAGATCCTCGACGTCGCAAGGCTCTCATCCGGAAAGGTCAAGCTCGAGCTGCAGCCTGTGGACCTAAAGAAGCTTGGGGACAACCCGAGCATCAAGGCCCAGGAGGAGGTGGCAACCGGAAAGGGGCTCATGTTCTCCTGGAATGTCGACTACAACGTGGGAGAGGTGAACATAGACCCGAACAGGATTATCCAGGTGTTTGTCAACCTGATAACAAACGCGGTCAAGTTCACAGAGCACGGAAGCATCATGGTCAACATCACAAAAAAGGGCAAGAACATCCGCGTCGAGGTGAAGGACACAGGGATAGGAATAAGCAAGGAGGACCAGCGCAAGCTCTTCAAGAAGTTCTACCAGGTCCACCGAACCGAGCTCACGGTGCAGCAGGGATCAGGTACAGGCCTTGGTCTCTCGATTGTCAAGGAGATTGTCAACCTTCACGGAGGAAGGATGGGGATAAACTCAGAGCTCGGGAAGGGAAGCACATTCTGGTTCACAATACCTATTTCTGGCAAGAAGAAAAAGCAGAAGGAGCCAAAGGAAGCCCAAGAGAGCAAGGCTTAGTGGCCAAGCACGTAAGGTATCACTGTTGCGCAGCTGTTGCTTATGCCCTTGGCAAAGTTGTACTGCGCATTTAGCACCGTGTAGTTTAGCACTGACCAAGGCCCGATGAACCTCTGCGGCGGAACAATCAGTCCCGAAGCGGTGTTGATCTGAAGCACCAGGACCACTCCTGCGGCCACGCTCTGCTGCGCTGTTATTGTGTAGGTTGCATTGTAAACGTTAGTGCTGAAGTTCGAGACCTTCCAGCTAACGCCGGTTGTCGCGTAAGGCGAGACGTTGAAGTATGAGTTAGGGCCATCTGGCAGAGCACCATACTTTGCCTGGTAGGTCGAGTTATAGGTCGCAGGCGTGCAGGATGATGCCTGCGCGTACAGAGGCGCTAGGTTCTTCATCACCGCACCGGTAGGCGTGTTGTTTATCAGGGTCATGACCTGCGAGATCTGCCCGCTTGTTATTCCAGATGCCACCGTTGTTGTCGCTGCCGTTGTCGTGACAGTCGTGGTCACCGTGGTTGTCACGGCCCCGCCGGTTGTAGTCTCGCTGTTGCTTAGGGACTCGCCGCTGAGTAGCTGCGCAGGATTTATCACAGTTATTCCGCCTGTGACTGATGCTCCTAGTGATGCAGGAAGAGGAGTGAGTGTGACTGTTGCCTGTGTTGGCGAGGTGGACTGAAGAGCAATGTGCAGGTTTGCGACTGCGCCGTTGGCGGTGCTGAGGTTCTCAGATGCAAGTGTGGCCAGATTGACTAGGAAGATTGGCTTCACCATTATCGGCTCGCCTGAGAGGTAGAATGCGGCGCTTGCGTTAGATGCGCTCTTTAAGAAGAGCGAGTAGACCGCCGTGCTGTTTGGAAGCGAGAAGTACTCGCTGCCGTTGAGCGGAATCGTGAATGTCTGAGGGGATGAGAGCGAATTTACGCTCGCAGATGAGCGGATCGAGAGAAATGCGATGACCGCGACTACGATTATTGCGGCGAGGAGATAGAGCAGAGGGCCCTTGTCCGAATACGCGTTTGGGCGCCCTGGCTTCATCTTTTGAAAATTAGGATTGCTTACCATGGAGCCCACTTTTTGACAATACTCTATGGAATATACATATTTAAGAATATTTCCAAAGCGGATTTGCCAAATGCGCTGAAACGGGCACTGAGTCAGGGCTAAAAAGGACAAAACCCACATTTACTTGATAGCATGTCCGAGAGATTCAAAAAGGAGGGGGAGAGCATACTTCACGTTATAGAAAAGCCCAAGATATTCCTGCACAAATCCGGAGGAGAGATTATACTCGGGGCGGCGGCAACGCTGGTGAGCGCCGGAGCAGGCGCCCATGAGAGGACTGGGGCTACCGGATTTGGAGCAGCAGGAGTGGGAGGGCTACTCGGGGGAAGCAGAAGCGTAGGTGCGGCAAGCCACCAAACTCAGACGCAGCATGTAAACCAGCAAAGCGACAGGATACCTGCAGACAGGCTTATCCTAACTGACAAGAGGCTTTTGGGGGTCATAGGCGAATCGAGCGTTACGCTTGAGGCATACTACGACAGGGATTTTTTCAGGCAGGCGATGCTGGGACAGAAGAGGAGAAACGCAGACATAGAGGAGGCCAACAGGCCAAAGCCCGATGAGAAGGACAACAAGTACACGCAGAAAACAGGGATTGCAATACACAACTACCTGCAGGGCGAGCTCAGGGAGCTTGGATATGTGGATAACACATACGTGCTTGCGGACATCGAGATCAAGAAGGGATTACTGGGCAGCCTGATGGGCTGGACGTTCTACATCGAGGTTGCGCAGGTGTCAACCCCGCTTGCGATGAAGGACAACGAGGGGGCACTGAACATAATGAGGGGAAAGCCTAGGGGTATCATCTTCACAGATGAGATAAAGGAGAAGGTGAGCGTTGCGAAGTGCGACATACATGTAAAGGAGGACAAGAAACAGCATATCGACAACCAGCAGCTGATGGCGGAGTTCACGCAGAGCGCGCAGGCGAAGATAAGGGAGCTGCGTGAATATGCCTTCCAGACCAAGGGCAAGAATCTGCTGATTTCGAATGCGCTGCGAAAGGACTTCGAGGCCTGAATCCTTTCCTTTGCATCCTGAAAGGCGCAGCTAAAAATATATACCTTGCATTGCCTATACCCTAGGCGATTGTTTGGACGAGGTAGAGAATTTCAAGTCGGAGCTGCTCTCAGTTATAAACGAGAGGCAGCAGGTTACCTACAACGACCTCGCTGAGTACGCAAATTCTAGGGGGATAAGCGAGGAGCTTCTAAAGAAGGGCCTGCAGGAGCTCCAGCAGATCAGCACGATTGCCTCAAGAAGCAGCGGCGGAATACTCACATACTACATACTCCAGGACAAGAGCGAGCTCAGAAAGATAATGATTGTCGAGGACGACAAGAACATCAACAAGCTCGTCTCCCTCTCTGTGGGAAAGGGGTTTGAGATAACCCAGATCTACGACGGCAGCGAGGCGATAAGGAAGGTCAAGAATATAAAGCCCGACCTTGTGGTCCTGGATTTGATGCTCCCTGGCGCGGACGGGCTTGAGATCTGCCAGAAGATAAAGACCGACCCGGAGCTAAAGCACGCGATCGTCATAATAATCAGCGCCATGGAGGCGACATCCAACAGGTTCAAGGGAATCAAGTACGGCGCGGACTACTACATAAAGAAGCCGTTCGACCCTGACGAGCTCAGGGGACTGGTCACGATATTCCTCAAGAAGAAGGGAAAGCGATTTGATCCTTTGATCGACCTGCCAAATGAGGCAAAAATCTCAAATGCGCTTGAGAAGGCGCTGCAGGAGGGAGAGGAGCAGGAAATCGGAAGGCTCAGAGTTGAGGGATTCGCTGACTTCGCAAACTCATTCGGCGGAAGCTCCGGCATAACCATACTTAGGCTTATCTCGCAGATACTGCAGGACAAGGTCAGGGACAACGGAAAGAATGTCTTTTTGGGCTTCCTAAACAGTGACGACTTCGTGATTGCAGGCCAGAAGGACCACGTTGAGAAGATGGTCAACTCCCTAAAGGAGGAGTTCTCTGCGGTCGTTCCGTTCATCTACCAAAGTGAGGGTTACAAGCCGATTGAGAAGGGCCTGGACGAGATCTACGAGACCGACAAGCCAAGGCTCAGCCTCTCCTACACGACGATACCGAAGGGTACAGTCAAGGCGAAGAGGGCCGAGATACTAAAGAGCAAGCATGCGGGCAAGGGAATAGGCTCCTACACATACGATGAACTGAGGCAGATGCTGGGCAGCGACAACATTGACATCAGCATAACCAGGGACGAAAGCGGCGTGAAGCTTGCGGTCGGAAAGGGGGCGGGAAAGTAATCTTGCAAGATTTTATGTAAATTGCTTATTTTCAACAATTTAAAGCTTTATACACATCTACCAAAGACTTCATTGATAGTGGCATAACTTATTCAATTTTTACCATGAACAAAATTTCTAGTTATATCCGGGATTTTAGAGAGTTCCTTGTCTATTATTTTTCTTAGCTTAGTCTGCTTAGGATAGTCACTTGTCACAATAACTTTCCAAGGATCTAAAAGGGGACCTCCGTTTTGGCTTACTATTTCAACTTCACAAGGTCTTTTTGTTGCTCTATATAAATGGTTCGCAATATTCTTAGCAAGCATTGAATAGACAAATCCTGAATAGTATTTTGGATTTTTACCGCTCACACCTTCTAGACTCATTGGCCTCTGTGAGGTTATTAAGCCGTTAATTCGGTTACCCCTACCCACGACTCCGATATCACCTGATAAGGAAGAGCCTGTTGCTGTAAGATAGACATTCATTTTATCAAAATCATCCTTTGTATTCAGGGAAAGGTTGATCTGATTTTTGGGATAGTACTCAGTTAAAATATGTATCATAAATTTAGATATCTTTTTCAGGTTATTTTTATAAGACTCTAGAGAATTTACAAACCTCGCTATTTGGGGGATGCAACTAGTGATATCTATACGGTTGCGGTTCCTGACAGCCATTATTTTTATATCACTTCCAAGCCAAGGGAATTTTTTCTTTGTCTTTGTGCCATTTAAAGCATTCTCTAACTTGATTACTGTGGATTCAAGTCTTGAATAAGGTGCATATGCAACGCAAAAAGAGGTATCGTTAGAAACCAGCTTCTCATATCCCCTAATTTCACTCTTGTTTACGGGATTAAACATGTTCGCTATCGCACCTGTGCTCTGCTTTATTGTTCCCGGCCCAGCATAATCCGTAAGTTCTAATTGAACCTCAATATCTTTCTTATAATTAAGGATGGGAAAATTGGTGGAAAAAAATTTTCTGATTTCCTTTTCCACAATTCTATCTACTGGCACTTTTTTATGGAGGTATGATTTAGACGCCCTGCCAGCAACAATTATCTTAATCGGTGCCACAGACCTTCCCTTTCCCCAAGTGACATCACTCTTGCCGCCAATTACCATCAACTTATCAATCTGATGATGCAAAATTTTGCCGCCGCAATGTTTTATAGTGTAACTTGAATAAGCTCTAGAGATATTTGATGCGAGTGAATCTGCAATAGAATCAGGATGGCCTCGCCCCTTCTTTTCAATCACTTCGTGATCTGGCTCCAATGGGCACCTTCGGATTAAGATGGTTTCACCTTTTCTTATTCCGGCATTACTTAGATATACTGGCATTTTGAGACCTCATCATATTATTTATTCTATAATCAGTATAATTGCAATTCTTGCATTTAACGCCGTTTGTCATAAGTCCTTGCCTGACCCCGTGGCTGGATTTCCAAATGTTCGCCAAACTTCCATCAGATTTTAAGTTTCCCAATTTGTAACCGTTTTCTTCTCCAGGTTGCGACCCAAGGCAGCAAGAAAACACATCTCCAGAAGGGTTAAGTGCAATCTTAAAATAAGGCACAAAACATCTCATTCCTTTGAAATCGTATTCCATTCTGTCTCGGATCTCTAATCCTGACACTTTTAATCTCGAAAGTTCGCCATTGATTCTTTCTAATTCGGATTCATCTATCGCCCTCTCCTTGTAGACATCCTGTTTTATTACTATTGAATCTACATGCAATGCTTCTGCCAATCTTACAAAATCTACCACTTCTGTATAGTTCAACGGTTGTATAAGGAAGGTTACACCCACTTTTAGCTTAGAATCTGTAGCATCTCTCACAGAGATAAGGTTAGAAATGTTGCTAAGAACTTTTTCAAAATAACTCTTGTGAACAACCATAATTTTTGCATAAGTGTCAGCTGTTCCTGCATTAATACTAAATCTGACTTCTTTTGCCTTGGTGAGTTCTAACATTATCTTATCATTCAAACAACTACCATTGGTTACCACTCTTGAATCTAGTTTGTTGGAGTTGGCCAAAGCAAGAGCTTCATAACCTCCTCTTGTTACAAAGGGCTCGCCACCACCAGAAATTGATATACTGTTTATACCAAGGCTTTTCATTTCGATGAAAAGTGCAGCATAATCTCCAGTGCTGAGTATAGGATTTTGGCCACCGATTTGTTTGCGGAAGCAAAACTCGCAGCCATAATTACAAGCGTCTGTTGGATGTATCTCTATTATCTTCGGATAGGGGTCCTTATTCCCTTTCAACTCATTTGCCAGTATTGGAATCTCCGAGTATTGTTTATCTTCGTGTTTCATATCATCAAATCACAAAAATTACATGCCGAACTACTTGAGATGCTATAAGATATTTTGGATTGCGGATGTATAGAGTGTGAATAAACCTTTATAAAGGTAATTTAGTATTCGTCAGTATCACTTACTAACAATCATTTGGTATCATGACTTCTGAATACTTTCATGATGGCTTCGTTGGCTGAGTCAATTTTTATTTCTCCCTTGTAAGCTCCGCGCATACAGTTCTCTATAAATTCATGAGGGGGCAGGGTTAAATCTGAAACTGGTGAATCTATCTTCAAACTATCGGCAATTTCTTTATTGTACTGCCTGTAAATCTCATCCCTTATTACCGCCCTAATCTTTACTGGAGAAAGTTCAAGTTTCGTAAAGTTGCTCCAGAAGGCGTAGAAATGAGGCACGAGATTGAACCACCTCAATGAATCACCATCGATTTCTATAAGATCCCTTACCATACTTCTTATCTTTGTCCCATAAGGCGTATCTCCAGGGAATATGTTTGAACCTACTAGTAAGGTAAGAGCTCTGATCTTATCAACCATCTTCTTGTTCCCCCTCAGCGATTCTGAATATGGACCAATTACATCAAAGTCCTGTCCCGCCTGGTTTATTATGCAACATATCCTCTCAAGACCAAAGCCCATGTCCCCCACAACCAGAGAATCCCGATTTTTTTGCGGGAAATCGTAGATATAGTTAGCATCACCCAATTCTATGCCATTGTATCTAAAATAGAATCGTACCATTGGTGACTCTCTACCGTCCCAATTAGTGCGGGAATCAGATACTGTAATCTTCAGGCCTTTTATACCAAGCGACCTTTCAAAAAGATCTGCCCATAAGAATAGTTCTGACGAATATGCTTCAACACTAGGATTTACAGATACTGTGGATACATTTAAGAAGGAACTGTAAAATCCATAGACTTTAGCCACAGCATCTTTAGGGGTGTTAAGTCTAACTGATGGCTGTGCAACATATACTTTTTCTAGTTTACCCCCAATAATCGCAGCCTCGTCGAATAGTATATTATCAAGCGCCTGTACCCCTGCCATTGCAAATATACTTCGATCTATTCGTTTTGTGTTGTCCCACTTTCTCCAGTGCAACATGTGTATTGGGTTCTTTATGGTATAATTAGAATTTAGGAAATAACTGTTTATTTTATCTGCCAACTTTTCAATAGAGATAGCTACGTTATTGTGTGCGGTAGACCACTCTTTAATATTTTCCCCGCACTGCTCATTACCACAAGTTCTACTGGGACTTTTGGCATAAAAATCAGTTCCGCAATTTGTACAAGCACTTTTGACCCAGCCTGTCTCAATAAATCTACTATCTATATTGGCTACAAGATCATTTCTCATCTTTCGCCTTTCTCCAGATTGACTAATAATCATAAAATCATCAAATATTGTGAAAATTACTTTTCACTTTTTGGTAATATCTTATCTATCCCTGAGATATCTGCGAGAGGTTTAGGGATACTTATTTCACCTGTAGACGGAACAAAACCGTTTTCCAAGACACATGCCAGTGTCCTCTCAATAGGGGACATCGTGCCATAAATTGTGTTAACAAACTTGGATTCCGAGCCAGATGAAGTAAGATACTTAATGTTTAGTCTTGCCGCTTGCCAGGAGCCAACGCTTGCATGGCTACCTAATTCACCATATCTATTTTGTCCCGGGAACCATCCTTCGACATCGACATGAAGTAAAGCCTTCTTATCCATATCCCAAGAAGGCAATTTAATTACCCTCAATGGTATGCCCAAGTTGTTCAGTAACTCAACCTGGTTGTTTACAACAGTGTTAAGCGCATCCTCTGTTTGGTCGGGAGTACAAATTATGTACTGTTCAACTTTGTTGAAGTGGTGATTTCTGTAAATCCCTTTAGTATCCTTCCCGTGACTTCCTGCTTCTTTTCTGAATGCAGGACTGTAGCCAGCAAACTTGATTGGTAAGTCCTTCTGAGGGTATACCCTTCCAATACTATATGCGGCTATAGGGTGCTCAGCAGTTGGGATAAGGTAAAGATCCTCGCCTTCTATTTTATAAATAGCCTCCGCGAAGGCGTCAAGAGTCGTAGCCTTTGCTTCTACCTCCCTCTTAACGAGATAAGGTGGTGTGATTGGGGAAAAGCCCTTCGCTCTAAGTATCTTTAGCGCGTACAGAGATAGTGCGTTGTCAAGTATCGTCAGCTCATTTTTCTTATAATAGAACCTAGCCCCTGAAAGCTGGGCACCCTTTTCTTCGTCAGCTAGATCATACTCCCGGATTATGTCATACTGCGCCTTTACTGACCTTGATTCCTCATAAGCTGCTCCAGGGTATTTCTCCTCGAAATCTGCAATCCTCCTTATATCGACCTTTGGAATCCCAAAGTAAACCAAGGTTTTAACATCATTCAACGGAACTTCGGGATCTATAAGATTCGGTAATTCCAACATTAAGCTGTCTCGCCTTTCCTTTACTTCCGCCAAGAATTTTTCGGCCTTGACAATCTCAACGTCTATCCCCTTTGCTTTCTTGATAAGGTCCTGATCTACCCCTACGGTCCTTATCTTTGCCGCTAGTTTGTTTTTCTCTGCTCTAAGTCCATCCAGAATTGCAATTTTTTCTCTCCATTCAGCATCTTTTCCAAAGAATTCATTCAATACATTCTCATTAAGACGCCTTTTTCTTATAGAATCCTCCAAAGGTTTGAAATCCCTTCTTAGTAGCCTCAAATCCATACTAGATCCTAGTGTTGGATTCCCAAGCACAATCCTCGGTACTATAGGAATATTATTGATTTTGACATTATTTTTAGAATCCATCTTGCCCACCTTTCCACATAAAAATACGGTTTTTGATTATTTAGCCATATGCACCTACTTCGTTTTTTACTAATTTTGGAGGATTGACAAGGTATTAATAGCTGTCATACGAAGAAATAGCATGCCAAGTCCAAACATATTTTTTTCAGGTGGAGGCAACAGCAAGCAAAGCGGAATTTTGGATAGAGTCTTTGCAAGGACTGTGGGACGCTCTGGACGAATCCTCTACATTCCGATAGCTATGCCATTAACAAATCGAACTTATGGCCAATGCTTTGACTGGTTTACAAAAACTGCTAGTAAGCAGGGCCTGACTAAAGTCGATATGTGGACCGACCTCAGCGGAAGGAGCTTACCTGAATTGAACAAATATCAGGCAGTCTATATAGGGGGTGGAAATACCTTCTACCTGATGGATTCCATTAGAAGAACGGGATTCTACAAGCAGCTGAAAGCTTACATAAAAGGCGGTGGGATAGTTTACGGAGGAAGTGCAGGCGCTATAGTACTTGGCAAGGACATACGCACTGCGCAGTTTGGAAACTTCTCTGACAAGAATAATGTAGGATTGAAAAATCTGGAAGGTTTTGACCTGCTAAATGGCTTGTCAATAAAATGCCATTACAAAAGCGATAATGATACCCAGATAATGAAACATTTAAAACACAAAAAAACCAATGTTTTGGCCTTGCCTGAAGAAACCGGCGTGCAACTATCTGGCAAAAATGTCAAAATAATAGGCTACAAAGATGCATACCTGTTCACAAATGGTAAAAAAATTCGCTTAACAAAAAATTCCGAATTTGATATTTTTCGCGCCGCAAACAGACTTTTTACACAAAAATAGATTTTTATATACACAAATTGTGTTTCACAAAAAGCTATCCTACAGATAATGTCTAAATAGGGAACTTCCCAGTACTAATTATGATTTCGAAGAAGCTTGAGGTAGGCGACCACATAAGGGTTATTGCACCTTCCATGAGCCTTGCCTTGATCGACAAGCAAAACCTGAGGATTGCAGAGGAGCGAATCAAGTCTTTAGGGCTCAGCGTATCTTATGGGGCACACGTTAGAGAGAAGGATGAATTGATTTCTTCAAGAGTAGAATCCAGGGTTAGTGATCTAAATGATGCCTTCAAAGACAAAAGCGTTGACGCAATACTTACCGTAATCGGGGGATTCAACTCGAATCAGCTGCTAAAGCACCTTGACTACAAGGCGATAAGATCCAACCCTAAAATATTCTGTGGCTATTCGGATATAACGGTGCTATCGAATGCGATTTTCGCAAAGACAGGGCTGGTTACCTACAGTGGCCCGCATTTCTCCTCCTTTGGAATGAAGAAAGGATTTGAGTACACAATGGAGGGATTCAAAAACTGCCTTTTTTCAAGCAGGCCATTCGAGATTACTCCCTCCAAGGAGTGGAGCAATGACAAATGGTACCTTGATCAAAACAAAAGAAAATTTGTAAAGAACAAAGGCCCGATTGTAATCAACAAAGGAGAAGCAAAGGGGCGGATAATTGGTGGCAATTTGGGCACGCTGAGCCTGCTGCAGGGAACTGAATTCATGCCTAGCCTCAAGGACTCGATACTCTTCATAGAGGACGACTATGAGAGCAGGGCAGTGACCTTCGACAGAGTGCTTCAATCCCTTCTTCACCAGCCTGGCTTTGAAAGGGTAAGGGGGATTGTGATAGGCAGGTTCGAAAGAGAATCTAACATATCCGACAGAGCTCTACGAAAAATAATACAAACAAAAAAAGAGCTAATGGACATACCAATTGTAGCGAATGTGGACTTTGGACATACGACACCTATGATTACCTTCCCAATAGGCGGCGAGGGAAAAATCAATCTAAATAAAAATAATATGCAAATTGAGGTAAAAAAACATTAGTGCTAAAAAACGAATTCGAAGAGTAGTTATATAAATAAAGTTAATTAACGTATAATTAGATGATTTAGTGCGAGTTCAACAAAGTAAAAATAAAACAGTTTTTGTTATGAGTAGTCCAAATCCGAATTGCCCTAGGATGATTACGAATAAATCAAAAATTATTTTGAGGGGAGACTTTACAAATAGTTTATCGGTTAGTAAAAAACTCCTTAAAAAGTTTTGCTCATCTCTTTAGCTTTTTCCACTACTTTTCTATAGGCTTCATATTCTTCTAAATGAAAAGGCCATTTGCCTACAATTAGGTCGGTCAATAATACCTTTTTAATTCTAGGATTTTCTTCAGTCCATAAATTTTCAATTAGAATTGGTCCCCTTTTTTGAAGAGTTTCTCCGCTTTTAAAAGCACAGATGTTAAAACTATCATAAGAGCCGTTTGTGGAAGCAACTAAACAATAATCATTAGTAATTTCGTGCAGATCTTCATTTATCAATTCTTTAGAGAAATTAAGTAGTAGAGTGTTGTGTTTTTTGCTTGGTGTTAAAAGTATTCCATAAGCAGAAATAATTTTTTTATCTGTATTATTGGTTAAAGTAGTAAATCTCTTTATAATTCCTTTTTCTTTCAGTTTTTCCATAGTATAAATTACTTTCATCTGCGTTGTCTTACTAGCTTTTACAATTTCATTTAATTTCATTCGAGAATTCTCATTTAATATGGAAAGAACTTTTTTTTCTGTATTAGATAAGATTGTTGATTCTTTGATTAATTCATTTCTTAGGGGGAAAAATCCGATAGCGTACGCATTAACGGTCGAAACTCTTAATATTGGCTTGTATTCGCTCAATTCCATTCTTAAATTCCATAGCCACTCTTGAAAGTCATTAGTCATGCTAGAGGTGGTTCCAACAACATATAACAATAAATTAAAATCGCCTTCAGCAAGATAGGCATCCTGCACAAAAATATCTTTTTGAAGACGATTTTTTAAATAATTAATTTCGGGAGTTTCTTTAAATTTTATTGTTATTATCCTGCCCTCACTAAAACCTAAAGCTCTTTCACTTAATTCTAGAGTATAAATCAATTTGTATTCTCGGGTAAGTTGATTTAATACAGAAAAAATTGTATGATTTGAAATATTAAAACGCCTGCCTAATTCTTGAAGAGATATTCTTGAGTCTTTATATAGCTCTAGGAGTAACTTGTGCGGTAACTCTGTTAAAATGTATTTTTCTAACTTTTTAGATGTCGACATATGATTTCCATATATTATATTTTTAATTCAAATAATATCATTTTTTATTATATTTCATATGTATTTTACCCAATAAATATATATACTAAATTCTTCATATCTTACTTAAGTCGTGGGGACGCATATGGTCAATACCTCAAAATATTGGTCATCTGTTTTTCTTCACTCCCTGAAGATTGTAACCCAATTCCCAATTGGTCCCCATGGCTTACCCAATATTCAAACTAGCTAGTGTTAACCATGGACAATCACCAGAACATAGGCAAGATGCTCTCGGGCGTGGGCCTAATTAAGGAGGGCCTTGTGAAGTCCTATGAATTCCTTCCGCGAAGCGACTACTACCGGCTCAAGCAGCTAGTAGAGGAGGCAGAGGCAATACTTGCTAAACACCAGTAGGTGAAAACATGAACTATTACGCATATATCAGGAGAAGGGTGGCCGATCTGAGCGGGCTGAGATTCAAGATGCAAAAGCTCTTCGCCTTTGTGAACTACTCGGACTTTGACAGGATGCAGGCTCTGATGAACGAGATGGAGCAGATACTCAAGAAGTACGAAAATATGTAGGTGTGGCCATGAAACTTGGATTTGGTGGATTTAAGTCGCTGATTGGAAGGAAGCCGACTGAGAATCAGGAGGGCAAGACGTATCTGTGCTGGAAGTGCGGCAAGAACTACATCGAGCCTGCTGATTATCTTTGGCATATACAGTACTGCTGAATTTCTAATAAAATGGTGGGGACCATGGAAAAAGAGAGAGGATTTCTACTGCTAAAGCCGAGAGGCACAATGAATGCGAATCGGATAGCCAAAGCAATTGCAATGTGCAAGGGTGTCAGGGAAGTTTTTCTAACAAGTGGCAAGTATGCATTTGTTGTTAGTTTTGATACACAAAAAACTAATTTTTTAAAAATAAAGCAATCGATACGTAAGGTTACAAAGAAAATTGCAATGGATTCCACAATAAGGCATTATGCATATAGGAGATTTACTAGGAGTATGGAGTGAGGTGACAGGGTAAAAATGGAAAAATTGAGAAGAGAAGAGTTAAAAGTGCTTCTTCGCGAAGGTAGAATTAGCCTTGTTCCGAGCCCACAAAAGCACAATTGGCCGAGTGACCCGCTAATATCGATGTTAAGGGTTGTGGTTGAATACGAAGTTAGTAATTTCGTTGACAAGATTAAGCCAGTGTTAGATCAACAGGATCTTAAATATCAAACACTTTTCAGACTGACGGCACTCAAACCCCCAGAGTTGTTTGTAAACGGCGATGCACTTGAAAAATATCTGATTAGCAGTGGAGTTTATACAGACTGGAGAAATATGTCTTCACTTAATCAGATATTCATGAGCCAGTTTGAGCCTAGAAAAGAGGTCATAATTTCTGCAATTGAGGAGCAATATGAAATAATAGTAGAAAGGCTTTCTAGAAGTGGTTTGCCTCTTAAGAAGATATTAAAACCATCTGGAATATCGGCTGAACAGAACTGGTATATACACAAAACAAATGGATCACTGTTAGTTGCTCAGGGACGTGAATCATTTGAGAAAGATAGTGCAATTTTCTTAGAGATACATAAGGTTGATGTCCACTATGCAAATATGCTTTTTAGAGACTTACACTACATACACACCCCGAGGGCACAGGCCGCGATAGGCTTGTTTGTAGCGGGTGAAGATATTCCATTCTCTGTAGTTGGTGTCTCACCTGTGGACAGGAGATATAAAAAAGACGCATTGCTAATGTGCGGTTATAACCCTGAAAAGTGCTGGGAGGTTGTGAGATTATATAGCAGTCCTGGAGCACCTATGAACACTAGCAGTACAATGCTTTCTCAGGCAGTAAAATATATCAAGACTTCAGATCCTGAAGCCGAAGCGTGTATAAGTGCTTTCACACCTAGCTTTGCTGATGGACGTTCTATGCTGGCAGGTGGCTTTGGAGAGCCTATAATTGCGAAGCCCCTTACACTTACCTTTGGTGATGCACAAATAGGGCCAGAAATAAAGTATGAAAGACTTACAAGCAGAAGGTTTGAAGGATATGCAGGAGTGACGATGAAAAACAGTCTCCCACTTCTTCCAACTTTGGAGCTTGTTAGAGCGATAAGAAAACCGCAAATGCAACCGCTGATTGGTCAAAAACAGATGATCATTATGCATAATCATGCTACTCTGGAATCTTTGTGATTTTAATGAAATTAGTAAAACTTACAGGAGTAAGAGGGGTAGGCAAGACATCGATTATAGAGGAGCTGAAAGTAGATTCCGAAATTGTTGCAAGTATAGGATTTATACATTCGAGCAAAGAACTTACAAAACTATCGTTTGAAATCTGCAAAAGACCACTTGAATCTCTTAGTGGTGAAGACCTTTTTAGAGTCCAGGAGGCACTTATCAGAAACACAAAGAATATGCCACAAAAGATTGTAGTATTTGATACACATAATGTTAAAATTGAACAGAAAACGGGAAAGGTGATTATTCTCACCCCCTATGAACACAGAAAAGTGTTTGATTGTTATATTCTAATAGAAGCAGAACCGGAGGTGATAATGGCAAGAAGGCAGGCGGACAATAATATGAAAAGAGATCATAATCTTGAACTAATAGTCACAGAGATTAATGCAGAGAGGGAAGAAAGCAGGCAAATGGCTGCAGAAACTGGTGCAAACTTATATATAGTTAAAAACAATGTGATAAGCGGTGCGGCAGAAGAAATCAAAAGAATATTGCGCAGGGAATTTGAATGAAAGCAGGGAATTTTATAAAAATAGATTTTATAACATCTAATCAAATAAAGCTGCGAATAGCGAACGAATCATTGGGCAAATATGGCATTACTACAAGGCAGCGTGTCCTCAAACTCAAGGAGTTGCAATCATTTGATATAGAGGAAGTTGCACTGGACAAGGCAAAACAGGCTATGAGAGATGCGCGAAGGCCTTTCATTGTAAGTGATGACGGTTTTTATATAGAAGGATTAGATGGCTTTCCAGGTGCACTTCTGAAGTATGTAATCCCGAAAATAGGAGATGAAAAATTACTAAGACTTATTGGTCGGGAAAGGGGTGCCAGTTTTGTAAATGTCATAGTATTTGGAGATCCTAGAAAAAAGTTCTTTAAGGTTTTCTCTACTACTACAAAAGGCAAGCTCGCAGTTAAAGCTACTGGATCAAGAAAGATAGGATGGGCAATAGAGAGGATATTCATTCCTAAAGGAAGCTCAAAATGCATAGCACAGTTCAACGATTCAGAATGGAACATTTTTTGGAAAAAATACCTCAGAAATCTTCATTACACTAAATTGGGAAAATGGATTAAAAATAGAATGCAAAACTAGTCTCTAATTACATCTTTGTTTGCCACATATTTGAGATGTTGTGAGAGTCCTTTTGTTATTGCACGCAGATCGTTATGTAACATAATAGTTTGACCTAGAAGTTCACTGTAGCTTTTTGCTTCTCCGAATCTTATCTTCCACATCTCCAGCGCCCCCTTAAACTCTTTTGCATGCTCACGGCACTCGATTTCCAACCTACTTTTATTATCAGACAAATCTGCCTCTCCCAAGCGTCTTGCTTTGGATACTGATATAACATCCTCAACAGCGTCTCGCACCTCTTTTTCAAATTTTCGTGCATAGCCGATTATCCTAAATCGTGTAGGAACATCTATCTCCAGCCTGCTTTTAGGACCGGAAGGTAACTCAAATAAGGCATAATCATGCATAAAGGTTATATTGTGCTTATCTAAACCTTCAGATTTTCCGAGCTCATTCATCCTCTTGCGTAGAAACAAAATGGTGCTCTCTAATGACGGCTTAATTCCTGTAGAGACATCAGTAACAAGCTTTGCTTCCCATCCCTCAACTTTACTAAGATTCAGAATCTCTATCCCCAATTATTTTTTACTAAGTAGAACTTATTTATTTCTTATCTCGGGCTTGTACTATTAGCGAATTAGATAAATAAATTAATTAGAGAATCTGTAAAAGATAGGCGTTCAATAATTATCTCCTTGACTTCTTCTTTGCTATCTTTTGCTTCTTTGCGCTCTTTGCCTTCGCCTGCTTGTATGCGGACTTGCCCTTTGGCTTCTTCGATGACTTCTCCCACTCCTCCTGCTCTGAAGTAAGAAGGTCCGTCATGTGCTGATCGTCCGCCACCCCCTGGGAATCGGCGCCGTCGGATAGGGCCTGCTCCTCCATCGTCCCACGCTCGACTATCTCGGAGAGCTCCTGGGTCTTTCTGAGCATCTCGATCTTCTTTTGCGATGAGGACTTCTTTGCCATGTTAACTAACCTACTGTTGCTTTAGATAAATATTTAATACTCGTAGACTCTGCCCGGTCAGGTGACCTTGACCGCCAGCTTGCCGAATGCGACGTGCGGGAATCCCGTTGTTATCTCAGTGTAGTTGAATGCGAGCGTTCCGGTGTAGAACTGGCCCGGTGAGAGTGCGGCCAGGACATTGCCGGTTGTGAAGCAGTTCATCGTGAAGGTGTAGTTTGAACCGATCGGGAGGTAGATCTGGTTTGCTGGCAGAATTGGGATCATCTTGACCGTTGAGTTCTGGGTGCAATTGTATCCGGTTATGTTGAGCGGGGTCTGGGTCGCCTGCTCAAGATTCACCTGCAGCTGCCCGTTCGTCGAGAGGAAGAAACTCAGGCAGCTGAATCCTGCTGGAAGCAGGCACTCCGGGCTTGCAAACTGCCCGGGATTGAATATTCCAAGCGCAAACATGGCGCCAAGCACCACTCCGATGATTAAAAATGCCCACCCGTATGTGAGTAGGTACTCCATTGCGCTCTGCGCCCTTTTGCCTGCCCTATTCATCTAATCTCTAGGGATAGCTCATAGAAGTAATAAAAACCTTCCAGAGCTCTCGAAACGTTTACTGGATAAGCAATATAAACGCCCCAGAGGAACTAGCATTATGGAAGAGATCAAAACGCTTAGCGAGAAGGATGTCGCAGCAGTTGGAAAGGTTCACTCGATTCTCTCGAAGGGCGATGCGCTTATCGTGTTTTTAAAGGTGGCCGAGGGACTCAAGTCGAACATGAGGACTCCTGAGAGCCTTGGCCTGACCAAAAAGCAGTACTACACAAGACTTCAGGGACTAGTCCAGCTGGAGCTCATCCAGAAGGGAAGGAAGGTCTACTTCCTCACCTCCCTGGGGGAAAACGTCTACCAGAACCAGATTTTGGAGCTTGCCAAAACGCTTAGGGACTCAAAGAAGCACCAGATGATAGACGCCCTCAGGAAGGATCCGAGGTTCAGCACAGAGGACATCAAGAATGTAGTCGACAAACTCGGCTGATTGCTCAATCCAGTCAACTTCATATATTTATTCTATGGATAATGGAAGCGAGAGCCATGGAGATACATACCTACACAGATGGTGCGGCGCGCGGAAACCCAGGGCCAAGTGCGTCCGGATACGCGATCTACGATAAGAGCGAGAAACTGCTTGCCAGAATGTTCTTCTCCAACGGAAGGCAGACGAACAATGTGGCAGAGTATCTTGCAATAATAGCTGCCTTAAAGAAGGTCTGGGAGGAATTTGGAAGCAAAGCAGAACTTACCCTTTTTTCAGACAGCAGGCTTGTGGTAAACCAACTGAGCGGAAACTACAAAGTAAAGGACGTAAACCTAAAGAAGCTGCACAAAGAGGCGATGGCGATTGCGGCAAAGCTATCAAAATGCAAATTTGTCGACTTGCCAAGAGAGAATCCGCAAATCTCAATGGTGGACGGCAAGCTCAATGAGCTCTTAGATAACATTAAAAAGGATGAAAGTGATATTGTAGCTATAAGGAAGGCACGGGAAGGGGAGCAAAAAGGATTATTCGGTTGACGATCATGGCTGAGGACAAGGAACCAAAGAAGGGCACGATGAGCACTGTGGCAAAGGAGCTCTACACGAAGGCTGGCAACCTCTTTGAGGACAACAAGTTCGAGGAGGCGATCGACCTCTACGGCCAGGCGATCCGCGAGGACCCCAAGTACGCAAGCGCATACTTCAACAGGGCGCTTGCCTATGCGATACTAAACAAGTACGAGCTTGCCACGGCCGACGCCAAGCAGGTGCTAAAGCTTGAGCCGGACAGCTACGACGCGCCGTACGTCATGGGAATCGTGGCGGAGTACCAAAAGGAGTACGAGGAGGCAAAGGAGTGGTACCAGAAGGCAATCGACAAGAATCCCAAGTACGAGCAGGCAAAGGCTAGGCTTGAGGCGCTAAACAAGAAGGTCGAGGAGCAGCCTGCGGAGGGGGAGAAGAAGCTGCTCTCAGGCGGAGAGGAGAAGACCGTCTCGGAGGAGGGGCAGCTTAAGAGCGTGAAGTGGTACAAGTCCAAGCTAAAGTTCGCAGACATCGTCGGGATGAAGAAGCAGAAGAAGCTCATCCACGAGAATATCATACTTGCAATCAAAAAGCCCGAGCTGCTGCGCGCATACGGAAAGAAGCTTGGGCTCGGAGTTCTATTCTACGGTCCGCCGGGATGCGGTAAGACCTACTTTGTGAACGCAATAGGGGGAGAGACTGGATCGAATTTGCTCGTCGCGGCAATCAACGAGATTGTGGACATGTATGCGGGTAACACCGAAAAGAACATGCACGCAATCTTCGAGCAGGCAAGGAAGAACACGCCTTGCGTGGTGTTCTTCGACGAGGTTGACGCGCTCGGAATGAAGAGGGATGGCGGAGGCGATGGAGGTGGGTCGCAGAGCTACATGCGAATGGCGGTTAACCAGTTCCTTCAGGAGATGGACGGAATAGAGAAGAACCCTGAGGGGATCTTTATCATCGGCGCTACAAACCAGCCTTGGGACATGGACCCTGCGCTCAAGCGAAGCGGAAGGTTCGGGGAGGCGATATACATACCGCCACCGGACTACCAGACAAGAAAGCAGTCGTTCATCTACAACACAAGGAAGATGCCGCTTGGAAACATTAACTTCGGAAGGCTCGCAAGGGCGGCAATGGGATTCTCGCAGGCGGACATCGCGGACATCTGCGACAAGACAGCGCTCATCCCTGCGGCGGAAGAGGACAGGACCGGAAAGAAGAGAAAGATCATGATGAAGGACTTCCTGGGCATGATAAAGCACCATGGCGGGACGCTTGACGAATGGTATGCAATGGTAAGAAAGGACATCGTGAATAAGACAGAGACGCAGATAGTCGACGGAAAGAAGCAGGAGATAGTCAAGGAGGGAAAGCTCTCGCCTGAGGAGAAGTCAAGGTATAAGCCGCTTGTCAAGGACGTGAAGAGGAACTCGAGCAAGATCATGCTCTTCCTAAAGAAGTTCATGAGGATGTTTGCGCTCTACGTTGCGTAAAAAGGATAATCATAAAGTGAATCGATGGCGACCAAAAAACAAACAGTCAGTGGACCAAGAGTGATGAACATAGACAACTGGGAAAGCGAGTGGGTGGAGGCGCTCTCCACATATCTTGACGTAAAGCCGCTTCCGATGAAGGGCACGATCTTTGCTACTGGAATGGGTGGCAGCGGCATAGTCGGAGAGGTCCTAAAGCACATAACCAACAAGAACATCAAGTTCTCGAAGATGCCGATCAAAGAGAAGGTCGATTGGGTCATCGCGATAAGCTACTCTGGCAACACGACAGAGACGATATACAGCGTTAAGCAGATGAAGAGGAAGGGAGCGAAGATAGTGGCGATAACCTCTGGCGGAAAGCTTCCGGAGTATGCGGACTATGTGGTCAAGCTGCCGAGTGGCATGCTGCCAAGGGACGGCTTCCCATACATCCTCTCCGCAGCGCTTGCGATTGTGGGCTGCAAAAAGGAGCTTAGGGAGGCGATAAAGGCAGTTAAGTCCACAGACATTAAGCAGGCAAAGAAAATAGTGGAGCTAATCAAGGGAAGGACTCCGGTAATCTACTCCTCCGGATGGATGATTGCTGCGGCAAAGCGATTCAAGCAGCAGCTCAACGAGAACGCAAAGATGTTTGCGTTCTTCTCCAAGATGCCCGACTCTTTCCATAACGACATTGAGCCGTTCTTCTGGGACAACAAGCCGTTCTCCTCAAAAAAGAACGGGGGATTCGTGCCGGTGATAATCGGGAATGGATATCTCGCTTACAAGACAGCGCAGTTTCTGCCCAATGCCTTCCACATAAAGGCAAAGAAGACAAACAAGGTGCTTGAGGTTGTCAGTTCCATCTACCTTCTAGACTATGTCTCATTCAAGCTTGCGGAAAAGCGCAAGATAGACAGGATAGGAATACCGGGTATAACGATGGGAAGGCAGGTAATCAGCGGCCTAAAGAGCTTCCATACAAAGGTAGGATAGAGAAACCACCTCAGGTACCTAATGCCTCTTGAGCAAATAGGTATTTCCCCTCCATCTTATTTGCTTCATACTCTTCGCAATCAAGAGGTTTGATAGATAAATAAACGGTAGGGTTGGACTTATGAGGAAAAACTCAGCATATTTGCTGCGAAGTCTATGATAACCCTTGATTGTTCCGAGAATAATTGGAAGCAAGAGCAGTAGGAAGATTAGGCTATAGAATATTCCAAGAATTAGTCCTGACAACAATAAAAGAATTTGAGCAAAATAAAAAATCACTCCAAAATAAAATACTTGACTGTTTCCCATAGTAGAGAGGGTGGTCTGTCTGTTTGCCCACTCCGCGAACTCCCTGAAATCCTCTTTTACGTTTACCTTCAGCTTGGCATTTTTAGCATAGAAGATTTTCAGCGATCTGTTCTTTGAGATGTTTGTTAGGGCAATGTCATCGGAAATCGATTCTTTGAAAAGGCTCATTCCAGAAGAATCCAAAAGATCCCTCCTAAAAGCTAGTGATCCCCCCCATCCAAAAACTGTCACTTTGGATTCCATTAGCCCCTCCCCGACAAGACCCCATGCGCTCTTTACTTTTGACCAGAAACCACTAATAGGATTGAAGAAAGGATAGCCCGTTGAGAGTCCCACTTTTGGGTCAGCCAAAGGTGCCACAAGATTTGCGAGCCAATGAGGCTCAGGAAGAATGTCAGAGTCTGCTATAACATAAACAGAGTATTTCTGAAGAGACTCGACTGCAGATGCGATTGCCCGTACTTTGCCGCTGCAGTATCCACATCGCGATTTAGAAATAATGTAATTCAATTTTAGTTTTTTTATTGTTACTAGCGACTTATCCTTAGTGTCATCCACCACACATACCATATCATAGTTGTGGTATTTTTGCTTGCTGATTGCGACGAGATTCTCCTCGAGCGTCAGATCCGTGCCCTTGCAGGGAACGATAACTAGGGTTTTTGGAGAATACCTTCCTTTTGGGTTTTCCTGCTTGTATCCCCTTGAAGCCAGGAAAAGCATTCCCAGTGCGACTAGCGATATGAAGACCAAATAGATGTTGAATAGTATGGCAAGCACACAGCCAGTAGGAGTTTTAAAGATAAAAAGCTTCTCTGAAGGTAAAAACCAATTAAATATAGAATCTTACAACTTTTTGTTGAAAGAATACAAAGATATTTATATTATTTCATATATAAGTAGGATATGGCAACTGGAGAAAAGATAGCCGTTAGGCAGGTACAGAAGCCGCAGAAGGAAAATGTCGACACGCTCGTCTCGTGGTTCCTCAAGTCTCTTGATATCTCAGAGAATGAAGACACGCTCGAGCCCGGAATGCTCAAGGAGATTGTTGTTACGAGCTTTGAGGGCATCGGAATAACAAGCAGAGAGCTAAACGACAAGCTGGAGACGCCTCGGACAACAGTCATATATCACCTCAATAGGTTCATCAGCTCCGGACTTATAGTCAGACGTGGAAGAAAGTACTTCCTAAGGGCAACAGACATGGAGAGCACAATTGAGGAGATGCAGGCTGACATGGAAAGGGAATTCGGCAGGATGATGGAGATAGCCGAAAAGTTCGATCAGATGATGATGGGTGATATTCACGGAAGAAGAGGACAAAAAAGAATCACAAAAAGAAAATGAGCAGCTGCCAGAGCAGGAGGCAAAGGAAGCCCCAAGCGAGTCCGAGGAGCTCAAGGACAGGCTGCTGAGACTTGCCGCAGAGTTTGACAATTACAAGAAGAGGACCGGAAAGGAGATTGAGGCATCAAGGAATTTGGGAAAGGTGGAGCTTCTCAAGAAGCTGCTTCCAACCCTGGACGAATTCGAGCTTGCGATAGCCGCGATGGACATCGGCAAGAACGATGCACTAAAGGGGATCAAACTTGTGTACTCAAACCTCATCGATGCGCTAAAGGCAGAAGGATTGCAGGTGATGGAAGCGAAGGGCAAGGCAGACCCGTACAGGCATGAGGTTGTCATGGCAAAGGAAAGTGGCGAGGAGGAAGGAACCATTCTCGAGGTCGTAAGGAAAGGATATATGTTCAAGGATTTGATGATAAGGCCGGCTTCGGTCATTGTCTCAAAAGAAAAAATAGGTGAATGAAATGAAAATTATTGGAATAGATTTGGGAACATCGAACTCGGCAGCAGCGGTACTTGAGGGAGGAAGGCCAGTGCTCATACCGAGCAGCGAGGGAACATCCCTTTACGGAAAGTCCTTCCCGAGCTACGTCGCCTTCACAAAGGACGGGCAGAGGATAGTTGGAGAGCCGGCGAAGAGGCAGGCGGTGGCAAACGCTGAGGGGACGGTCTCGGCATTCAAGAGAAAGATAGGCACGGACTACAAGTACAAGATATTCGGAAAGGACTACTCGCCGCAGGAGCTCTCCGCGATGCTCTTGCAGAAGATAAAGAGTGATGCTGAGGCATTCCTGGGAGAAACAATAACAAAGGCAGTCATAACGGTCCCGGCTTACTTCAATGACAACCAGAGGCAGGCGACAAAGGACGCGGGGCAGATAGCAGGGCTTGAGGTCGTAAGGCTCGTTAACGAGCCGACTGCTGCGGCGCTTGCATTTGGAATCGACAAGGCAGATAAGGAGATGAAGATACTTGTCTACGACTTCGGAGGAGGGACGCTTGACGTCACCATCATGGACTTTGGAAAGGGGGTCTTTGAGGTGAAGTCGACAAACGGGGACACCCAGCTTGGCGGCACTGACATGGACAATGCTTTGGTAGATTTCCTACTTTCAGAGGTCAAGAAGAGTGCTGGAATAGACATATCAGGGGACAAGCAGGCTCTGCAGAGGCTTAGGGAGGCTGGAGAGAGGGCAAAGATTGAGCTTTCGACAACTCTGACAAGCGACATAAACCTGCCGTTTTTGGGAATGGGCCCTGGAAACGCGCCAGTGCACTTCACATACCAGTTCACAAGGGCAAAGCTCGAGGAGATAGTAGTGCCGATAGTGGAGAGGACCACAAAGCCGGTCGCAAACGCGCTAAAGGACGCAAAGCTTGAGCCAAAGGACATCGACAAGGTGATACTTGTGGGAGGACCTACAAGGATGCCGATTGTGCAAAGATACGTTGAGCAGCTGCTCGGAAAGAAGATCGAGAGGGGCGTGGACCCAATGGAGGCGGTTGCCTTCGGAGCAGCAATACAGGCAGGAGTGCTCACCGGAGAGGTGAAGGACATAGTGCTGCTTGACGTCACCCCGCTCTCGCTTGGAATAGAGACACTTGGAGGTGTGATGACAAAGCTGATCGACAAGAACACCACAATACCGATCAAGAAGTCGCAGGTGTTCACAACCGCTGACGATTCGCAGACAAGCGTGGACATACACATTCTGCAGGGGGAGAGGGCGACATCCAAGGACAACATAGAGCTTGGAAGGTTCACATTGATGGGCCTGCCGCCTGCTCCTAGGGGCACCCCGCAGATTGAGGTCTCCTTTGACATTGACGCAAACGGAATACTGCACGTGACCGCAAAGGACAAGGCGACAGGAAAGGAGCAGAGCATGCAGGTAGTTGCGCCTCACAAGATGAGCAAGGAGGAGATAGAGAAGAGGATGAAGGAGGCGGAGCAGTACTCGGAAGAGGACAAGAAGATCCGCGACTACATCGAGCTAAAGAACAGCACAGAATCCATGATCTACTCCGCTGAAAAGCTAATCAAGGAGGACGGGTCTAAGGTCTCTGCGGAGATAAAGGGAAAGGTGGAGAAGGCGGTCCAGGACGCAAAGGATGCGATAAAGAAGGAGGAGGAACCGAACCTCAAGGAGAAGTTCGAGGCGCTAAAGGAGGCGATGCAGAGCATGGGCGCGGAGATGTACAAGCAGGCAGGTGCAGGCCAGCAGGGGGCCGGAGCAGACGCAGCAGAAGGAGAGGAAAAGCCTGGACCGGAAGGCGATGACAAGGGCAATGCGCAGGATGCTGACTTCAAGGTAGAGAAGTAATGCCGCAGGACTACTACGATGTTCTGGGAGTACCCAAAAACGCCAGCGAAGAGCAGATAAAGAAGGCCTACCGTGAGCTTGCGATGAAGCTCCACCCTGACCGCAACAAGGAGAAAGACTCGGAGGAGAAGTTCAAGAGGGTAAACGAGGCGTATGCGGTTCTTGGGGACCCTGAGAAGCGTCAGCAGTACGATGCCTTCGGGCCAGACCAGTTCGGACAGAGGTTCAACCAGGAGGACATCTTCAAGGGGTTCAATGTAAACGATCTGTTTCGGGAGATGGGCTTCAACGTTAACTTCGGCGAGAGCGCCGATCCATTCAACTTCTTCGGAGGCGGGATGGGTAGATCGCAGGATGTGGGCCAGAGCATACTCCACAGGCTGGACCTTACGCTCGAGGAGGTAGCAAAGGGAGTGGAAAAGGAGATACACGTAAAGCACGTCAAGGAGTGCGATAGGTGCAGCGGGAACGGCGCCGAGCCTGGGTCAAAGATGACAAAGTGCCCAAGGTGCGATGGCCACGGATACATGAAGAGCGTGCGGAACACAATCTTCGGAAGAATGGAGTCTGTTACGCCATGCGAAAGATGCAACGGAAAGGGAAAGGTTTACGATAAACTGTGCAGGAAGTGCAGCGGCAAGGGAGGAGTCGTCGCTGAGGAAAAGGTGAAGGTGACGATACCTGGCGGAGTCGAGGAGGGAATGAGGCTTAGGCTGCAGGGGCTCGGTGACCATGGAAAGGACGGGTCAGGAGACCTCTATGTTGAGATTCATGTGCAGAAGCACAAGATATTCAAAAGAGAGGGAGACAACATCGTTGTGGATGTCGAGGTCCCTTTCTACACGGCCATATTGGGAGGAAATGTTGACGTACCGACGCTCAAGGGAATGAAGAATGTGGAGATTCCTGCAGGGACGCAGCCCTATGCGAAGATAGTTCTCAGAAATGAGGGGATAAAATCGCTAAATGGCAGCGGGCATGGCGACCAGGTGGTCAATGTGGATGTGAAGATACCAAAAAGCCTCTCGAGGGATCAGGAGGAGCTTCTCAGAAGGTTCAAGGAGATAGAAGGAGGGAGGGACTCTGGATCGAAAAAGAAGTTTGGGATGTTCTAATCATCGTTATACTCTAGTCCTCGCAGCTCTACCTTGAACGTCAATCTATGCTTTTCGGCATAATCCTTGATCTGTGGAAAACCTCTGTAGGTCTTATCCGCCACAAGTGCTGGTACGTGTATGTTGCGCTTGAGCGCCTTGATCTTCTCGAACTCGATTCCCGAAAGCACAAGAGCATTCTGCGCCTTTATGCAGTCCGGATTGTCGTTGCTGTAGAAATAAAGTTTAGACTCAGGCTTTTCATCTGCGCCTGCTATCGATTTGCTTCTCTTTCTTCCCATGATGTCTAATAATTTTTGGAACTATTTATAGCTGCTCTTCAACTTTGTTTTTTTGCCGACATATCGCGTTTTTGCCCGATCTTGAGAGTCAAATACATGACGAAAATCAGTATGAAAATTCCAGCTGCAACCAGAAGTGCGGAGAGGGCAAGATTCGGAACTGGGGTGAAAGGAAGCGCAAGTCCGAGCGCTATGCAGATGAATGCGAAGAGTGGAGGAATTGCAGGAAGCGGTCTCATGTATTTTCTTAGGAATAACATTGTGGCAACGAGCCCTGCCGCTCCGCCCAGGACTATTGCAAAACTGAGGAAGTAGTTGCCCAGAACCGAGTAGGCGCTGACAGCGAGCATGAGGGGCAGTCCAAGGTCTCCGGCACCCAGCTGGATCTGGGCTATTATCGGGATCTGGCCGCTTTTTATCAGCCATTGGATTGTGGGGTTGTCAATCTTTCTCATCTCGACAAGATGCTTTTTGTAGACAGTCCCGTATTTGCCATGCAGCGATGATTGCGATTGCACCTCGATGTCTGATGCACTTATCAAGAAGGCGAGGTTTCTGCTGGAGAGGGCCTTGGCGAATGTTATCATGTGCTTGGTCACAAACACAGCGACATAGTCGTAGATTGCAATCAGCCCCATGAACAAAAATGCAGCCGCAAACCCGAAGCTTATTCCCAAAATGACCCCAAGTCCGATGCTTGAAATTACCACGACGCTATTTCGCAGTGAAGGTCGCTTGTTCTTTGCGTAAATCAGAAGAACTGCAAGCAGAATCGAGACTGCAGCGATAGGATTGAAATTGGCATTTGGGAAAAGGTATCCTAGGATTATCAAAAAGAAGAAAAACGAGGGAAGCACAACTGCTAGCGCCTCGAGAAGTATGAAAAGCAACTCGCCCTTGTAAAACCTGATAAGCAGGACAAGGAGCAGCGCGAATACTATTATGCTACCGAAGTAGTAGAAGGTCTGCGAGGCGGAGTTTATTGCGCTGCCGCTCGAACCGGTTAGCGCAGAGGCCTGCGCTGTAGAAAACAGAAGCGATGCGAGAAGAATTCCCCCGAACTGGACGATCAGAAACAGAACAAGTATGTGAGCGAGCTGCCTGTTCTCGATTCGCGTGAGCAACAAGACACCTACTCGTTCTCGTGGCTCGACATCTTGAGGTGGCCAGCCTTCGGGCTGTACACGTCTCCGGACCTCTCGAGCTCGTTGATGTACTTTGTGGCAGTCGCCCTGTCGACCCCCTCCTTCTCCGCCTCCTCAAGCACGCGGGTTATCTTTGCGTATCCGCCCTCCTCCTTCTCAAGCCTTTTTATCAGAGTTGTGATCAGATTCATCTTCGTCACCTTCTCACGAGGCATTCCGGTGAGTATCGTGTCAATGTCCCTCCTTCCTCCCCTGTCGACCCCAAGGGTTCTGAGCATGAACTCAAAGAGGCTGATCGCAAGCTCGGAGTCCTTTAACTCTATCATCTTTGAGAGCCTTGACTTTGCGCTGCCCTCTGCTAGCCTGACAAGACCCTCAATCTGCCTTGCGGTTATCGGGGTTGCGCCGGACTTGAGCCCGATTTTTCGCAGCTCAAGGTAGTAATCCTCAATTTTTGCCGTCGCCTCCGGCGAGAGCCTCGGGCGCACATTCTTCTTTGCGTATGCAACGTACTTTCTTAGGAGGTCTGCGTTTATTGCAGGTGCCTCCACCTGCGCGAAGTCCTTGAGGTCCGCAAGCGATGCTCCTGCAGCCTCGTGCTGGGTGAGTATGTGCTTTGCGATCCTCTTGTCCTGCTCCTCGTCAATCACGTCCTTTATCGGGAATATCAAATCAAATCTTGAAAGCAGGGCTGGAGGTATGTCAAACTGCTCTGTCGGATAAGTGTTTGGGTCAAACCTTCCGTACTTCGGGTTTGCGGCTGCAAGGACGGTTGTCTTTGCGCTGAACCTTGCGACTATTCCTGCCTTTGCGACGCTGATCGTCTGGGATTCAAGGGCTTCGAGAAGCGAGGATTTGTCCTCATCTCCAATCTTGTCGAATTCGTCGATTGAAACCTCTCCTCCAGACCCAAGAACAAGAGCTCCTGCCTTGAGGGTCCATCCTCCTTCCGCGAACTCATCTCGCTCTGCGGACGCTGTAAGACCTGCGGAGCTTGTGGACTTTCCGCTGACGTAGATTCCCTTCGGGACTATTGCGGTCACTGCCTGAAGCAGCCTTGTCTTAGCTGAACCCGGGTCTCCGATTAATAGAATGTGAATATCGGCCCTTATTGGCGCGCCATCAATGAGCTTCTTGTCCGGAGTTCCGCCGAAGAGCTGAAGCGCAAGCGATTGCTTTATCTGCTCGTGGCCATAGATTGACGGTGCAATCGAAGTCGCAATCTTCTCGAATATTCGCTGGTCCTTTGCCATCTCCTTTATCTGCTGCTCTTCCTCGTCTGTTATGTCGATCTCCGCGAACTCCTTCTGCTTTGTCTTTATCGCAACCGAATCAAAGAACATCGTGAAGAGGGTCTTCTCTTCCTTGCCGCGTGCGGTTTTCTTCGGCCTTATCCTGAGAATTCCAGTTATGTCAATCCTGTCGCCCGGAATTATCGTGTTTACCAGATCGTCTGCAAGCCAGACCTCAAGCTGCCATGTCGGCGTGCTTCCCTTTAACCTCTCAAGAGGGTCCTGCACGGCGATCCTCTGGACGTTTATGAACTCGGAGTCCTCATTTATCTGGCGCAGCGCCCTTCGCTTGCACTGAGGACAGACCTCAGGCGCGTCATCTTTGTCGATAAACACCTTCTCGGCGTGGTTGCAAAATGAGCACTTGTAGCTCCAGACGTGGACCTTCGGGGTTATCTCTGCCCTCTTTACCACAAGAGAATCGAGAACCAGAAGCTTGCCGATGTACTGCGAGCCCACATCCTGAATCATAAGACCCTCGTTCTCAAGTCCGATGAACCTTGCATACACCGGCTCTGTCGCCTCGGTGTTGGGGTTCATCGACTGAAGAGCAGAGTTTGCGGTGAAAAGTATCGTGTCGGGCTTGTTTATCAGCTCGTGGGCGAGGTCGGAGTCGAACTTCTCGAGGTCCTTTATGTCAACGCTCACGCTTCGCTTCTTTGGGTAGCTTATGTACATCGCGTTTATCGGGTCCGTATAGTAGGCGTTGAAGAACTCAACGAACTTGCTTTTTAGCTCATCAGTAGCGATCGCGTCCATGCCCTATCCCCCAGCAGAATTTGCAGGAATATATTGATACATTATGGTTTAAAAGGAACAAAAGGGCTGACTGAAACTTCCAGTAAAAGCCTTAAAAGGAGGCCCTCTAGAGACGAGGAAAAGCTTTGCCCCAAGTAATAAAAATAAGGGGTACTAAATAGAATCTAACGATAAACTGATTTTCATGGTTAGATACATTGTTACATCGGCACTCCCTTATGTCCAGGGCATAATCCACCTGGGCAACCTGATTGGCTCAATACTGCCGGCTGACATTTACTACAAGTACCTCAAGATGTCGGGGGAGGATGCGATCTTCATCTGCGGCTCGGACGAGCACGGCGCGGCAATCGAGCTCAAGGCGATAAAGGAGAAGACCACGCCAGAGGCGCTTGCAGAGGGCAACCACCAGGAGATAAAGAGGCTCCTTGAGCAGTACGAGTGCACATTCACGATATATGGAAGGACGCACACCGAACAGAACAAGGCGGTGGTTTACGAGATATTCGAGAGTTTATACAAGAACGGGAACGTCACAAAGGTCGAATCGGAGCTGCCTTACTGCAACACAGACAAGAGATTCATCAGCGATCGATTCATCGAGGGCAAATGCCCGGTCTGCGGATACGAGCAGGCAAGGGGAGATCAGTGCGACAGCTGCGGGAACCTGCTCGAGCCAAAGGAGCTGATCAACCCATACTGCACAATCTGCGGGAAGAAGGACATCGTATTCAAAAAGACTACAAACCTCGCCCTTGACCTTGTGAAGCTGCAGCCAAAGATAAAGGAGTTCATAGAGGAGAGTTCGAAAAATGGATGGAGCAAGAACGCGGTGCACCACAGCCTCGGATACATAAAGAGAGGGCTTAGGCCAAGGGAGATAACGCGAGACCTTAAGTACGGATTCCCGGTTCCGCTTGATGGATTCAGGGACAAGCTATTCTACGTCTGGTTTGATGCGCCGATTGCATACATCGGAATAACAAAGGAGTGGGATGGAAAGAAAGCTGATGATTATTGGAAAGGAAAGGACACAAGGCTAGTGCAGTTCATGGGAAAGGATAATATTGAGCCTCATACTCTGATCTGGCCGGGAATACTTCTGGGGAGCAATCTCGGCTACGCTCTGCCGAGGACAATCTATGCGTATGAATACCTGAACTGGGAGGGAGAGAAGTTCTCAAAGAGCAGGGGAGTGGGCCTTGACATCAAGGAGGCGATAGAGATACTTCCCGCCGACTACTGGAGATTTGCGCTTGCATCAATGCTTCCGCAGAGCGCGGACACCGACTTCACGCTCGACTCGCTTAGGCAGGCAATAGACAACGACATGAACAACGTGATTGGGAACTTCATAAACAGAACGCTCACACTAATCAAGAGCAACTTCGATGGCACTGTGCCGAAAGGGAAGATGATTCAAGCGATTGGCACCCAGATCGAGGAAAAAACCGCAAAGTACCAGGTAAATTTCGAGAAGATAGACATAAGGGAGGCGCTAAGAAGCGTTGTCGAGCTCGCTGGCGTCGGCAACACTTTGATGAGCTCAACTGAGCCGTGGAAGCTTGCAAAGAGCGCAGATCCTGCTGACAGGCAAAAGATGGCGGACATCCTCTACAGCTGCATAAACATCGTCTACAAGCTTGGGATACTGCTGCATCCGTTCACCCCTGGCGCAAGCTCTGAGGTTCTCAAGACTTTCAAGTCCGAGCCTAAAATGGAGTTTGTGGACAGGCTGCTAGAGGGGGGCATGAAACTCGATGTAGGAAAGGTCTCCCCGCTCTTCCACAAGCTCACTGATGATGAGATAAAGAAGATTGAGCAGCACAGCGCAACGAAAGGTAAGTAGATGAAGACAGTTCTCGCATTCGGCTCATTTGACATACTCCATCCAGGCCACCTGCTCTACCTTGAAAGGGCAAGAAGACTTGGGGACAGGCTGGTTGTGGTTGTTGCGCGCGATGAGAGCATAAAGATGTTCAAGGGAAAGGGGCCCGTCTTTTCTCAAAGGGACAGGGTGAGGATGCTGAATTCACTAAAGGTTGTCGACAAGGCGGTGCTGGGGAACAGACTCTTAAAATCATCCGACAGATACAGGGTACTAAAGGAGTACAGGCCGCAGGTGATCGTATTCGGATACGACCAGAAGGTAAACCCTCAGAGCATAAAGAAGTGGCTGAAAGAAAACAGGATGAGTGCAAAAATCGTAAGGATAAAGTCCTCGGTCAACCCCAAATTCTACAAGAGCTCAAAGCTCGGCAAACTTCTTCTCAACTAAGAGTACTTTGCGGTGAATGAGGCTATCTCCTGCACGAACGCGCCTGTGTATCCGCTTATCGTGTAGTTTAGCCAGATGTAGCCGAAGTACGCATTGCCAAGATTTCCTGTCGCCCTTCCTGACGATCCGTAGCAGTACATCTTTAGTGTCTCAGATGTTGTGGTTGGCAGTGAGGTTATTATGTTGGCGGGATTTGAGTTTGAGGGATAGAAGATGGCGTTTCCTGTGACAAAGATGTTGCCATACTGGGGCTTGTCGCCGGTCACGTTCTTGCGGTTTGAGCACGAAAATCCGTTTATTGTGATTGTTCCGCCTGTCGCCTGCGAGAATGTGAATGTGAGAATTCCGGTTGTCGTGTTTATCGAGTACTGGCTGCAACCAAATCCCGGGAATGGAGAGCATGTTGCAGGGACGACCAGAGGATTGAGAAGGCCTGTCTTGAATATCACAGCTACTGCGATTAAAATAACTAGGAATGCGAGCCCGTAGGAAAGCATGAAGTCGACTGCCGCCTGCGCCCTGATTTTCTTATGAAGCATTTCTCACTTCGCCTTCATCTCGACCTTCGCCTCGAAGTCAGAGATCTTGTATTTGAAGTCGTCGTTTGATTTTATTAAACCTTTCTCTTTCATGTACTCTCTTGCGAGCAGGAAGTATACAAGCGCAAGTGACCTTCGTCCCTTGTTGTTGCACGGGATAATCAGGTCGACAAACTTTATCCAGTTGTCCGTGTCGCTTAGCGCAATCACTGGGATGCTCGTCTTGCTTGCCTCCCTTATCGCCTGCCTCTCGTTTCGGGAGTCGCTCATCAGTATTATTCCAGGCTCCGTGTAGTCCGCCCTGTTTGAGTTCGTGAATATTCCAGGCATGACCCTTCCCGGCATGAACTTTGCGCTGATTATCTCGGCGAACTTTGAGGCCGCGGAGATTGCGTAGATTCTCGATGCCGTGACCACTATGTCCTTTGGCTCGTATCTTGCGAGCATCTTTGCGGCGGTCCCTATCCTCTCGTTTATCGTGTCAAGGTTTAGCAGATACAGCCCGTCCTCTCGTATCTTGTAGACGAACTGCTTCATCCCCGGGGACTTTGCCTTTGTCCCTATGTGTATTCCTACCTCTAGGTACTCGGCGTTGTCCACCAACAGTTGATTGTTATTGTTTTGTTCTGTCATGTATGCACCATTAATCTGGGGTCGCCGGGATTTTCAGTTTCCTTTTGAACCCGGGTCTTATGCTCCCTAAGCACAGAGCCTAACCAAGCTAGCAGACGACCCCAGCGTATTTATTTATCATATTTGTTTTAATTACTTTCTCCCGTAGCTGATGACGTCGTCGATCAGATCGACGTTGCTGACCAGCATCCTTCTGCAGCAGTACCTCTTGATGCCGAGGTCCTCGAAGACCTTCACCGGCTCCTCGTGAGCCTTGTTAACTCTCTTGTCGTATTCCTCCCACTTGTCGGCAATTATCTGCCCGCATGAGAAGCATCGTACTGGGATCATCATAGTATCATCATCAATTCAACGGTATGACTTCTGGAACCTTGCCCTTGCCTTCGTTCCGAGGAACTTCTTCGGCTCGACCTGCCTTACGTCGTCGACGAGCAGGGTCCTGTCATACTTCATGTAAGCGCTCTTTATAACATCTGAGTTTGATGCGGCAGATATCGCCTTTGCGATTGCAGTCCTGCTTGCCTGCGACTGCCCGCTGATTCCTCCGCCGTACACGTTCACCTTTATGTCGGAGTTGTTTGCGATCTCCCTTGTGAGATTTGAGAAGTTGATCGGTTCAAGTATGAGCTCTCTGACCTCCTTTGGCTTGAATAGGCTGATTGAAACGTTGTTGATTGTGACGCGACCTGAGCCCTTGATGAGCCTCGCCCTTGCGATTGCCATCTTTCTCCTTGCCTTGACCAAAACGACCTTCGTCTTGGGGGCTGTCCTCTTTCTCTGCTTGACTGCCGCCTTAGGGGCCTCCTTTACCTGTATGACTGCGCTGATCTCCTTGTTGAGGTTCTCGAGTGCGTCCGATTTTGCTGGTGTTTCTGCCATGATCATCACTTGTTGTATCCGAGCTTTGCTACTAGCTCCTTGACCGAGATTGTGCTCTCAAAGACCTGGTGCGGGTTTGCCGTCTTGACCTCGACCATCTT
>Ga0307374_10001513_pt1 | contig 43033 bp, 26 predicted proteins | sample OX3MG_FD_202532 | JGI IMG/M metagenome (GOLD analysis project Ga0307374, IMG submission 202532) | Soil microbial communities from Risofladan, Vaasa, Finland - OX-3 | ecosystem: Environmental > Terrestrial > Soil > Coastal area > Acid sulfate soil | place: Finland: Risofladan, Vaasa | collected...
GGGTTCCAGAAACGCTTCCCATCTGCGCACAAACCCGCTCTCGAATCAATGCCAGACCCTCAGGAAGTCACGCCTGCTCTCACACCGACTCCTGATTCCAATCCGGTGCATGCCGCCGCATAGGAGGTGAACCATGTCCCGCAGTTCAAGGCGACGGCGAAGCTCGGGGACTTCCCCTCCGGGATCGTCTGAAAGGAGGCCATATGGAGCACTGTAATCCCCACCTCCACGAAAACCTCTGTTTTCAGATCGAAAGTCAAATCGAGACGTGGAATCGGCAAGCCGTCCGGCATCCGAATCCGAAAGAAGCCCACCGCCTCTGGCAGAAAGCTGAAGGGCTCCAGTACGCCCTTCGGCTGCTCTACGCGTTCAAGCCTGAATTCGACGACCTCGTTCAGGCCGCCGCGCACTCAGCTAAGTAGCCCATCCTTCCAACCGGCACTTTGAAAAACGGGTTGGCCGTCATCCCTTCTGCAAAACGGCCGTTTTCCCCTACGCACCTGTCTGAAGTTCCTTGAATTTCGCTTTTTATCGCACGACCCATCCCAAATTCAATCCTTAAGGAGAGAAAACGATATGAGCACTCAGCAAGTCACAGCAACACCAAGCAATCTGGAAACCGCTAACCCTTGGGTTGAGGAAATCCGTCTCGACCACATCCAACCCTCGAAAGCCAACCCGCGCCGCCGCAAAGATGAACAGGCCCTTGCGGAATTGGCCGAGAGCATCAAACTGCGCGGCGTCCTGCAGCCGATCCTCGTCCGCCCTCTCAATGGAAAAGGCTACCAAATCGTTTGCGGAGAGCGCCGCTATGAAGCGTCGCGGACGGCCCAAAAGAGAACGATCCCCGCCCGCGTCGTCCATCTCAGTGATGCGGAAGCCTTGGAGCTTGCCGTCATTGAGAACGTGCAGCGCGAGGATATCCATGAACTCGACGAGGCCTTCGGATACAAGGCGCTTATCCGGCAGGACCCCGCGCTTTACACCGTGGAAACCATCGCCTCCAAAGTTGGGCGTTCTCCCAAGTACATCTATGGACGCCTGAAACTCGCGGGACTCACCCCCAACGTCCAGACCGCGTTCTATGCGGGCAAGCTCACAGCGGGCCATGCCATGGAAATGGCGAGGCTCCAACCGAAAGATCAGGAGCGGGCCTTGCAGGAATGCTTTCCCGGCCATCGCACCACGAAAGCCATCCTCAAAGACAAAGACCCGCGTCCGATCAGCGTCCGGGAACTTCGGGACTGGATCGAGCGCGAAATCCACCTGAGCCTCGCTCAAGCTCCCTTCGATGCGAACGACCCGAAACTCGTTCCCGCCGCCGGGCCGTGCTCGACCTGTCCCAAGCGCTCAGGCAGCAATCCGTTGCTCTTCGCCGACAGCATCAAGAAGTCGGACGTCTGCACCGATCCTGAGTGCTTCAAGCAGAAAGAAAACGCGCTCGTCGGGCTTCGTCTCCGCGAACTCGAAGCGGGCGGAGAGAAACCGGTCAAGGTGTCCGACTCATTTTTGTATTATGGGCACAAGCCCTTGCCCGGCGTCCTTTACCGGCCCGACTACTCTGAGGCGAAGGCCGGCGACTGCCCGACCACAACCGCCGCCGTCATCGTCGAAGGGAAACGTGCCGGCACGAAGCTCTACGTCTGCACGGACAAGAAGTGCCGGACACATGCGCTTCATCGGACGCCGCTGACTGTTGAACAGAGGGCCGAGCGAAAGAAACAAGTCCTGGCGCTTCGCGTTCAGCAAGCCTATCGAAAGCGGCTGCTGGAGGAACTTTACAAGCGCGTGCCAAGCCCGCTTTCGCGGCACGAGCTGGATCTCATCGCGGCGAGCTACTTCCACCAATTGGGGCACGACAGCCAGCACCGCCTCTTCAAATTCTTTAGCTGGGATGAGGCGAAAACCAAATCACCCAATGGCGGATATGTGGAGTACCAGAAAATCGCCAGCGGGAAACTCGACAAAATAACCACGGCGGAAATCGGGAAGTTTCTGATGGTTTGCGCACTCGCCGGAGATTTGTACTTCCCGACGTACTGTTCCGGCACCGCATTGGAGAAAGATTCCGCACTGGCGAGAGAAGCCGCGCACTACAGGGTCAACACCAAGAGGCTTCTTCGTGAGGTGACAGAGACACTTGCGAAGAAACCTCCAAAACAAGAAAGGCAGTCCAAACGATCGCCATCCCGAAGACTCAAGCGGGAGCCAAGGGACGGCTAGTCTTACAGGGGTAGAGCGCCACGCGCGCTTTACCCCTCTTTTATTGGTTCGCTGGAAAGGGCCGCTATACGTGCCCCCTATCAAGCCATTCAAGAAAGTGGTAGTGGGTCAGTTTGAAAATGAAAGCTTTTCGGACAAGCCGTAGCTGAAGAGGGCATTGTCCAATATGCGCAAATTGCCCTCCGTGTTGCAGAGAGCCGCGAGCTCCGTAAAGAGCGGGCAGAATGAATCCAGGTACCAGCGAACAGTGTTCGGCGGAACATGGTCGTCGCGCAGTCGAGCGGTGGCCGTCCTCACCCGCGAGTCGAAGATCGGGAAACACCCGCCGCTGACGAAATGGAGCAGTGTGGTCGCGCGGGCCAGCCCGAAGCGCTTCCGCACCTTTCCCTTTTCAAATTCGTCCGTGTACGTACTGCCGGACCAACCATCCAAGAAAGCCGCCACGTCACTGCCCTCCGGGCATTTTGGCAGTTCCTGAGCCGCCTTCATCCAGATTCGGTAGGCCACCGATGCAACGTTGGGCCTCCACTGACGCTCTGTTTTTACGCCATCCTTCCATTTGCCGATTCGTACAAAATCCTCGGCTGAAAGCGACCCGTACTTGTCAATCAGATACCTGTACTCTTTTTCGTCATATCCCTTATATCGGCCGGCCCACACGCGCAACCACTCTTGCGGCGCGCTCTCCCTCACATCCGAAATTAAAAATCTGAATCGGGTCATCTTGATCCTCCTCAAAAGACTATCACGGCGAGACGTCCCTTTCCAAGAATGACTGGCTTCCTGCAGGACCGTTTCTTTGCCAAAACAGGCATGGAGGGATAAGATGGCATTAAAGTTGCGGTCGCAATTAATGGCCCACTGCCTGCTGATTCGGGGTTATCATAGCCCGTGCTAAATTGATTAATCCGATGCGACCGCCTAAATCTAAACGCTCTCTCAGAATGAACAAACCTTCTCCGGGCAACTCCGAATACCTGACCCGAAAGCAGCTTATTGACTCCAAACTTCGTGCTGCTGGCTGGCGGGTTGCTCCCTACAAACCAGACCGCCCGCTCAGCGCATATGATAATTGCGCGATTGAGGAATTCCCGACGGAGAGCGGCCCCGCTGACTACGCCCTCTGTGCAGGTGGTCAGATTTTAGGCGTCGTTGAGGCGAAGAAGCTCAGCCTCGGACCGCAAGAGGTGCTCATTCAGGCTGAGCGCTATTCGCGAGGATTAGGGTCAAGTCCTTTTGATTTCAACGGCTTTCACGTCCCCTTCCTCTACTCGACGAATGGCGAAGCGATCTGGCATCACGATGTGCGCCATCCTCTCAATCGTTCGTATCAAACTGCCGGGTTTCATGCTCCGGAAGCGCTGCGCGAATTCCTGGAGCGTGACATCGAGGCGGTAGCCGACGCGCTCCTCGCTCTTCCTAACGATCACACACGTCTTCGTCCCTACCAGCGCGAAGCGAACGCCGCTATCGAACGAGCGATCGCGAACCGCAAACGCCAGATGCTCGTCGCCATGGCGACCGGCACCGGCAAAACGTTCACGATGGTCAATGAGGTATATCGCCTCATGAAGTCAGGTGCGGCGAAGCGCATCCTTTTCCTCGTGGATCGCCGGGCGCTCGCAGCCCAGGCGGTTCGGGCTTTCGCTTCCTTTGAACCGGAACCCAATAAGAAGTTCAACAAGATTTACGAGGTCTACCATCAGGCCTTCCACCGCGAAGATTTCGGCGCGGACGAGAAATTCGACCCTAACGTTCTTCCGAATTCTTATTTGACGGCCCCCAAGCCTGGCCATGCCTTTGTGTATGTTTCGACCATCCAGCGCATGACAGTCAATCTTTTTGGCCGCAACACGATCTTCAACCTTGGCGATGAGGCAATTGACGAGGACGCCGAAAAACTCGACATCCCTATCCATGCCTTCGACCTCATCATCGCCGACGAATGCCACCGAGGATATACGGCCTCGGAGGAAGCCGTCTGGCGGGAGACACTGGATCATTTTGACGCCATCAAGATCGGCCTCACGGCAACTCCTGCGGCCCACACCACCGCCTACTTCAAAGACGTTGTGTTTCGATATGAATTTGAGCGAGCCGTCAATGAAGGCTATTTGGTCGACTACGATGTGGTCAACGTCAATTCAAACGTACGCATGCAAGGGGTGTTTCTCAAAGAGGGAGAAAAGGTCGGCGTCGTCAATTCCGAAACCGGCGCAAAGCAGCTCGACCTTCTTGAAGATGAGCGCCAGTTCAATCTCTCCGAAGTGGAAGAAAAGGTTACTTCCCCGGACTCGAACCAGAAGATCCTCGAAGAAGTGAAAAAGTATGCGGTGGCGCATGAAGCCGAGTTCGGACGCTTTCCCAAGACCCTCATCTTTGCGGTCAACGATCTGCCGCACACCTCCCATTGCGACCAACTGGTGGATTTGGCGCGCGACGTGTTCGGACGCGGCGATTCCTTCGTCCAGAAGATCACCGGTCGTGTGGATCGCCCGTTGCAGCGGATTCGGGAATTCCGCAACCGGCAATCCCCTGGCGTCGTCGTAACCGTGGACATGCTATCCACCGGGGTAGATATTCCCGACCTCGAATTCATCGTCTTTCTCCGCCCGGTCAAATCCCGCATCCTTTTCGAACAGATGCTTGGGCGCGGCACCCGAAGGGGCGAGCACTATCCGAACAAGTCCCACTTTGTTGTCTTCGACTGCTTTGGTGGAACACTCATTGAATACTTCAAGAACGCCACCGACATCACTGCTGATCCGCCTGAGTCTGAGATTCGAACGATTGTCGAGGTCATCGATGACATCTGGCAGAACCAGGACCGGGATTACAACATTAAGCGGCTCGTCAAACGCCTCCATCGAATCGACAAACAGATGTCCGCCAAAGCCCGCGAAATGTTTGCGGCCCACATACCGGAAGGCGACATGGCGAAATACGGGAGGGATCTGCCCGCCGCGCTCCGCAGGGACTTCACCGGAACGATGGCGCTTCTAAGAGATACTGCGTTTCAGGACCTCCTCATGAACTACGAGCGAGCGCCGCGAACGTTCCTTATTGCTTACGAAACCGAGGATACTGTCACGTCGGAATGGCTCGTCAGGGGCGCGGACGGTCGCGAGTACAAGCCAGAAGACTATCTCACCGCCTTTGCGCGCTTTGTCCAGGAGAATCCTTCGCATATCGAAGCCATCCGTATCCTTCTCGGCCATCCACGAGAGTGGAACACCGAGGTTCTATCGGAACTGAAGCAAAAGCTTGCTGCTGCCCCAGAGCATTTCAGCGTGCCCAATCTTCAGAAAGCCCATGAAGTGCATTACCATAAAGCGCTTGTGGACATCATTTCCATGATCAAGCACGCTGCCAAGGAAGAGGAGCCTCTCCTCACTGCCAAGGAGCGCGTAGAAAAGGCATTCGAGAAGATCACGGCAAAAAAGACCTTCACGCCCGAACAGGAGCAATGGCTCAAAGTGATTAAGGCGCATCTTGTCGAAAACCTCACCATCGACCGGGAGGATTTCAACATGCTTCCTGTATTCACCCGCCAGGGCGGTCTGAGCCAGGCAACGCGGGTCTTCGCCGGTAGCCTGGATGATTTGCTTGAGAAACTTAACGAGGCAATCGCAGCATGACGGACATCGTTCAAAAACTTTGGGGATTCTGCCATACGCTTCGCCACGACGGGATCGACTATGGCGATTACATCGAGCAGTTGACGTATCTGCTCTTTTTGAAGATGGCGGATGAGCGCGGAATCGACCTGAGTCGCACGCAGGTGAAAAACGGACACGGGAAAGTAAAAGAGATTGACTGCTCCTGGCCGGCGCTGGATGCCAAGTCCGGCACAGAACTTACTCAACACTATGTTGATGTTCTTCGCGCGCTCGGCCAGCAGCCCGGCCTTCTTGGCGATATTTTTACGGAGGCGATGTCGCGCTTCACCAATCCTGTAAGCTTGAAAAAACTCATTGGCCTTATCGACGAAACCGAATGGACCAGCCTCAATGTTGACGTTAAGGCTGCCGCATTTGAAGGGCTTTTGGAGAAGGCCGCGAGCGAAGGTAAGAAAGGGGCCGGTCAGTACTTCACGCCTCGCATTCTCATTCAGTCGATTGTGCGTTCGATGAAGCCCGACCCGCGCGCGCATAAGCAGTTCACCATCTGTGACCCCGGCTGCGGCAGCGGCGGCTTTCTGGTCTCCTCTTATGAATGGTTGATTGGCCAAACGAAAGGCGGGGCCATGGACCGCGAGCTCGCCAAACGCGTCAGGCGTGGCACGTATTTCGGTCAAGAATTGGTCGCGCGGCCCCGACGCCTAGCACTCATGAATCTTTACCTCCACGGACTGGAGCCGGAAATCAAGCTGGGCGATTCGATCTACGAAGTTCCGGATAGTCACCGTTTTGATGTGATCCTCACGAACCCGCCGTTCGGGACCAAGGGTGCGAACCAAGCACCCGACCGCGATGATTTCAACATCGAGACGAGCAATAAGCAGCTCAATTTCATCCAGCACGTAATAACCATTCTGAAGCCGGGCGGACGAGCCGCAGTCGTTGTGCCGGATAATTGTCTCTTTGCCGACCAGGCAGGGTCAGTTTTCAAGATCCTCACCGAAGACTGCAACCTGCACACCGTCTTGCGGCTCCCGAACGGGACCTTCTCCCCTTACAGCCCCGGCACCAAAACCAACGTGATTTTCTTCACCAAGGGCATGCCGACCGAGAAGATGTGGGTCTACGACGCCCGGACCAATGTCCCACGGATCACAAAGAAGGACCGGCCATTGACTCCGGAGCACTTCGCGGAGTTTGAGCGCTGCTACGGTCCCGATCCCTATGGGCGCTCAAAGCGCAATCCGAAGGACTCCAAGGAAGATCGCTGGCGCTCGTTCTCGATTGGTGAGATTAAAGGTCGCGATTACAAGATCGATAGCCTGAAGTGGCTGAAAGACGAATCGCTTGATGATGCTGATGAACTGCCCGAGCCAGAAGAACTCGCTACGGATGCGATTGAAGAACTCGAAGCAGCGGTCGGAGAACTAAACAGCATGCTTACGTTATTAGAAAATGGGAACGGGGCTGACGGCAAGTCGGTATCCACAAAGGGCAAATGAGTACAATCGCACAAACGCCAAAATCACAAGCCATAGACAACGCGGCTGACACTGACCTGCCGGAGGGATGGACAGCTACCGAAGTTCAAGGGGTCTTCGAATCATTCGGCGGCGGTACACCTAATAAGGGGACCTTAGCATACTGGGGCGGCTCTATTCCTTGGCTATCGTCTGGGGATATAAAGACGAACTACATCGACTCAGCAACCGAATCCATCACAAAGTCTGGTCTTCAGAATTCTTCTGCGCACATATGTCGCGCGGCTTCCGTGGTCGTTGTAGTGCGAAGCGGCATTCTCGCGCATACACTACCTGTCGGTGTACTCCGCCGCCCTGCGGCCATCAACCAAGATATCAAGTGTTTCGATTCCGACAACGACGAATTGAACACTTGGCTGGCGTTAGCGTTTCGAAACTCGGCCAAGGACATCCTCGCGTTGAATCGCGAAGGCACAACTGTGCAGAGTGTGAAATATGCCACGCTGAAAGAGTTTGTACTCCGGATTCCGCCACTCGCCGAGCAAAAGCGGATCGTGGCTAAGATTGAAGAATTATCCTCGCAGGCGAACGCTGCCCGAGCCCGCCTCGCCAAAGGCGCGCAAATCCTCAAGCGCTTCCGCCAAGCCGTCCTCGCTGCTGCCTGTTCCGGTCGCTTGACCGAGGACTGGCGCAACCTGAGTCCGGAGACGAAGCCCGCCAGTCTGGAAAACCAACGAGCTGAAACGTCCCAAGTCCTTACCGGCGCTACAGAGGTTATTACAGATACTTGGCAGTTTGCCACTATTCGACAATTGACAAAGCAGATCCAATACGGATACACCGCCTCTGCGAAAAACCAAATCGTGGGACCGAAGTTTCTACGCATCACCGATATTCAGAACGGGCGAGTTGATTGGAACCAAGTTCCATACTGTTTGATTGCTGAGGATGACGTCGCGAAGTATCGATTGTCTGCAGGGGACATAGTTTTTGCGAGAACGGGAGCAACCACAGGGAAAAGCTTCTTGATTCAATCTTGTCCGAAAGCAGTGTTTGCTTCTTACTTAATCCGCGTGCGACCAAGTAAAGACGTAATCCCCGAATATCTCTATATGTTTTTCCAATCCGACTCATACTGGAAACAAATTGTTGAGAATATTTCAGGCTCAGCTCAGCCAAACTGCAACGCCACGAAGCTAGCATCCGTCGTTACTACCTTACCGCCACTGCCGGAACAACACGAAATCGTCCGCCGCGTTGAAGCCCTCTTCAAGCTGGCCGACTCCATCGAAAAGCGGGTTGAGGCAGCAACGAAGCGAGCCAATAAGCTGACCCAGGCAATCCTAGCCAAAGCCTTCCGGGGCGAACTCGTCCCCACCGAGGCCGAACTCGCCCGCCGCGAAGGCCGCGATTACGAACCCGCGTCAGAGCTTCTCGCCCGCATCAAGGCTGAACGGGAAAGGTCAACGGCGGTGGATGGGATACGGGTACGGCGCAAACGAGCAGCAAGAAGAAAATAGGAACTTTATGCCATTCACCTTCTGCAAAGTCACGGACGAGTTCTAAAAACATGCCAACTTTTTCGCGCGCTTTCGGCATAAATAAGTCTCAGGGAGAACTTGATTTCGTCGATGTCCCCTTGCATACAGACATGTGGCTTTTTGTCGATCCCTTCGCAATCGGACAAAGAGTCGACCCTTGGTCACAACAATGCCATCGGACATTGGTCGCATTTTTTCAGCGCGTCGTCGACGATATCCGGGCAGGATATCTAGAAGAGGCGCGGGCGTTACTGGCGCATCTTCGAGAGCCGAACGAGACCCGTTTCGGACTTTCAAAGAAGAGGCCGGCTGGAGCAGGTATTGGACCCCAGCAAGCCCAGCAACTATACGAGGCTTTGAAGGAGTCTTCTGCGGTTAAAACGGGCTTCTTGTCTTCCCTTGAAGAGTGCGAACTCATGATTGAGGGCATCGGCAGAGATAAAATTTCAGACCTCACTACGAACGTCATTCGAGCCCATCTAGTCGAATACACAGTCCAACAATGCAATCTCCATGCGGTGCCGACGCAAACGGTGTCGCTTGCCCCTTGTTTTAATCCCGACACGTTCGTATGGCAATCCAGATACGCTGATCTTCCAGTGTGGAAAGGGCGGCCGATTGTTCTGGTTCCAAAAGTGATAGCGCGCTTCGGAACGGCGTACGACCACCAAGACTACTACCGTCATTACGTGCTTGATTACCTCCAAGCGGAGGAGCGAGAGGCTGCATCGAGCCTCGTACACACGTTGAAAAGCGGTAAACGTGTAGTCTACAAAAAGGATGTCCAACGGAAGTACCCATGTACGAAGGATTTTCTGTATCGTTTTTCACGTGAGCATCCTGGAATTCTTAAGAAGTACCGGGCGGAACTGGCTGACCTTGAAAAGAAGGGACTGGGCGCCATCGTACAAAATGAGGATGAGCAGCTCATTGCTGAGGTCCTAGTTGCTGCACTGAGAGCTATTCCCCCCGGTAATGCGGATGCCGCGCATTACCATCGCCTGATGATCGGCGTGCTTGAATTTGTGCTCTTTCCCAGCCTGTTGAACCCAAAGAAGGAGAAAGAAATCCATGACGGTCGAAAACGTATCGATATCCTCATGGAAAATGGTGCTCACGCTGGGATTTTCCATCGACTTCACGATGTACGAAAGCTGCCTTGTGCTTTTGTCCCCATTGAGTGTAAGAACTATACAACCGAAGTGGCAAATCCCGAACTCGATCAACTTTCCGGACGTTTCTCCGTAAACCGTGGGCAGTTCGGGATTCTTTGCTGCCGCAACTTTGAAGACCGAGGCCTATTTATCAAACGTTGCCGGGATACATTGAAGGACGGCCGAGGACTAATTGTCCCCCTTGATGACGAGAGAGTCATGCATCTTCTTGAAAATGTCCTTACAGGAAAGAGGCACAAGATCGACGATGATCTGGCCGGGCTGATCAATGAGGTCTGGGTAAGTTAAAATCGGGAAAGGCAAATGTTACTACCGGTGAATTATGAATCGGTCCGAGCCCGAGAGCACACCTCCAATTGGGCCGGCATCGCCAGGATTAACTTCATCCGAACGATCGGAAGGGCCAAGTAATACTCCGACATGGCACGAGTGAAGATAAGCAACAGAATCGCTGATAAGTTAATGTGGGCCTCCGACCGAACCTGCAATTTGTGCCAGAAAGAGAGGTACCATCTCGAAATTCATCACATCAACGGCAATCCGTCTGACAACAGGTATGAAAACCTAATCTTGCTTTGTCGGAACTGCCACTCCGAAACCACCGCAACAGGCTTGGGAAGAAGGCTATCCCCGTCCCTGCTTCTCAAATACAAAACGTTCTGGGAAGATGTAATACGAAAGCGCCGGGTGGCGTTTGACTCCGGCGATGCAAAGCTTGAAGAGACCGCGCGTCGAATAGGTGCAGAGAGGGTGGTAAGAGCTTTCGAGAATTATATGATGAAGCGCGATGCGCGCGGTGTTCTCTCGTTATTTACGCCGCCCAGGACCGAGTCGGAGCGGGACTGGCTGGAGAATTACATACTTGGCGGCAATTTGGGGAAGCCTGGGCGATTCATCAGGCTATTTGCTACCAGGGGTTTCGGCTACAAAGTTCTTAAATACGATCTCAAGAAGCTCCGGGTTGTAAGCTCAAAGAAAGCTGATGCCGCCGTTGAAGAATGGAGAACGTGGTGGGATGACGGCGCATGGGACGCCGTTCCGAGACGGTGCAAGACCCGTCTGACATTGGTGAAGGTTGGGGGCGACTGGTTCGTTGACAAATATCGCGAACCCGCCGACCCGCACTATAGACACAAGTATGGGGGGCTGAACGGTTAGATCAAACATGCACGAACGACTTGGGAAGGAAACTTCCCGAATACCCCGTAAAACTGACTGTCCAACCCGAAAAGAACTAAGCGAACTGCCCCGCATCCAGCAAACCTACATGCCGTCCAATAGACCCGCGATTTGCACTTTGTCTAGCCGATCATGCACATCCTTTGCCGGCGCCAGATACCGCATCGTCGTTTCCAGGGACTTGTGGCCCATCCAGTGCTGCACGGTACGCACGTCAAAGCCGGCCCGGAGCATCCTTGTGGCGTACGTTGAGCGAAACTTCCGTAAGTGAAAGCGCGCCGGATCAAGCTTGGCGCGTCTGGCGATCTCTTTACATCTATCAAGCATGTGCAACTCGCGATTACCGCGGGGCGAGGGAAACACGAAGTGGCTGCCGCTCCGATGGGGATGCGCTTTCAAAAGCTCACTCAGGCGCTTCGGCACCGGCACTTCCCGCTCCTCCCAGCGTTTGGGGGTGAAGCCCAGTTCGGGTTTGGCGGTTACCCGGACGGTGTTCAGGGTAAAGTTGATGTCGTCCCATGAGAGGTACACGACTTCCTGCTCACGGAATCCGGTCAGCAGAAACGTTAGGTACAGCGCGTACTCATCCTTTGTGCAGGCTGCGAAGAAAAGTTCCAATTCCTGGTCTGAGTATTCCTCCGGCAGCGACCGGATCGCCTCCGGCAGGTCAACGCCGCGTGTGAGTCCGGGCCTCCCCTGCTTTTTGAGGAACTGCGCTACGATGATCATGTTGTGGATCACGCTGTTGTTGTCGAGCCGGTAGTTCCGCTTGAGATACACCATGAAGTTGTTGAGATCGTCGGTCGTGATGCTCTGCGGTGTCGTGCGGCCGGAGAAGTAATCGAGGAAACGGTTGAGGACGGCCCGGTATTTGCGCAAGGTGTTGGGTTTCTTCAAGCCTTCCACAACATCCAGGTACCGCTTGAGGGCAACATGAAGGGGCGTGCGTTTTGCTTCTTCGTCGGCGGCGGCCTGGGCTTCGATGCCGAGCGCCCGGCCTTCCAGGATGTGCCTGCGACGGCGGGCCGCTTCAAGAGCTTCCGCGGTCGTCACTCCTGCCGCCTGACGTTTGCGTTTGCCTCGTTCCCACCACTCGATAAAGTATCTGCCCTCGGGCAACGCCTTCCAGTTGTTGCGACCGTGGTCGTCGTGCGGGATGGAAACAAGCTTCCAGCGGTCACCCACTTTCACCTGTTTGAGGATGTTGACCCGAGACACCCATACCTCCAAAAACCGACAGTATAACAGACAGTATGGGTTGTAAGCTACTGAAAACTAAAGGCTGGTGGGATAAGCTGGCATTCTACCGCTGAATTACCCCCGCTTCGGGGACAGTCCCGCAACCGGATGAACCTGAAGGGGTTATTGCCTATGGCAAAATTGCAAGAAATCCCTCTCAGGCGCTTCAATCACGGAAACAAATGCCTCACAAAAGTGCAGTATAACACGAAGCGTCACGCTCTCGATGTTGATTTGCCAAGGCCTGATATCGCTCGCGATAGACTCCCGGCTCCTGGGTCTGAAACGGACAAACAGCACCCTGCCGAAAGGTTCACTTCTTACCCGGCTTTGACTTGAGCCGTTGAAGCATAGACCTTGCTCAAAACCTTTTCGAACGCACGGATGATCTCCTCTTCGTCCCGCTCAGTGAGGCAGGAGGGAACGGCAATGATGATGCTGCGCTCAAACAGGCTGTCAGCCGTTGGGCAAGTTCCGCGTTCGTAGCTGGGGTGCGACTCCGAGTTTTCAGCCAGGTTCCACGGAAACCCGTGAGCATCCACGCTGGCGCGTTTCAGCAGGCTGGTGTTGTTGCTGTAGAGGTGCAGGCCCCAGTCCGGCATGACGATGTTGGTTAAACCCTGCGGATAGGTCACAATCCCTTCGGCACGCAAGGCCTGGCAGACTTCCCGCGCTGTAGCCGCGTCCGCATAGGTCGTAATCAGGAAGCAGCTAGTATCTCCCGCCGGGTCCACAATTCTTCGCAACTGGACCTGGGGAAATGCTTCCAGCGCTTTCCGGATGCGGTACTTGCTTCTATGCATCGACTCAATGACGCGCGGAAGCTTCCTGAGTTGCACCCGCAGGATAGCCGCCCGCATTTCGTCCATCCGGTAGCCGCGTCCCCACAACGTAAGGGAGGGATCGTTCTCGATCAGGCGGCCCTTGCCATCGCGCGCGTAGCCCAGATCCTGCGCCGCCACGGCCCGCTGATAAAGCCGTTCGTCGCTGGTGACAACGCAGCCGCCTTCCCCGCTGGTCATGTTCTTGTTGAGCTGGAAACTATAGATTCCCATGTCGCCAAACGTTCCCACCGGCTGGCCGCCAATGCGTCCTCCGCAGCACTGGGCGCAGTCCTCCAGCAGGAAGATATTGTGCGCGCGGGCCACCTTGCGGATTTCCTGCACATCAACCGGCGCTCCGCTCATGTGCACCACGATGATTCCAGCCGTGCGCGGGGTGATCTGCTTTTCCACGGCGGCGGGGTTGAGTCCGAAGGTTTCATCAATGTCCGCCAGCACAGGAATCGCGCCATGGTTCACCACGGCGGCAATCACTGAAACCCACATGTAGGCGGGGATGATAACCTCCTGCCCCGGCCCCACGCCCAGCGCCGACAACGCGACGTGCAGCGCTCCGGTGCCGCTGCTGACCGCAACGGCATAAGGAACGCCCAGAAACGCGGCGAATTCCTTCTCGAAAGTTTCCGCCTCGCGCTGGTGGTCCAGCCCGTAGTAGCGATAAGGCGAGCGGCTCTTCAGCACGCGGACAACGGCGTCCACTTCCTCCTGGTCGTAATAATGCGCCCCTGGAAACTCCAGCGGCAGCGGCTCGGTTCGCACGGGCTTCCCGCCCTCAAGGGCAGTCTTCTTGTCGTCTTTTGTTTCTGGCATCATTTCCCCTTTTGCCACTCAATGGCTTAACTAAAACTGTTTCCGCAGGCGTTCCCCCCCGATGCCGTGCCGCGATTAGTCCACGGCCGCCCCGGTGGAAGTTATCATCCGATGATGGTCAGCACCCATAATTCATGCTGTTTATTCATACCCCGCCAGGAGGCCGGAACTCTTTACCTCCAGAGCTCCTTTCAAGGCGATATCCGCCGAAGACTTCCCGATCATGATGTCAAACGTTCCCGGCGCCACCACCCAGTGATTGTCGCGGTCCAGCAACTGCAGGTCTTCCGGCCCCAGCGTAAACGTAACCGTCTTCTTCTGTCCAGGTTCAAGCGCCACGCGGTCAAATCCGCGAAGCTGCTTCACGGGCGTCGCCACCGGGGTGTAGCGTTCGTGCAGATAGAGCTGGACCGTTTCCACTCCCGCGCGCTTCCCGGTGTTCTCCACATCAACCTTCACGTGCGCCTCGCCGTGGCTGAAGATCTGCGGCGGGTCAATGCGAAGGTTGCTGTATTGAAACTGCGTATAGCTCAACCCATATCCAAAGGGATAAAGCGGAGTCGCAGGCATATCCACATAGCCCCCTCGATGGCTGGCCCAGCCTCTGTTAATCCAATATTCCTTCGACGGCTTGTAGTTGTAATAAACCGGCAACTGCCCCACGCTGCGCGGGATGGTGATGGCCAGCCGGCCGCTGGGATTAAAGTCGCCAAACAGCACATCGGCCACCGCTTCGCCGCCCTTTTCACCAGGGTTCCAGGCTTCCACAATGGCAGGAAGGTGCTCGGCCTCCCAACGCACGGAAAGCGGCCGGCCATTGGTCATCACCAGCACCGTCGGCGTACCCGTTGCCGCCACCGCACGGACCAGGTCTTCCTGCACGCCGGTCAGGTCCAGGCTGGCAACGTCATAACCCTCGCCGTCGGTTGGCGCCGGCCCAGCGTGTTCACCTCCTCGGCGCGCCTGCTCACCCACTACCACAATCGCTACGCCAGCCTTTTTGGCCGCCTCAACTGCCGCCGGAATGCCGCTCTTGTCATGATCGTTGACGGCGCATCCCTTGGCGTAAAGCACCTGAGTGGCCGGCGAGACTTTCGCTTTGATCGCATCCAGGATCGAAGCCATGTGCTGCAGAATCACCTGCGGAGCATAGTCGCCAACCTGGTTGGAGCCATCGTTCGCATTGGGACCGATCACCGCAATGGCCTTCAGGTCTTTCTTCAACGGCAGCAGGTTATTTTCATTCTTCAGCAGCACGATGCCCTCGCGAGCGGTGCGCAACGCCAGTTGCTGATGTTCTTTTGAGTGCATCACGCCTTCAGCCCGCGCCAGGTCCGCATATGGATGTTCGAACAGTCCCAGGCGAAACTTCACCTCCAGCACCCGCCGCACCGCCCGGTCAATCAGCCACATGGGGACTTTCCCCTCTTCCACGTTTTCAATCAGTGGACCCATGTAGGCAGGTTCATAAGTAATATTCACGTCCACCCCGGCCCGCAGGGCCAGTGCGCCCGCCTCCTTCTGGGTGGGAACGATGTGCTCATAAATCAGTGTTCCGAAGCCGCCGCCTTCGCTCACCTCGATTCCCTTGAAGCCCAGTTCGTGCCGCAGGATGGTGTCGTTCCACTTTACGGAAGAGTGTTCCGGCACGTCGTCGATCTCCGGATATCCCGCCATCACGCCCAGCGCGCCCGCCTTGAACGCCGCGATCCAAGGCGGCAGAAAGTTCTCGCGCAGGCTGCGCTCGGAGAGTTCAATGGCGCCGCGCTCCAGTCCGCTGGCCGGCTCGCTCTGGGTGGGGAAATCCGTCATCAGAGCGATGGTTTTGTCCGGCGCATCGATATTCGAGCCTTGCGCCCCGCGCACAATGTTTTCGGCAATGCGCGAATAGAGGTAGGGATCTTCGGTGTACGCTTCCTCGTTGCGCCCCATCCTCGGGTCGCGGTCCAGCTCCAGCACCAGGGTTGACAGGATATGGATTCCCACGGCTCGCGACTCCTGTGCGGCGGCCGCGTAGATGGCTTTCACCAGAGGCATGTCAAATGTGCTGCCGATGGCCAGTCCTTCCGGGAAAACAGTCGCCCCGGAAAACATCCCGCCATGGGTCCCTTCCTCATCTTCCAGCAGCGGAATTTTCAGGCGGGTCTGGGTGAGCGCAATCTTCTGGAGATCGTTGAAGTATTCAACCTGTTCTTTGACACCCTTGTGCAGGATGGTATCGGCCAAAGTGAAGAAACCGCAACCGGGACCGATTTCGCTGGTATAAGTGCCAGCGGCGAATTTCCTGCACGCGATCTTCTTTTCGGGAATGGTCTTGCCGAGGTCATCCACGTAGACGCACGGCAGGTTGAGCTGGCCCACTTTTTCCTTCAGCGTCATGCGGCTCATCAGGTCATCCACCCGCCGCTCGATGGGCTGCTTCGGATCAAGATAAATCGGGACCCCGGCGGACGACTGTGCTTCGATCTGCGTTCCGACCGGCAGAGCAAGCCCGAGGAGGACCACAAGCAGACCCAGCAATTTTAGAATGCGTCCCGGCCGCCTCGGATGACGCTGGCCTTCGCAGCTCCCCACAGAACTTTGAACAGACATGTCTTGCATGAAATTCCTCCCTATTGGCAGTCAGCCCAAACTCGATACGTCATCAATGTTGGTTCATCATATTCACGAGGCCGTTGACAATCCCGCCTTCGGCGCAGCCGGGCTTCAGGTGTGTCGCTGTAATTTCGTAGCTGACCTGGTTGTAGGCAGCATCATTCGGAATATAGCCGCTGTACCCGTTCGCGTAGCCCACCATGAACATGTCTTTGACCGGCGATTCCTTCTGTAAGCGCTGAAGGATCGGGGTCAGCACCTCACCAGAGACACCGGTTATGGCAATATCATTGAGTATCAGAAGGCTTAGCCGGATATTTACCGGGTCTGAGTTCTCAAACGTATATACCTTTCTCGGCTCCGGCCCCGGCGCAACCTTTTGACCGGGGCATGTGAGCACTTTCTGGGAACCGCTGATCCTGGCCTGTGTTGACATCTCCTTCAAGGCCATGTGGTTGGCAATGCGAACAACCTCTTCGCCCATAATCCTGCCCAACCCGTCAACCATGCTGAAATCCTGGCCGCTATCCGAGACAATCGGGTTCTGATCCCCCGCCGCGCCCTGGGCAAAAAGGGCTACGATCCCCTTCTCCCCAGCCATCTCCTGTTCTTGAGGCTGCAACTCCCAGCCTTCGTCAGAGCGGTCCTGCTTGAACTTGCCCTCATAGAAGTGCTCGATAAATCGCGACGCCGCACCCATCCAGTCGCCGCTAATCTCCATGTTATTCGGACCCATAACAGTGCCATGATCGGCGTAGTTGTACAACAGGGCTATCGGTTGACCTGACAGGGTTTCGAACCTGAGAACAGAGACGGTCTTATCCGAGGGCCCATTCGGGTTGTAACCGAGCCCCCACTCTCCCGTTTTGGGAAAATACTCCCGGCGGTTAATGTTGATGTAACACTTTCCCGTTCCAAACCCGAACTTTGCGGGCTGAAGATTCGCCTTGGCTTCGCGGACCGCCTCGAACGCTTTATCCTCCACTGTTTTCGTGTAGGCAATCGTCGCGGGACCCGGTTTGGAAAATGTGCCGATCGTGGGCGCGTCGTGGTCGTGCACACCCGTCAGGATGATATTGTCCACAGGAATGCCCAACTGGCTGGAGATCCGTTGCGAGAGAACCTGCCAGACGGGGGCGGGCATCGCAATCAGCTCCCAGGAAACGATGGCAGCATCGTGCGTGCCGTCGCTCAGTACGATGGCACGCACGTAAATATGGTCGTGAATTCCCTGAAAGCCTTGCTGGCGGCCTGCGTAGCCTGACATAGGCAGCGCGGCGTTGGCAGGAGGGGTAATATCCACTCGCGCCGCGCCCACGGCGAGTTCCCCCTGCGGTGCTCCGTAAGACGATGGGGCGCATACCCCAAGAAAAATGAAAACACAACACCAGGTGCAAACGGCATAAAGATAGCGCATCCTTACCTCCCTTATCCAAACCCTCTGAGGGCAAGTTTCAGCAGAGGTTATAGTCCTCCCGCGCCGGGGTGTCAACCGGCACCTCCCTTTAAGAGAATTAATGGCACTGCTACGACTTGCCCTTTACTTTCCTTTCGGCCGCCCGTATCCTCACTAATCGGGCGCTTTCAGGGCGACCCTGCCAGCGCGGCGGGGGCAGCCGTTTGCGTTCGTCCTTTCCGAGAAAGTTATGCCGAAGAGTGATACGCCCATAGACGCCGGCCAGTTGCGGTTGCGAAGAGTCCTGACTCTTTGGGACCTGGTGTTTTACGGCCTCGTCCTGATCCAGCCCACCGCTCCCATTCCATTGTTCGGAGTAGCCCAGAAACTCTCCAACGGCCACACCGTCACTACGATTTTAATCGCCATGTTTGCCATGATGATCACGGCGTTCAGCTACGGGCGCATGGCGGCCGTCTATCCTTCGGCGGGATCGGCCTACACCTATGTCGGCAAGGCCCTGAACCCGCACCTCGGCTTCCTCATCGGATGGGCCATGCTTCTCGACTACATCCTACAGCCCCTGCTGAATACCATCTGGATTGCCGTGGCCATCCACAGCCGCTATCTTCCACAGGTGCCCTACGCCGTGGCCGCTCTGCTGGTGGTGGCTTTTATGACGGCGCTGAACCTGCGCGGCATCCGCTCCTCTGCCCGCGCCAACAAGGTTCTTTTGATCTGCATGTGTGCCGTGATTGCCGTTTTTCTTTTTCTTGCCGTGCAATATCTTTATCACGGCGGGGGCTGGAGTGGCCTTTTTTCAACAAAGCCGTTTTATGACCCCCAGACGTTCAACGGCCATAAGATCTGGATGGCAACGTCTTTTGCCGCGCTCACTTACATCGGCTTTGACGGCATCACCACGCTTTCCGAGGACGTTGAAAATCCCAAGCGCAATGTGCTTCTGGCCACGGTGCTGGTCTGCTTTCTGACGGGCATCTTCGCCAGCCTGGAAGTCTATCTTGGGCAGATGGTGTGGCCCAACTGGCACACGTTCGGCAACCTGGAAACCGCTTTTATGGACGTTTGCCAGCGCGTGGGCGGCATGCCGCTGTTCCAGGCCATGGGCGCGATTCTGGTCCTGGCTGCTCTCGGCAGCGGCCTGACGGGGGGCCTGGGAGCGGCCCGGCTGCTGTTCGGCATGGGGCGCGACGGGGTGCTGCCACGAAAGTTTTTCGGCCACCTTCACCCCAACACCAGCACACCCACCTACAACATTCTTCTGATCGGCTTCATCGCGTTTGCCGGGGCCGTCACCCTGAACTACGTCGGCAACGCTTACGAGCACGCGGCCGAACTGCTCAATTTCGGCGCCTTCCTTGCTTTTATGGGCGTGAACCTCTCAACCTTCTGGCATTTCTGCATTGTGCTGCGGAGCAAAGGCTGGAAAAACATTCTGGGTAACGCCGTCCTGCCGCTGGCAGGATTCGCCTTCTGCGCCCTCATCTGGTGGAACCTCAACCCTCTCGCCAAAACGGTGGGAGGCCTCTGGTTTGCCATCGGCATCATTTACATCGCCGTGACCACCCGAGGCTTCCGCCTCACGCCCAAGATGATCGACTTCAGCGAATCGTGATCAGCGGCAGGCGTTCGTTCCTTGTTACACCTCCTCGCGCACCACAAAGGGTTCGCGATAGTGCCCGCGCAGCATGCGGTTCGCCTCTTCGTCACCGATAACTTCCTGCTTCACGGGGTCAAAGTTCAAAGTACGACCCAGGCGGTAGGAAGCATTCGCCAGATGAACCAGCGTGCAGGAAATGTGTCCCTCTTCAATCGGTGCATTCAGGTCTTCCTTCTTGCGGCTGCGCACGCAATCGATAAAATTGGCCCAGTTATTCCCGCCGCGAGTGGCGCCGGGGCCACGCTGCTGCGCCGGACCCAGCCACGATCTGAAAGACGCAGAACCTTCACTGTCCGAGGCCGTGTAACCCTTGGAGCCGTAAAAGATGTTGCCCACGGTATCGAAGGGGCCACTCGGCCGGCGTGGCGTTTTTCTTGGAGGGCCAAGGAAGCCGGGGATTGAAACGCCAAACCCGGGCGTGCCGATGGATGCTTCGTGGTTGGAGATCCAGTGGCGCACTTCAAATTCCAGCATTTTGCGCTTCCCGTCCGGCATCTCAAACTCGAAAACGGAGTTCAGCGTGTTGGGGGTCTGCTGGTCGTCATGGAACATGAAATGCCCGCCGATGGCCGACACTTTGTTTGGAAATCCTACTCCCAGTCCCCAGCGGGCGACATCCATCTGGTGGATACCCTGGTTGCCAATGTCGCCGTTCCCGTAATTCCAGAACCAGTGCCAGTTGTAATGGAAATGGTTGCGCGTGAATTCCTGCAGCGGCGCCGGGCCCGTCCACAGGTCATAGTGGACGCCTTCCGGGACCGGCTCAACGGGAGTGTGGCCGATGGTGTCGCGGTTATTGAAACACAGTCCCCGCGCCAGATAGACTTCGCCGATCAGCCCGTCGTGGAGTTGTTTAACTTCTTCAATGATGGCCTCATCCGAACGCGAGTTGGTCCCGTGCTGGACAATCCGGTTGTACTTTTGTGCGGCCTTGACCAGTTGGTGGCCGTCCCACCAGTTGTGCGAGCACGGCTTTTCCACATAAACGTCCTTGCCGGCCTGGCATCCCCAGATCGCCAGCAGCGAGTGCCAGTGGTTGGGCGCGGCGATGGAAATGGCGTCGATGGATTTGTCTTCCATCAGCTTTCGCGCATCGATAAAGGTCCTGGGCTGCGGCAGCGCCATTTCATCCATGTCTCGCAAGCGGCCGGCCATGATGTTTTCATCCACGTCGCAGACCGCGGCGACTTCGGCATGCTCCAGGCTCGAGTACTCCTTGATGTGCTCGAACCCCTGGCCTCGAATGCCGCACACGCCAACCCGCACGCGGTCGTTGGCCCCGAAAACTCTATCCGGGCGTGTAATAAAAGTAATCCCTGCAGGAACAGCAAACCCCGCGCCCGCGTTTGGCGTTGTTTTAAACGGGTTCCTGCTTTCCTCTTTTTCAGTACTGCTCATGCGACCTCCCGTAATCAGCTCGTTTTTCCGGCGTCAGGTTCCGCCGCTCCACCTTCTCATACCACTCAGATTCAGCCCCGGGCCCGGAGCGTGCCGTGGCAACTTCAATCAGATAAGGCTTCCCCTCTCCCGTCATGGCCTTTCCGCGCTCGAGCGCCGGTTTGAGTTGTTGCGGATGGCGGGCCGGAGCTCCCAGTTTCGCGCCGGTTGCCGCACCCACGCCCCAGCCAAGGCTGGGTCCAGCCGTGCCGATAAACGTCTGCTCCTCATCGCGGAAGCCAAATGCAAACGGCTTGTATGGGGCGGTAGTATTCTCGCACACTATAACGGCGTTCGCATCCAGCAATTCCGCCAGGAGATGGGATAATTCATCCGGATGGATGGGTGACTGGCCAAAATTCTTCTATGCAGCTTCCCGCCCGCCGGGTCCGCCTTCTGCGCCCTCATCTGGTGGAACCTCAACCCTCCTGCCAAAACGGTGGGAGGATTCTGGTTTGCCGTCGGCATCGTTTACATCGCCGTGACCACCCGAGGCTTCCGCCTCACGCCCAAGATGATCGACTTCAGCGAATCGTGAAATCCCGCAGGCTCTCGGGCTCGAATCAATTTTCGATACGGTGAGAAGCAGGCGGGCATGGCTGCGCGCCCCCGGTCCAGGCTTTTCCTGACATTCGATTTGCACACGGAAGCCGACGGCGGGCGCCTTCCGGACGTGCCTGCATAGGGTTCAAGATTTGAAACGAGGCTGCGTCAAAGCGCGTTACTTTCCCGGGCGGTTGCCGGCGTCCAGAACGCCACGGACCTTGCGCGCGATGGCTTGCGGCGTGAAAGGTTTCCCAATGAAAGCCACTGCCACTCCCAGGGTCCCACTGCGCAGGATGGTGTCGTCCGTGTATCCCGACATATAGAGCAGCTTCATGTCGGGGTATAAGAACTTCAGGTAGTCGGCCAATTCCCGCCCGCTCATTCCCGGCATCACCAGGTCGGTCAACAGCAAGGGGATCGGGGCCGGGTGTTGCTTGCAGAGGGCAAGGGCTTCGTCGCCGCACGTCGCCACCAGAATCTTGTACCCCAATCCTTCCAGAATATTTTTCACCAGCAACCGGACGGCTTCTTCATCTTCCACCAGCAGGATGGTTTCAGAGCCCCCCAGCGGGGTAACGGCACCGGCTTCCGGAGAGACACGCAGGCCGGATTGCTCCTTGACGCAGGGCAAATATATTTTGAAGGTCGAGCCTTGCCCCGGCTCGCTGTACACGGTGACGTGACCTTCGCTTTGCCGGACGATGCCATAGACAGTTGAAAGCCCCAGGCCCGTTCCCTTCCCCTTTTCCTTGGTGGTGAAAAACGGCTCAAAAATGCGGGCCTGTACCTCCCGGCTGATTCCGCACCCGTTGTCACTGACCGCCAGCATCACGTACGCTCCCGGTGCAACCTCAGGGTGGCTCGCGGCATAGGCATCGTCGAGGTCAACATTCAAAGTCTCAATGGTGAGCCTGCCTCCCCCCGGCATGGCATCGCGCGCATTCAAGGCCAGGTTCATAATGACCTGTTCGATCTGTCCCCGGTCCGTCCTCGCGCGCCCGAGCGATTCCCCTTGAACAATCACGAGTTCAATATCTTCACTGATCAGGCGATGCAACATCTTCTCCATGTTGCTGAGCACATCATTCAAATCGAGAACCTCGGACACCAGCACCTGCCGGCGTCCGAAGGCCAGGAGTTGCCGGGTCAGGACAACGGCCCGGTTGGCCGCTTTATTGATTTCAATCATCTTCAGTCTGCAGGGATCATCCGGCTCCAGATCTTCCAACAGCAACTGGCCGTACCCCGTGATGATGGTCAGAAGGTTATTGAAGTCGTGCGCGATTCCGCCGGCCAGTTGCCCAATGGCCTCCATCTTCTGCGCCTGCCGAAGCTGCTCTTCCAGGTGCCTCTCACGCGTCACATCGCGTTCCACCGCAACGTAGTTGATGACCTGCCCCGTTTCATCCCGCATCGGGGAGATCACCGCTTCGGCCTCGTAAATGGTCCCGTCCTTCTTTTTGTTGATCAGTACGCCCGTCCAGGTTCTCCCCTGCGTTAGAGTGGCCCACATCGCCTGGAAAAATTCCGGGCGCTGTTTGCCGCCATTCAGCAGGCGTGGATTCTGCCCGACCACCTCTTCGCGACGATAGCCGGTAACCTGTTCGAAAGCAGGATTCACGTACATGATCGTCCCGTCTGCATGCGTGATCACCACACTCTCGGCAGTACGTTCCACGGCCAGGGCCAGGCGGGCACGCGATTCCTGGGTCCGCTTGAGGTCGCTGATGTCACGGGAAATGACAGAAACGCCGATGACCTGACCGGAAGAGTCCCAAATGGGCGACGCCCTCGCCGACACGTCCACCAGCTTCCCATCTTTTTTCTTTCGGACGCTTTCATAGGGACGAATCCACTCTCCTTTTATCACCCGGCCGTAAATTTCCGTGATTTCGTCGATCCGGTCCTCCGGCAAGATCAAAGAAATGTTGCGCCCTTGCGCTTCCTCCGCCGTGTAGCCATAGAGCGTCTCTGCGCCCTTGTTCCAACTTAGGATGGTGCCATCCAGCTTCTTGCCGATGATGGCGTCACCGGAGGTTTCCACGATGGCCGCCAGCAAGGACTGTCCTTCCTCGGCGCGCTTGAGGCCCGTGATGTCCCGGATGTTGCATTGAATCACCCGCTTCCCATCCACCAGGTAAGCATTGCTGACGAACTCGACGTCGATTAAACGCCCGCCGCGGGTTTCAAGCGGCAAGTCTTCATAGCGGATGTATTCATTGTTCTGCAACTCACGAAAAGCCGCCCGGGAGGCTTCAACGTTCTTGAAAGGACCCAGCTCCCAGAGTCTCTTGCCCAAACAGTCCTCAAGCGAATAACCCAGCATCTTCAGAAGAAAGGGATTCACGTCCGTGATGGCGCCGCTCGCGGCATCGAGAATCAGGATGCCGTCCTGGGCGGTCTCAAATAGGCGGCGGTAGCGAGCCTCTGAAATCCGCAGTTTATCCTCGGCGCGCTTGCGGCCCGTGATGTCCCGAATGTTGCATTGAATGACCCGCTTCCCATCCACCGGGTAAGCATTGCTGACGAACTCGACGTCGATTAAACGCCCGTCCTGGGTTTCAAGCGGCAGATCTTCATAGCGGATGTATTCTTTGTTCTGCAATTCCTGGAAAGCCTCCCGGGAGGCCCCGATATCTTTGAAGGGACCGAGTTCCCAGAGCCGCTTTCCCATACAGTCCTCAAGGGAATAACCCAGCATCTCCAGAAGAAAGGGATTCGCGTCCGTGATGGCGCCGCTCGGGGCATCGAGAATCAGGATGCCGTCCTGGGCGGTCTCAAAAAGGCGGCGGTAGCGAGCCTCTGAAACCCGCAGCGCTGCCTCCCCAGGTCCCGGTTTGATTCCTCGCTCTTGGTTGTCGCCGTTGTCATGTTCCACGGGCCTAACCTCCTTCGGCAGGCGCTATAAGTTTCTTTGGTTTTGGCCGACACGCGCTCGAACCGCGAGAATCATCAACTCGCGGCGACCGTCCGGCAACGTTTACTTACCGATCAGTTCCCTCCGTCGCCCTTCAGCCTGCCAGTTAAAACGTGGTCTGCAAGGGCCTCGCATCGAAAGCTTCCCATTTCGCCCTCGGCGCGCGGCAGCGGGGAATCGTTGACACAGCCGTGCCAGGGGCGGGCCTCGGGAGCCAGTCCTATCGATGCCATTCTTTATAATCGGCATTTTGGGGAAGTAAGATTAGACCTTGACCCCCTCAATACTTTTCCCGCTGCCCGGCGAGGCGCTCATCCCCGCAGACGCCGCTCCACTGAAGCAATCCATCCTCCTGCCTCGGAGCGGCGTTTGACTTCGCCCAACGCAGTCGGCTACCCTGAGGAAGGCTGGGTTCTACCCGCTTTGAGGTGTAATTCCACCATGCGAAGAGTTTACCTGGACAACAACGCGACCACTCCTGTCGCGCCTGAAGTGTTGGAGGCGATGAAGCCATACTTTCTGGATGACTACGGCAACGCGTCGTCCATCCATTGGTACGGGCAGCGCGCCAGGGCGGCTATCGAGGCCAGCAGGGAACAGCTTGCCCGCCTGCTGAACTCGCGCTCCAGTGAGATTGTGTTTACCAGCGGCGGCACCGAGTCAGACAATCAGTCTCTGTTTGGCATTGTGGGAGCCTCCAGGGCTGAAACGAAACACGTCATTACCACCACCATCGAGCACTCTGCGGTCCTGCACACTGCGAAGGAACTGGAAAAACGCGGCGTGCGCGTCACCTACGTTCCCGTGGGGTCAAGCGGCATCGTCAATCCCGCAGACATTGAAAAAGCCATCGCCCCCGACACCGTGCTGATTTCCGTGATGCACGCCAACAACGAGCTGGGAACCCTCCAGCCGATCGAGGCAATCGGGCGTATCGCGCGCGAACATGACATCTATCTGCACACGGACGCCGTGCAGTCCGTCGGCAAGATTCCTGTGGACGTGGCAAGCCTGGGCGTTGATCTGCTTTCGCTTTCCGCCCACAAATTGCACGGCCCCAAGGGCGTGGGTGCGCTCTACATTCGCAAGGGCACCATCCTGCGGCCGCTGATGTACGGCGGCCACCATGAGCGCGACCGCCGGCCCGGCACCGAAAATGTTCCCGGCATTGTGGGCCTGGGAAAGGCCGCCGAGCTTGCCAGCGAGTGTCTGGCGGAAGAGATGGAACGCGTGGGCGCGTTGCGCGACCGGCTGGAAGAAGGAGTTCTATCCAGCGTTCCTCTGGCGACGGTTTCCGGCGACAAGTCGAAGCGCCTCCCCACCACCAGCAACATCAGCTTTGACTACATCGAGGGCGAGGGTTTTGTGATCGCCATGGATTTGAAAGGCGTGGCGTGTTCCACCGGGGCGGCGTGCTCGTCAGGTTCCATCGAGCCTTCACACGTGCTGACCGCCATCGGCCGAAAGTATGAGCAGGCGCGGTCGGCCATTCGCTTCAGCCTGGGGCATTTCACCACTCCCGAAGAGGTCGATTACACCCTTGAAGTGTTGCCGCGCGTGGTGGAACAACTTCGCTCGCTTTCTCCGCATTACAAGAAGGATGCCGTCAGCGCCCAGCCCGCCGGGGCTTGAACAAAGACATTGGCGGCGCGCTGAATTCTGATTCCCATGACCATTGCAATAGCCATGAGCGGCGGCGTGGACAGCTCTGTAGCCGCGGCGCTGCTGGCTGAAAACAATCCGCCCGCCGATCCCAACGGCCCTCCCGACGTGGTCGGCATGACCATGCAGCTGTGGAACCAGCGGCGGCTGCCCGCGCTGCTGGGCGCCGAGGAAGGCGAGCCGGCACGCGCCAGCGGGCGCTGCTGCTCGCTTGACGATGTGTATGACGCGCGCCGCGTGGCCGGCTTTCTGGGACTTCCCTACTACGTGGTCAACCTGGAAGACCGGTTTGAGCAGGGAGTGGTGCGCCCCTTCGTGGAGAGCTACCTGGCGGGCGAAACGCCCATCCCCTGCAGCCTTTGCAACACGGAAATCAAGTTTGCGGAGTTCATTGACACGGCGCGCAAGGTGGGCGCTGACACCATCGCCACGGGGCACTACGCGCGCGTCGAGAAGGACCCTGATTCCGGCCGCTACCGCCTGTTTGCGGGGCGCGACGCTTCCAAGGACCAGTCGTATTTTCTCTTTGGACTCAAGCAGGAGCAGCTTGCGCGCACCCTGTTTCCACTGGGCGAGCTTACCAAGGATGAAGTCCGCGCCATGGCCCGCGACAGAAATCTACCCGTGGCCGCGAAGCCCGACAGCCAGGAAATCTGCTTTGTTCCCACCGGCAACTATCGCCGCTTTATCGACGCCTATCTCAGTGAGCAGGGCAGGAAGATTGAGGACGCCGCGGGCGACATGGTGACCACCGACGGCCGCGTTCTGGGCCGGCACGAGGGCCTTGGAAGCTACACCGTGGGCCAGCGGAAGGGACTCGGAATTGCCACCGGATCGCCGCTTTACGTCATCGGGCTTGACCGCGCGCATAACCGCGTGGTGGTCGGTGCTGACGAGGAATTGCTGAAGAGCCGCCTGCTGGTGCGCGAGATCAACTGGATCCGCCCGGCGCGCGAGGGCGATTCCTTTGAAGCTCGCGTCAAAATCCGCAACAAGCACTTCCCTGCCGCCGCCCGCGTTGAGGCTCGCGCCGATGGCGAGGCCCTTGTCGAATTCGCCAGCCCGCAGCGCGCCATCACCCCCGGCCAGGCCGCCGTCTTTTACGATGGCGACGAAATGGTCGGCGGCGGTTGGATCAGCAGCGTGCTTGATTAACCAGCCAACTCTTTTCGTCTGCGGGCACGGTACACCTCACCCATGCCCCCTGCACCCAGCGGCGAGAGAATTTCATATGACCCGAGTTTTGTACCTGCGGTTGGCATCACTTCACCCCATCCACCAGATACAGGTCTGAGAGCGAGCGATTGTAGGAGTATGCGTATGCTTTGCCATCGGGCGTTATTTTCACGGGCACGATCCCGACCAGGCCAATGGTATCCCTGGGTGCCAGCGTCGCGACCAGTTGTCGTCTCCCGGTCTCCAAGTCCAACCGAAATATCCGGGCGCGGGTTTGTTCGTTCTGGTAAATATAGGCAGCGCGTCGGTCCTTTGACCAGTTCACCCAAATATCTTCCGGCTGCAATCCCGGAACGCTTTGCGGCGGTTTTCCATCGAGTGAAAATCGCCATCCTTTTCCATTGAGGTCGCGCGCGAAGCACATCTTTCCGTCGGACGAAATCACGTTTCCGATATACTCCATCGGCGAGACGGTGATGGCGGGAGTGATTGCTCGCGGTCTCCCGCCGACGGGACTCTCCACATACATCCGCCATTCGTGCCCGTCGCTGGCGGCAAAATAGACTCCTTTGCCGTCTGGCATCCATCCGAGCACTGAGAACTGGTCCATCCCAAATGCTCCCAAATCCTTCGACTCTCCGGGACCGGTCGGCAGCAGGGCGAGATGCGGGGGGCCGGACAAGGTAACCAGCACCCATTTCTGGTCTGGGGAGAAGACTGGATTGAATCCGACGCCCAACTTGATCGGCGACGGTGCGTCTGTCCTCCACATGTACGTATCGAGAGAGTCGCCTGCGGCTTCGCCATACTCACCAAAGGCGATCTCGCCTCCGTCGGGCGAAATGTCCCCCACTACTGCCGCGTCAAGCCATGTAAGATCGCGCTCGCCGGCGTCTCTCGTGCTTCGAAATTGCATTCCAGTGCGCCAGACTTCCTTGGTCAGAAGAATTCTCCCGTCCGGCGAGACGTCTTGGAGCCTTAACATGCCTGGCAGCCGAAGCACAATGCGCTCGCTGCCATCCAGCGCAAGCGCATGAATCGCATTCGGCCAGGCGTGGGTGTTGGTCGCTCCGAACCACACCTCGTTCCCCTGGGGCGCCCAAGCCAGCCCCTCGACACTGGGAAACTGCTTCGACGATCGGGCGATCTGCTTACCGTCCCGGTCGAGGATCACCACACGCCCGGCATCCCCTGCCGCGCCGTATTGCACGAAGGCGACCGCATTCCCTCGCGGCGAAACGCGCAGGAAATCGAACCAGCTCCCGCTCTTGTAAATCACTTTTCCCAGCGGAAACTCCAATTGAAACTGGCCTCCCACGTCGCGCACGGCGGCCATGTTGTCATCCCCATGGATCCAGTCCGCCGACACAACGCTCGTGGCGACTTCCCGAGGCGCGCCAACCGAAAGGGGCGTCACCGCCAGCGTGCCTTCGCAGTCGCCAATAAAGATGTCCCGGCAACCGACCGAGACGGCCATTTGTGAGGCGGAGACAGCGAAGAGCGAAGAGCCCTTTAGTCCCAGGGGACGCCACTCTGGACTATCCGGCGTGGTTGAGTAGATCTGCAGTGGCCGGTCATTCCATGCCGCGCTGTAAAGGATCGTCCGGTCGCCGGGAACAAACCGGGCCGCGTAAATCAGCCCGCGATCGAACGTGAGTTGATGATAAGTTGGCTGAGGCACGCGCACGGTGGACTTCCAGAGAAACACACCCATCAGCATCATGGCCAAAAGTCCGGCAACTGCCCACGGCAAGATGCGGCGCAGCGGGGATCTGTGATCGCCGGTTGTGGCATGGGCATCCTGCCCATGGACCTCCACGGGCGGGACGCCCGTGCCACTGATCGTCTCATCAATTGTAATTCTCGCGTCGCCGATGTCGCGCAGGCGCTGCTTTGCGTCTTTGATCAGGCAACGGCGGACGAGACGTTGAAGGGGTGGTGGAGTTGCTTCCGGTATCGCCGTCCAATCCGGTTCGGCGCGGATCACTGCTGCCAGCACGTCGGAAATCGTTTCACCCTCGAACGGCTTCCGCCCCGTCAGCATTTCGTAGAGCACGCAGCCGAACGCCCAGATGTCCGCCCTTCGGTCAACCCGCTGCCCCTTCGCCTGCTCCGGGCTCATGTAGGCGGCCGTGCCCAGAATCATTCCCGCCTGCGTCGCCATGGCGCTCAGAGTTGGCGAGTCTCCTGCATCCAACGTGGCCGTGGAATCCTGTGTGTCCAGCACCTTGGCCAGGCCAAAATCCAGCACTTTCACCGTGCCTTCCGGGGTGATCTTCACGTTCGCTGGCTTCAGATCACGGTGGATCACCCCGCGCTCGTGCGCGTATTCCAGAGCTTCGGCGATCTGACGGGCAATGGGCAGGGCGTCATCCATCGCTAACGACGAACCCTCACCCGGCCCTGCGGGCCACCCTCTCCCAGAGGGCGAGGGCTGTGAATCAGAAGATTTCTCCCCTCGCCCCGCTTGCGGGGAGAGGGTGTCACGCGACGCGGGACGGGTGAGGGGCTGTGCGCGACGCAATCGTTCCCCCAGCGTCTCGCCTTCAACCAACTCCATCACCAGCGCACGGACGCCGTTCGATTCTTCGAGGCCATAAATGGATGCAATGTTGGGATGATTCAGAGAGGCGAGCACCTGCGCCTCGCGCTCAAAGCGCGCCATGCGCTCGGCATTGTGCGCCATCGCGTCCGGCAGGATCTTCAGTGCAACGTCACGCTGCAGCTTCGTGTCCCGGGCGCGGTACACCTCACCCATGCCCCCCGCACCCAGAGGCGAGATGACCTCATAAACCCCGAGTTGTCTGCCTGCTTCAAGCGGCATGGTGATTCATTTCTTCAGGCCTGCCGTCCAGTTGGTGACCAGCGTGAGTGGCGGGGACGAGCCTTGCGGCGCTTTATCCACGAGGAAGCATTTCCCGTCTGGCGCTACGCAATACGAGCGCTCGCCCGGACCTGTCCCCGCCATGGATTGCTGGAAAAGCTGGCGCGGCGCGCCGATTTCAACCGCCGCACCATTTTCCTTGACGCTCGCTTCCATGAGCTTTCCGTCCGGCGCGAGGTAATAGAGTTCGCTGCCGTCGTGCTTCCATTCGGGCTGGTCGCCGCCGCCCTGCGAGACTTGATATTTGCCGCCGCCGGCAGGAAAAGGCGAGAGATAAACTTCGAAGCTTCCCGACTCGTCGGAAATGTAGGCCACCCACCGACCGTCGGGCGAAAACGCAGCGTTACCTTCGTGGAATTTGGTTTGAAGATAGGGAAAAGGCTTGCGATCGCCAAAGAGCGGCAGTACCCAGATGTCCACGCCGGTTTTCGGGTCGAGGAGAATGTAAAGGATGTACTTGCCGTCCCGCGACCAGTCGGTGGGTCTCTCCGTTTCGCCGGATTTTAGAACAGGTTCCGCGCTGCCCGCGCCCGAGGCGTTCTTCACGAAAATGTTCAGACTGTTCAGACTGTCCCCGCTGGAAGCGTAGGCGATCCGGGAGCCATCCGGAGACCAGACGGGAGATATGCTATTGCCGGGGCCGAAGGTGAACCGCCTCTGGACGCCTCCGGCCAGGTCCATGAGCCAGATATCGAGACTATTTCCTTCCGAATTGCGCGCGACGTAAGCCAGCCGTTTTCCATCAGGCGAGAGACGTGGGCCAAAGACGCCAGACGGGCCCACTTTCCCGATTTCCTTTCCACTTGCGTCCATCCAGACAAGCTGGCCGCCGCTCTCGCCCGTGCCGGTCGAGTAAACCAGCAGGCCCGTCTGAGAAACGCTGAAAAGGCCCAGCCGATATTGCTGTGGGGAAGGAACGTGTTCGCCGACGGGAAAGGCCTCGCCCTGGAGCTTCTGGCTTCCGGCATCGAACGCTTGCGCCAACAGCATATCGCCTCGGAGAAAAAGCAGGTAACCGGGAAGAGCGTAAAGCGCCTCCGAATCGGCCTGGAGAAGGAACTTCTGTTCGTCCGAGCCGATCTCGCCGAGGTAGATTCCGAGTTTCGAAGTTCCGGGTGAGCTCAAGTCTCCACTCAAATAAAGGAAGTGCCGTCCGTCAGGAAGGAAGGCCGGCCAGCGGTTGCTGAAAACCCCTCCCGATCCCTTGGGGCTGGCGATGGCGGTTGGAGTTCCGCCCGCGGCCGGCACGCTTGAAAGTCCGCCCAACGTCTGAGGCGCAAAAACGATGACGTTGTTCCGGCTCCAGGCGCCGCCCCGCCCCAACGGAGCATCGCAGAGCAGCACGGGCGGCCCGCCCCTGATGTCAATCTTTTTGAGCTTTCTGTCCTGGAAAAAGCCAAGCTGCCGGCTGTCCGGCGCCCAGAAGGGATACTTCGCGCCTTCAGTACCTTCCAGACGCTGGGCGGTAAGCGAATCGAGAGGCCGCACCCAGAGCGCTTCTTTGCCCGAAGCGTCTCGTGCGGGGAAGACCAGGCGAGTACCGTCCGGCGAAAGAAGGGGCGCGCCGGAGGGCTGATCGAACGCAAATGAAACTTTCTCCGGCGCCGGGATGAGCGAACGAATGGATTGCACCGGCACCGAACTCGCCCGGAACCAGGCGAAAGCAAAAGCCACAGCAAGAGCTATTCCTATCACGCCAAAGCCCCAGCCCAGCCATTGGCGCGCCTTTCGTCGGGCGGCAACGGGCGCGGCCACGCCTGCCTGCGATCCGGCATCGCGTATCCACTCCAGTTGCAGCTTCAGGTCGTGCGCGTTCTGGAAGCGGTCGTCGGGATCCTTGGCCAGACATGTTCTTACCAACCGGTCGAGCGCCGGTGGCGTCATCGGCTGAAGACTGCTGATCGGTTCGGGGTTGCGCTGGAGGACTGACGCAATCACGCTGGCCGCCGTGTGGCCGTCAAACGCCTTACGGCCCGTCGCCATCTCATAGAGCACCGCGCCGAAGGAGAAGATGTCCGAGCGCGAGTCCACCTCGCGCCCCTCCACCTGCTCCGGCGACATGTAATGGTACGTTCCCATAATGGTGCCCCGCACGGTGAGCGGCTTGCTGGCGCTGGCCGTCGCCATGGCCGTGAGCAAATCAGCCGCCGGCTGGGCTTCCACGGCCTTGGCCAGGCCGAAATCCAGCAGCTTGGCGCCCGCCTTCGTCAGCATGATGTTGCCCGGTTTCAGGTCGCGATGAACCAGGCCCTGCCGGTGTGCTTTGTCCAGGGCGTCGGCAATCTCGATGCCTACGCGCAGCAGTTCCTGAGCCGGCAGCGGCCCTCTTTCGAGGCGCTTTGCCAGCGTCTCGCCTTCCAGATATTCCAGCACAAGATAATCCATCTGGCCTTCACGGCCGATGTCATAGAGCCCGCAGATGTGAGGATGGGAAAGCGAGGCCACGGCCCGCGCTTCGCGCTCAAAGCGCTGGCGGCGTGTGGGGTCGTCAGAAAGATCTGAGGGAAGAACCTTGATGGCAACCGTGCGGTCGAGACGCGTGTCGCGGGCGCGGTAAACTTCACCCATGCCCCCTGCACCCAGAGGCGAAATGACCTCGTAAGCCCCGAGCCGCGTCCCCTGTTGAAGCGCCATAAGTTGGAGGCATTATACACCGCAAGACCACGGGTCAAAGAGGCTTTTGCATTTCGGGCCGGAAAGGGCAAACAGTCGAGGATATACGTACCGTTCCTTCACTTGACGGTAAGTCGGCTTGTCGGACAAGTGCCGACCACTAGCCAGAAACGGGGCTCTCAGAAGCCACAGCGAGGTTTTGAGCGAATCGTCGGCAACTCGGAAACTACCCGGATGCGGACTTTGACGTAAACTCGGCTGACCGGACGTGGTCTGATCTAAGGTCGCAGTAAGGTTGACGATGTTCAATAAACACTTGTTTACTGAACCCTCGAAACAGGTAAATCGCGCGTTGAAAAGGTGGGACTTAGGAGAGGGATTTCAGAGAGGTTTTTTGAACCCTTGATTCTGATTGCTCAGCGGCTCGCAGAATGGTTCCTACGCCCACGCCGAGTTCAGCGGCAATTGCCTTCCAGCCGCAGCCCTCAGCTCGGAGTTCGGCGATCCTCAGTCCGTCAACCGTGACCCGCGGCCGACCCAACTGCTTGCCTCTTGCCTTGGCTGCCGCAAGTCCCGAACGCACACGATCCCTTATAAGTTCCCTCTCAAACTCCGCGATCGAAGCAAAGATGCCAAAGACAAGACGCCCGTTTGGTGTTGAAGTATCCACCCCCTCGTGCAGGCTCACAAAATCGATTCCCAGGGAACGGAACTCTTCCAGTGCGTTGACCAACTGGCGAACGCTGCGCGCAAAACGGTCATAGCGGTAGACCACGACGGCATCAACCCGCCGCTTACGGCAATCCGAGAGCAGACGATCCAGCGCCGGCCGATGTTCCTTAGAGCCACTGATTCCGGTGTCTACGAATTCACCAGAAACCGTCCAGTCGCGTCTTTTACAGTAGTCGCGCACCTCACCGAGCTGCATTTCGGGATTTTGGCCGTTGTGGGTGCTGACCCTAGCGTAGATGGCCGCACGTTTCATCAGGTTTGCCTACCTTTCGGAGGGCGACCACCCATCTTCGCCCAATTTTTGAGTTGTTGTTTGGGATGCTTCTTGGCGCGGGCTAATCCGCCGAGGCGCGCCCAGGCCTTGCGTTGTTCCGAGGTGGTCTTCCGGGCCCTGGCCTTGCCACCGAGTTTACCTAGCGCTGCTGCATGAGGGTTTTTCCTCATGGCACGATCTTACATTGCGCTAAGCATGATTGTCAAGGGGTATTTTCGAAAGGTGTCCGCTCTGCAGGTCGCAGAGGCCAACGCGGTGCGAAGATACGAACGGCCATGGCACTGCAGGAACTGCAGCGATGGTATTCCCGGTTCGAGCCCATTCCAAGCGATTCGCCGCGGGGACATTTGACTTTCCGCCCGATGGGCGGTTCGGTTTGAGTCGGCCCAAAGCGCTTGGGTTCAGTCGTCAGACACTGGATGGGTCTTTCTCGGGCGGTCTCAAAAAAGGGGGTCCCCCCGGTTCGCGCACCGGCGATTTTATAATGGCTTGGGGCCGGCGAGCTTTCTCGAATCAAAAAAAATAAAAAATCCATCAAAAGGCGATGACACCACCCACTTTATGCGGCCGGCCTCTCGATGATCCCTACTGGCAGGGCTCCAACTCGGCAAAACATCCGCAAAGATGGCACAACTACACCGTGCCGTCCCTCCGGTATTCGAGACTCCCTCGGAACGCGGACACCTATTGGCATTTGTCAGGGTCGTCATGTGACGTCACGTATTACGAGCAGAGTGATTTTGGGTGGTGCAGACGGTAGAAGACGCCAGTCCTCTTCCCGAATTCGAGGCAAGTCACGAGCCTTTCCTGCATAGCGCATCACGATTTCATACCGTTTTGAGGACCGTAATGGGCACGAAGTGGGGCCCTGTCGCGGGTCTCCAACCCTGTCTGGGGGCCGCGGCGGTGCCAAAATGATCGGAATCTTTAGCCTGAAAATCCATAAGCAGCGCCCGAAGAATATTGGCCATGCATCGTCCTGCTGATCAACCGGCAGTTTTTGTGTAGTCTGTCGATGCATCGACTCCTTTTGTTGAGGTCCGCTCTGTGATAAGCTCGCGGCGACTTGAATTCTAATACTCGGCAGGCTTTGCATGTCGCGCATTCTCTAAAACATGATACCTTTGCTCCTCTTCACGTCCCGGCGCGTTCTACGCTTGCGGGCGGGTGGAATCTGTAGCGCAGAGGTTTCCTTCGATTTGAGGCTGGCGTTGGCCAACTCAATATTGATATCGTTTGAAGGGACATGTTAAGGATGCGGACGTTTATGGCACTCGAACATGGACAACCGCTTCTTTGAACACCCGATTCTGAATTCGCCATACGAGTACCCAAAACACCACTGGGAACTTGACAGCGAAGGGCAGCCCACCCAAAGGACTATTGAAACTCGACGTCCCGCGAAATTCATCACTCCAATTCCGAAACCCAAGAAGCGCAAACGGAGCCCGACCCAAGAGGCGCTTGTTTTTGACGAAGGTAAAGGGCTTTCGAGCAAAAAACAACAATACGACCCAACGCCAATCATTAACGAAGTTCGTTCTCACGTGGATCAGTGGCGTGCCCTTCCGAGCCCAAATGACTGGCTGGTGACACCCGAAACTCAACGGCTCCTCCAGCATTGGCGGCATTACCAATTCAACAGTTTCCGACCGTTCTTCTGCCAAGTGGAGGCTGTCGAGACAGCAATCTGGCTTACCGAGGTCGCTCCAAAGCGTAGTAAGACTGGCAAGAAGTTCATCGACCACCTGGCGAACGCCAACCATGACGCTAATCCTGAACTTTCGCGACTTGCTCTCAAACTTGCGACCGGTGCTGGCAAGACGACAGTTATGACGATGCTGATCGCCTGGCAGACCATCAACGCCGTCCGCAGCCCTAACAGCTCGCACTTTACCCGTGGATTTCTGGTCGTTACGCCGGGCCTGACGATCAAGGACCGCTTACGCGTGCTTCAACCCAACGACCCAGACAGCTACTATATGAGCCGGGAACTCATCCCGAGTGACTTACTGGACGATCTTCAAAAGGCCAAGATTGTAATCACCAATTATCACGCGTTCAAGCTTCGAGAACGTGTTGAGATCTCCAAAGGCGGCAGAGCTTTACTGCAAGGTCGGGGGGAAGAATTAAAAACCCTGGAAACAGAAGGCCAGATGCTCCAGCGTGTGATGCCTGATCTGATGGGCATTAAGAACATTTTGGTCCTCAATGATGAAGCCCACCATTGCTATCGTGAGAAGCCGCCTGCAGATGACGAAGAGCGTTTGAAAGGTGATGAAAGGAAAGAAGCCGAGAAGAACACCAAGGCCGCCCGCCTTTGGATTTCAGGGCTTGAGGTTGTCAAACGCAAACTTGGCCTGGCGCGTGTCATCGATCTCTCTGCGACGCCCTTTTTTCTCAGCGGCTCAGGGTACGGCGAAGGCACCCTATTCTCGTGGACCGTGAGCGACTTCTCACTTATGGACGCGATTGAGTGTGGCATCGTCAAACTGCCGCGCGTCCCCGTGGCCGACAACATCCCTGGGACCGATATGCCCATGTTCCGCAACCTTTGGGAGCACATTCGGAGGAAGATGCCCAAGAAAGGCCGGGGCAAGGGCGGCAAACTCGATCCTCTCAGCCTGCCTCCACAGCTCCAAACGGCTCTGGATGCTCTTTACGGCCATTATGAAAAGACGTATGACCTGTGGGAAAAGGCTGGCATCAGTGTCCCGCCTTGTTTTATCGTGGTCTGTCAAAACACTGCCATATCAAAGCTCGTCTACGACTTCATTTCCGGGTTTCAGCGCGAGAATGAAGATGGTTCGACAACTCTTGAGAACGGGCGTCTCCCCCTCTTTCGCAACTTCGATGACCACGGCAACCCTTTTCCACGGGCAAACACGCTGCTCATTGATAGCGAACAACTCGAATCTGACGACCCTCTGGACGAAAACTTCCGAGCAATGGCCGCCGACGAAATTGAACGGTTCCGTCGCGAGATCATTGAGCGCACCGGCGACCCCCGCGCGGCTGAGAAAATCACCGATCAGGAATTACTCCGCGAGGCCATGACGACTGTAGGAAAGGAAGGACGCCTCGGCGGAACAATTCGCTGTGTTGTTTCCGTCTCCATGCTCACGGAAGGCTGGGATGCCAATACCGTCACGCACATACTGGGCGTCCGAGCCTTCGGAACACAGCTTCTGTGTGAGCAGGTGATTGGGCGTGCGTTGCGTCGTCAGTCTTACGATCTGAATGAAGAGAATTTGTTCAATGTGGAATATGCCGACATATTAGGAATTCCGTTCGACTTCACTGCCAAGCCTGTAATCGCACCGCCGCAGCCGCCGCGTGAGACCATTCACGTCAAAGCCGTTAGTCCCGAACGTGATGCACTTGAAATCCGCTTTCCACGAGTAGAAGGCTACCGGGTGGAGTTGCCTGAGGAACGTCTTTCCGCGGAATTCAATGCCGACTCGGTGCTCGAACTGACGCCCGATCTCGTCGGGGCCACGGAAACTCAAAACTCAGGAATCATTGGTGAAAAAGCTGACCTTAATCTCATTCATACCGGTGATGTTCGACCGTCGCAGGTCTTATATGAATTGACATCGTATCTCGTCCTGAACAGGTGGCGTGATCCGGGCGAAGACCCTAAGCTTCATCTCTTCGGCCAACTCAAACGCATTGCCAAGCAATGGCTCGACGGCTACCTGATGTGTAAAGGTGGAACCTACCCGGCACAGCTTAAATATAAAATGCTCGCGGATATGGCCTGTAACCGGATCATTGCGGGAATCAACCGAAAGTTCGTAGGCGAACGGCCAATCAAAGCTGTTCTCGATCCGTATAACCCCACCGGCTCCACCATCCACGTCAATTTCAACACTTCGAAGACCGACCGGTGGGAGACAGACGCTCGCCGCTGTCACATCAACTGGGTCATCCTCGATAGCGATTGGGAGGCCGAATTCTGTCGGGTGGCTGAGTCGCATCCGCGCGTGCGGGCCTATGTGAAGAATCACAACCTCGGTCTTGAAGTGCCATACCGCTACGGTTCGGTGATGCGCAAATACCTCCCTGATTTTATCGTGCTCGTAGATGATGGGCACGGCGACGATGACCCCCTTCACCTGATCGTTGAAATCAAAGGCTACCGGCGCGAGGACGCCAAGGAAAAGAAATCGACCATGGACACGTACTGGGTTCCCGGGGTGAACAATATCGGGAACTACGGCCGCTGGGCCTTTGCGGAGTTCACAGACGTGTACCAGATGGAGGCCGATTTCCAAGGCAAGGTTGAAAGTGAGTTTAACAAGATAATCGAATCTGCCACAGCACTGCCGGCAACAGGGACCCAATAATTATGGCAAAGAAATCCAACCAAAAGAGCATCGAGACCCTTATACACGACGCCGACAAACGGAAGAACATTCCGACAGCAGAGTTTCAGTCTGTGCTGCAGAAGGAGCAGGAGCGCCCGCACAAGGTAAAGTATCCACGCAACACCGACCTTGACCCGCAGCTTGTCTGGCGCGGCAAGGACGAGCAGGACTGGAGCGACCTTGTCGTCCACGCCCCGCCGCTTTACATCCAGGAAAAAGTTCATCCTAAGGTGCTCATCGACGAACTGCTGAGGGAAACCAGGGAAAGTAAACATGAAGCTGGGCAGGTGACGCCCGACCTCTTCGCTGATTTTAACGGGATTCCTAAAGGGGTAGACAAAACCGAGTTCTACCAGCATGAACAGAACTGGTCGAATCGTATGATCCTTGGTGACTCTCTTCAGGTGATGGCCAGCCTGGCCGAGCGCGAGGGGTTGCGGGGGAAGGTGCAATGCATTTACATCGATCCGCCCTACGGCATCAAGTTCAACAGCAACTTCCAGTGGTCCACCACCAGCCGAGACGTGAAAGACGGAAATGCTGCCCACATTACACGCGAACCAGAGCAGGTGAAAGCCTTTCGTGACACTTGGCGCGATGGCATCCATAGTTACCTCACCTACCTACGTGACCGCCTCAGTGTCTCCCGCGATCTACTTGCCGACTCGGGCTCCATCTTCGTGCAGATCGGTGACGAGAATGTCCATCGTGTCCGGGCTGTAATGGATGAGGTGTTTCGTGACGAAAATTTTGTGTCGCAGATCGTCTTCGAGAAAACGAGCAGCACATCAACCGAAGAACTGGCATCTATTAGTGATCACATCTTATGGTTTGCAAAGAACAGGGCAGCCCTCAAATTCAGGGCAGCCTATCGAATTAAGGTTCTAGGTGAAGCAGGCACAACCCAATACGTGTGGTTTGACGAAGGCTGCGGACGTGACCGGAGATTGAGTTCGGAGGAAATCTCGAACAAATTCAACGAGATTGACCGAGGTAAAGTGTTCGCATGTGACAACCTGACGAGCCAACGGCCCGCACAAGGTGCCGATGTAAGATCATTTCACTACAATGGGAGCCCCTTCGCGCCAGGCAAGGGAACTTTCAAAACAGATGCAGCTGGATTGGCCCGCCTGGCGAGAGCTGGGAGACTCCGCCCTATCGGCAAATCACTCATGTACCGCCGAATGCTATCAGACTTTCCCGTCGTTCCGATCGCCAACTATTGGAATGACGTTAAGATGACCGGGTTTTCCGAGGACAAGATCTACATCGTGCAGACTGGTCAGAAAGTCATTGAACGTTGCATGCTGATGTCGACCGATCCTGGTGACCTTGTTCTCGACCCGACCTGTGGTTCCGGCACTACAGCCTATGTTGCTGAGCAATGGGGTCGACGCTGGATCACGATTGACACCTCACGTGTAGCCCTGGCCCTGGCTCGTGCTCGCATCATGGGTGCACGCTATCCGTACTACATACTGGCGGATTCTCGCGAAGGCCAACTCAAGGAAGCCGAAGTTAACCACACCGTTCCCAGCTTGCAACCTGTGTACGGGAACATCCGCCACGGCTTTGTCTACGAACGAGTACCGCATGTCAAGCTGAAGTCAATCGCCAACAACGCCGAGATCGATGTCATCTGGGAAAATTGGCAGACGAAACTAGAGTCCCTACGCAAATCGTTCAACGCAGCGCTCAAGAAAACCTGGGAGGAGTGGGAGATTCCACGCGAGGCTGACGCCAGCTGGCCCGACGTGGTGAAGAAATTGCATGCCGACTGGTGGCAAGCCCGCATTACGAGGCAGGAAGAGATTGATGCTTCCATTTTTGCCAAGGCTGATTTTGATTATCTCTATGACACGCCTTACGAAGACAAGAGAATCGTGCGCGTGGCCGGGCCTTTTACTGTCGAAAGCCTATCGCCGCACCGCGTGCTAAGCGTGGACGAGAATGACGAATTGATTGACCCTGCGGTAGAGACCGACTTTGATTGCGGGGAGAAACAAACCTTCCCGCAGATGATACTGGAAAATCTCAAAGCAGCCGGCGTGCAGCAGGCACACAAGGAAGACAAGATTACCTTCACGGCGCTCACTCCATGGCCTGGTTACTTCGTGTGCGCTGATGGTCGATACCTCGAAGCCAACTCACAATCGGCCGATGAAAAGCGCGCCGCAATCTTCATCGGTCCGGAGTTCGGTACCGTCACCCGCCCGGATTTGGTCGCCGCCGCGCGCGAGGCAGGCGACGCCGACTTCGATGTGCTAATCGCATGCGCCTTTAGCTACGATGCTCACGCCACTGAGTTCAACAAGCTGGGCCGCATTCCTGTGCTCAAAGCACGGATGAACGCTGACCTGCACATGGCCGGTGACCTCAAGAACACGGGGAAAGGCAACCTGTTCGTCATATTTGGAGAACCTGACATCGATATTCTCACTGCCGAAGACGGCAACATTCGGGTGAAGGTCAAAGGCGTGGATGTGTTCCATCCGCAGACGGGCGAAGTTCGCAGCGACAGCGCTGAAGGAATTGCCTGCTGGTTTATCGATACCGATTACAACGAGGAGAGTTTCTTTGTTCGCCACGCCTACTTCCTGGGTGCGAATGATCCCTACAGCGCGCTAAAGACCACCCTGAAAGCTGAAATCAATGAAGAAGCATGGGCCACTCTCAACAGTGACACTTCACGTGCTTTCCCCAAGCCCAAATCTGGCCGCATTGCAGTTAAGGTAATCAACCACCTCGGCGATGAAGTGATGAAGGTCTTCAGAGTATGAACCGACTCTGCGTAGAAACCCGTGGAATCGGAAACTGGCGAGAGCGGCTGGCAAAACCCGACGGCCAATGGAAACGATCTTACTCTGCACTTGAGACAGCCGTATCGTGGGAACCTGCATCTGGAACCTCCGCTGGACTGCCAGAGCCAATAGGCGATTTGTTCTGCGGTACCGCTTACAGCGATCCCACATTAATCCTGGCGATAGCCGAGCACAAAGTGCCGCTTCCTGGTGGTAATGCCGACTCCCAGTGCGATGTCTGGGCATTAGTTAATACAAAGACCGGCGCGGTTTCATTGTCTGTTGAGGCCAAGGCGAAGGAGCCTTTTGGTCAGGACGACGAACCCTTGGCAAAATGGCTGGTGGCAGGACGATCAGAAAAGTCTCGGCAGAATCGGAAAGTTCGCTGGGATTACATCAAGGAGCATCTCCCAGATGCCGGGACAGATGGATATTCCCAGGTTGCCTACCAACTGTTGCACCGCTGCGCCGCTGCGGTGATTGAGGCCAGGCGAATCCGGCTGTTGAACGCTGCGTTCATCGTTCAGGCATTTGAATCTCCACCGGAAAGCTTTGAAGCATTTTCTCGGCTGTGCCAGGCCATGGGTCTCAAAGCCGAACGTGGCCGATTGCAGATCACGGCTATCGGAAATATATGCCTAGGGATCGGCTGGGTGGATTGCCCGTTTGCCACCGACAAAAAGATTGCGGTCGTGGTTTGAGTCACCCAACGTTACGATCTTAGCTATGGAATTTCGCATTGCAGACACCTTCCTTGATAGCCTTTCGCGATTGACGGGCGACGAGCAGAAGGCTGTCAAGACCACGGCCTTTGACCTCCAGACGAACCCTGCTAATCCAGGCCTGCAATTTCATAAACTGGACAAGGCGAAAGATCCACATTTCTGGTCGATCCGTGTGAACCGGAACATTCGGTTAATCGTACATCGGACAGGAACCAGCCTGCTTTTGTGCTATGTGAATCACCACGACGAAGCATACAAATGGGCGGAGCGCAGGAAGCTGGAAATCCATCCCAAGACGGGTGCAGCGCAGATAGTTGAAATCCGGGAGAGAGTTGAAGAAGTAATAGTTAAGAAATGGGTGGAACCCAAACCGGCCCCTGCCTCGAAGCCTCCCCTTTTTAAGAACTTATCCGACAGCGCTTTGCTTGGTTACGGTGTGCCTATTGAATGGCTAGCCGATGTTCGCAAAGCAAACGAAGACACTCTTCTCGGGCTCGCTGATCATCTTCCGAAGGAAGCGGCGGAAGCTCTATTGGATGTGGCGACTGGGTGCATTCCGCAAGCCACCCGCCCAATCCCACCAACACCCGGAATAATGGCAAAGGTGAGCCTTGCGAAAGCTGCCCTACCCCAAGTGCTTCCTCCACAGCCTCAACCACGAATCGTTTCAAAGGAGTCGTTTGAACACCCGGATGCCAAGCGGCGATTCCGCCGAATAGGCAATCTCGAAGAGTTAAAGTGTGCTCTCGACTATCCCTGGGAGAAATGGACAGTCTTCCTGCATCCGGCGCAGCGCGAACTGGTGGACCGCGATTACAATGGTCCCGCGCGTGTTTCCGGCTCGGCAGGTACCGGCAAAACTATCGTTGCAATTCATCGGGTAGTTTCTCTTGCTCGCAAGAATCCTGATTCTCGCCTTTTGCTCACAACATTTTCCGACCCACTCTCGAATGCATTGGAAATTAGACTCCGGCACCTGATAGGGAATCAGCCGCGCCTCAGAGAGCGGATCGAAATACAGGCTATGAATTCCCTCGGCAAGAGGCTGTACGAATCTAATATTGGGAAAACTCAGTTCGCCGGCCATGAGATGATCCGAGAGTTAGTCAAGCAA
>Ga0307374_10001514_pt1 | contig 43030 bp, 47 predicted proteins | sample OX3MG_FD_202532 | JGI IMG/M metagenome (GOLD analysis project Ga0307374, IMG submission 202532) | Soil microbial communities from Risofladan, Vaasa, Finland - OX-3 | ecosystem: Environmental > Terrestrial > Soil > Coastal area > Acid sulfate soil | place: Finland: Risofladan, Vaasa | collected...
CTGGAGAAGCCGACCTGGGGCCAGGTCTTCAGCGACACCATCAACACCGGCATCTATGTCTTAGAGCCCGAGGTCTTCGACTACATCCCGGCCGATCGACCGGTGGACTTCTCCGGGGAGGTCTTCCCCGCCATGCTGGAGGCGGGCTGTCCCATGTACGGCTACGTGGCCGAGGGTTACTGGGAGGACGTGGGCAACCTGGAGGCGTACCTGAAGTCCCACCGGGACGTCCTGGACGGAAAGGTCGAACTCGAAGTCGACGGCTTCCGCATGAGCGAAGGCGTCTGGTTGGGGGAGGGGGCCGAGGTGGACCCCGGGGCCAGAATCGACGGTCCGGCCATCATCGGTGACAACTGCCGGGTGTCGGCCGGCGCCCATCTGGCCGCCTACAGCGTCATCGGGGCCAACGTGCGGGTGGGCCGGGAGGCTTATCTCGAGCGCTGCGTGGTCCACGACCATGTCTATCTCGGTGATGCCGTCCGCCTGCGGGGCTGCATCCTCGGGCGGTCCAGCGATCTACGGCGCGGCTCCCGTTGTGAGGAAGGGGTCGTGCTCGGGGACGAGTGCTTCGTGGGGGAGCACGCCGTGGTCAACCCCGGCGTCAAGATCTACCCCTTCAAGACGGTGGAGACCGGCGCCGTCATCAACAGTTCGATCGTCTGGGAGTCGAGGGGTGCCCGCTCACTGTTCGGCCGCTTGGGCGTGGCCGGGCTGGCCAATGTCGACGTCACCCCCGAGTTGGCCGCCCGGGTGGCGATGGCCTATGCCTCGACCCTCAAGAAGGGGAGCACCGTCACCACCTCCCGGGATGCCAGCCGGGCGGCCCGGGCCGTGAAGCGGGCGGTGATGGTGGGGCTCAACGCGGCCGGGGTCAACGTGGACGACCTGGAGCTGGCCACCGTCCCGGTCAACCGGTTCCAGGTCCGTAGCGCCCGCAGCCAGGGTGGTGTCACCGTCCGACTGGTCCCCAACGATCCGCAGTCGGTGGTCATCCGCTTTCTCGATGCCAACGGCCTCGACATCGATGAGGCCAGCCAACGGAAGATCGAGCGCCTCTACTACCGGGAGGACTACCGCCGGGTCCTGGCCTCGGAGATGGGCGACATCGGATTCCCGCCCCGCGCCCTGGAGTACTACACGGCCGCTCTGGTCGAGAGCGTTGACCTGGAAGCCATCCGGGGAGCCCGCTTCAAGGTGGTTCTCGACTACTCCTACGGGGCCACCAGCTTCGTCATGCCCAATGTCCTGTCCAAGCTGGGCGCCGATGTACTGGCCGTGAATCCCTACGCCTCCACCGCCGGCGCCCTGAGCTTCGATCTGAAGCGACACTCCGAGGCCGTGGCCGACCTGGTCCGGGCCTCGGGGGCCCATGTGGGGGCGGTGCTCGACCCGGACGGGGAGCGCCTGGTCCTCATTGATGACGCCGGGCGGGTACTCACCGACGATGAGTCGCTTTACGTCATGCTCGGGCTGGTCCTGGCCACCCAACCCGAACCGTCGGTGGCCCTGCCGGCGTCGGTACCCCGCTGTTTCGAGTCCCTGGTCCGCGACGCGGGGGCCGAGTTGACCTGGACCAAGTTGTCCGGCTCCCATGTGGCCGAGGTAGCCCAGTCCGGGTTGGTCACCTTTGCCGGCAGCCAGGACGGCGGCTTCCTCTTCCCCCGGTTCATGCCCGCCTTCGACGCCGTGATGACCCTGGCCAATCTCCTGGCCATGCTGGCCACCACCGGTCTGCGTCTGTCCAAGCTGGCCAGCGGAGTGCCTCGATTCCATGTGGCCCACGAGACGGTGGTCACCCCTTGGGAGCAGAAGGGGATGGTGATGCGGACCATGGTCGAGGATCACAAGGACAGCGATCTGTTGTTGGTCGACGGGGTCAAGATCGTGACCGATGACGGCTGGGCGTTGGTCCTGCCTGATCCCGAGGATCCCGTGACCCACATCTGGGCCGAAGCCGACAGCGCCCGGGAGGCGTCGACCCGGGCTCAGGAGATGTCCCGCCGCATCCGCCAGATGCTGCGCTGACCCCGCCTCGGCCCGGGCTCGGGGAGTATTAGGGTCCCGGCCATGAACGTGCCCGAGGGCCGGCGCTACACCCAGGACCACGAGTGGGCTCTGCTCGATGAGGGTCGGGTGCGCATCGGCATCACCGACTACGCCCAGGACGCCCTGGGCGACGTGGTGTTCGTCCAGCTGCCCGAGCCCGGCACCGAGGTGCAGGCTGGTTCCGCCATCGGGGAGGTGGAGTCGACCAAGTCGGTCTCGGATGTCTACGCCCCGGTGTCGGGGCGGGTGGTGGAGATCAACACCGAATTGTCCGATACCCCCCAGCGGCTCAACGAGGACCCCTACGGGGAGGGCTGGATCTGTGTCATCGAGCCGTCCGAGCCGGGATCGGTGGAAGCGCTCATGGAGGCATCCGCCTACTCAGAGCTGATCTCGGGCTGAGTCGGGGCGCAGCAGCCGCCTGTCGGCCAGGTGAGCGGCCGGCGGGCATCCGGGGGCGCCGCCCGCGGGGGATGGGCCCGGAGCGGGTAGCTTGAAAGGGTGTTCTGCAACCAGTGCGGGCACCGCAATCCGGCGGGCTCCAATTTCTGTTCGTCTTGCGGTGCGGTTCTCGAGCCGGCCTCGACCGAGGACACCACTCTGGTGTTCGCCCCGGTGACAGGAGCAGGAGAGCCTGTGGAGGAGGAGGTCAGCGTCCAGATCCCCGCTCTGGTAGAGGGGATGGGGATGTTGGTGGTCAAGCGCGGCCCCAACGCCGGCTCCCGTTTCGTTCTCGATCAGGACACCACCCACGTGGGCCGCCACCCCGAGAGTGACATCTTCCTGGACGACATCACTGTGTCCCGCCGCCACGCCGAGATCGTCCGGCAGGGCGACGGTTACGCGGTGCGCGACGTGGGTTCGCTCAATGGCACCTACCTGAACCGGGAACGGATCGAGGACGCCCGCCTCGACAACGGGGATGAGGTGCAGATCGGAAAGTTCAAGCTGGTCTTCCTGGCCGGCCCTCCCGAGGACTGACCTGCCACGGCTCCAATGACCGAGCGGTCCTATCTCTCGATCGGTGACGTACTCAACCTGCTCAAGGAGGAGTTCCCTGACGTCACCATCTCGAAGATCCGCTTCCTCGAGAGCCAGGGCCTGCTCGATCCGGAGCGCACGCCGTCGGGCTACCGGAAGTTCTACCCCCCGGATGTGGACCGGCTGCGGTGGATCCTCCTGCAGCAGAAGGAGCACTTCCTTCCTCTCAAGGTGATCAAGGACCGTCTGGTTGCCCCCGAAGGCGGGGAGCTCGGGCCCGAAGCCGAGGCTGGATCGGCGGGGGAGCCGGACTTGGCCTCGAAACCGGCCGGCCGGCCGGCTCCGGCCCTGGTGGCGTCCACCGGCCGAGGCCGGGCCGGTGCCGGCGGGGACACTGTCATCGCCCCAGCCGTACCGGTCCCGAACCCGGCGTCCAGCTCGCCCGCCCCCGCCCGCCCCCTGCGTTCCCCGGCGCTGCCGCCGGCGGCCGCCCGGCTGCCCGTCCCCGCTCCCGATGCTCCCGAGGACCCGGCCGAGGAGGCCATCAGCCTGACCCTGGAGGAGCTCCTCGCCCGCACCGGGCTGGCCGCCGCCGAGGCCCGCGAGCTCGAGCGCTTCGGCTTGATCTCGGGCCGGTCGGTAGCCGGAACCGTCTACTACGACTCCGACGCCACCGCCGTGGCCCACCTGGCCGCGGAGTTGTCCCACTACGGGGTCGAGGCTCGCCACCTGCGCATGTACAAAACGGCGGCCGAGCGGGAGGCCGGGTTCTTCGAACAGATCGTCACCCCGCTGCTCAAGCAGCGCAACCCCCGCTCCCGTCAGGAGGCGGTGGAGACCGTCCACACCCTCTCCGCCCTGGGTGAGCGACTGCGTCGGTCCCTGCTGCGGATGGCCCTTCGCGACCTCACCGGCGGCTGAGGTCGGGCCGGCTTCTCGACCTACGAGCGCAGGGTCGGGAGCGGTAGGCTCAAAGCCATGGTCGAGGTTCAGCTGAGCGCCGTCCAGGTTGACCTGCAGACCAAGAATCCGGTGGTCCTCCTCCAGGAGAAGGAGGGGCTGCGGACCCTACCGATCTTCATCGGACCGGCCGAAGCCCGGGCCATCGCCCTGGTACTGGAGGGTCACGTGCCGGAAAGGCCCCTCACCCACGATCTCATCCGGGATCTGCTTGGCAGTCTGTCGGCCCGGTTGGAGCGCCTGGTCATAACCGAGTTGAGGGACAAGACCTACCTGGCCGAGATGCACCTGGATGTCAAGGGCGACGCCGTCACCGTGTCCTGCCGGCCCTCGGATGGCATAGCCGTGGCCCTCCGCACCCAGACCCGGATGTACGTAGACGATGACCTACTGGAGGCGGAGGGGATCGTCCTGCAGGCCGACTCCGAAGACGAGGATGATCTGGAAGCAGAGGAGCCCGAGGAGCTGGTCGAACACTTCCGGGAGTTCATCCAGGCCGTGCGCCCGGAGGACTTCGCCTGAGCCTGGATCTTTCACCCTGGCCAGCCCGGCCCGGAGTCGCTAACCTATCTCACATCAGCGTAACTACGCCGATGTGAGGAGGGACTCATGAGCCAGGAGAGCCTGACAATCGATGATGGCGCCGGCCCGGAGTCCGACCGAACCCAGCCGCCGCCGGCGGGTTCCGATGATGGCTTCCGGGGCCCTCAGGTCTGCTCCATCGCGGGCATCTCTTACCGCCAGCTGGACTACTGGGCCCGCACCGACCTGCTGCGCCCGTCCATCAGCGAGGCCAAGGGCAGCGGCAGCCAGCGGCGCTACTCCTATCAGGACCTGGTCGAGCTCAAGGTCATCAAGCGCCTGCTCGACGCCGGCCTGTCCCTCCGGTCGGCCCGCCGGGCCCTGCAGTGCCTCCGGGATGGAATGGGCGAGGACGTGGCCAGCGCCAACCTGGTGCTGGGGGAAGGGAGCTCGGTCCTGGTCCGTTCGGGGGAGGAGATCATCGACCTGCTCAAGGGAGGCCAGGGGGTGCTCAATATCCTGGCTCTCGACGGGGTGGTGTCCGAGCTGGACGCCGCCATCACCAGCCTGCCGACGGCCCGAACCGGCACCCGCAGTCCGGTGGCCGAGCCGACCCTGCGCACCGGCACCGGCCGCTAATTCCGGGCCGGTCCCCAGCCCGGGGCACAACCCGAGCGGCGCGGTGGGGACGGAACAGCTGCTGGTGCGGGTGGCCCGGATGACGCCCGGGGCCCATTAGCCTCATCGCGTGGACGTAGCCCGCAGGTCGCCCCTCGATGCGGCGCACCGGCGGGCCGGAGCCAAGATGGTCGACTTCGGCGGCTGGGAGATGCCCCTTTCCTATCCTGGGGGGACCCTGGCCGAGCATCAGGCCTGCCGCAGTTCCGTGGCCGTCTTCGATGTCAGCCATCTGGGCACGGTGCGGATCGAAGGCCCAAGCGCGTTTGCCTCCCTCCAGGCGGCCCTGACCAACGATCTGGGCCGGATCGGACCGGGCCGGGCCCAGTACACCCACCTGCTGGACGAGGAGGACGCCTCGGTCCTGGACGACATCATCGTGTGGTGGGCCGAGGCCGACCGCTTCGACGTCATGCCCAACGCCTCCAACACCGAGCGGGTGGTGGCGGCCATCGGCGGAGTCGACGTCACCGCCGAGCGGGCCGTGCTGGCCGTTCAGGGCCCGGGAGCCCGCCGACTGATGGAGGCGGTGGCCCCGGAGGCGGCCGGCACTCCCCGGTTCCGGGTCGGTCGATTCGGATGGCACGGCGTTGAGATCACCGCCGCCGGCACTGGTTATACCGGTGAGGACGGGGTGGAGTGCGCCGTGCCGGCCGAAGCGGCCGAGGGCTTCTGGGAGGCGGTGGTGGCCGCCGGGGCTGTTCCGGCCGGCCTGGGGGCCCGGGACACCCTGCGTCTGGAGGCGGGCCTTCCCCTTCACGGCCACGAGCTCGGACCGGGGATCACGCCCCTGCAGGCCGGGCTGGGCTGGGTGGTCGGCTGGGACAAGGGTGACTTCCGGGGCCGGGCTCCCCTGGAGGCGGAGCGCCGGCGCGGTCCCCATCGCCGTCTCCGGGGGCTGGTGGTGGAAGGCCGCCAGCCGCCCCGGGCCGGCTACGGGGTCCGGGTCCAGGGAAGTCCGGACGAGGTCCAGGGTGACGTCCAGGGCGAGGTGACAAGTGGCAACTTCTCCCCGGTGTTGGGAACGGGCATAGCTATGGCCTTCCTGCCCCCCGAGGTGGGACCGGGGGCGGAGGTCGAGATCGACATGCGGGGCCGTCCGGCTCCCGCCCGAGTTGTGAAGATGCCCTTCGTGGGCGGGAAGGGCTGAACGCCTTGGCCGGATACGTCCCCCACTCCCAGGAGGAGATCGAGTCCATGCTCGGCTTCCTCGGACTGGGCCACGTCGACGAGCTGTATTCGGCCGTGCCCGTCGCCCTGCGCCTGGCCGGCGGGCTCGATCTCGCCCCCGGGATGGCCGAGGCCGACGTCCTTGACACTCTGGCCGGCCTGGCCGGGGCCAATCGTGCCGCCGAGCTGGTCTGCTTTGCCGGGGGGGGTGCCTATGACCACGACATCCCGGCCGCCACCCGGGCCCTGGCCGGCCGTTCCGAGTTCGTGACGGCCTACACCCCCTACCAACCCGAAGTCGCCCAGGGCGTCCTGCAGGCTCTGTTCGAGTTCCAGACCATGCTGTGCCGCCTGACCGGGCTGGAGGTGAGCAACGCCTCGCTCTACGACGGGGCCAGCGCCTGTGTGGAGGCGGTCAACCTGGCCGTCGCCCAGGCCGGGCGCCAGACGGTGTGGATCTCCCAGGGAGTGCATCCGCATTGGCGCCAGGCCATCGCCACCTTTGCCGTCGGGACCGGGCACCGCGTCATCGAGGCGCCGCTGTCCGGAGGGGTGACGGCCTGGCCCGAGCCCGACTCCGCCGCTGGGGAAGCGCCGGCGGCGCTTCTGGTCCAGACTCCCAACTTCCTGGGTTGCCTGGAGGACCTGGCCCGGGCCCGGGCCGTGGCCGACGCCCACGGGGCCCTGCTCCTGGTGGCCTCCGATCCCATCAGCGCCGGGATCCTCCGCACCCCGGGGGAGCTCGGGGCCGATGTGGTGGTGGGGGAGGGTCAGGCCCTGGGAATGTCCCTGGGCTTCGGCGGGCCCTACCTGGGTCTGTTCACCTGCCGTCCCTCTCTGGTCCGACGCCTTCCCGGCCGCCTGGTGGGAGAGACGGTGGACACCGAGGGCCGGCGGGCCTACGTCACCACCCTGCGGGCCCGGGAGCAGGACATCCGCCGGGAGAAGGCCTCCTCCAACGTCTGTACCAACCAGACCCTGATGGCGGTCACGACCGCCATCCAGCTGGCGTGGCTCGGCACCAACGGCCTGCGGGAGCTGGCCCTGCGCTGTGCCCGGGGGACGCGGTACTGCCGGGAGGCCCTGGTTGGCATCGACGGTGTCGAACTTGCCGCGCCTGCTCCGGTGCTGCGGGAGTTCACGGTGCGGACCCCGGTGGCCGCCCCGGTCCTGATCGAGAGGATGGCGGATGAGGGCTTCCTGGCCGGGCTGGCCGCGGGCGAGGGCTTCGAGGGCAGCCCGTACGAGGACTGCCTGGTGGTGGCGGTGACGGAGCGGCGCACCCGGGCCCAGATCGATGCCTTTGCCGCTGCCTTCGAAAAGGCGGTCCGATGAGCGACCGGCGGACATCAACCGGCGCCACCCTGTCTGCCGCCACCACCCCGGGGGCGGGCCGCTCGGTGAGTGCCCCGCTGATCGGGCGGGAACACGAGCCGACCATCTTCGAGTTCTCCCACCCGGGCCGGCGCTCCTGGTCGTTTCGGCACACCGGCGTACCGGAGTGGGGTGCGGAGGAGTTGGTCCCGGATGCCTTCCGTCGGGACGAGCCGGTACCGCTGGCGGAAGTGTCCGAGCGGGACCTGGTGGCCCACTTCACCCGGCTGTCGCATCGGCAGTACTCCGTCGATCTGGGGGCTTACCCGCTCGGGTCCTGCACCATGAAGTACAACCCCAAGGTCTGCGACGAGGTCGCCGTTCTGCCCGGGTTGACCCGGGTCCACCCCGGAGCCCCCGGTTCGCTCACCCAGGGCTGGTTGGAGTTGCTGGTCCGGCTGGAGGAGGCGCTGTGCGCCATCACCGGCATGGCCGCCGCCACCCTGCAGCCCGCCGCCGGCGCCGCCGGGGAGCTGACCGGCCTGCTCCTTATGCGGGCCTGGCATGAGCAGGCCGGCCGCCAGCGCCGGCGGGTGATCATCCCGGACTCCGCCCACGGCACGAACCCGGCTTCGGTGACCCTGGGCGGCTACGAGGTCACCACCGTCCCCTCCGACGCCAGGGGCTGTGTGGATCTGGCTGCCCTGCGCGCCGTCCTCGACGACGAAGTAGCCGGCATCATGCTCACCAATCCCAACACCCTCGGCCTGTTCGAGGAGGACATCGTGGAGATGGCCGCGGCCGTGCACGAGGTCGGCGGCCTGCTCTATTACGACGGTGCCAACCTCAACGCCATCCTTGGGGTCACCCGCCCGGGGGACATGGGCTTCGACATCGTCCACATGAACCTGCACAAGACCTTCGCCACGCCCCACGGTGGGGGAGGACCCGGGGCCGGCCCTGTAGCCGTATCACCCCGGCTGGTCCCGTTCCTGCCCGGACCCCGGCCCGTTCGCCTGGCTCCCGACGCCACCGACGCCACCGGGGATGCCTTCGGCTGGTCCATGCCTCCCCGTTCCATCGGCCGGGTCCACGGCTGGCACGGAAATGCCCTGGTTCTGGCCCGGGCCTACGCCTACATCCTGGCCAACGGCGGAGACGGCCTGCGTCAGGTGGCCGATGCCGCCGTGCTCAACGCCAACTGGCTGCGCCAGAGGCTGTCGGGGACCTACGACATCCCCTTTGACCGCCCCTCCATGCACGAGTTCGTGGCGTCCACCGCTTCGCTCAAGAAGCGCACCGGCCTGCGGGCCCTCGATGTGGCCAAGCGGTTGCTGGAGGAGGGCTTCCACTCACCGACGGTCTATTTTCCATTGATCGTGGACGAGGCTCTCATGATCGAGCCGACGGAGACGGAAAGCCCCCAGACGCTGGAGGAGCTGGCCACGGCCCTGGAGCGCATTGCCGAGGCGGCCGCCAGCGAAGGCGGGTTGGAGGACGCCCACGCTGCCCCCCGGACCACGCCGGTCGGCCGGGTGGATGAGGCCCGGGCGGCCCGACAGCTGATCCCCACCTACGACGCCCGGCCCTAGGTGCTGGGCGCCCCTTGCTTGGCTTCCTTCTCGGCGTGGTGGGACTGGATGGCACCGATGACGGCGGTGGTGGCGGCGCCGATGAAGGCGGGGCGGTTCTCGGCGGCCCAGTTGCGGGACTCCACGGCCTTCTGGGCCGAGCCCTGGAACCGGGGCATGACCTCCTTGGCGAAGAGCTCATAGGAGGCTTGGGTGGCGGCCGGATCGGCCCAGTCGTGGGCCATGAACAGGTAGGTCCCGAAGCCGCCGGACTGGTTCTGGAGGCGCTCGATCTGGGCCACGGCCATCTCCGGGGTGCCGATCACGGCCAGGCCGGAGCCGTTGATGGCTTCCACCAACTGGTCGGGGTCGTCCGACTCGGGGGCCAAGGGCAGGGCGGCCACATTCCGGAAGTAGTCGATCCAGTCGGCCAGTCCGTAGGCGACGTCAGCCCGGGCCTGCTCCTCGGTGGGGGCGATGTGCATGGGCCCGACCAGGCGCCAATTGGCCCGGTCCACGGTTTGGCCGAACTCGGCCGCCCGTTCCTCCAGGGTCTGCCAGTGGGATCCGAGAACGTCGAAGCCGCCGCTGTTGGTCGCCCCCAGGGACAACAGGCTGCAGCCGAAGCGGCCGGCGGCCCGGGGCCCGGCCGGGGAGACCTGGGCGGCCACCGCCACCTCGAAGCAGGGGTAGGTGTAGGGGCGCAGCTGCAGGCGGGCGTCGCGCAGGCTGAACCACGAGGTCTCCCGATTGACCGGCTCGGAACCGTCCAAAAGGGCCAGGATGGCCTCCAGGGACTCCTCCATCATCTCCCGCTGGCGCTGGGTGTCGATGCCCATCATGAAGGCGTCGGAGGGAAGGGCACCCGGGCCGACGCCGAAGAGCACCCGGCCCCGGGTCAGGTGGTCGAGTAGCACCATCCGGTCGGCCAGGATCAGCGGGTGGTGGTAGGGCAGGGAGCTGACTCCGGTTCCCAGTTTGATGTGCTTGGTCCGTTGCGAGGCCACGGCTATGAAGACCTCGGGGGAGGCGATGATCTCGTAGCCAGCCGAGTGGTGCTCCCCGAACCAGGCCTCGTCGTAGCCGAACTCATCCAGGCGGGTGATCAGCTCCAGGTCGCGCTCCAGGGCCAGGGTCGGGTTCTGACCCGAGGGATGGAAAGGGGCGAGGAATATGCCGAAGCGCATGGGCCGGTCCATGCCGGTGATGCTTGTTCATGGGCGGGACCGGGGTCAATCGCCCCTTAGCAGCCGGGCTCCCTCAGGCATCAAGATGTCCTGGTGCCGGTTCCGAACCTCGTCCGCGAGCTCTGCGGGCAGCTACTCATCCAGGTGGACGGCGAGGCGCCCGGGCTCATCACTGGGCTGTACCTGGTGGGTTCACTGGCCCTCGGCGGCTACCGGGAGGGGATCAGCGATGTGGACTTCATAGCCGTCGCTTCCCGTCCACCGGCCGGGGACGACCTCGCCACCCTGCGTCGGGTCCACGCCGGGTTGGCGGGAGGCCGGGGCCGGCCCGACCTGGATGGCGTCTATGTCCAGGCTGCGGACCTGCACCGGGGCGTCCGGATGGCGACGGGCCAGGTCCGGATCAAGCGGGGCGAGGTCAGGACCGATGACGACTCCGAGCCCAATCCGGTGAGCCTGTTCATACTGCGCCGTCATGGCTTGGCCTTCCGAGGCCCGAACCGGGAGGACCTTGGAGTGCCCTCCGATGGAGGCGAGTTGGCCCGCTGGAGCGCCGCCGACCTGAAAAGCTATTGGGCGCCTTGGGTCGAGTCTTACGCCCGTTCGGTCCGGCCCACGGCGCTGTCGGGCGGCCGGGTCCAATGGGGCGTCCTGGGGGTGTCCCGGCTGCACTACACGCTCGTCACTGGCGAGGTCACCACCAAGGAGGACGCCGCCCGCCACGCCGCCCGCCGCTTCGGGCCCGCCTGGCACGACATCCTGGATGAGGCCCTACGGCTGCGGAAGCGGGCTCGGGGGACCTCTTACCGGACCCCGGGGGCCCGCCGGCGCGACGCCGTCGACTTCATACGGACGGTGATAGCGGACGGGCAGCGTGTGGCTCCGACCCGCTGAGTTGGTGGGGGGCGAGAAACCAGTGCCGGGCCAGGTCTTCGGCCGGCATGGGGCGGCCGAAGAAGAAGCCCTGAGCCATCTCGCAGCCCAGATCGGCCAGCAGCTGGGCCTGGGCCGCCGTTTCGACCCCCTCGGCCACCACGATCAGGCCCAGCGCCGACGCCAGCCCCACGATGCCCGCCACCACCGAGGCGTCGCCATCCGAGGTGCCCAGGCCGCCGACGAAGGACTTGTCCACCTTGAGACAGTCGATGGGGAACTGGTGGAGGTAGCTGAGCGAGGAGTAGCCGGTGCCGAAGTCATCCAGGGCGATACGGACCCCCAGTCGGCGAAGGGCTTCGAGTACGGATTGAACCGTCACGGTGTCGGCCATCAGGAGTGACTCGGTCAGCTCCAGGGTCAGCCGGGCCGGGTCGGCGCCGCTGGAACCGAGGGCGGCGGCCACCCCGTCGATGAAGCCCGGGGCGCTCAACTGCCGGGCCGAGAGATTGACGGCCACCCGGGCCGGGCCGCCCGAGGCCTGCCAGTCGGCCAGCTGGTGACAGGCCGTGTCCAGCACCCACTGGCCGATCTCCACCACCAGGCCGGTCTCCTCGGCCAAGGTGATGAACTCGTTCGGCGGCAATGGGCCACGGGTGGGGTGATTCCAGCGGATGAGGGCTTCCACTCCCTCCAGGCGCCAGTGGGGGAGTCCGACCAGGGGCTGGTAGTGCAGGACGAACTGCTCCTGGGCCAGAGCGGTGCGCAACTCGGCGTCCAGTTCGAGGCGGGCCAGGGCGGCGGCGTGCATGTGAGCCTCGAAGATGGCCAGGCCGCCCTTGCCGGCAGCCTTGGCCCGGTACATGGCCACGTCGGCGTTGCGCAGAAGCTCCTCGGCCGAGGTGGGCTGGTCGGTATCGGGCACGGCCAATCCGAAGCTGGCCTTCACCACCACCTCGCGCCCCGGCAGCGTCAGCGGGGCGGCCAAAGTGGTTATGAGCTGTTCGGCCAATGTCCGGGCCCGGCTGAAGGCGTCGCTACCCTCCACCAGAACGGCGAATTCATCCCCGCCCAGTCGGGCCGCCGTGTCCCCGGAACGGAGGTTGGCTAGGAGCCGCTCGGAAACCTTCTGCAGCAGACGGTCGCCGATGGAGTGGCCGAGACTGTCATTGACGGTCTTGAAGCCATCCAGATCGAAGAGGATGACCGCCACCTCCTCCTGACTCCGTTCCGAGCGGGGCAGGGCGTGACCGATGCGGTCGGCCAGGAGGACCCGGTTGGCCAGGTTGGTGAGCGGATCGTGGAAGGCCTGGTGTCGGAGCTGGACCTCGAGCTGGACCCGCTCGGTGATGTCGGTGAAGTTGGCCACCACGGCGGCAATGGAGGGATCGGACAGGAGGTTGCGCAGCACCAGGGCGCACCAGCGCCAACTCCCGTCGGCGGCCACCACTCTGACATCGGCCCGGGCGATGGTGTCGGGGGAGCGGATGATGTCCTCCCACCGGCGCCCCAGGAGATCGCGGTCGGCGGGGTGGAGGCAGTCGGCCGGGTTTTGGCCGATCCAGGTCCGGGGCTCATATCCGAGGACCGGCTCGAGCGAGGCACTGACGAAGGTGACCAGACCCTGGGGATCGAAGACGACCACCACGTCGGCCGACTCCTCCACCAGGGAGCGGAAGCGCTCCTCGCTGGAGCGCAGGGCGGCCTCGGCCCGGCGCAGCCGATTGGAGACCCAGCTCACCGTCTCCCCGGTGAGCACGCAAGCTGGTAGGGCGTAGCCGGCCGATCCGAAGGCGATGGCGGGATGGTGGCCGCCGAAAGCCATGGGCAAGAGGTAGGCGACCGCCAGCATCGGAGCGCAGGCCAGGGACCACCCCTGTGGGTGGCCGAGGCCGATCCAAACGAAGATCACCATGAAGAACAGGCCGTAGAGGAAGCCGTCGTAACCGGTGAAGTAGTTGTGCCAGCCGACCAGGGTCATGGCCACCGGGACCAACCCGATGGTGGCCGGGCGGCCCCATTTGTTCCAGGGCAGGAACCAGATGATCGCCCCGGTGGTGGCGGCGGCCAGGCCTACGCCCAACAGACCCCAGCGGGAGGCCGTGACCTGGAACGGGAGCAAGGGCGCCATGAGGCTGACCAGGGCCCCACAGAGCATGAACAGGGCGGAGGAGATGCGCCCGATGACCCGGGCCGATAGAACGTCCGAATTCCCCGGATCGAATGCCCAGCCGGGCAGACGTAGAAGGGTATGGGCTGCCTGCTCAGCCCCCGGCTGGTTCGCCATGCCGGAAATACATCGGCTGGGTATGGGGCCTACTAAAGGACATCACGTCACGAATCGGACCGGGCGCCCATCCGATCCTTCAATTTTCAGTCCAGGAGGTCGGGCTGTTCGGCCACGATCCGGTCGTACAGGGGCTGGAAGCTGAACCACCCGGCGAAGTGCCCGCCCACCTGGCCCGCCGTCGTCTCCGCCTGGTCGGCGTCGATGAACACGGGCTTGCCCGCCGCCTCGGCCAGGAGTTGGACCTGGCAGGAGCGCTCCATGGTGATGAACCACCAGGCGGCCTCGTCCACCGAGTGGCCGACGGTCAGAAGCCCGTGGTTGCGCAGGATGGCGGCCTTGTTCTCACCCAGGGCATGGGCGATCCGCTTGCCCTCCTCCACGTCGAAGACCACCCCGGTGTAGTCATCGAAGACGGCGTGGTCGTTGTAGAAGGCGCAGACGTCCTGGGTGATGGGGTCGAGCTGACGCCCCAGGGTCGACCAGGCTCGCCCGTAGGTGGAGTGGGAATGGGCGGCCGCCACCACGTCGGGCCGGGCGGCGTGAACCTGGGAGTGGATGGCGAAGGCGGCCTGGTTGACCGGGCCGTCACCCTCCACCACCGCCCCGGTGTGATCGACGCAGATCAGATCGGAGACCTTGATCTGCCCGAAGTGCTGGCCGAAGCGGTTGAGCCAGAAGCGGTCGGGGTGCTCGGGGTCCCGGGCCGTGATGTGTCCGGCCACGCCCTCATCGAAGCCGCACTTGGAGAACATGCGGTAGGCCGCCGCCAGGTGCTGCTTCCGGTACAGGCGCTCTTCCTCGACGGTCTCGAACTGCGGGAACGGAGCCATGGCGGCCTCCTCGTGGGTCACGGTCGACCCGACCAGTGTACGAGAGGGGAGGCCCGGTAGCTTCGCCGGCCGTGAACCGGACGAGATGGCCGACCCGCCGGCTGGTCCTTGGCGTCCTGGTTGTGGCCGCGCTGGGTGGAGTGGCTTATGGCCTCTCCCGGGCGGTCCAGGCGGTGGTGGGTCCGACGTCCGGTTGCACCTTCGCTGGCTCGGACGGACCCGCCTACAGCCTCGACCCGGATCAGGCCCAGGAGGCGTCGGTGATAGCCGCCGTCGGCGGGCGCCTGGGCCTACCCGATCATGCCGTGACCATCGCCCTGGCGACCTCCCTCCAGGAGACCCATCTGCGCGACCTGCCCTACGGGGACCTTGACTCGGTCGGCCTGTTCCAGCAGCGTCCGTCCCAGGGCTGGGGGAGTCGGGCCCAGCTGCTCGACCCGAATTACGCCGCCACCGCCTTCTTCCAGCATCTCGAGCAGGTCCCGGGCTGGACCCAGCTGGCGGTGGCCGACGCTGCTCAGGCCGTCCAGCACAGCGCCGACGGGGCCGCCTACGCCGCCTGGGCTTCTGAGGCCCGGACCCTCGCCATCGACCTGACCGGGGAGGCCCCGGCCTCGGTCTCCTGCCGGCTGACCGGTTACCAGGGCGCCACCCCCGCCTCCGGAGCCTTGACCGCCGCCGGGGAGAACGAACTGGGCCTGAACCCCTTCGGCACCGACCCGGGCCCGCAACAGGGCTGGCGCATTGCCGGATGGCTGGTGGCCCACGCCTACGCCTACCACCTGCCCTCGGTCAGCTATCAGAACCGGATGTGGTCGGCAGACTCGGGCCGCTGGGCGGCGGTGCCGTCGTCCAATCCGGCTTCGGTCCAGGCCGGATGAGGCCGGACCGCCCCTCGCGCTGAAGGTGGCTCTCGAGGGGCGGTCCGGCGGCTCATTCCGACCGGACCCGGACTTGCCCGGACTGATTCCGGACTGATCCGACGGCTAAAGGGCTTCGTCGCCCCTCTCACCAGTGCGCACCCGGACGACGGCCTCGACGGGCACGACCCAGACCTTTCCGTCACCGATGCTGCCGGTGGCGGCGTTGGTCACGATCGACTCGACCACCTCGTCCACCTGGGCGTCACTCACGAGGATCTCCACCCGCAGCTTGGGGACGAAGTCGACCTCGTACTCGGCGCCCCGGTAGACCTCGGTGTGGCCTCTCTGACGGCCGAAGCCCTGGGCTTCGGTGAGGGTCATGCCGGCTATTCCGAGTGACTTGAGGGCCTCCTTCACCTCGTCGAGCTTGAAGGGCTTCAGTACTGCCACGATCAGCTTCATTTGTGGTTGTGCTCCCTTTTCTTCGCTCGACTCGGTCAGTCTGTGCTCTCGGCGGGTGGTGGTGGTGGTGGTGCGGTATCTCGTCTGGCCCCGAGCCCGGCCAGGGCGAAGGCGCCGGCACCCGGTCCGCCGCCCCCGACCCGGTGGGCCAGCGGCTCATCCGGGAAGGCCTCCTCATCGTGGATGGCGAGGTCACCGATCTCGAGAATCTCGTCCTTGTAGCGGGCGCCCCGCAGGACCAGGCCGATCAGCTTCATGAGCAAGAAGGTAACCACGGCCGACCAGATGAGCACCCATACCGCCGCCCGGAACTGTTCCCAGAGCTGGTGGGCGGAGCCGGTGTACATGAGCCCCGCCACTCCGAACGGGGTGCAGTGGGCGCTGGCGGCCAGGTAGGACGACTGGGAGGTGTTCACCACCTGCCCGGCGGCATCGAGCTTGCCGCAGCCGTACTCGATCATGTTCGGATCACCGAAGATCCCGAGCAGCATCCCACCGAAGAATCCGGCGATGCCATGGGTGTAGATGACCCCCAGGGCGTCGTCGACCCGGCTGAAGGGCGGCACCTTGGACAGGTAGTTCCAGGCGAACCAGACCACGGCCGTGCAGATGACTCCGACGGCGATGGCGCCCCGGCCGTTCACCCAGCCGGCGCAGGGGGTGATGCCCACCAGGCCGCAAATCATGCCGTTGACGCCACCGAGGAAGGTGGGCTTCTTCGACTTGGACAGCCAGGCGTCCATGCCCATCCAGACCAGCACGCCGGCGGCGGTGGCCACATTGGTGTTGACCACGGCCGCCGCCGCGTCAGCACCGGCGTAGTAGGGGTCGCCTCCGTTGAACCCGTTCCAACCCAGCCACAGGATTCCGGCGCCAACCGCCGCCATGACCAGGTTGTTGGGTATGGCGCTCTGTCGGTCCCGGGCCAACCGGGGCCCGAGGACCCAGGCGGCCACGAAGCCGGACACACCGGCGGACATATGGATCACGTATCCGCCGGAGAAGTCGAGGGACCCCTCCTGGGCGAAGTAGCCGCCGCCCCACAGCAGGAAAGCGTCAACGCAGTAGACGCAGGTGGACCACAGCGGCACCAGTAGGCACCAGGCGCTGAACTTGATCCGGCCCAGGACGCTGCCCATGAAGAGCAGGGGGGTGATGGCGGCGAAGACGAACTGGAAGTAGGCCAGGGTAGTGGTGGGGAAGTGGAACGGAATGGCGGTGTTGGCCGCCGATACCGCCTGTCCCTGTTCACCCACGCTGCTGGTGATCCCGCCCGGCTTACCGATCATGTTGTCGAAGAAGTGCTTGGCCCAGCCCACGCCGGTGAGTTGGTTCTGCACCCCGTTGGTCACCCCGCTACCGACCGAGTTGGCACCGAATCCCATCTTGTAGGACCACAGCACCCACGCGATCAGCACGAGGGAGAATCCGGCGAACATCATGGCCAACACGTTGACGGCCCACTTCTTCTGGACGATCGACGCATACAGAACGGCCAGGGCGGGCAGGCTCATGAGGCCGACGAAGGTCGCCGCCACCAGCTGCCAGGTGTTGTCCCCCGTGTTCAGCCAACTGGGATAGGGCACCGAAACGGCGGCACCTAAGAGTTCGTGCACGGCTGAGTTGCTCCTCTCGACGGATGGGCGTTCCGGTGGCACCGCCTACTTCACAGCGCTTGGCCGGCGTGGCGGCAGGGTGTGGGCCCCGCCGTGGCCACAGAATGCTCAGCAAGGGTTTCTGCAAAGTCACACTTGTGTTACCAATGCGTGAACAGGAGATCAGACCAACCTGAGCCTCTACCATCCCGCCCATCGGACCGACGCCGGCGGGAGGCGAGCCCGCATCGACCCTGCGGGGAGCCGGGGTGGCTGTGAACACCGGCGCCCTGCGCCGCGTCCTCCTCTGGGTGGCTCTGGCCGGCCTGCTCGGCGGCGGGATCGGGCTGGTGGTATCCGGGGTTCTGTCCAACGCCGGCATCGACCGGTTGCGCCATGACGGCCGGCCGGTGGTGGCTACCGTCTCCAGCTGTGAGGGCCTTCTGGGGGGAAGCGGCAGCAATGGGGTCGGATACACCTGCCGGGCTGACTTCCGCCTCGGGGGCCGGACCTGGTCCGAAGTCCTCCCCGGCACCGGGCTGCGGGCTCCCGGGTCCCATCTGGCTCTGGTGGTGGTTCCATCCGATCCCAAGGACCTGGCCACGCCGGCGGGCCTGGCCGCCGAACGGACTTCCTACCTGGCCTTCCTCTGGGGCGGGCTCCTCTGGGTGACCGCGCTGGTCCTGGGCGGGGCGGCGCTGGTCACCCGACGCCGGGACCGGGCCCAGGGGAGTGGCTGAGGGCGGGTTCGGGCCGGGCTGGTCCTCGGCAGCTCCAGCCTCCGCCGAGCGGGCCGGGATTACTCCTGGGGGCCGGGTGGCTGGCGGGGCCGGTTGGTCGGAGGCGTGTAGCGCTTGCTGGGCCGGGGCCCGGCGCCGCCTCCGCCCCGTCCGGAGCCGCCGGGACCCTCGGTGGCGTCCCGGTGCTCCCGCTGGACGCGGTAGGCACGCACCAGAAGCCAGGCCCCGCCCAGGATGAAGGGGATGCCGAAGCCCCAGTAGTGGAGGTTGAACACGGCCAGCCCGTAGAGGGCCAGGGAGATACCGAGGTACATCCGCTTGCGCATGACGGCGGTGATCAACATGACCACCGACAGGGCCACCAGGACGCCCAGAAGGCTGTAGTAGGTGCCGACCTGGCTGTGGGTGGCGCGGGATATCTCGTCCCCGCCAATCAGGATGCCGATCAGAGCCGCCAGCGGGGCGGCCACCACGCCGAGCAGGCGCTCCTGGTCGTCCATGGACCGGACCCGGGCCTCCAGCTCATCTTCGGTCGGCGGCCGGATGGGGGCGCTGGTCGCGCCGGGCTCGGGCTCGGCGACCGGCTTCAGGAACATCCGGCGGAGCCGGTCGCCCAACCGCTCCGGACCTTCTGCGCCCAGGCCGCCGTTGCTGCCGCGCCGTCCGGCCATGCCGGGAGGGTAGCCGTCGCGCCGAGTGGTCCCTGCCGAAGCTCAGGCTGCGTTCACCGTCAACTTAACATAACGAGGATTATCGGCTATCCGGCTTAGCCGGGCTCCGGAGAACATGATGGCCAGACCACACGGTTCCACCAAGCGTCGACAAGTCAGCCATCGGGCCGACCCTGGGGCGTGGCTGTGGCCAACAGATAGCGTGTCCCTCCGTCATGTCGCGCCGCATAGAGATCGAGTTGACCAGTGCCAGGGACGATGGGACCTGGACCTGGCGGGCTGCAGGTGCCCGCCAGCCCAAGGGAGTCCTGAACGGTGGCGTCCTGTACACCGGGGCCAAGGCGGGCGACGTGCTCAAAGCCGAGGCGGATTTCGACGTCGATGGCATAACCATCCTCTCGGTCATCCCGCTCAAGCAGAAGGCTCCCGAGCCCGACCGCCTCGAGGTCATCGGATCCGGTCAGGACCCCGGACCGGGCGTGATCACCACCCTGGTGACCAGAGGTGGACGGCGTGACCGGGACGACCGGCCCCGCCGGGAAGGTGGCCGGGACGAGCGCCGCGGCCCCCGTACCGATGGCCGGCCCTACCGACCGGCCGGACGCAGCGCAGGTCGTCCTGACGGCGCCGGCCCCCGCGGGCCCCGACCCGAGGGAGACGCCGGCCGGCCTGAGCGCCGGCCCGACACCGGGCGTGGCCCGGGTCGCGAGGGGGAGGCTTCGCGGCCGCGCCGCCCCGATGCCCGTACTCCGGGTCGGCCGGGGGGCGATGGCAGGCCTCCGCGCGAGGGCGGCCGACCTCCTCGGGAGGGTGGGCGCCCAGCCCGGACCGGGGCCGGTTCTGGCCCTCCGTCCCGCCCCGCTCCCAAGCGTCTGACCCCGGGCTCGACGCATCGTGACGCCATTCTGGAGACGGTCGCCCCTGAGCATCTGCCCATCGCTCAACAGGTGCTTCGTGGCGGCCTGCCGGCTGTGCGCCAGGCCTTGGCGGCTGAGACCGAGAAGGCCAAGGCGGAAGGACGCCCTCCGGTGAGCACCGGCCCGATCCTGGCCATTGCCGAAGACCTGCTCCCCCGGCTCAAGACGGCGGAGTGGAGGGACCGTGCCGAAGCGGCCGCGGCCATGGGCGATGAGATCAGCATCCGTGATCTGCGCTCCGTAGTGGCTGGTTCCGAGGCGGCGGCCCGCGATGACGAGACCCGCCTGTTGGCCAGTGGCCTCAGGGAGGCACTGCACCGCCGTGTAGAGGCGCAGCGGACGTCCTGGGTGACCGACATCACCACGGCCATGGACGAATCCAAGTTCATGCGGGCTCTCCGCCTCACCGGTCGCCCGCCCGACCCCGGGGTCCGTCTGCCCGCCGACCTGGCGGTCAAGCTGGCCGAGGCGGCCGGTGCGGCTATGACGGCCGAGTTGCCCGTCGAGCGGTGGGCAGATCTGCTCGAGGCCGTGGTCGGATCCCCCGTGCGCCGCAGCGTCAAGCCGGCCGCCCTGCCGAACCAGGCGCCGCCCGAGTTGCTGGCCTCTGCCCGCCAAGCCGCCGGCCAGGTCCCGGCTCTGGCGCCCCTCCTCGGCATGGCCCGGCCGCCGGCCCCCGCGCCCGTTCCGCCGCGGTCCCTGACGGCCCGCCCTGCCCGCCCCCAGCGCGGCCCACGTCCGGTACCGCCCCCGCCGCCTTCGTCAGCAGCGCCGACCGGGGCCACGCCTGAGCCGGCTGCCCCGCCGGTCTCAGAGGCCGCGCCCGCGTCGGAGCCCACGCCTGAGCCGGCTGCCCCGCCGGTCTCAGAGGCCGCGCCGGAGGTGGGCAACGAGATCCAGGTGGAAGCGGCCGCCACCGGCTCCCCGGAGGCGATCGAAGCCGTGTCCGAAGCGACTTTGTCGACCATTAGTGAAGCCATCTCTGATGCAGATGTAGCCGCGGAGGCCTCGCCAGCGGCCACGGCGCCAGAGGGAGAGGCCGGAGCCAACGGGACCGCAGCCGACCCGGCTGAGTAAGTTCCGAGGATGATCGATTACGACAAGCGCGGTCAGACCGCGGTCATCACCATCCGTCGCCCCGAGGCTCGCAATGCCGTCAACGCTGAGGTGGCCGCTGGCATCGAAGCCGCTCTCGACCGCCTGGAGGCGGAGGACGATGCCTGGGTGGGCATCATCACCGGGGAGGGGTCAGTTTTCTGTGCCGGCGCCGATCTGAAGGCCATCGCATCCGGTCAGGCCGGCTCCATCTCGACCCAGCGGGGGGGTTTCGGTGGCGTGGTGACCCGGGAGCGCACCAAGCCCCTCATCGCCGCCGTGGACGGACCGGCCTTTGCCGGAGGCTGCGAGATCGTCCTGGCTTGTGACCTGGTGGTGGCCTCGACCAAGGCCGCCTTTGGCCTGCCCGAGGTGAAGCGCTCGCTGGTGGCGGCGGCTGGCGGCCTGTTCCGACTCCCCCGGGCCATCCCCCGCAACGTGGCCATGGAGCTGGCTCTGACCGGGGATCCCATCCCGGCCGAGCGGGCCTATGCCCTGGGATTGGTCAACGAGCTGGTGGAACCCGGAGAGGCGCTAGAGGCCGCCATCGGCCTGGCCGGACGCATCTGCGCCAACGCTCCGGTGGCCGTGCGGGAGAGCCGGAACATCGTTCTGGCCGCACAGACCAGCGATGACGAGACGCTCTGGAAGCAGACCAACGAAGCCTTCGTCCGGGTGGCCCAGACCGAGGACTTCGGGGAGGGCCCCCGGGCCTTCATCGAGAAGCGGGCCCCCCAGTGGAAGGGCCGCTGAGGCCCAAGTGTGGCGGCAGGGCCAGCAGCTGCGGCGTCAGGCGAAGAGTTGAAGAACTCCGTGGTCGCTGAGGAACTCGGCCAGCCCCTCCACCAGGGCCAGATCAGACACCTGGTGTAGGTGCACCCAGGCCGCTTCGGCCGCATCATCGCCTGCAGCCGGCTCGTCGGCGCCGCCGAGAAGGCTGGCCCGGAAGTCGAGGATCACGAAGTGGTCCTGGTCGGTGATGCGCTCCACCCAGCCCAGCAGGTCATCGCAGACGATCTCCAGGCCCGTCTCCTCCAGCACCTCGCGCACCACGGCCTCGGCCAGGGTCTCTCCCGCTTCCACCCGCCCCCCGGGCACCGACCACTCCCCCGCCGCCGGGCCGTGGCCGCGCCGGATCAGGAGAAGGCGGTCGTCGTCCACCACGACGGCTCCGACACAGACCTCGGGTCTCACAGGGAACGATGCATGATGAGGAGGCGGGCCACCATGGCGGCCCCTTCAAAGAATTGCTTGGTGTCCCGGTCCCCGGGGAGCACAGGGACATCCATCCCGGTGCACCCCCTCTCCCGGAGCCAGCCACTCACCTCGTTGAGCATCGCTTCGCCCACCCCCACCCCACGCGCCCCCGGCTCGACGAAAAAGAGGTGCAGCTTGCCAGATTGACCCTCCCGACCGCCGGCCACCGACACGCCCATGACCTGGCTATCGACGGTTCCGACCCAGACCCCACGAGCCGGATCGGTCAGGCAGGATGCCATGGCCTGTTCCACGAGGTTCTCCCCCGCCACCGCCCAGGAACCCACCAGCTCGGCTCCGCCCCGACGGGAGGCGGCTTCCTCGACGGCGGTGCGGGCCAGCTCGGTGAGGCGGGGCAGGTCAGCCCGGACCGCGACCCGGGCCGCCTCCATCAGCTCGCTTCGGCCAGGAGCTGTTCGGCCCGGTTCATGATCGTCTTCCGGTGGCGGTGGGCTTCCTCGTAGCTGCGCACCGCCTCGAGCTCGGACCGGCTCAGGCCGGCCAGACGGGAGACGACCTGCATGGCCGAGAGGCTGTCGTAGCCGGGGATGGCCAGGCTGGTCGGACTGGCGGATGCGACCGAGGCGGCCGGTCTAGGAACAGGTGAGCCGGCTGGTGGCTCGGCCGGAGTCTCGGCCGCCGCCGTCCGGGGCACCTGGGAAGCCGGCTTGGTTTCGGCTACCGGGTCCGGGACTGACGGCCGGGCAGCTGGCGGGGAGGCGGCCGACGGGGGGCCGGCCAGCGGAGGCCCTGGAGCCGGTACCCGGTCCAAGAGGCCCTTGACCAGCTTGGTGGCCTCGGTCTGGAGCTGCGGGGCGGCCATCTCCCCCATCATCCGGGCCATGCCGAGCTGGGACTCGATCCGGCCCCGTCCCTTCTCCACCAGCTTGGGCAGATCCTCGGTCAGGGTGAGGAGCATCCCGACCGGGGCGAAGACGAACAGGTCAAGGGCCATCTCCAGGGGGCTGCGCTCCTCGGTCACGGGCCGAGAAGCTAGTGCCCAACCGGGCCCCCTCTCGACTCCGGAGCCAGATCAGTCCGTTCGGACTATCAGCAGATCCCTCTGGATGTGGTGGGACAACTCGTTGGGGACGCTGCCGGTGATGAAGCGGAGCGAGGACGTCATGCCCCTGGAGCCGACCACGATGAGGTCGGCCTGGATGTCGTCCGCCACCTGGACCAGACCGTCAGCCGGGGCGGCGTTGACCGTTCGGGTCCGGACCTTGGTGGCCCCGGCGGACCGGGCCGAGTCGGCCCCGCGGTGGGCGATGTCCTCGGCCCCGGCGGCGGCGGTGGCCGCCCAGGCCAGATCGGCGGGAGCGGCTTCGCCCTTGTCCTTGGGTGCTGCTCCATAAGCGGTCACGATCGTCAACTCGGCCGCCATGGCGGCGGCCAGTTGGGCGGCGTGGACCACGGCCCGGCCGGCTCGCTCCGTACCGTCCGTGCCGACCAGGATTTTCGCCCAGGTCATCTCAGCCGGCGCTCAGACGCAGTCTCGGCAGTACATCTTGACCGGGTCCGCCAGCTGGCTGGGATGCTTGACGAGGAAGCAGGACTGGCAGACGAATTCATCCGGCTGCTTGGGCAGGACCTTGCCGGACGCCTCCGAGCGGTCATCGGCGTCGGGGGTCTCGTCATCCTCGTCCTCTTCCTCTTCCTGGACGACCAAGCGTTCCTTGAGGATGACATCCAGGCTGGCCTCGACATCCTCATCGAGCAGCTCCTCATCCTCCTCCTCGTCGTCCTCCTCGGCCTCGGGGCGAGCCACGGGGACCTCTACGGCTTCTTCCTCCAGCTCGTCATCGATCTCGGGGTCGTCCGCCAATTCGGTGGCGTCGTCATCGAGTCCGACCAGATCATCGTCATCATCTTCGAGATCGACCAGTTCGTCATCGAGATCTTCGGGCTCTTCCGGGTCCTCGTCCTCCACCTCTTCGGCGTCGTCGTCGAGGTCGTCGGCCATGCGGTGTACGTCCCTCCGGGTCGTGGTGCGGGCGGAGCATATACGTAGCCGCGCGGCACTTTTACCGGTATCGGGGTGGGATGGCGGATGTCACCCTCCCGGTCAGGGTCGGGCCTGGATCAGAGCCTGGTCAGACCTTGTCCAGTTGGCGGCGGGCCTCGGCCCGGCGTTCCGACTCGAGGCGCTCCAGGGCCACCTCGGAGTGGTCCACGTAGCCCATGGCCCCGGCCAGGGCCCGGTGCCCGGCCTCCTCGGCGATGAGGCGGTGCATCTCCTGCACCACCGCCCGGTAGCCGGGGTGGCCCTGAGGCCCGGAGCGGAGCTCGAGCACGTGCATGGCCTCCCGGGCGTTCATCTGCATGGCGTACCGGACCCGGTAGCCGAGGGCGATGGCGTAGGAGGCCTGCTCGGGGAAGTCATCGGCCAGATCGGCGTAGAGCTCGGCCGAACGTCCCATGGATTGGCGGTAGGCCTCCTCCGCTTCCTCCCCGGCGTCGGAAACCTCGGCGGGCACGGCATAGCCGTGGTCCGGACCCAGGGACTGCCAGTCGATGGTGAGGAGGCGATGGCGTTGGAGGTCCCGGAAGGCCCCGTAGTCGGACAGGACGTCGAAGCGGTAGTCGGTGCGCTCCAGGGCCCGGCCTGGCCGGTGCCGGCGATTGCCCCGCTCCCCCACGTAGGTCTCCACCAACCGGCGTCGGTCCTCGACGCCCAGGCGGGCGACCCGCTCGGCCAACTTGTCCTCGGGTAGGTCGGAGAAGGCGTAGAGCATGGCGGAGAGGACCTTCTCCTCGCCGTGCGGATCGTGGTCCACCAGGCTGACCAAGGGCCGCTCGGCCTGGTCCTCGGCCACCAGGAGCTCATCGGCCAGGGCCTGCATGGCCTCCCGGTTGTCCTCCATGTAACGACTCCAGGCCACCCCCCGGTCCTCCACGTCGACCCGGCGGACGAAGGACGGGATCACCTTGCGCAGCTCTTCCAGCATCATGCCGGCGTAGTCCCGGGCCTCCGGCAGGGGGTGGGCCCGCATGCGGATGAGCAGCTGCTCGTAGCCCTGCCCGGTCCCGTAGATGCCGAGATTGGAGAGGGAGGCGGCCGGCAGCAGTCCCCGCACCGCATCCAGGGCCTTGGCCCGGATGGCCTGGCGATGGACGAAATCCGAGTCGCCCGGCTGGCGGGGAAAGGCTTCGGCAAAGTGCGAATGCATTAGGGGCAGCAGCTCGGCGTACGAATCGAACATCCGGTCCATCTCGCCCACGTAACGGGCCCCGAGGGGCGAGTCGAGGATGGCGGGGTCCCGGAAGTAGCGGTAGCGGCCGTTCTCCAGCCGGGTGTCGTAGCCCACGTAGCGGGTGGACTTCTCCATGTAGGACATGAGCCGGCCCCGCTCCAGGATCTTGGTGAGCAGGTTGGAGGCTTCCTCGCAGGCCAGGTGGACACCGCCCAACTGGGCCACCGAGTCGTCCCCGTATTCGTAGAAGACCCGGGCGTAGAGCTGCTCGGCCCGGGCCAGACCCACGGTGGCATCCACCGAATGGTCCCCGCTTATGTCCAGATCCCCGACGAACTCATCCAGAAACAGCCGTCGCAGGCTCTTGGCCGAGCGGGAGTAGCGGGCGAAGAGAGCCCCCTTCACCACCTCGGGCAGATTGACCAGGGCGAAGACGGGGCGGTCGAGGTTGGTGAAGTACCGCCGTAGTACGTCGGCCTCGGCCGGCGAGAAGTTCTCGACCACATAGGGATGCATGCCGGGCTCACAGTACGCCCGGAGGGCCCGGCGTCCGTGGACCGTTTACGGCCCGTGACGCAGCACGATCTTGCCCAGCTGGGCCCCGGCCTCGAGCTTGTCGAGAGCCGTCGGGAGTGATCCCAGGCCGTCGATGACCTGGTCGACCGCCACGGGCAGCCCAGCCCCGATCAGGCCCGTAACCTGGTCGAACTCGGCATAGGAGCCCATGGTCGAGCCGATGATCTCGTGCTGTTTGAAGAACAGCCGGGGCAGGGAGAGCTCCACCTTGGAGCCGGCGGTGCCACCGCAGGTGACCAGCCGGCCGCCCGGAGCAAGGGAGCGAAGGGAACGGTCCCACGTGGCGGCCCCGACGTTTTCGAACACGACGTCGGCCTTGACCGGAAAGTCGATCTCGGAGTCGAACGCCCCCTCGGCCCCGAGGGTCAGGGCCCGGGCCCGCTTGGCCGCATCCCGGGAGGTGGCGAAGACCCGGGCGCCCATGGCCACGCCCAGGGCCAGGCCGGCGGAGGAGACGCCCCCGCCGATGCCGACCACGATCATCGTCTCCCCGGCCCGGAGCCGGGCCCGGCGCAGCATCCGCCAGGCCGTGAGGGTGCACAGCGGATAAGCGGCCAGGTCCTCCCAGCTCCGCCCGGGCGGGCGGGGGACCAGGTTGGCCGCCGGCAGGACGACGGCTTCGGCGTGGGTGCCCCAGCGGTGCTCGCCCAGGATGGCGAAGTGCGGGCAGAGGGGGGACTCCCCGGACAGGCACACCGGACAGGTCCGACAGGATACGGCGGGGTTGATGACCACCTCGTCCCCGACGGCCACGGTGTCGACCCGGTCCCCGACCGCCTCGACCACCCCGGCGCCGTCGGCGCCCGGCACGTGGGGCAGGGGCGGTCGGGGCAGGCCCCGGGTGACCCACAGGTCCATGTGGTTGAGGGCGCTGACCACCACCCTGACCCTGACCTCATCCCCTCCGGGCTCCGGGGTGGGCACCTCGGCTTCCCGGTAGGTCCCGGGCGATTCTTCCAACAGCCAGGCCCGCATGGCCCCGCAGGTTATGGGCTGGGGGCCGGGCCGGATTCGACCGAGACCAGAGAGGAGGCCGCCACCACGCCCCGGAAGAGGACCTCGGCTCCAGCCCGGGCGGCGACGGCGGTGGCCGGGTCGACGGCCACCTGGGCCAGCTGGCGGACCAGGTCGATGAGGGACTTGGTGTTCCTCACGAAGTCCCCGCCGGAGAGGGTGTCCTCCCCCACCACTTCCCGCAGGGGCCGGCCCGAAGCCCAGGCGTGGGCGACGGCGGCAAAACCGAAGTCCGGCACCCGGGTAGGTATAAGGCCGGCGGCCACCTCCTCCCGGTTGAGGTCGGCGGCCAGAGCCTGCACCCGGGCGCATTGTTCTCTCAGGTGGCCGGGGGGCGGTAAGCCATCGGAGCCGGCCGGACCTCTGGATTCGAAAGTGAATCCCGAGGCCACCGCTACCAGTGACGGGGCGTCCAACTCGGCGAATATCCCTTCTCCCAGGCACTCGGCTATCAACAGATCCGACTCGTGGTAGATGCGACAGAGCTGGTTACCGGCTTCGGTCAGGCTCCACTCCTCCACATAGCCCCAGCGCTGCATGATCCCGAGCACCCGGTCGAACTGCCGGGCCACCGATTCGACCCGGCTCCGGATGCGGCGCTCCAGGCGTTCGGCATCGCTGCGGAGACGATCGGCCCGCTCGGCGGCCCGGACATGCAGGGCGCGGTCCCGGCAGGCGCCGACGGGATGGGCGGCGGCCGCCTCGGGCTCCCGGCGGTGACGGGGGCGACGCTCGGGCTCGGCCATGCGGGGCAGGCTCAAGCGGGAGAGGTCGGCGGCCGCCTCCCGGAGGAAGCGGTTCCCGGTGGGGTCATAGGGCGTGGGCAGGGCCATGCGCGCCACCGGGCGTAGAGGGGCGTCGAGTTCCTTGGCCGTGAGCACCAGCCGCCGGCCGTCGGCGTTCACGCCGGTCACCTTCATCTCTCCGCCCTTGCGTCTGGCCGTGGAGATGACGGCTACCCGGCCCCCGGCGGCCACCCCAGGCACAAGGAGGATGTCCCCGGGCCGGATGCGTTCCATGGCCAGGCGGATCTCCTCCCGGGGGCTGGTGCGGGCCTCGGTACGGTCCCGGCCGCCCGGGCGCAGGAGCCGGCGGTACTCGCCCACGTCCCCGAGGTGGCAGGCGGCCAACCGCTCCGCCTCGACCAGGGCGGACTGGGCGCGCTCCAGCTGGGTCTCCAGCCTGACCACCTCGGCGTCGGTCCGGTACTGGGCGAAGGAGAGATTGAGGAGATGGCGGGCGTGGTCGGGGGCGTAGCGACGGACGAGGTTGGCCGCCATGTTGAAGGTGGGCCGGAAGGAGGAGGTGAGGGCGTTGGCCCGCCGGGAGGCCAGAGCGGCCACCTGCTCGAAGGCCACGAAGGGCGACCACAGGACCACGGCGTGACCAAGGGAGTCGATGCCCCTCCGGCCGGCCCGTCCCGTCAGCTGGGTGTACTCCCCGGAGGTCAGGAACTCGTGGTGGTCACCGGTGAACTTGGACAGCTTCTCGATGACCACCGTGCGGGCGGGCATGTTCACCCCCAGAGCCAGGGTCTCGGTGGCGAAGACCACCTTGACCAACCCGGCCGAGAAGCAGGCTTCGACGGCCTCCTTGAAGGGCGGGACCATGCCGGCATGATGGGCGGCCAGGCCGGCTTCCAGGGCGCTGATCCAGCTGTCGTAGCCGAGGACGCGCAGGTCGTCGTCGGACAAGGCGGCTATGTGGGTCTCGGCCAGGGCCCGGATCTGGCGGCGCTCCTCGACCGCGGTCAGCCTCAGTCCCTCGTTGAGGCAGTTGCGCACGGCGTCGTCACAGGCGGCCCGGCTGAAGATGAAGTAGATGGCCGGGAGGATCTCGGCCTCGGCCAGGGCCTCCACCACTTCCGTTCGCCTTGGCGTGTACAGCCGGGACTGGCGCCGGGCCCGGCCCGAGGACGGAAGGGACCGGTTGGCGTCCAGGGAGGCGGCTTCCGGGTTGGGGCGACCGTCGACGAAGGTGGGCAGCAGATGGGCGGACTCCGAGCCGCGGTCCCCGACCATGTAGAGGTTGCGCAACTCCACCGGCCGTCGCTCCTCGATCACCGCCGAGGTGGCCCCCCGGACCGTCTCGATCCAGCCGGCAAATTCCTCGGCGTTGCTCACCGTGGCGGAGAGACAGACCAGCCTGACCTGAGCGGCCAGGTGGATGATGACCTCCTCCCAGACCGCTCCCCGGTACGGGTTCTGGAGGTAGTGCACCTCGTCCAGGACCACGTAACGAAGTCCTTCCAGGGCTCCGCTGCGGGCGTAGATCATGTTGCGCAGCACCTCGGTGGTCATGACCACCACCGGCGCCGAGGGATTGATGGAGTTGTCCCCGGTCAGCAGGCCGACACCGTCCCGGCCGTATCGGCGGACCAGATCGGCGTACTTCTGATTGGACAGGGCCTTGAGAGGGCTGGTGTAGAAGGCCTTCCCTCCCTCGGCCAGAGCCAGGGCGATGGCGTACTCGGCCACCAGGGTCTTACCGGCACCGGTGGGCGCCGCCACCAGCACCGAATGGCCGTGGTCGAGGGCATCCATGGAGCGGGCCTGAAAGGGGTCGGGCTCGAAGCCCAAGGCGGCCAGGAAGGCCGAACGGACCGAGGTCCCTCCCCCGGGGATGGCCTCGGCCGCGCTCATCGCTTGAGAAGCTTCCCGACCAGGATGGACATCTCGTAGAACAAGTACATGGGGATCATCATCCCGAGCATGGAGAAGGGGTCCGAGCTGGGTGTCGCCACGGCGGCAAAGCCGGTGATGGCCACGATGGCCCACCGCCGCCAGCTGGCCAGCTTGGCCGGGGTCAGGACCCTCGCCATCTCCAGAGAGACCAGCACCACCGGGAACTCGAAGGCGATCCCGAACACCAGCATCAGGATGAGGATCAGGCTCAGGTAGTTGGAGGGGCTGTAGAGCGGCTGGAGACTGTGGCCACCGATGCCGGTCAACCAGGCCAGGGCATGGGGGAAGGTCAGCCAGGCCATGAAGGCACCGAAGCCGAAAAAGGCCATCGAGGCCAGGATGAAGGGGATGACGTAGCGCCGCTCCTTGGCATTGAGCCCCGGGGTCACGAATCGCCACAGCTGGTAGAGGATGACCGGAAGGGCCAGGGCCAGACCGCCGTAGGCGGAGACCTTGAACCGGATGGCCAGTGGATCCAGGGGGCTGAAGATGTACAGATGGCAGCCGCTGAGGCCGCCGTGGGCCCGTAGGGCCTTGCAGAGCGGGTGCTCCAGGAAGCTGAGGATCGACTCGTAGAAGATCCAGCAGATGAGGCCGCCGGCGCCGACAGCCAGCACCGAGACCATGAGGCGCCGCCTCAACTCGGCCAGGTGCTCGACCAGGGTCATCGAGCCGTCCGGACTCCTGGGCGCGCCGGCCCGGCGCCGTAGTGGATTGCGCACGGCCATCAGCGCCGAGCCTCCTGGGCCCGTCGGGGACGCCGTTGCCTCCGGGCCGGGGGCGGGCTCAGTTCAGGCCCGGGTCGCCAGGAGGCAGGGAGAGATCCCCGGACCAGAGCCCCGCCGTGGCCCGGGTCGGGGCGGTTACCGGTGGGCTGGGCTGCTCCGTCCCCGATGCCCCGGCCGGACTGGTGGGCCCGGCCTGGCCCGGGGCCATGGTGGCGGCGAAGGGAGCCGTCACCAGGCCCGTGGCCGTGCTGCGCAGTTCGTCCCGGACCGCCTTGAGCTCCTGGACGGGCCCGGCCAGATCGGAGGCGGCAAAGGCGTCGCGGACCTCCTCCTGGAGTCCGCCGGTCACCCTCCGGAACTCGTTCAACAGGCGCCCGGCGGTACGGGCGGCGTCGGGAAGGCGCTCCGGGCCCAGGACTATGAGGGCCACGAAGAGGAGGAAGAGAAGTTTGCCGGAGAGGAGTCCCCCCATGGGGGCGAATGCTACCGGCGGGTCTGGTGCAGCTCGAGGAGGGCCAGCTCGCTGCCCCGCTCCCCGTAGAGATGGGTGTGGAATTCCAGCACCTCATCCCAAGTGATGGGTCTGCCCTGGTGCTCCTCGCACAGCTCCTCGGGAACGTGCCACGGCCGGACTCCGACTCCAGAGGAGATGAGAATACGGACCACCCGGTCATCGGCGGACTTGGTGGCGGTGACATGACATCCAGGGCAGCGGAAGGAGTAGGAGGACCGCTGGTCCTCCAGGCTGATGAGCACCTGGACCTGGCCCGGGGTCAGTTCGACATCCCCACAGGCAGGACAGGTGGCCTTGATGGTCGCCACAGCCCGGCTCTTGCGCACACCGGATCGATCGGCCGATCGGAGCCGCAACTGAGGAAAACGAGGCGCGAGACTGGGACGGTGAGCGGAAGGCCGATCATCGGCTTCGCCCACCGGGGCATGAGGGGCCAGGCGCCCGATAACTCGGTGGCGGGCTACCGCCTGGCCCTGGCGGCCGGGGCCCGGGCCCTGGAGGGCGATGTCTGGCCCAGCGCCGACGGGCTGGCGGTGCTCGACCACGACGGGACCGTGGGCGGCGGTCCCCGGCGCCGGCCGATCCCCGAGACCGCCCGGTCCGAGCTCGGAGGGCTGGACAGTCTGGACGACCTGTACCGCCAGTGCGGGGCCGACTTCGAGCTGTCCCTGGACATCAAGCATCCCGATGCTCTGGCCCCGGTGCTGTCGGCGGCGCACCAGGCCGGAGCGACGGCCAGACTGTGGCTGTGCCATCCGGACTGGCGCCTGGTCACCACCTGGCGGGAGAGTGCCGGGCCGGCCCGCCTGGTGGATTCCACCCGGCTCAAGAAGATGGACGAAGGCCCGGCCCGGCGGGTCAATGAGCTGGCCGCCGCCGGCATCGACGCCCTGAACCTGCCCTACTCCGACTGGTCGGCCGAACTGGTCGGGCTGTGCCGGGACGCCGGGATCAAGGCGCTGGCCTGGCACGCCCATACCCGTCCGTTGCTGGAGGACATGGTCGCCCTGGGGGTGGACGGGGTTTTCAGCGACGACGTGGTGGCGATGGTCGACGTGCTCACCGCGGCCGGTCGCCTGGCCTGAGGGCGGGGTTCTAGATGAAGCCGAAGCGGGACAGGGGCCAGACCCGGACGAAGGCCCGCCCCACGATCTGGCTCCGCCTCACCGGGCCGAAGTACCGGCTGTCCTTGGATTCACCCCGGTTGTCCCCCATGAGGAAGTACTCATCGGGGGGAATCTTCTGCTTGTAGAGAGGGACAGCTCCGGCTGTGGGCACCACCCCGGTAGACAGGTAGGGCTCGTTGAGTGGCTTGCCGTTGATGTAGATGTGGTCCCCGATGCCCTGAATCGTCTCCCCGGGTAGGCCGATCACCCGCTTGATCAGATCATCGATACCCGGACCGATGATCCGACGCTGGGTCGCGGTCGGGGTGAAGACGACGATGTCGCCCCGATGGACGGCGTGGAAGTCATAGGCCAGCTTGTTGACAAAGACCCGGTCGTTGATGTTGAGGGTGTGCTCCATGGAGGCCGACGGGATGAAGAAGGTCTGCAGGACGAAGGTCTTGACCAGCACGGCGGCCACCAGGGCCACCACCACCACGGCCACCCACTCCAGGCCGGAGCGGAAAGCCCGCCGCGGCCCCGGGGTCGGTGCTTCGGGGTCTTCGGAGGCGATGAGAGTCGTCACGTTGGGAGGGGAGGCTAGTGGGTGGGTTGCCACCCACCGCCGCCAGGAGAGCCCCGTCAGAGGCTGGCGATCAGCTTCTCCACCCGCTCGTCATGGGACTTGAAGGGGTCCTTGCACAGGACCGTTCGCTGGGCCTGGTCGTTGAGCTTGAGGTGGACCCAGTCCACGGTGAAGTCCCGGCGGCGCTCTTTGGCCTTCTTGATGAACTCCCCCCGGAGCCGGGCCCGGGTGGTCTGAGGCGGGTTGTCCACCGCCGATTGGATGGCGGCGTCGGAGGTGGTGCGTTCGACCATTCCCCGGGCCTGCAGCCGATAAAACAGACCCCGTTCCCGGCTGACGTCGTGATACTGGAGGTCCATCAGAGCGACCTTGGGGTGGGTCAGAGGCAGATCGTGGCGCTGGCGATAGCCCTCGATGAGGCGGTGCTTGATGACCCAGTCGCACTCACGGTCCAGGCTGAAGGGATCCTTCTCCAGGCCGTTGAGGCAGTGTTCCCACATCCCCAGGGCCTTCTCCTCCATGGGCCCGAGGCCCCGCTGCTCGTGATAGCGGGTCGCCCGGGCCAGGTACTCGAACTGGATGTCGAGGGCGCTGGCCTCCCGGCCGTTGGCCAGACGCACCTTGCGCTGGCAGAGGGGGTCGTGGCTGATCTCCCGGATGGCCCGGATGGGGTTCTCCAGGGTCATGTCCCGCAGGACCACGCCGGGATCCTCCAGCATGCGCAGGAGGATGCTGGTGGCACCGATCTTCAAGAAAGTGGCGTACTCGCTCATGTTGGAGTCGCCCACGATCACGTGCAGCCGCCGGAAGCGCTCGGCGTCGGCGTGAGGTTCGTCCCGGGTGTTGATGATCGGCCGGCTTCGGGTGGTGGCCGATGAGACGCCCTCCCAGATGTGCTCAGCCCGCTGGCTTATGCAGTAGACCGCCCCCCGAGCGGTCTGCAGGACCTTGCCGGCTCCGGCGTAGATCTGGCGGCTGACGAAGAAGGGGATCAGGATCTCGGCGTAGTGACCGAAGTCATCCCGGCGGCTGGTCAGGTAGTTCTCATGGCACCCGTAGGAGTTGCCCGCCGAGTCGGTGTTGTTCTTGAACAGGTGGATGACCCCCCGGATCCCCTCCTCCCGGAGCCGCTGTTCCGCTGAGAGGAGGAGATTCTCCAGGATCCGCTCCCCCGCCTTGTCATGGGCCACCAGATCATCGATGGAGTCACACTCCGGCGTGGCGTACTCCGGGTGGCTGCCGACGTCGAGGTACAGGCGGGCACCGTTTTCGAGGAAGACGTTGCTGGATCGGCCCCAGCTGACCACCCGGCGGAAGAGGTAGCGGGCGACTTCGTCGGGGCTGAGGCGGCGCTGTCCCCGCAGCGTGCACGTGACGCCGTACTCGTTCTCGAGTCCGAATATGCGCCGGTCCACTGCTGCCACGGTACCGTTCGGCGGGTGCCGGGGATGCGTATGGTCCATGTGGCCACCGCTTCAGGGACATTTCACGCCCATGTGATCCGGGCCCGGCTGGGGGCGGCCGGCATCCTCAGTGAGACTCTGGGCGCCAGTGAGGGCCCATATCCCTTTGCCGGTTGCGTGGAGATTTATGTGCCCGAGGACGAGGCCGAGGCGGCCGCCGCCATCCTCCAGGCCGACGCCGAGGCCGACGCCGACGCCGAGGCCGACGCCGAGGCGGACGTGGTCACCGACGCCGGGACGGACGGGCCGGCCTAGGCCCCCAGCAGGGCCTCGACCTGGTCGGGGCCGATGCGCCGGAAAGCCCGCCGGCCGTTGCCCCGGGCCAGAACGGCCACCTCCAGGTCAGCCCGCTCAATGGTCCGGTCCGGTCCGCTCAGGGCAGCCAGGGCCTTGCCCAGGGCCGTGGCCAGGTCATCGGTGGCATCGACCGACTCCTGCATACGCTCCGAGACCGCCTCCGCCTCGGCCCCCAGAGCCACGAACTGCTCGGCATCGACCATGACCCCGTCGAAGGAGATGTGGTACAGGGAGTCCTGGCCGGCCTCGTGGCCCAACTCGGCCACCACTATCTCCACCTCCATGGGCTTCATCTCATGGGTGAAGACCTGCCCCAGGTAGGCGCCGTAGACGTTGGCCAGGGAGCGGGCGTCCACGTCCTCCCGGCTGTAGGTGTAGCCCTTGGTGTCGGCGTGGCGGACTCCGGCCACCCTCAACTGGTCGAGCTCGTTGAACTTGCCCACCCCGGCAAAGGCGATGCGGTCGTAGATCTCGCTGATCTTGCGCAGCCGCCGGTTGATGTTCTCTGCCGCCATCAGGATGCCCTCGGCGTAGATGCAGGCCACCAGGGGCCGGCCCCGGGCCACGTTCTTGCGGGCGTAATCGGCCCGATCCCGCATGACCTGCTCGGGCGCCACATAGAAGGGCATGCTCATGTTGGTTCTCCCGGCCGGGCACCCCAACCCGGCCTCCTCCGCACGGCGGGGGCCCCTGCCCCGCCGGCGGCCGTTCTCGGTTCTCTCGTCCCGGCCGTCATGCCCGGCCTCCCGAGGCGGTGCGCCGCCCGATCAGGGTGCTGAAGCTCTCGGCCACCTCGGCTTCCGGCACCCGCTCGAAGCCGGCGGCGGTGATGGTGGCCACCGTCGGATAGATGCCTCGCACCACATCGGGCCCGCCGGTGGCGGTGTCCTCATCGGCGGCCTCGTAGAGAGCCTGGACGGCCACTTCGATGGCCTTGGCCCGGTCCATGTCGTCCTTGAAGGCCATCTTGATGGCGGTCCTGGCGTCCCGGCCGCCCGAGCCGGTGGTCTGGAAGTCGCGCTCCTCGTAGGGCCCGCCGGAGGGGTCGTAGGTGAAGATGCGCCCGGTCTGGCGGCGCAGGTCGAAGCCGGCGAAGAGGGGCACCACCACGAAGCCCTGCATGGCCATGGGCAGGTTCTGTCGGATCATCTGACCCAGCTGATTGGCCTTGCCCTCCAGGGACAGAGCCAGGCCCTCAACCTTCTCGTAATGCTCCAACTGGGTCTGGAACAGCCGGACCATCTCGATGGCCGGGCTGGCCGCCCCGGCAAAGCAGACCCCGGAATGGCTGTCGGCCGGAAAGAGCTTCTCCACGGCGCGGTGGGCGATCTCGTGGCCGGCGGTGGCCCGCCGGTCCCCGGCCATGAGGATGCCATCGGCATAGCGCAGAGCCAGAACGGTCGTGCCATGGGTGACCGGCATGGTGGCGGTAGAGGTCGGCACGGCGGGGGCCGGCCCGACCCGCCGGAGCAGTTCGGTGAAGCTTGGACCGGGGTCCTCGGTGGCGGGGAAGAGCGGCAGGCTCATGGGCGCCGGGACGCCCCGCGCCTCACTGGCCGCCCTTCTGGACGTAGTTGCGGACGAACTCCTCGGCGTTGTCCTCCAGGACCTCGTCGATCTCGTCCAGGAGGTCGTCGAGCTCGGCTTTGAGCTTCTCGCCCTTCTCGGTGCCGGCCGGAGCCGCCTCTTCGGTGGTCTCCTCTCTCGGCGGGGCCTGTCGTTTCTTTTGCTCGCGCTCTGGCATCGGTCTCCTATGAGCCCAGTCTCTCCAGCAGTTCGGCTGGGCTTCTACATCCTTCTAACAAACTATCGACGTGGGCGGCGGTACCCCTTAGGGGTTCCATCATGGGAACTCTTCTCAGAGGGTCGGTACCCAGGTCGAAGACCAGTGAGTCCCAGTTGGCGGCGGCAATGGAGGAGGCCCAGCGCTGGAGGCACTTCCCCCGGAAGTAGGCCCGGGTGTCCCGAGGCGGTTCGGTCATGGCCGCCTCCACCTCGGCATCGGTGGATATCCGCTGCATGTCCAGCCGGTTGAAAAGGGAGCGCTCGGGGCGCAGGTCATGGTACTGCAGGTCCATGGCGGCCAGGCGGTGGTCGTCCCACCGGAGCTGGTGGCGCTCCCGGTAGCCGTCCACGATGCGGTACTTGGCCACCCAGTCCAACTGGTCGGCCAGGGTCATGGGGTCGGATTCGAGACCTTCTAGGACCTGCCCCCAGCGCCTGAGCACCTCCTCCCCGTCCCCGTCCGGGCCCAGGCACTCCAGACCCCGCTCATGGGCGTACTTGGCGGCCAGGTCGTGGAGAGCCCATTGGATCTCCAGCCCGGACAGCTTCCGGCCGTCGGCCAGATCCAGGGGCAGGGCGAGGGTGAGGTCGTAGGACACCCGGCGCAGGGCTTGAACCGGGGCCAACAGGGTCAGGTCGGTGTCGGCCAGCCAGTCGTCTTCGATCATGGCCAGGATCAGGGAGGTGACCCCAACCTTCAGATAGGTGGCCACCTCGGACAGGTTGGCGTCGCCCAGGATCACATGGAGGCGGCGGTACTTCTGGCCGTCGGAGTGGGGCTCGTCCCGGGTGTTGACGATGGGGCGCTTGAGGGTGGTCTCCAGGCCGACCTCCTCCTCGAAGAAGTCGGCGCGCTGAGACAACTGGAAGTTGACCGTCCCGGACGCTCCGGGGGCCTCGCTGCCGACCTTGCCCGCCCCGGCGAAGATCTGCCTGGTGACCAGATACGGGATGAGATGGTGGACCAGCTTGGCGAAGGGAACGGCCCGGTCGACCAGATAGTTCTCGTGGCAGCCGTAGGAGTTGCCCTTGCGGTCGGAGTTGTTCTTGTAGACGACTATGCCCTGACCAGCCCCCAGTAGACGCTCCGCCGCCGCCATGGAACGGATGAGGATCCGCTCCCCGGCCCGATCGAAGACCACGATCGCCCGGGCGCTGGTGCACTCCGGGGAGGAGTACTCGGGATGGGCGTGATCCACGTAGTAGCGGGCTCCGTTGGTGAGCACGGTGTTGACCAGATTGGTCTCCACCTCGGGCGGGGCCGAGCCCTCGCGGGCGAAGCCGCGGGCGTCGTTGCCGGGGGCCTCGTCCTCGAAATCCCAGCCGACCCGGCGCTGGAACTCGCTGACGTAGGCGTTGATGAGGGCCGATGAGGCGGCTATCGGGTTGTGCTCCCCGGCCCCGCCCATGATCCCGAACTCGGTCTCGATACCGCAGACCTTGGGGATGGCCATGGAGCCGACGCTACAGCGAACCGGTTAGAGGTACTGCCCGGTTCCAACCCGTTCGATGGCCCGGCCGCCGTTGGTCTCGTCCTCCCGGGCCATGAGGGTGCGCACATAGACGATGCGCTCGCCCTTCTTGCCCGAGATCTTGGCCCAATCGTCCGGGTTGGTGGTGTTGGGCAGGTCCTCCTGCTCCTTGTACTCCTGCTTGATGGAGGCCAGGAGATCGGAGGTGCGGATGCCGCGGCCCTCCCCGGCGATGTTCCGCTTAATGGCCAGCTTCTTGGCCCGACGCACGATGTTCTCGATCATGGCTCCGGACGAAAAGTCCTTGAAGAAGAGGATCTCTTTGTCCCCGTTCTGGTAGGTGACCTCCAGGAACCGATTCTCCTCATCGTCGCGGTACATCTCGGCCACCGTCCGCTCGATCATGACCTTGACGGCCTTGTCCCGGTCACCGCCGCCGAGCGAGGCGACCTCGTCCTCGTCCAGAGGAAGATCGCTGGTCAGGTAGCGACCGAAGATCTGGGTGGCGGCGGCGTTGTCCGGCCGTTCGATCTTGATCTTCACGTCCAGGCGGCCCGGGCGCAGGATGGCCGGGTCGATCAGATCCTCCCGGTTGGAGGCGCCGATGACGATGACGTTACGCAGGGTCTCGACGCCGTCGATCTCGGCCAGGAGCTGAGGCACGATGGTCGACTCCATGTCCGAACTGATGCCCGTGCCCCGGGTGCGGAAGAGCGAGTCCATCTCATCGAAGAAGACGATGACGGGAACGCCCTCCTCCGACTTCTCCCGGGCCCGTTGGAACACCAGGCGGATCTGCCGCTCGGTCTCGCCCACGTACTTGTTGAGCAATTCGGGACCTTTGATGTTGAGGAAGTAGCTGCGCGAGTTCCGGTCCCCGGTGATCTGGGAGACCTTCTTGGCCAGCGAATTGGCCACCGCCTTGGCGATGAGGGTCTTGCCACAGCCCGGGGGCCCGTAGAGGAGGATGCCCTTGGGGGCCGGCAGCTTGTGCTCGATGAAGAGGTCCCGGTGCAGGAAGGGCAGCTCCACGGCGTCGGTGATGGCCTCGATCTGGCTGTCCAGGCCCCCGACGTCCTCGTAGGAGACATCGGGCACCTCCTCCAGGATGAGCGCCTCCACCTCGGGCCGGGGAAGCCGCTCGAGCAGAAGCCCGCTCCGGGGGTCCATGAGGAGGGTGTCGCCCGCCCGCAGCTTGGCGTCGGCCAGGGAGTCGGCCAGCTCGACCACCCGTTCCTCATCGGCCCGCCCGACTATGAGGGCCCGCTTCTCGTCCAGGCGGTCCTTGAGGACGACAACCTCCCCGGAGATCTCCCCACCCCGGGCCAGGACCACGTTGAGAGAGTCGTTGAGCACGACCTCCTGGCCCCGTTGGAGGGAATCCTCGTCCAGCTCGGGGTGAAGCGAGACGCGCATCTTGCGCCCACCCGAGAACACGTCGACCGTCCCGTCCTCGTTGCGGCCGATGAAGGTGCCATAGGCGGCCGGAGGCTGGGTGAGCTTGTCCACCTCCTCGCGCAGGGCGGAGATGTGCTCGCGCGCCTCCCGCAGCGTGTAGGTCAGCTTCTCATTCTGGGAGACAGCCTGGGACAACTGGCCCTTGGTCTCCAGGAGCTTCTCTTCCAGGGTGCGCACCCGCTTGGGTGCCTCCTGGAGCCGGCGGCGCAGAGTGAGGACTTCCTCCTCGAGGGTCTTGGCCTGCTGCTGCAGGTCGGCGACCTCCCGCTCGTAGGCGGACAGCCGACGCTCGTATTCTTCGTCAGGCGTCGGGACCACCTCCTCCCTTCGGAATTCGACCCTACACCGCCACCTCGGGCGCGCAGTGTATGCCCTCAGCGTGACCTATTTCACCGGTTTCGGCCGGGTTAATGACCGCTACCATGCGCCTGGTAGCCTCCGCCGCCGACTTGCACCCCGAAAGGCGAACGCGATGAAGGTCTGGATCGATCAGGATCTGTGTACCGGTGACGGCCTCTGTGAAGAGATCGCCCCGGCCGTGTTCACCCTGCTCGACGACGGCCTGGCCTACGTCAAGGAGGGTGACAAGGTGATGAGCGACCCGGGCGGGCCCCAGGGCATGGCCCAGGTACCCGAGGGCATGGAGGAAGCCGTGGTCGAGGCCTCCGAGGAGTGCCCGGGCGAGTGCATCTTCATCGAAAAGGAAGCTTGAGGGACCCACTGGCCTGAGCCACCGGTGGCCGGCCCGGGGTTGGGCCCACGGGCAAGGCGGGCGTGGTGCGAAGCACCCGGGTGCCCGCCGCCATTACACAGGCCCGATGTAGCGGGCGTGGGTCAGGAAGCCGGTATGGGCGACCATGCGGTGGTCGGGGCGGACTGAACGGCCCTCGACATGCCAGGTCCGCAGCAGGACCTCCAGGGTCTCGGCCAGCACGAAGGGGTGCTCGGCCAGGGCCTCCCGCAGGGTGGCGGTCTGGTTGATGGTGGGCAGGTAGGCCAGGAAGATCGCCCCCGGGCGCATGGCGCCGGCGGCGCGGGGCACCACCTGCCAGGGCTCGGGGAGATCGAGCACCACCCGGTCGAGATCGGTCTCGACCATTCCCTCGTAGATGTTCGCCTCCCGCACCGAGTAGCGGGACAGGGCCTCGGCGCCCAGGAAGGACTCCACGTTGGCCCGGGCCCGCTCGGCGAAGTCGGCCCGAATCTCATACCCGCTGACATGAGCCCCGGCCCTGAGCATGGTCATGGAGAGAGCGCCGGAGCCGACCCCCGCCTCCACCACCCTGGCGCCCGGAAAGATGTCGGCCAGGAGCAGAATCTGGCCCAAGTCCTTGGGGTAGATGACCTGGGCCCCACGGGGCATCTTGAGGACGAAGTCGGGCAGGGTCGGCCGCACGGCCAGATACCTGGCTCCCGAGCCGGTGCGCACCGTGGTGCCCTCCTGGCAGCCGATCAGGTCATCGTGGGCGAAGAAGCCGGCGTGGCTGTGGAACGAGGCGCCCTCGGCCAGGGTGATGAGATACCGCCGCCCCTTGCTGTCGAGGAGCAGGGCTCTTTCCCCGGCGGCGAAGAGGCGCGTCACCGCCGGGACCGGCCCCGCCGGGTCGGGACCGGCAACGGCGTGGAGTCCCCCACCGCCGAGGCCGACTCGACCAGCCGGCAGAAGGCGCACTGGCCCGACGGGGTCGGCGCTCCGCAGGTCGTGCATGGCTCGAGTCCAGCCCGGTCCTGCTCCGATTCCGGGCGGAAGTGGGGCAGCCCCCGAGCCAGGAAGCCGGTGTAGAACGCCTGCTTGGAACCGGGCGAGGCGTCTTCGATGAGATTGAGTGCGGCCTTGTAGCCGAGGTGCTTGTTGCCCTCGGCCATCGGGCACTCCTCCACGATGTAGTCGATGCCCCTCAGCACGCAGTAGGCGGCCATCTCCCGCTCACCCAGGCGGACGAGGGGCTTCACCTTCCGGGCGAAGCCGCCCGCCTCGGGCAGGACGGGTTCCTGCCGGCCCAGATAGTCGGTGGACCAGCGCAGGACGTTGCCCAGCAGAACGGCGGCCTCGTCATCGAGGTTGTGGCCGGTGGCCACCACGTCGTAGCCACCTTCCAGGGCGGCCTGGTTGAACAGATGGCGCTTGGACAGCCCGCAGGCCGAGCACGGGACCCGGCGGGCGGCGGCAGCCCCTTCCGGGACCCCGAATCCGTAGCGGGAGGGAAGGTCGATCTCCACCAGACGGGCCTGGCGAGACTCGGCGAAGGTCCGGACATAGGAGCCGGACTCATCGCTGTAGGTCCCGATGCCCAGACCCAGGTAGAGCCCGTCGGCCTCATAGCCCAGGTCGAGGAGGAGGTCCCAGAGGGCCAGTGAGTCCTTCCCTCCCGAGACGGCCACCAGCACCCGCTCCCCCGGAGCGATCATCTTGTGCTCCTCGATGGCCCGGCTGACCTGCTCGGTGCAGTGGTGCACGAAGCAGGTGGCGCAGAAGCCGGCGTTGTGGCGCCTGACCTCCATCACCGCCGGCGCCTTGCATCTACGGCACCTCACCCGACGCCGCCGGAGATGACCGGACGGACCTCGATCCGATCGCCATCCTCGAGCATGGCGTCATCGGTGACCAGGGTGTCCCCCCGTATGACCAGCACCGACTCCCGGTTGAGATCGAGGCGTTGCAGTAGGGCGCCGACCCGGAGGGGGCCGGCCACGTCGATCTCGCGCCTCGGGTTGCGCAGCAGGACCCTCATGGCCGCGGGTTCAGCCCGGCGCCACATGGTGGGTGATGACCACCGCCTGGCCCGGAGTCAGTTCCTCCGACCAGACCGGTACCGGGTCCCGCCGGACCCGGGACCGCCGCCACAGCCAGGCCAGTGTCCCCACGGCCAGCCACGGGGTGCTACCCCGGAGGCCCTGACGCATGCCTCGGGCGACCAGGAGGTCGATCAGCTTGGACATCAGACCCGCCGCACCTCGACCACCGTCTTGTTCTTCCGGCCCCGGCGCCGACCCAGCAGATAGGCGACTCCCACCACAACCACCACCAGGGCTCCGGCTACGGCCAGGCCGGCGGGGGCTGCCGCCCGGGCGCCTTGGTCGGCCTGCTGGCGGATCTCCTCCGCCTTGGCCTGGATGTCCTCCTTGGTGATGCGCTTCTCGGGCACGGACTAGCTCCCAGCCTTGCGGGTGGCGCCCGAGACGATGGCCCGGGCGGCCAGGGCGATCACGACCATCCCGGTGGCCAGGGTTATCACGTACGGCAGGGGTGTGAGGTGCCCGTGGAAGGTGGACCCGGTCTCGGTCTGGAGCAGGCGCAGGACGCCGACCAGCAGGACGACTACGCCGATGGAGGCGCATATCCCTCCGGCCACGCCGTAGGCCACGAAGCGCAACAGCGCCTTGAGCGGCTCCACTGCCTCCTGCTTGAAGTAGGCCACCACCATCTCCCACAGCTCGGTGACCAGCTGTGGGATACCTGCGTCCTGTTTCGCCTCGGGCACCAGCGGGTTCTATCGCCCCCTTAGGCGCCACGCAAACAGGTCGACGGCGGCCTCGGCCATCTCGGCCAGCAGTTCGAGGCGCCGGCGGCCGTCGGCTTCCAGGAGGCGCTGACGGTCTACCGGGCCGACCGGAACGACCGAGCACAGCTGCCAGGAGGCGATCACGGGGTCGGGATCGAGGTCGAACACGGCCGGGGCCAGAACCGGGATCTCGGTGGTGTCGACGCCGAGTTCGACGGCCAGGGCCAGCGAGCGGCGGACGAGGCGCTCGGCCCGGCCCAGCAACTCCGGGTCGGCCCACTTCTCGCCCTCGTCGGGGAGGGCCTGGATCAGGGCTACCGGGTACGGGTCATCGGGCAGCCAGGTGACGATTTTCACCCGACGGTCCCCTTTGGTGACCAGGGCCCAACGGCCATCGGGGAACTCCGCCTCGGCCACGATGCGGGCCACCGTTCCCACCCCGAAGCGGCTGTCACCCCCGCCCACCTCGGGACCTCTCTCGATCAGGACCACCCCGAACTCCCGTCCGGAGCGCAGGCAGTCACGGGTCAGGGCCCGGTAACGGGGCTCGAACACGTGCAGCGGCAGGGGCATGCCGGGGAAGAGCACCGTGCCCAACGGGAACATGCCGATGGGGACGACCGGAGCG
>Ga0307374_10001518_pt1 | contig 42981 bp, 39 predicted proteins | sample OX3MG_FD_202532 | JGI IMG/M metagenome (GOLD analysis project Ga0307374, IMG submission 202532) | Soil microbial communities from Risofladan, Vaasa, Finland - OX-3 | ecosystem: Environmental > Terrestrial > Soil > Coastal area > Acid sulfate soil | place: Finland: Risofladan, Vaasa | collected...
CAGAAAAGCCTATGGCTTTCGAACCTTCAAAGCGGTTGAAGTGGCGCTCTACCATAGCCTTGGGGCGTTACCAGAACCAGAATGGACCCACAAATTTTGCTGAGGAACCCAAGAATATAGGGGTGGATTCGCACTTCCCGGTTTCCGCCTGTGCGGGAACAAGCTTCACTGGAATGACCGAGAGTTTGTAAGATAACCGTTAAATAACCATGCGCAAATCTCCTGTTTCCCAAAAAGCTGGGCAATTCACCGAATCCGTCATCCGCGAAATGACGCGGCTGGCCCTGCAATTTGACGCCCTCAATCTGGCACAGGGATTTCCGGACTTCCCGGCTCCCGTTGAGGTGAAGGAGGCGGCCGTCTCCGCCATCCGTGCCGACATCAACCAATACGCCATCACTTGGGGAGCGCGCGAATTCCGTTGCGCCATCGCCAACCGATTCCAGAAAGATACCGGATTGGAGATCGATCCCGAGCGCGAGATCACCGTCACCTGTGGGGCGACCGAAGCCATGATCTCCAGCCTGCTGGCTGTGGCCGATCCAGGCGAGGAAGTGATCGTCTTTGAGCCTTTTTATGAAAATTACGGCCCGGACGCCATCATCTGCGGAGCCACGCCACGGTTCATAACACTTCATCCTCCCGATTGGCGCTTCGATCCGGCCCAGCTTGCCGCAGCCTTCAACCCGCGGACTCGCGCGATCATCCTGAACACACCGAACAACCCCACCGGCAAGGTTTTTACACGCGAAGAGCTCGGAGTGATCGCCGGACTATGCCAGCAATGGAACGTCTATGCCATTACCGACGAAATCTACCAATACATGACCTTTGACGGCTTCCGCCACGTCTCCATGGTGACGCTGCCTGGAATGCGGGAGCGAACCATCACCATCAATGGCCTGTCCAAAACCTTCAGTGTGACCGGCTGGCGCGTGGGCACGATCGTGGCGCCGCCGGAAGTGTCCAACGCCATCCGCAAGATGCATGACTTCCTTACCGTGGGAGCGCCAGCGCCATTGCAGGAGGCCGGCGCCGTGGCCTTGCAGCTGCCCGATGAATATTATGTGCGCTTGGCCCGGGATTATCAGAGGCGACGCGACCGCTTCCTGCCCGGACTTGAAGCCGCCGGCTTCCACTGCTTCAAACCGCGAGGAGCTTACTACATCATGACCGACATCAGCGGTTTCGGCTTTGCGGATGACGTGAGTTTTGTCCGCCATCTGATTGAAAAAGTTGGCGTGGCGGCCGTGCCCGGCAGCAGTTTCTACAGCGACCCCGCTCGCGGTAATCAACAGGTGCGCTTCTGCTTTTCAAAGAAAGATGAGACGCTGGACGAGGCCACGCGGCGCCTGGGCCGCCTGCACGTCAGCGGCGAGTCTGGATTCCATCTTGGCATCCAGCGTGAGGAATAGAGATGACGTCAACGTGCTGGCCACGCGAGCGGGACACGCAGCTTGGGTACTCGTTTGGAATTACAATGGTGATGCGATCCCGGAGACCCCAAAGCTGATTGACCTGATGGTTGACGGCCTCTCCGGTGCGCCGCCAAGAGTTCTGTTACAGCACACAATCAGCACAGCGATTCCTACACAGCATGGCGCGCTATGGGCTCCCCGCAGAAGCCAACGTCCGGTGAATATTCCCACTTACGGGCGGCGGGTCAGCTCCAATTGCTGCGATCCCCCCAATGGTTTAATTCCAAAGGCGGCAAGGTTGAAATCCGGTTCAACTTGCCGCGACAATCTGTTTCATTAATTCAGTTGGGTTGGTAAATGACCAATTGGCAGGGGACACGATTTCAACGCCGAACAAGCACCTTTCCTTAAAGTCGTCCACCGCTCCTGGGTCAGCGATTTCGTAAGCCGTAGGGCAGCGGTGCCGATAGGTCTTTGATCCTGCACGACCTTCCCCCTTCTCCCCAAGGAAGTCATTTTTGCAAATCTTCGGAGCCTCTTGACAAGGCCCCTTTCTGACAGTATTATTAATGTCAGATAAGGCGGCCCTTATGCCCACTGATCCAGAGCTGGAAGTGCGCGGTCGTCTCGTCCGTAGTCTCGGTGCTCTCCGGGAAATGCTCCCCGGTTCTTTCGTCGAGCGCCGGCGCGCCTGCGGCAAGCCTAACTGCTGCTGTGCCGACGGGGAGCACCTGCACGCCCAATATCAACTCTCGGTCTTGTGGGAGGGGAAGTTGACGACCTACCACGTACCCGCCGAAGAAGCCGAGGAGGTCCGGCGCCGGGTCGACCTCGACCGGGGCTTTCAGAAGGCGGCGGCGATGATCGGCACCTTGAATCTCCGCCGTTGGTCGGGAGAGAAGAAACAGAAGGAGAGAGCAAGATAAGGAGAAGGCCTAGCTTTGAGCCGACACCGGTTCGAAGCCTATCTGGACAAAGTGTTTGATTTCTCCGCCCAGGTCGCCGCGCTGCCGGAAGGGCGGAGGGCTCCGAGGCATCCTTGGGAAAAGGTATGGAACGCCGTGTTTCTGGGCGCGGCGATCCAGATCCCCAACGTGCACCGCCTGGAAGCCGAAGGCTCGAAGGGAGTCTTGAAGCAGCGGATTGGCCCGCGCAGCGAGGACGCGATGGGTTACGCACTCCAGCGCCAGGACCCGGCCCCCGTCTTTACCCTGGGTTGCGAAGTGGCTCGGCGCTTGAAGCGCAACGGCGTGCTGCGCTCGGACTGGGCGCGGGGGCGCGTTGTGGCGGCGGTGGACGGGATTGAGATTGGTAGTTCCTTCGCCCGCTGCTGTGACACCTGCATGGAGAGAAAGGTCCAACACAAGGTGGACGGCCAACTCCGTGAAGACACCCAGTATTACCACCGCATCGTGGCCGTGGTGGTGGTGAGCACAGCCTTCTCGATTCTCCTGGGCATTCGCTTTCAGAAGGACGGAGAAACCGAAGTCGCCTGTGCGGTGGCCTTGTTGCGCGACCTGGACCGGCAACTGGGCCGCCGCTTTATAAATGTGCTCGTGGCCGATGCGTTGTACCTGCAAAGCGGGTTTACCGGCGAGGTGGAAGATCTGGGCCTGGAGTGGGTCATCACCCTCAAAGAGAATCAACCGGAACTGCTGGCGGAAGCCCGGCGGCTGACCGGTGGCCCGGCTGAAATCGCCCTCGCCAACGGCCCGGAGGAATTACAACTTTGGTACGCTCCGGAAGTTTATTGGCCGGTGGCGGACCGCTCCCTGCACGTCGTCAAAACCTTCCGCGTCCAGCAACCCCACCGTGTCCAGGTGAGCTGCGGGGAGAAGGGGAAGAAGAAAAAGACCAAGCAGACGGTCCGCCAAGAAAGTACCAATTATTATGCCAGCAACCTGGACCTGGGTTCGATCCCCCCCCCACCTTGATTCATCAACTCGGTCGGAGTCGCTGGCGGGTGGACACCGAAGCGTTCCAAACCCTCACGGCCCAGGCTCATCTCAAGCAGCCCTCCGTCCATCAAACTTGCGAGCTGGTCGTGCTAACCATGATTCGCGTTCTCGCCTATACCCTCAGCTTGGTCTTTTATCATCGTCAAGTCGTCAGCCATGCTCGCCAGACCGCGCCCGCGTTGAGTGAGATGGCTCGGCTTCTGGCCTACCTTTTCTTGTCCCGGCCCTTGGACTCCAGCTAAGACCGTACCCCAATCCGAACGCCCGCGCCCCTCTGGGAGTGCCCCGCCCTCCTATTCGGCTCCAGACTTATGTCTGCTTTTCTCCATGCCGTCCAACCGTTCAAGTCCCCTGCGAAAATCTCCATCACACCGCAATCGAGGAAACCGCTCACCAATCAGCCACATTACGACTATCGTTCCACGGTTTGCGAAATCGCTGACCGGCGTTGCGAATTGATTGACGTGTGGTGAGATCACCGTTATAATTAGAGTTTTGTGAATCTTAGCGAGGACCAGACTGACATGTATGCTATTTTTCGGACGGGTGGAAAGCAGTTCAAAGCATCGCCTGGAGATGTGATCAGGGTCGAAAAGCTTGAGGGCGAGGAGGGCTCCGCGGTGGAATTCAACCATGTGCTGGTGGTCCGCCGCCAAGAAGTAAGGGTTGGAGAGCCCTGGGTGGATAGTGCCAAAGTGGTTGGAACCATTGTCCGCAACGGCCGGGCGCCCAAGGTCAGGGTTTTGAAATATAAGCGGAAAAAGCAGTACCGCCGCACCCTTGGCCATCGCCAGTCTTTTAGCGAAGTCAGGATCAATGAAATTGTGGGCGGCTGACGGGGCTGTGTTGAATACAGATGCAGCCGGTCTTCATGGTGGGCTCGAAAAAGCTTCTCCGCAAGCCGGGCGATGGGCGGCGAGTCAACGGCCGGCGGTGGCAATCAAGAACGCTGACCTACTTCAATCTCAAGGACTGGGTTCGAGTGGCGTCTCGAATCAAGTAATGGGTAGTGGGTCAGTTTGCTGTAGCGGCGAAAATGTACCACTACCAAGTAATGAGGTCTATTGCATGGCGCATAAAAAGGGATTAGGAAGTTCAAGGAATGGCCGGGATTCAAATTCCCAGAGGCTGGGCGTGAAGCGGTTTGCGGGCCAACTCGTCAGTGGCGGATCAATCATTGTCCGCCAACGTGGTTCCAAGTTGAAACCAGGAGAGAACGTTGGCATTGGCAAGGATGACACGCTCTACGCCAAGGTTGCGGGTGTCGTACAGTTTGAGGATAAGGGCCGCAGCGGCCGTTTTGTCCACATTCTGGTTCCCGCTCAGACCTGAGAATGCTGGGCTTTGTTTGGACTGGGTGGGGGGAACTTTACGCCTTTCCGGTTTGATTTCCGCCGGCCCAACTGGATGGGAGCCGGAACCAGCTTGAGCCGGGGCGCCTCAACTGAATCCACCCACAGAGTTCTGCCACGGTGGGGTTCAAAATCTGGAACTGCGGCGGTTTCAATCATTCCCTCATTATCCTCTCCGCGCTTCACCTTCAAGGAGGGTGGAGTGTCCCCCGTATGAAGTCTAGAGTCGTGGCCAGGAATTGGGTGGACTGCGGAGCGCCGCAGTCCTGGAGGCGTTGGCCGACGGGCCGCATGCGCCCAGCAAGGGAATTGACCCATCATTATTTCGTAGACACTCCACGAGCCAGTTCCACCTAATAGAACCCTGTGTTTATTGACGAAGCCAAAATTCGCGTGGCAGGCGGCGACGGCGGGAATGGATGCATGGCGTTTCGCCGTGAAAAATTCGTGCCGCGAGGCGGACCCAGTGGCGGCGACGGCGGACGGGGTGGCAGCGTCATTATGGAATCGAATGGGCACCTTAACACGCTGCTGAAATTCCGTTACAATCGTCAGTTCGCCGCGGAAAACGGGCGGCACGGCGAAGGTTCAAACTGCCACGGGCGAAATGGAGAGGACTTGGTCATCGCGGTTCCGACCGGAACTTTGGTGCGTGACGAATCGACCGCTGAGCCATTGTGGGACTTCAGCGAAGCCGGCCAACGGTTTGTGGCAGCCCGCGGGGGGCGCGGAGGCCGTGGCAATGCCCGGTTCGCCTCGTCCACCAACCAAGCCCCGCGGCGCGCCGATCCTGGCGAAGCCGGGGAAGACCGGACGTTACTCCTTGAACTTAAGCTGCTCGCCGACGTTGGTTTGGTAGGGTTCCCGAATGTGGGCAAGTCCACGCTGCTTTCACGGCTTAGCGCGGCCCATCCCAAAATAGCGGATTATCCTTTCACCACACTGGAGCCATGCCTGGGTGTGGTGGATCTCGGCGGGGACCGGTCCTTTGTCATGGCGGACATCCCTGGGCTGATCGGCGGCGCCAGCCGGGGCCGTGGGTTGGGAATCCGGTTTCTGAAACACATTGAGCGCACCCGTTTGCTGCTTCACTTGATCGATGCGTCCGACGCTGCTGAACGTGATCCGGTGGAGGATTATCGCGCCATTCTAAGTGAGCTCGAAAGCTTCGGCATGGAAGTTGCCAGGAAGCCGTCAATCCTTGTCGCCTCCCGGATCGATGCGGCGGGAAGCGGGAGACGCATCCAAGAGTTGCGTAAATTCTGCGGCGCGGAGGGGCTCCAGCTTTTGGAAATTTCTGCGGTCACGGGCCAGGGGTTGGAAAGTCTCAAGCGCGAAATCGGGAAGCGGTTGGACCAGATGCCGCGCCATGATGATAATAAGGTGATAAGGAAATTTGGAGAGGAACTGACGGAGCCTCCGGCCGTGGAAAACGAAGGGCTGTGAAAATCGCTCTCTTTGGAGGGACATTTGATCCGGTTCACGTCGGCCATTTGCGCGCGGCAGAGGCGGCAGCACGGCATTTTCACCTCGACCAGGTCCTCTTCATCCCGAGCGGAAATCCACCCCATAAGGTCGACGATCACCTGACACCATTTCTGCACCGGTTTGCAATGGTGGCGCTCGCTTGCGCCGGGAATCCGCGGTTTGTGCCCTCATCTCTGGAGACCCCGTGTGCCGACGGGCGTCTGCATTACTCGATCAACACCGTCAGAACCGCCCGAAGGCAGCTTCGATCCTCTGACAAGCTCTATTTCCTGATCGGCCTGGATGCCTTTTTGGATCTTCCGCATTGGAAAAACTACCGGAGCCTCCTCGACCTTGTGGATTTCGTGGTCGTTTCCAGGCCGGGTTTCCGGATTGAGAACATTCTGCAGGTAATCCCGCCATCAATTCGCACGGACAGCTCATGGCGGAGAGATTCAATTCTTTTGAAACATTCAACACTGCACGTTCTTTCGGGAGTTGATGTTCCTGCTGCCTCCAGAGAAATCCGCGAGGCGATTGAGAAGCGCCGCGGATTGAAAGGGCTTTTGCCCCCCCTGGTGGAGGAGTACGTCATCAAACAAGCCGTGTATTCAAGCCCGCGGCCAATCCGTAAACTACGATGAATCCGGAAATTCACACCGCCCTGCGCGCCGCGCTGGACCATAAGTCTCTGGACATGAACATCCTGGATCTCCGGGACGTTTCCTCCTTCACAGACTATTTCTTGATTTGCAGCGGAACCTCCACTCGCCACACGCAGGCAATTTGTGACGCGGTCCTTGAGAAACTGAAAAAGTCCGGCATGTCACCAGCGCACGTCGAAGGATACCGCCAGGCAGAATGGATTCTGGTGGATTACCTGAATTTCGTCGTGCACATCTTTCTAGAGCGCTCCAGGCAGTTTTATGATCTTGAGCGGCTGTGGAAGAACGCCAGGAAAATTCCCGTTCCGCGGGAGGATGCAGAAGGGGACTGGAAAGCCTAGCCTTCCTTTTTGCTTTCCCAAGATTGGCTTGGTAGTCTGAGAACATGAAGATTCGTGTGATCTGGGAGGGCCGGACACGGGACGAACATTTCAAGGCGTTGCAGAGCGATTACGCGCAACGCATCGCGCGGTTCGTCCCTCTGCAAGTGGAGGAGAGGCGAGGAAGTTCTGGAGCGGGTGAAAGTTCCAAGAGCAAAATGACTCCGTTTGAAGAACACCTGGCCGGAGAAACGGGTGATTGCTTCACAGTGCTGCTGGACCCTCGCGGCGAAGAATGGACCTCAGAGAAGTTCGCGGCGTGGCTGGGTGAGCAGGCCCTGCAAGGAACCAGGAAACTTGCATTCGTGGTCGGTGGCGCCGGGGGATTTTCCGGCCCCTTCCGTCAACAGGGGGATTTGCTGCTGGCGCTCTCCCGGATGACGCTCACTCACGATTGGGCGCGAACGCTGCTCCTGGAGCAGATTTATCGAGCTTTCACCATCCTGCGCGGTTACCCTTATCCGCGCTGATTCTTAAACGGGGAGAACGCGACGCTTGCAGGAAGCAAAGAAAGGACTGATCATCGTCCACACCGGACCGGGCAAAGGAAAGACGACAGCGGCGTTGGGCCTGGCGTTTCGCGCCGTGGGCTCAGGCTTGAGAGTGATGATGGTGCAATTTATCAAGGGATCCTGGCATTACGGCGAGCTCGACGCCGCCAAGATGCTGGGTGACGACCGGTTTCAGATACTCCCCATGGGCCGGGGATTTGTGAAAGTGGGCGTTGAAAAACCGGACCCCGAAGATATCCGCAAGGCCGAAGAGGCCTGGAATTTTGCCAAGGCAAGAATTCTGGGCGGGGATTTTGACATGGTGATTCTGGACGAAATCAACTATGCGATCACCTACAAAATGCTCAATCCGGTAGAAGTGGTCGAAACCCTCCGCGCCAAGCCGGAGATGGTTCACGTTGTCCTGACGGGCCGCAATGCTCATCCGGACATTGTCGAATGCGCGGATTTGGTGACAGAGATGCGCGAAATCAAGCATCCTTACCAGAAAGGCATCATCGCCCAGCGTGGGATTGAGTATTAGCCTCAATACTGTTCGGTTAGGGTGTACCTCCTCATGTTTGTCGCAGGGTCATCGCGTTCCCCCTCACCCCAACCCTCTCCCCGCAAGCGGGGAGAGGGGGAACCGCGCCGCACCGCGATGGGCAGCAGAATGAGACCAAAGATCCTCTCCCCGCAAGCGGGGAGAGGGGGAACCGCGCCGCGGTGGGTGAGGGTGCTCGGATTCAACGATGTGCAGTTATTCTCGAACGGACCTTAAGTGAACAGCATTGGTATTAGCCTGCATTATGAATGAACTTGCCTTCGAGGACCGGCAGGCACGGCCCCGGCCTGTGTTATGCTTCTGTTGACTCCGGACGATCGCTCCGAAGGTGAACCAGACGCTTGAGAGTAACGGCGGAGACGCGAGCGGCTTGGCGCGCTTCCGGCCGCGATGGTACTTCCAATCATCATGACTTGGTTTCGCAAGGAAAAGACTCCCCTCGAAGCACCCAAGGTGAAACGCGTGCAGACCGAAGGGCTATGGGTGAAATGCGAGAGCTGCAAGCAGACGCTCTGGAAGAAGGATCTGGAAGCAAACCTACTCTGCTGCCCGAAGTGCAATCACCATTTTAAGATGGGGTCGCGTGCCCGGCTCGCCATGCTCTTCGATGACGGCCGCTATGAAGAGCGCGATGCTGACCTCGCCTCCGATGATCCGCTCGGTTTTAAGGATACCAAGCCTTACCACGACCGCCTGGTCAAGGCCCAGAAGGAAGTGGGGATGAAAGACGCATTGATGGCGGGTGAGGGAACCCTGGAGGGCCATCGCCTGATCATATGTGCCATGGAATTTCAATTTATCGGCGGAAGCATGGGTGCGGTGGTGGGTGAAAAGATTGCACGGGCCATCGACCGCTGTATTGAGCATAGACTGCCGCTGGTGATTGTTTCCTGCTCGGGTGGCGCTCGCATGATGGAGGGCGCCATCAGCTTAATGCAGATGGCAAAGATCAGCGCCGGCCTCTCCCGGCTTGAGGAGGCCCACAAGCCCTATATCTCTATTTTGACCGACCCGACTACGGGCGGTGTCACGGCCAGTTACGCCATGCTCGGAGACTTAAATATCGCGGAGCCTCGAGCCTTGATCGGGTTTGCTGGTCCGCGTGTGATTGAGCAAACCATCCGGCAGAAGCTGCCTGAAGGATTTCAGCGGGCTGAGTTCCTCTTGGAGCACGGAATGCTGGATGCCATCGTTCCGCGAAAGGACTTAAAAGATTATCTGGCGCGGATCCTCGGCATGTTGAATGCCTGACGCAAGGACTCCACTGGCCCGGATTGTATTTGGACTTCCCTTAGAGGTCCGTCAAGGCGCGGTTTTAACCTAGCCCAATAGCGGCATTATGACTTTTACATGTCTCGGTTCCCTCATCTGAAGCCCATGAATTACAGCCAAAGTCTGAATGAGCTTCTCTCCCTCGGCCACGAACTGCGCGGTGTGAAGTTTGATCTGACCGCGATCCGCAAAATCGCGCAGGCGCTCGGCAACCCGCATCTCCAGTATCCCAGCGTCCTCGTTGCCGGAACCAACGGCAAGGGATCAACCGCCAGTTTCCTGTCCAATATTCTGGAAAAGGCGGGGTACCGCACCGGCCTTTACACATCTCCGCACCTGGTCCGCCCTAACGAGAGAATCCGAGTCTCCGGGCGTGACATTGCGGACGATGACTTTGCCGCGGCTTACACGGCAGTCCGGGAGTCCGTAAACCGGCTGATGGCGCAGGGCGAGTTGCCGCACCCTCCGAGCTTCTTTGAAACGCTCACCGCCATGGCCTTTCTTCATTTCGCAACGACAAAAGCCACCTTTGCAGTTCTCGAAGTAGGCATGGGCGGCCGTCTGGACGCTACCAACTTCGTGGAACCGCGTGTCTCCGTCATCACCAACATCAGCTTCGATCACATGGACTTCCTGGGCCACACTCTGGCGGCGATTGCGGAAGAAAAGGCCGGGATCATCCGGGCTGGAGTCCCAGTGGTCTCCGGCGTGGAGATCGCGGAGGCGGCGGAGGTTATCCGGCAGCGGGCGGCAGAACTTCATGCTCCGTTGGTGGAAACATTCAAAGCGGCCCCCGTGCTGAATCCAATCTCCCACGCGGGCCGTTACACCTTTCAACTTTTGACGGACGGCGGGAATTTGGGCAACATCAGCCTGCCTCTTGCCGGAAGATTTCAGATACAAAATGCTTCGACGGCCATCCTCGCAGCCTTCGAACTCCGCCGGCAGGGCATTGGAATTTCCAGCAAGAATATCATCGAAGGAATTCGCCACACGGCCTGGCCGGGCCGGCTGGAAACTCTCCTGGAAGAGCCTTTGGTGATTCTTGACGGCGCTCACAATCTCGACGCGGCCCGCTTCATCGCCCAATTTGTTCGCGAAGAATTAACCGGGCGGCAGGTGAAGCTGGTTTATGCCTCCATGCGAGATAAGGCTATCGGCGAGATCGCCGGATTGCTTTTTCCGGTCGCTGATGAAGTGTGGATCACACAAACGAATCAAGCCCGAGCCGCATCTCCGGAGGAAATCATGGCCATTGCCGGAGGCCTTGCCCGGCGCTTTCAGGCGGAGCCGGATCCGGTTGGCGTTGTCAATCGGGCGATTGAATCCTCCGGCAAGGATGATGTCATTCTGGTGACCGGCTCGTTGTTCCTGGTGGGAGCGGTTCGCGCCGCCTGGATTCAAGGCAGAATTCATCAACGGCCAATTGCCCGAATCGCGCCGTCCGCTGCCCGGAATTAATCGAGGCACGGCGGGGAGAGCCCCAAGGCAAGAACCCGAGGACCGGCGTGTGAAGTCCGTCATGCGCGGCAAAGAAACCTTAAGCCTCTTGCGGTCTCTGCTGTTCACGGACATGCTGATTTATTTCTACACCAGCGTGTGCGGAGCGGCATCGCTGGCTGGGTCGTTATTTGATGCCAATGGCCGCTGGCAACACGGTTGCGCCAGGGTGTGGTCCTGGCTGATTCTGAAGACCAGCCGCATTCATTTAGAGATTCATGGACTCGAAAACATTAAGCCAAACGAGCCGGTGATTTTTTGTTCCAACCATCCCAGCGCCATGGATATTCCGATCCTGTTCGCCTGTCTTCCCGTGCAGTTCCGGTTCGCCGCAAAGCGGTCTCTGTTCCACGTCCCGTTCCTGGGTTGGCACCTGCGGCGTTCGGGACATATCCCGGTGGACCGGGGCCATCCCCGCAAGGCGATCAGGAGCCTGGACCAGGCGGCGGAGAAAATCCGCGCCGGCACACCGGTGGTGCTTTTCCCGGAGGGGCACCGCAGCCGAGAAGGAAACATGGGGGCATTCAAATCCGGCAGTTTCTATCTGGCCATTCGCGCGGGTGTGCCGCTGATTCCGGTCACGTTGAATGGTAGCCGCGCAGTTTTGAAGCCGGACACCATGCACGTCAAGCCCGGCAAGGTGGAAGTGATAATTCATCCGCCCGTGGCAACCGCCAACTTGACGCTTCACGACGTCGAGAAGCTTTCGGATGAAGTCCGGGAAATCATCCTTTCCCGCTTCAAGCAGGGGCGTCCCGAGACGGCCGCAGGAGCATAAAATAACGCTGATGCAGATTCGATTGGATGGTCAGGTTGCGGTGGTTACGGGTGGCTCGCGGGGGATTGGCGCTGCCACGGTCAAATTACTCGCGCAGGCGGGAGCCAAGGTGGTTTTTAGCTATCAGAAAAACGCGGAGGCGGCTCGATCCGTGGTCAAGACCGCAGCGGCGGGCCGCAAGACCGTCATGGCAGTTCGTGTCAATGCCTCCCGGACCAGCGACGCAAAAAAAATGGTGGATGCCACCGTCCGTCATTTTGGCAGAATTGATATTCTTGTGGCCAACGCCGGAATTTGGACTGCGGAGAGCTTGCCTATCGATCAAATGACGGAGAAGCAGTGGGACGAAATGATGGCCGTCAACCTCAAAGGCGTATATGCCATCATTCATCATGCCGTCCCCGTCATGCGCCGCCAAAAGTCGGGCCGGATCATCGCTGTCTCTTCCACTGCCGGACAGCGCGGGGAATCTTTCCACACTCATTATGGCGCTTCCAAAGGAGGCGTCATCAGCCTGGTCAAGGGGCTGTCCACAGAATTAGTCCGAGAGAACATCCTGGTGAACTGCATTGCTCCCGGCTGGGTAGACACCGACATGTGCATTCCTGTGACCCGAAACCGGAAGGATCTCGAAAAAGTTAATTCAGGTATTCCTCTGCGCCGGTTCGCGCGCCCGGAGGAAGTTGCCATGCCCATTCTTTTTTTGGCGTCTGAAATGTCCACTTACATTACGGGTGAGGTTTTGAATGTGAACGGAGGAAACGTCCTCTGTGGCTAAAATCAGCTCACCACCTGTAAGAAACCCGTTGCGATGGATTCTCTGGACCTTGGTTTTTCTAATCATGGCAATTCCCTGCCCGGCCAAGTTTAGCGGCCAAAGCCGGCAGTCTGCTGGTAGTTCAACGCCTGCCGCCGCCCGGCCTGCCTCCCATATTGATCCCAAGGCCAAGTCGATCCTCGACCGGACCCTCCAGGCTCTGGGCGGACCGGCTTTCATGGAATTCAAGACCATGAGCTCCGAAGGACGGGCATTTTCAATCGCCGACGGCGTCACCGCGGGTTTTGTCTACTACAAAAGCGCTATGGACTATCCTGATAAGCGCCGCCTGGCTTACGGCTTCGGCAGGAGCAAGCCCATTATCCTGATCAACGACGGCGCCAAAGGCTGGGAAATTGACCGCTATGGACTTGTGGGGCAAAAGGGCAAACAAATCAAGAACTGGCGACTGGCCAACCGCTACAGCCTGGAGAATTTTTTGCGCCTCCGGCTGCACGAACCCGGTTCCCTGGTGCTGACCGGCGGCCAGGACTTTGTTGATAATTTACCGGCCAACATTCTGGATATCTTCGATCCCCGTCACGTTGAAGTGAAGCTTTATATCAACAGCTTAACCGCGCTGCCCATCCGCATTACTTACCGGATTCAGGACCCGCAGTCGTTGGATTGGGACGTCTACACAGATTCCTATGCGGATTACCGGGAGATCGGCGGCGTGGAAACTCCCATGCACGTCATTCGCTATTTGAATGAGCGCCGGGTGGCGGAGACCTTCCGGACCGCGGTCAAATACGATGTGACTTTCCCCGCCAACTATTTCCAGCCGGAAGGGTAACGTCAAGTCCTTCTGCTATAATGAGCTGATTGGGTTCGTAGTCGGTTTGCTGTCGCGACGGTCTCTGACCGCCGTAAGCTGTTGAAAAATAAACTCGGCGGTCAGAGACCGCCGCTACGGCAGCGGAACTGTACCACTCCCCAGTTTGGAGACTGCTTGACAAAGCCATTGAAGGTTCGTTCGACAACCATTCTCAGCGTTCGGCGCAATGGCCACCTTGCCATGGGCGGTGATGGCCAAGTCACCATGGGTGAGAGTGTGGTGAAACAGAAGGCGCGCAAGATCCGCCGCCTTTACAACAACAAAGTGGTGGCAGGTTTCGCGGGCAGCACCGCCGATGCGCTCTCCCTGTTTGCCCGCTTTGAGCAAAAACTTGAAGAATTCCACGGCAACCTCAGCCGCTCCGTGGTGGAGCTGGCCAAAGAATGGCGCACGGACCGCGCCCTCCGCCACCTGGAAGCCTTGCTCTTGGTGGCGGATGATAAAAACACTTATCTGGTAAGCGGCAACGGTGACGTTATTGAGCCGGACGATGGCATCGTGGCGATTGGCTCCGGCGGCCCTTTCGCTTTGGCGGCGGCTCGGGCCCTCGCCGGTCACACGTCGCTCAACGCCAAGGATATTGTGGACAACGCCATGAAGATCGCCGGTGAGATTTGCATTTACACGAATGACCAGATCATTATCGAAGAGATCTAACCCCAATACTGTTCAGATAAGGGTAGATCTCGTAGGGGCGGGCCTTGTGGTCGCCCACGGGCGGGCACAAGGCCCGCCCCTACAGACATCTTGGCCGAAGGCCAAACGCCGTTGCCGCTGAGGCGGTCTGCTCTTGAAGGAATTGGTTTCGTCCAGGCGCGTTGGATTCACCGCCTGATTACAAATGCGCCGGACGGCGGGAAAGTCAGGGAAAATGGTTTTCTATTTGCCAGAAACTGTGGAACCGGCGGCATCCCTCGAGGAGATGACGCCGCGCCAAATCGTGGCCGAGCTCGATAAATATGTGGTGGGCCAGGCCAATGCCAAGCGTTCCGTGGCCATCGCCTTGCGCAACCGCATACGCCGCCAGAAGCTGCCGGAAGATCTGGCCGATGATATTCTCCCCAAGAACATCATCATGATCGGTCCCACCGGAGTGGGCAAGACGGAAATTGCCCGGCGCCTGGCGCGGCTGACCAATTCACCGTTCATTAAAGTCGAGGCTTCGAGGTTTACCGAGGTGGGCTACGTTGGCCGGGACGTGGAATCGATGATTCGCGATCTGGTTGAGATTTCCATCGACATGGTGCGCGAAGAGAAGGCCAACGAAGTGGCGGAGAAGGCCGAGCAGGGCGCGGAAGAGCGGCTGCTGGATCTGCTCCTGCCCCCGGCTCCGCAGACCCGCGGGGAGAAAGCCACGCCGGAGGAGGCCGAGCACCTGCGCGAACAGCATCAGCGCACGCGAGAGAAGCTGCGCGCCCAATTGCGCGAAGGGAAGCTCGATGAGCGCCAGGTGGAAGTGGAAGTCCGCGAAAAGAGTTTTCCGGCTTTTGAAGTCGTTTCCTCGCAAGGTGTCGAGGAGATGGACATCAATATCAAGGACATTCTTCCCGGACTCTTCGGCCAACGCAGCAAGAAGCGCCGCATGAAGGTCGGTGAGGCCATGGATTATCTGATTCAGGAAGAAGAAAACCGGCTAATTGACATGGATCAGGTAACCCGCCAGGCGGTTGAACGCGCTGAGCAATCCGGAATTATCTTCGTTGACGAAATCGATAAAATCGCCGGCCGCGAGCAAGGCCACGGTCCCGACGTGAGCCGCGAGGGCGTCCAGCGTGACATTCTGCCCATCGTCGAAGGAACTACGGTCAACACGCGCTACGGTATGGTGCGGACGGATCACATCCTGTTTGTCGCCGCCGGAGCCTTTCACGTCAGCAAGCCCTCCGACCTGATTCCTGAGCTGCAGGGCCGTTTCCCCATTCGCGTCGAGCTTCATTCGCTGAGCGTCGAAGATTTCATTCGCATTTTGAAGGAGCCCAAGAGCGCGCTGGTAAAGCAATATATCGCGCTGCTTGAGACGGAAGGCATCAAGCTGAGTTTTGAGGATGAGGCGCTCGAGGAAGTCGCAAAATACGCGGCGCTGGTGAACGATCAGACGGAAAACATCGGAGCGCGGCGGCTGCACACCATCATGGAAAGATTGCTGGACGAAATTTCGTTTGAAGGGCCTGACCTGAAAAAGAAAAACGTGCGGATTGATACCGAATACGTTCAGAAGCAGCTCGCCGACATCGTTAAAAATCAGGATCTCAGCCGGTATATTCTGTGATGGGTTTTCGCGGGATGCGGCGGCCCGATTCCGCCATTTTCCCTCCCTTTAACAATCCCATCTGCCCTGGGTGCTTCTTGGCGCGGCCTTCTCAGGCCAAGCTCGCTGCCATGCTGCTGGTTTGCGCTTCATGGCTTTCCGGTTGCGCCACCGAGGGACCTCCACATCCGCCCCGCATCCAAAGGCCTCAGCGGACCCAGGATCTGGCGGTAACGCAGGTGGGGCGCGCGTTAATTGTAACCTTCCACCTGCCCAACCGCGCCGCTGATGGCCGCCGCCTCACCAAACCCATTGAAGTTCAAATTTTCCGGCAAACTGGCAACTCCGGAAAACCTGCGCCCGCCCTATTCGTCGCGGTCAAACCCTGGGTCGATCTCGCGCCCAACAAACTTCCGCGTTTCGAACGCAGCGGAGTGATTCACTATGAGGCAATCCTCATGCCCGCCGAATTTCAAAACTCCACGGGAAAAACCTTTGACTTTATGGTGCAGACGCTGACTCGTGGCTTCCGCCGCCGGCCGTTTCAGAGCGACCCTTCGAATATCGCCGTAACGCGGCTGGTGGATGTCTCCGTGCCGGTTGCGGATTTACGGGCGTATTCAGCGCAAGATGCCGTCGCGCTGAAATGGACCGCGCCCTCACTCACGCTGATGGGCAAGCCCGTGCAGGGTCTCGCCGGCTACCAACTTTTCCGCAGCGGAAGCGGAAAGCCGGAAACATTCTTGGCCATCGGTACAAGTTCCAACACATCCTATAGCGACAAGAAGTTTGAATTTGACCATACCTATTATTATCGGGTTCGCACCCGCTTTGGCTCAGGAAAAACCGTTGCGGAGAGTGCGGACTCCACGCTTGCCGTCATTACGCCGCACGATATCTTCCCGCCCCATGCGCCGCAGACCCTGACGGCAATCTACACCGGCAAGGCTGTGGAACTGGTGTGGACTCCCAATCTTGAATCCGACCTGGCGGGATACAACATCTACCGGCGCGAGGACGGCCAGCCACCGCAGAAGTTGAACCCCTCGCTCCAACCCACGGCTATCTATCGCGACTTTTCGGCCGTGGCCGGACATCGCTATCTTTACTGGGCTACCGCAGTCGACCAGTCCAAGAACGAAAGCGACCCGTCGGCAGCGGTCTTGGTCGAGGCTCGCTGAACAAATGACGCTGTCCATGCTTACACTGCGGCACCGTGTCTACCAGGTCGTCATTGCGGTGGGTTGCCGATTGGCGCTTTCGCGGGAACAAGCTTCGCGGGGGCCACAGCAAAAGTCTGCGCCAGCCGTCAGGGAGATGGAGGGTGGGTGGGGCTCGCGACCTGGGGCAGCCTTGAGCCTCGCCCCTGCGATTTTCATTCGCTGCCAACGCCGGCCATCCTATCTTCCGATACAATGAGTCGCGGCGCAGCTTGCCAACTCGGATGGCCCGACCCACGGACCGCTCCAAATATGAATTGAATCCCCTAAGCCAAAGGAGTCCCAGTGAGTGATTTTCCGCGATTTGATTTGAATGGACAGGCCGCCTTGGTAACCGGCGCGGCGCGAGGCCTGGGACGGGCGATTGCGCTGGCGCTGGCTCACGTCGGAGCCGACGTGGCGCTGGGCCTGCGTGACGTGGCCACCGGTGAAGGCTTGGCCCGTGAAATCGAAGCCCTCGGCCGGAAGGCGTTGCCGTTGCAAATGGACATGAACCGCATGGAACAAATTGGGGCCGCCGTTGAGGAGACCGTCGCGCGCTGGGGCCGGATCGATATCCTGGTCAACAACGCCGGAGTTGCTCCGGGCAATTTTGCAGAAAATGTGCGGGAGGATGACTTCGATTGGACGCTGCGCGTGAACCTGAAGGGGACCTTCTTTGCCAGCCAGGCGGCTGGGCGCGTGATGATCCGCCAGAAACACGGACGCATTATTAATCTGGGTTCACAGGCGGGCTTTGTGGCCCTGCCGGAGGAATCGGTCTACTGCATGACCAAAGCCGCCATTTCCCACCTCACCAAGTGTTTGGCCGTCGAGTGGGGCCGGCACAATATCACGGTGAATGCCGTCGCCCCCACTTTTATCCACACACCCGGTACGGAAGAGGCTTTGGCCAACCCCGCGTTTCGCGCCGACGTCATCGAGCGCATCGCCGCGCTGCACCACATCGGTGAGCCCATGGACGTGGCGGGCGCCGTCGTGTTCCTGGCCTCGCCCGCAGCGTCTCTCATCACCGGCCACACCATCCTCATCGATGGTGGCTGGACGGCAAGGTGAATCGATGCACGATTTCTTGCTTGTCACCAACCCCTGTCCGCACTTCACCATGCATTCTCCGGGCCGCTGCGTCCAGGCTCCTCCAGGGTTATGTCTTGTCCTTTTTGGCTTCGGCGTCTTTCTTTTTGCCGCCCCGCCTGAACAAGTGGCCAATTGCCTTTCCCACGTGGTAAACACCTTTTCCTGCTCCCTCGCCCACGTTCTTGCCAAATCCGGCGACGCCTTCCCCGGCCGAAGCCCCGGCGCCCACGACGTTGCCCGTGGCAAGATTGCCCACCGTTCCAACCGCGCCTTTGCCGAGGTCCTCCGACCCTTTGCCTACACCTTTGCCAACGTCCTTGCCTCCCTTCGCTACATTATTGCCGGAGCCTTTCTTGTTTTTCTTTTCCTTCTTTTTGTGCCCGCGTTGTGGGGCGCCTGTGGTCTCTTGATTGGCATTGGATTGAGCTGCGGGAGAGGGCAAAGCCAAACCAAGGAACAATGCGAGAATCCCGGAAGAAATAATTCTGACTTTCAAGGGTACGCTCCTTTCCTGCTGGAATGCTTGGCAGATCAACCTGCCAGCCACGACCCTCCAATCAATGATAGCTGACTTTCAATGGAAAAGTCATGGGGCGGGCTTTACGGTAGTGTCGCAGTCTGAAGTTTTGTGACATTGTTCGCCACCGTCATCCCCGCGAAGGCGGGGATCCATGCTCCGGACAACCCCTTTATCTGCACGAGTTCGGAATGCCACTGCGATATTCGGAGTGGATTCCCGCTTTCGCGGGAATGACGATGAAGGAACAAATTGAGACACTACCGGCTTTACAGATTTTTTGCTTTTTGGCTTGTTGCAGATTAAGATAGCGCCGCAAGGCTGTATCAGGATTGAATACCCCAACCGGTTTGCGAATTGCCGGACGGGAAGTGAGGACAAATGCGCAAATCGATAGGTGACAATCTGATCCCCAAAAGCATGGGCTTCGAGCCCGGTCTGGAGCTGGTTAAGAAAGCTGGCTTTGACGGCATCGAACTGTGGCTGGGAGATGTTCCCTGGTTCCAGATGACCACCACGGACGCCCAAATCCAGGACCTGCGGCGCAAGGTGGAAAGCGCCGGACTGGTAGTTTCCAATGTCTCCACCGGCCTGCACTGGAAGTTTCCACTTTCGGCGCGCGACCCGAAGGTGCGGCAGGAGGGAATCCGGATTGTCGAGCGGCAGATTGAAGCAGCACAGATTCTCAGAACGGATGCCATCCTTGTGGTGGCCGGACTGGTCACGGAGGAAATTCCCTACAATGAGGTCTATCAGCGGACCGTGGAAGCAGTGCAGCGGGTGGCTCCAGCCGCGCAGAAATCGGGTGTGAAGATCGGCTGTGAAAATTGCAACTCGGAACAACATTTCCTGTTGAGTCCGCGCGAATTCAACTCATTTCTGAATGACGTGAACAGCCCCGCTGTTGGAATTCATCTGGACGTGGGGAATATTCACGACACGGGGTTTGCCGAGCAATGGATTGAGATGCTCGGACCGCGCATCACGCGCGTTCACATGAAAGACACGATGAAACGCCGCGGGCGATGCTGCGATTCGGTCTATACCAATATCTTCCTTGGAGACAACAACTGGCCGGCAATCCGCGCGGCGATGGTAAAGGTGGGTTATGACGGCTGGCTGGTGGCAGAGATGGAACGGGTGTACAAGTACGCCAAGGATCAGCAGTTCTACGATACGGCGGCGGCTCTTGACCGTTTTGTTGACGGGAAACTTTAAGACGGCGTTTTTGCGGTCGATTTCCTGCCACGCCAAGCCATTGCCGTTGCGAATCGTGGCAAGGAACGGAAGTATCCGGGCGCGGCAAGGACCAGCCTTTTGCGGGATACCCCGGCTTTTAAGTCTTGCGGGCGTTTCTTTCAAGATGTGATACTCGTAACGGGTTTTGCGGGGAAGCCGAATCTGATTTCGCTCCTCAAACCGGCCAATCCATAAAGAACAGCGGAGCGCATCGACACATGCAACAGTTGTCGCCGCAAGATGTCGGAACGATGTTCTTGGCCCTGGCCGTGCTTCTCGGTGGGGCCAAGATCGCCGGGGAGCTGGTCCAGAAACTCAATCAGCCTGCCGTCCTGGGTGAGATCATCGCCGGAATTCTTCTGGGTCCAAGCTTCCTGGGCTGGTTAGATCCGAAGTTATACTCCACCTTGTTTCCAACCGACGGGGCCTTTCCTCTGGTTTTGAGCACGGTTTCCAACATCGGAGTCGTGCTCTTTCTGCTGACCGCTGGAATCGAAGTTGACTTAAGTAGCATATTCCGCCAGGGAAAGAGCGCTCTCGCCGTCAGTTCCTTTGGGGTGCTCGTTCCGTTTGTGGTCGGGTCTGCCGCCGCAGAGATATTCCCGAAATTCATGGGTATCGAGCAAGGCGCCGACCGGACGATTTTTGCCCTCTTCGTCGGAACAGCTCTGTCGATTTCGGCGCTTCCCGTGGTTGCCAAGATTCTGATGGATCTAAACCTCTTCCGAAGTGAAGTCGGGATGCTGGTACTTAGCTCTGCGATGCTTAACGACCTCGTCGGCTGGATACTGTTTTCCATGGTTCTCGGAATGATGAACGAAGGTTCGGCGTCGCTCTCCAAAATCCGGCACACTATTTTGCTGACTGTTGCTTTTGTGGCGGTAGTCCTGACCGTGGGCCGCTGGCTGATCCACAAGGTGCTCCTCCTCATTCAGGCGCATACGAGCTGGCCCGGCGGCGTTCTGGCGTTCATCTTTACACTCACCTTGGCCTCCGCAGCCTTTACGGAATACGCGGGCATCCACGCAGTATTCGGCGCATTTATTGCCGGCATTGCGATCGGCGACTCCAGCCACCTGCGCAAGAGAACGCGAGAGCACATTCACGAGATCGTCACCAATGTCTTCGCTCCTTTTTTCTTCGTTAGCATCGGCCTTCAGGCAAATTTTGTGAAGAATTTCAGCCTCGGCTTGGTCGTGACCCTGTTCACGGTAGCGTGCGCCGGAAAGATACTGGGCATCGGTTGGGGAGGGCGGCTGGGCGGCTTGGACCGCCGCACCTCCTGGGTGGTGGGCTTGGCGATGAATGCAAGAGGAGCCATGGAGATCATCCTCGGGCTTCTAGCCATCCAGTCCGGCCTCATTAAGGACAGGATGTTCGTCGCCCTGGTGTTTGTTGCATTGCTCACGTCTTTAATCGCCGGACCTTCGGTGAACTATCTGGTGGAGAGGCGGCGAGCCATCCATCTGAAGGATTGTCTCTCCAGCAAATTGTTCAGAGGTGACCTGCAAGGAGCATCACGTTCCGAAGTGATCAAGGAGCTCTGCGATTTTGCCGCGCAATCAATCGATAATTCGCCGGACCACTTCTTTCCCCTGATCTGGGACCAGGAAGCGATCGGCGGCAGTGGGCTCGCAAACGGTGTCGCTGTCCCGCACGCGCGGATTCGTGGCGTGGATAAGCCGCTGGTAGTCGTGGGGATACATCGGTTCGGAGTCGATTTCGACTCGCGGGACGGCAAGCCGGCGCGCCTGATCGTGCTGATCGTCACTGGAGACAATCAGTCACAAATCGAACTGCTCGGCGACGTGGGACGCCTTTTCCGCCGCGAAGAAACGGTTGAGCAGGCACTGGCTGCCCGTACCTTCATCGAATTCATGGCGGCAGTAAACGCCCCTGCTGAGGATTAGGGCGGGCCCGGCTATTTATTTCCCGCTGCGGCCAGCCTGTGGGAGTGTTGCAGTCTGCTGTAGCGGCGCTCTATGAGCGCCGGAAACCGTTGAGGATCCAAGTTCGGCGCTCATAGAGCGCCGCTACAGCAAACAAACTGAGACACTGCCAGCCTGTGGGGTGATTTGACACACTTACCATCCGGGCAATATGATAAGGACCATCTGATTGCGAAGGGGGATTTCGAGGCTGCGGATGGGAAGCTTTGGGGAAAATCTTAGGCGCGAACGCGAGATGCGCGGTGTGACACTCGAGGAAATATCCGACAGCACCAAGATCAGCGTTCGCTTCCTCGATGCCCTGGAGACCGAAGATTTCTCCAAGATGCCGGGCGGAATTTTCACTCGTAGCTTCATTCGTTCCTACGCCAATTACCTGGGCCTTGACCCGGAGCAAGTTCTGGCCGAATACCAGTCGGCATTCCCACCGAAAAATGATGAGGATTTCTCGCGAATCGGCGTTAACCATGCGGTGGGGAGCTCGCCCCCTGGCCACCGCACTCTAATTGCTTGGGTGACGGCTGCCCTTTTGCTGGCCAGTGGCTACGCCCTATTCCATTATTCCCACCGACAAACGGACGCATTAGCCAACTTTGGCAACCTTCCGCAAACGTCTAAAGCCGCGCCCATAACCCCGGCCTCCGAAGCTTCTAACGCCAATTCTCCCGCCAATGGCGGGGCGACGACGGGGTCTCTGAATCCGGCAAGCGACGGGGGCACGGGCGCTTCAGCCCCAAATGCTGCTCCCAACCGAGTCAGCGCATCGTCCGGCGAATCTTCCGTGCCCACAAGTGGCCTGGCGCGGCGCGATGCGCAGGCGGGAACGCAAGCCGCTGTGGGAGGCATGCCTGGGGCCATGACGCCAGCTTCAAGATCGACCCAACCGGCCGGAAATGTGACTGAGCCTCCCGCAATTCTGGGCGAGGGTACTATGGTCTTGCAGGTTTCGGCCAAAGAGCGGTCTTGGGTGGCCGTTGAATGTGACGGCAAAACTCTTCTGCAACGAATCCTGAATCCCAACGAGGTTCGCACCCTTCGCGCCAGTGATTCCATCAACGTCACCACCGGCAATGCCCAAGGCATCACTCTGACTTTGAACGGCCAAACTCTGAAGCCGTTGGGCCGTTACGGCGAGGTGAAGACCATTCGCCTGACTTTGGCCGATCTGAAGAAAACCACTTCCAACCCATAAGGTGAGCGCAATCCCCAAAACTCTTGTCGAAATGGTGCTCGACAATGCCACCCCCATTGCGGTTCGGCGCAAGGGCGCGAAGGGCGACCTTCCGGTTTCTCCGGCCGAAAGAATCCACATTCTAATCTACCTGATCGAAGACCGTGACCCGGAAATTGCCCGGCAAGCGATTGAAACTCTCGACCAAGCCGGACGAGAGGAACTTCTCGCCGTGGTTCAGGATCCCGCGACTCCCGTGGCGGTCTTGGACCTCGCGGCCAATCACTTGGTTGAAAAGCGTGAGGAGTTGCTGGATGGGCTTTTGAAAAACCCCACTTTTCACCAGAGTCCCTCTTCGACGGACGCAGAAAATGTGACGGCCCATGCGGATGCCCCAGCCAAGACACCGGGGCCCGGCCCCATTGCAGGCTCGCCGCCGGATAGCGGCAGCGAACCTGCGGCGGATCATCCCCGGGAATCCGTTCTCCAGAAGCTCAGCAAACTTTCACCGGCCGCAAAGATCAAGCGGGCGCTGATGGGAAGCCAGGAGGAACGTCTGATCTTAATCCGCGACTCCAACAAGTCGGTGGCCCGCGCCGTGGTCCAGTCGCCCAAGCTGACCGATGCCGAAGCCGAGGCCATTGCTTCCATGCGCAACGTCATGGAGGAGGTGCTACGGCGGCTGGCGCAAAATCGCAACCATCTGAAGCATTACAGCGTGGTTCGCGCCTTGGTAGGCAATCCCCGGGTCCCCATCGACATTACTCTTCCCCTGATCTGCCGGCTGAACGACCGGGACTTAAAAATGCTCGCGCTTGACCGGAACCTTCCCGAAGTCCTTCGTACCCTGTCCGCGAAGAGCCTGCGCGAACGTCAGGCGACGCGAGGATCCGGCCTGCCCAAGAAGCACTGATGCGGAGCTTTGCGCGGCTCACAAGATGGCGACGAGGCTTCAACCTCGCTCCCCTCCGGGTTAGATTTGTTCCTTGCCTCACGCCGCTGTCAGCTCGTCGGTACCAGAAGCATCAGCGCAAACCCAAGGATGGAGGCGGCCATCAGGAAGCCCATGGGCCAGTTTGACGAAAGATGGGCGAAAGCGCCGGCCAACGCCCCGCCGGTAAAGCTGCCGAAATATTGCAAGGTTTGGAACGAGCCCATGGCCGTGCCGTAGGAGGCTTCATGCGTGACGCGCGTCACCAGGCTGGGAAGAATCGGCTCAAGCCCGGTGAACCCAATCAAAAACAGCGATCCCGGAATCAGCACAGCGGCCAAATGATGGGGAGAGAGGCCCGCTGAGTCCGGGCGAAACAGCATGAAGGCGCTGATCAACATGAGGACGAATGCAAACGCTGTCAGGCTGCGCCTCCATCCGAGGTCCGCGCCCTTTGAGAACAAGAACATCGTAGCGCCGCTCGCCAGGACCATGGGAACGAGCACGACCCAATAACGGGTGAGAGGCAGATGATACCGTTCGGTGAGGATAAGTGGGAAGAAGAACCAGAAAGTCGTCATGAAAACATTCATCAGGAAGCCGCCGAAGTCAACCATGATCAGCGCCCGCGACTTCAGAACCTGGGTGACCGGCGCCAGTGCCCTGCTGCGAGGTGGAGTGTCCGGCAAGGTTCGCGCCAACACCAGTACCGTGGCCGTACCCAGAATGCCGGTAATCCAGAACAGCCATTGCGGATGGAGCAAACCGGCGATGACCGGTCCGCCTATCACTCCCACGATGAACGCAATACCGATGGGAATTCCAAGAAAAGCGAAACCCGTGGAGCGGCGCTCCTTTGGAATGTTGTCTGCGACTGCGGCGAACGCGACCGAAGTAATGGTGCCCATGCCTTGAATGAAGCGGGCCACAATCAGCTCTCCGATCCTGAGTGTGGGCGGGAACCAGCCGGGCATGGCGCAGAGGAACGATCCCAAACTGAAAACCGTCATCCCAAGAATCAGGACTTTTCTGCGCCCCAGGCGGTCGGAAAGGCGTCCCATGGGAATCGCCGTGCATGCTACCGCCATGCCGTAAATTCCGAAGGCCACGCCCGCCAGGAACCGTGAATGAGTGAACTCCAGGCCATAGAGCGTGAAGACGGGCAGGACCAGGAACAGACCTAACATGCGAAGCCCCACCGCACCGGCCAAGGCCGCCAGAAGTTTCTTCTGGTAGGAGGTGAAAGAGAGTGGTGGGGTTTTGGTCAAGGTTGCCATCTGCGAGTATTGTTAAGCCGACCATCCTGCAGGGGAAACCGTCCAAGAAGCCGGGCCGGAACTTGTGTCGGGGGAAAGGTGGCAGCGTCGAGCTGGAGTTAAGCGATCCGTGTGCTCACCAACCGTCCACAACTCAGCCTGGCAGGATTTCACCATGAGGCCTTACTGGAGCGATGCTCCTTCGGGATATTCCACGAAGTCCGCCGTAACCTTGGAGGGAATCAAGCCCTTCGTGAAGGCTTGGTCAAGCAGGGTTTGTACTGCTTGGCGCCCCTGATCTCCATAGTCCAGCGTCCAGTGGTTCACATACATGGAAACAAATTGGTCAGCCGTCGAGCGGTCCAGGCCTCGGGCAAACTGCATGGCGTACTCCAGGGCCTCTTCGCGGTGTTCGAGACTGTAGCGGATGCTTTCGCGGAGAATCTTCGCCACCGACTGCAAGGTAGGAACGCCCAGGGAGCGGCGGATGACATTGCCTCCCAGCGGAAGCGGCAGCCCCGTCGTCTGATGCCACCATTCACCCAGATCCACCACCTTGTTCAATCCCTCTTGCGCGTAAGTGAGCTGCCCTTCATGGATCACGACCCCGGCGTCGGCATCGCCTCGCGCCACGCAAGGCAAGACCTCGTCAAATGCGACGAAGATGGGCTCCACTTCCGGCTCGTAGAGGAGAAGAGTGAGATAAGCCGTGGTCAGTTTTCCCGGTACGGCCACACGCCTCTGCTTCAAATTGTCCGCAGACATGGGGCCTTTGGATACGATCATGGGTCCATATCGCTCCCCAAAGCTGGCGCCGCAAGGCAACAACATATATTGCTCCGCCAGAAAGGGATAAGCGAAAAAGGAGACAGCACTGATGTCGTAAACGCCCTGCAATGCTTTCTGGTTCAAACTCTGAATGTCCTCGAGAACGTGGAGGAACTTAATGCCATCTGTCCCGATTTTGCGAGTGGCCAGAGCATAAAACATAAAAGCGTCGTCCGAATCCGGACTATGAGCGAGCTTTAGCTCACGGGTCTGCGTGAAAATGCGCTGAACCTCTTTCTTCGGCGAAAGAGCCATAGATTCCCCTCACCATCTGTGCCGTGGATTTTTATTTTCATCGTAGCACAAGGGGGGCCCGCCTGTGAAAGGCAGCCGCCCACCTCGGTAGTGGACCATTTTCGCTGCTGTAGCGGCGGTCTCTGACTGCCGAACTTTATTTTTCAACAGCTTCCGGCGGTCTCTAACCGTTGAACTTTATTCTTCAACAGTTTCCGGCGGTCAGAGACCGCCGCTACAGCAAACTGACCCACTACCCCCACCATTGGCTTCACATCTTGCTATATGCAGAGGCAACCCTCTGGCCGCCCCTGGGAAAGCACAAGTGCCACCCCTAAACTGCGAACAAAGCCAGGTTCCCCCAAGTATCACGTTCAAAAGCGAGTGATTCATGGGTTCTATAATTCACGACCGGTTTGAAACTCCGCCTCTCTGAGACGGTTCCCGCCGCCGGCAGATTGGTCCGAGCGCGAACCGAGTTCAAAGCGCGAAGCGCCTCCGCTGCTACGTTGGAGTTGCGGTCGCGCGTCAAGTGATCGAGCGGTGTGATGCTCGAGGCGTCTCCGGTATACATCAGGACACCGCAAATACCCTGGCGCACCCGCGTGCTCTTGCTGGCCATAAGCGGATACATCTCCTGAAGATAGGTTTTGTTGCGAGTCAGTTCGATCAGGTACGTCTGCGCCTCGTCTGCGTGCGTCCGCGAATCAAAACCGTTCACCAAGTCCTTCAGATGGCTTTGCTGGCCAAGGGCTGCGAAGGCGAAAGCCATCGCCAGCTTCACACCCGCGTCTTTTTCAACTTTGGAACGTCTTTCAAGCTCGGGCAGGGCCTTCTTGTCACCGGCGCGGGCCATGCCCTCGGCGGCGTAAGTCCGGTCCGCCTTTTCATTATTCCAGAGCGCCTTAATGAAGATGGGCAGAGACACGGTATCACCGATGTAAGCGAGGCCCTGGAGCGCCGCCTCACGGACGTCTTTGTCCTGATCGTTCTGGACCATCGCCTGGAGCTTCGGAACGGCCGACTGGGCTCGCAAGATGCCGGTGGTGAGCGCCGCCTGCACCTTCACATCCTTATCGGGCGAGCCCAACAGATCCACCAGCTTTGGACCCGCCGTGATATCTTCGATCTTGGCGAGAGCCACGACCGCGTTCACCGCCAGGCCCACATCCGTGGAGTGCGCCGCCACCACCAGATCGGGCACGGCGGGGCGGGCCACCAGGATGCCAAGTCCCCGCGCCGCTTCGCGAGCCGGAGCGATCGACCGGGTGTCCTGCATGGCGGCGATGAGGGCGGTGATGACGCTGGGATTCACTTGAATTCCGGGATCGATGCGCGTGTCTCCACCGCTGAACTTGCTCTTGGCGCGATTGTAATTTCTCTTCAGGAACCCGCTGACGCCCAGGCTGGGCAAATTCGCCGTGTAATAACTCACGGCGGCCTCTACTGCAAATGTTCGCACGGTGGGATCGGTATCTTTAGTGGCGGTGAGCAGCGCCGCCAGGGATTGCGCATTGCGGAACTGCGCCAGGGCCAGGATCACCTCTTTGCGAACCTTGGTGCTGGGATCGGTGAGCGCCGCTGCAAGCGGCGGAATCGCCGCTATTTGGCCGCTCTCGCCAAGCTGCTTGGCCGCACTGACGCGGGCCGACTCATCCGTGCTCTTCAATTGCTGGGTGAGGGGGTTGAGGTCACTCGATGAATTGTCAGCAGCGCCTGGAACCGCCCCGCACGGCTTAACAATCCAGGTCCCAAATAAAAGGCAAGTAAGCAACGGAATCAGTCGCAGGCCGAGTGTTCCTGATCTGAATGATGAAATCATTCCATACCTTCGGACGAATGAGAGTCAACGGTCTCCGTTCGAATCCCCAGCTCGCGTCGTGCTTGTTCCGCACGCTCCGGGCCAACCACCGGGCCGCCCGCGCCCCGGACGAGCCAGGGGAGCGGCACTCCGAGCAAGACGATTTTGACGATGTCACTCGCGATGAACGGATAAAACCCCAGTAGTAGCGCGTTGCGAGCCGAGCCACCCCAAAACGCCCATAGCCAAGTTACGCCCACGGCCAGGATCACAACGTCTGCGGCCATCAAGGCTAGCGCCAGCGTCCAGGTTCTGCGGCTGGCGCCCTGCTCGACGAGCCAACCGAGCAGCCCGGCTGCAATCGGAAAGCTGAGCAGATACCCCCCGTTGGCGCCCAGCAGGTGGGTGAATGACGACGCTCCTGCCGCAAACACCGGCAGCCCCATAGCCCCCAGCGCAAGGTAGACAGCCTGAGAAAGAAATCCCCGGCGGCTTCCCAACACCGCTCCACTTGCCATCACCGCCAGGGTCTGTCCCGTGAACGGTACAGGGGTGAATGGCAGCCGAAGATAAAATTGGGCAAGAACCGCCGTGAGCAAAGCAAAACCCGAAATCCACAAAGCGTCCCGCAGGAGGCTGTCTGCAGGAGCAAAATGATCGACCAGGACGTTTGACGAAACGCGCGACATTGCTCTCCTCAGCTTCTTTCTTGTGCTGTACACACGGTCGTAAGTCTGCGACGACCGGTCCTGTAGCGCCGGTCTGTGACCGGCGAATTTCGCCGCTCCCTGTCAGGGCAGGCGCCGAGCGGCGCTACAGCAAATGCCCGTCGTCGACTTACGTCCTCATGTATAGCAAACTTGCATACGGCTCCGAATTGGCCCACTTCTCCTGAGTAAACCGGAGACTTACCCTTTGAAGCCACCGCGAATTCCTGTTCAGCTCGCCGCAAACTTGCATTATATCTCAACTTCACATCACCGGGGTGGCCAACACGCCTTGTGGACGAATTCGGTGGGCAGAGATCTGAACATGATCCCCGTCGCCCCCGCGCAGGCAAGGGGCCGTGCAGTTCCCCACCGGCAAACCTGGATTCCCGCCTTCGCGGGAATGATGGTGCCAGCGGGAGTGCCGAGTCTGCCCGGTAATGACCGGTGCCAGCGGGAATGGCGTACCTATAGGTGGCGCCTTGCTCCCGTCGCCGTTGCCCCCGCGTAGGCGGGGGCCCATGCTGTTCCGCATCGACAAGTTCAACGTTCACCTTGCCAGACCCAAAGCCACCGGCACTCCATCCAAGGTATGCCCGTGGCGCCGCATCCGGAAGGGATTCGGGTCGAAAAATTTTCCCGGGCAGTGTCGAGTAAAGTTATAGGCGAATTTGTGCGTAGAAATAGCGTCAGGCCCGAGGGGCTACAAAACGAGGGGAAACAATACAGGTGTCGTAACTAATTAGTAAATGACTGTCAACTGCATTGTAGGCCCCGAAAATCGTTTGGATATGAAGAAAATGGTGGACGCGAAGGGATTCGAACCCTCGACCTCAGCGTTGCGAACGCCGCGCTCTCCCAACTGAGCTACGCGCCCCGGTCAAACGGTAATTTCGAGTCTCAATATAACATTTTGAGTTCCGCCCGACAACCTGCCGGAGATTCTGCAATTTAGAGAGAACCATCCTTCCGGACTATCGCGACATCAAACCATTGAAGACCGAAAGGAAGGTTGATGTAATTCAAGGCCAGTTCCCTGCCGATAGATATTTGTGGTGCCCCATCAACCACGCCTTGCGGGTGCAGCGAAAAAGGAAAGAATCAGAAGCGATGATGTCCTCCTACCACACGAGATTCCTCAGCGTTGCCGAAGAAAGGGTAGAGATTGCGGCGGCGCCAGCGTTCGAGCCCGCTCCCAGCTTCGGCAAAGCTCTTTTCTGGAATGCGCTGCTTCTGGCTGGCATCCTGAATGGCGCGTATTTCTTGATCCGGCTGATTGGCAAGCTCTAACCGGGATTCTTCACGAAGGAAAGTTCGCAAATAATCCAGGCCAAGATAAGCTCGTGAATCACCCAGGTTAACATCAATACTGTTCAGTTAAAGTGGGTCTCATGATCTTGATGTCAGAGGCGTCGCCTGATCCCTCACCCACCGCTGTGCGGTGGGTGAGGGGCTCTGGTTTAACCGTGTGCATTATTCTCGAACGGACCTTATGTGAACAGTATTGGGGTCAACCTGGCGATCTATCCCAAGTGCCATTTGCGGCCATCACGTTCAACAAAGGTATCCGCGGCGGGCGGACCCCACGTGCTCGCTTCGTAAAAATAGAGACCCTTCTTCCCATCCTCTTTCCAGCGATTGAGGATGGGTGTGATCAATTGCCAGCTCAAATCGACAAAGTCATCCCTGGTAAAAAGCATAGGATCGCCCAACATGCAGTCGAGCAGCAGCGTCTCATAGGCCGTTGTGGGCGGCGCCTCACCGAAAGCCTTGTCGTATTGAAAGTCCATGGCCACCGGTCGAATCTGCATCGTGGTGCCCGGAATCTTGGCATTGAACTTCAGGGAGATACCTTCATCGGGCTGAATGTGAACGGTCAGAATGTTGGGCTCAATCGCTTGGGTCAAAATACCCCGGAAGAGCAGGTGGGGAGCCCGCCGGAACTGGATCGCGATCTCCGAGACGCGGTTGGAGAGGCGCTTGCCGGAGCGGACGTAGAATGGCACGTCCGCCCATCGCCAATTATCAATGTAAAGCTTTAGAGCGGCAAAAGTTTCAACGGTGGATTGTGGGGAAACTTTGGGCTCCGCCCGGTAGGAGGGTAGCTGATGGCCGTCCGTCCAGCCCTCCACATATTGCCCTCGCACCGCGAAGTCATTCAGTTGATCGAGCGGAATGGGGCGCACCGCCCGCATGGCCTTGGCCTTCTCGTCGCGCACGGCCGTGGCCTCAAACATGGCGGGCGGCTCCATCGCCACCAAGCTCATCAGAGAAAGCACGTGATTCTGGATCATGTCCCGCAGCAGGCCGGCTTCCTCGTAGTAAGAACCGCGATTCTCAATGCCGATCTCTTCGGCCACGGTGATCTGGACGTGGTCGATATAGCGGCGGTTCCACACCGGCTCAAAGATGCCGTTGCCGAAGCGGAAGACCAAGAGGTTCTGCACCGTCTCCTTGCCCAGATAGTGGTCAATCCGGAAAATTTGTTCCTCGCGGAAAACACTGGTCAGCGCGCGGTTCAACTCCCTGGCGCTCTCCAAGTCTCTCCCGAACGGTTTTTCCACTACAATACGCGTCCAACTGCTTCCGTTCCCTTTGGGATGGGAGAGACCGGCGGCGCCGAGGTGGTTGATGATGACCGGAAAGAAGCTCGGCGGCGTCGCCAGATAGAACAGGCGGTTACCGTTGGTGCCGCGCGCCTCATCCAGTTGATCAAGAAGCTTCTTGAGTTGCGCATAGGCGTCCGGATCTCCAAAATCGTCGGAGATATAGTGAACACCCTGCGTAAAACTCTCTACGGATTGATCGTGTTCTGAGGAAAGATTCAGGTATTTCTTGACGCCTTGCCGCATCTTGTCCCGGAAGGTGTCATCGTTGTAAGGTGTCTTGGCGCAGCCAATCACGGAGAATCCTTCCGGAAGCAACTGCTGGCGGGCCAAATAGTAGAGTGCGGGAATCAGCTTCCTCTCCGTCAAATCACCCGAAGCCCCAAAAATCACCATGACACAAGGTTCAGGAACTCTTCTTTGTGTGGATTGCGCTTCGATAGAATTGGAAAGAATGGTGGCTTCAGCCATGTCGTCGGCTCCTCCCTTGTCTACAAACAGTGTGAGCTTGCCAGTCGATTCCCGCTCCAGCCCCGTTGGCCGGCAAGACCCCGGTGCCACGCCCAAACTCATCTGAACACGCCTTACGGCTTACCATAGAAGCATCTCGTGGGCCTTCGCCACAACGTTTGAGGCCGTGAAGCCAAACTTTTCGGCAAGCACCTTGTATGGGGCCGAGGCTCCAAAATGGGTCATGCCGATAACGCCGCCTTTCGGTCCCACGTAGCGGTCCCAGCCAAATGGCGAAGCGGCTTCGACGGCAAGCCGCAGCTCGTATTCAGCCGGGAAGACAGCGCCCCGGTATGACTTGGATTGCTTTTCAAACAAGTCCCAACTCGGCATGCTCACAACTCGGGTTGTGTGTCCCTCCGCCACCAGCTTTTCATAAGCCTCAATGGCCACCGCCACTTCGGACCCGGAAGCGATCAGCAGAATGCCCGGCCCGTTGCCTATGGACTCGGCAAGGACATAGGCTCCGCGCTCCAGGCCTTCAGCCGAAGCGTATTTTGCCCGGTCAATGATGGGAAGGGTCTGCCGGGACAACGCAAACAGCACGGGACCACCCTGGTGTTCGATCGCTATTCGCCAGGCCACGGCGGTTTCATTGGCGTCAGCGGGACGGATAAAACAGAGATTAGGAATGGCGCGAAGCGAAGGAATCTGTTCGATGGGTTGATGGGTGGGTCCATCTTCGCCGAGAAAAATGCTGTCATGCGAGAAGTAGAAAATGGTGTGAATTTCCATGAGCGCCGCCAAGCGGATGGTGGGGCGCATATAGTCCGAAAAAGTCATATAGGTGCCGCCGTAAGGGATCAACCCACTCACCGCCAAGCCATTCAAAATGGCGCCCATGCCGTGCTCGCGCACGCCGTAATGCACATTCCGGCCCCCATAATTGTCCTTCTCGAAGTCGCCTGCTCCTTTGATCAGGGTGTTGTTGGAACCGGTCAGGTCAGCAGAACCCGCAATTAGTGTCGGCAGAGAGGGCGAGATGGCATTCACCACTTTGGCGGAAGCTTGGCGCGTCGCCAGCATCCCATCGGAGGGCTTGAACGTGGGAATCTTGGATTGCCATCCCTCTGGAAGTTCGCCTCGCACATAGCGGTCAAACTCCGCAGCCAGCTCCGGGTAGGCGGCGCGGTAGGCGGCATAGCGGGCGTTCCAATCGGCCTCCAATTTCTTGCCGTGCTCGAGGGCCTTCCTGAATTTCGCCAATGATTCCGCGGGGATATAGAAAGGCGGATCGAGCGGCCATCCCAGGTTCAGCTTGGTCAACTTTACCTCTTCCACGCCCAGCGGTTCGCCGTGGACTTCCGCCGTGTCGTGCTTGTTGGGGCTGCCATAGCCAATGTGAGTCCGCGCGCAAATGAAGGATGGGCGGTGCTTTTCGGCATGGGCGCGGTCGATGGCGCCTGCCACGGCTTCCAGGTCATTCCCATCCGGCAGCCTCTGCACAAACCATTCATAAGCCTCAAAGCGTTTGCAGCGGTCTTCCGTAAAAGCAATCTGGGTGTTGCCGTCAATCGTGATGTGATTGTTGTCATAAAGATAGACCAGGTTGTTAAGTCCGAGGTGGCCCGCCAATGATGCCGCCTCCGAAGCGACGCCTTCCATCAAGTCCCCGTCACTCACGATGGCGTAGACCTTGTAATCCAGAATTTCATGCCCAGGCCGGTTGAAGTGGGCGGCCAAATATTTCTGGGCCATGGCCATGCCCACGCCGTTGGCAAACCCCTGGCCAAGCGGACCGGTGGTGGTTTCAACCCCGGGAGTGAGGCCGTATTCGGGATGGCCAGGAGTCTTGCTCCCCCATTGGCGGAATTGCTTCAATTCGTCAAGCGGCAGGTCGTAACCTGTCAAATGCAGGAGACTATAAAGCAACATACAGCCGTGGCCGGGGGAAAGGACAAACCGATCGCGATCGGGCCATTTGGGGTTTGGTGGGTTGTGCCGCAGGTATCGTGTCCAGAGGACGTAGGCCATGGCAGCCGCTCCCATCGGCAGGCCGGGATGCCCCGAATTAGCCTTCTGAACGGCATCGATCGCCAGGAAGCGAAGGGTGTTGATGGAGAGCTGGTCCAGATTACTTGCGGCAGTTGAACCGGTTTGAGCCAGGGTTTGAGTGCTCAAATTGATCCTCCTTCGTGGAACAACAATCTAATGTTGAGGGCGCCTTGGAGGCGGACGGATTGCGCCCTTGCCTGCCGTGGATGCAGAGTTGGGAACGCGCCCAAGCTAAAGCTCATTATATCCTTTCCCCCTGCCTTGCAGGCAACGGTATGTGGACTCTTAGCGGCAATTTTGTTCACTTAAGGTCGGTTCGAGAATAACTGCACACGGTTGAACCAGTGCCCCTCACCCACCGCTGCGCGGTTCCCCCTCTCCCCGCAAGCGGGGAGAGGGGCGGGGTGAGGGGAGACAGGACGCCTCTGCTATCAAGATCATAAGGCACACCCAAACTGAACAGTATTGCTCTTAATCTGGATTATTCACGATGGTTTATTTGACGGCCGGTAGGGCGGCGTGCTAAAGCCACAATGGATAACACGGGACTCGCCGGCCAGGAGGGGGGGACTTGTTCGAGCGTGCCGTTCCGGATGTGAACTCGCTCACGGAGCCGCTGGCCCCTTGAACTGGGAACCGCCAGGAGCAGACGGGCAAAGGCTTCAGGAACGAACCACCAGGACCGGACAGGGCCCCAGTTGGATCACGCGGTTGGTGGTTGACCCGAAGATCACCCCATCCACCGCGCCGTGGCCGTGAACGCCCATTACGATAAGGTCCGTCCGGTCCTCCAGCGCAATCTGGATGATTTCCTGATAGGGCTTGCCGATGCGTGCGGTGGACTTGACCTTATCTGACTTCAGCGATGCGGCAGGAACCACACTTTCCAAGCGTTGGCGCGCCTCAATCAATGAGTTTTGCCAACCGGACTGGGGAAAGTGATCCAGCGTATAAAGCAGGGTCAGCTCGGCGCCATATTCCTGAACAAGCGAAATAGCATAGGGCAGCGCCCCCTGCGCCGTCTTCGAAAAGTCCGTGCAGAACAGAACCTTGTGTAAGCGCACGCTGTTCCCTTTTGCGCCCGGATCCACAAAGTCGTGAGCCGGTCGCCGGACCACCAGCACGGGACAGCGGGCCCGGTGCAACACCTTTGCGGTCACCGATCCCATCATAAGTCGGTCGATTCCCTGTCGGCCGTGCGTGCCCATGACAATCAAGTCCGCGGCCTGCGCCTCCGCCGAAGTCAATATGGAGTCCGCGGGGTTGCCTTCCTTGACAATCAGCTCCACCGGAACAGCAAGAGGCGGATGGCAACTTGCCATCTTTTCAAGCTGCCGCTGGGCGTTTGCCGCCAGATCGTGTTGGATTTCGTTAACCACGTCCGGTGAGGCGTATTCAGGATAGAGTAATGGGAGCGCCGGGATCACGTGTTCCAAGTAAAGCCGCGCTTCATAATGCCGCGCCAGCGAATAGCCGTAATCGTAAGCCCGGGCAGAATATTCTGAAAAATCCAGGGGACACAGAATCCTCTCAAATTTCAGCATCGCCATTCGACTGTCTATCTCCTCCCCCCTCATAGACAGTTTACCCTACTCTTGCCCGCTCGTGCCGTGCCGCGACTGCCAGCCTTGCAGGTTGCGGAAAAACATGTCGCGGCGGCTTTATGCCGCCAGCCGCATATTGACAACGTTGGGCTTATGGCGATATAAAATCGCCGCTACGCCCTTCCCAGAGGGTTTTTCCGCAACCGGCTGGATGGAGCCGATAAGCGATGGTAAGCGGCCGCCAGATCCTTGCCCAAGCACTCGGCCAAGCGAAAGTAGGCCTGCGGAAACCGCCGCAGGAAAGCGGAAAAATCATCGCGACGCATCGCGCCCACAGTGACACCCGTTTCGGCTACGGCTGAGACTCCATAGGGGCCGCCGGAGAACATGGCGCTGACCCCGAGCAAATCGCCCGGGCCGGCCATGTGGACTTTCCAGCGGCGGCCTTTGGCATCACAGACGTTAACGCTGGCATTCCCCGCCAGAATCAGAAAGATGTGTGTCGCAGCATCACTCTCGTTGAAAATGGCCAAGCCTTTCGCATACCTTCCGACGGCCAACTTCTGAAGGGTAGCGCGAACCGACTCTGGCGGCAGTTCGCTGAAAATTGAGACCTTTGCCAACGCTGAGGTCTCCGCAAGGTGCGGGCGGCGTGATCCTGAATTACTTGTATCTCGCACCAGTCGAGGATGAACCCGTGGCCGCTTCCCGGTCAGTGACTGCAATCACAAGAGTTTGTGACTGGCCTCGAGACAGACGGAGGGGCTGGCATGGCGCCCGCCAGGTCCGGGCAACCACCGGGGTCGCCCCGATGTGCCCCGATGGGATCGATTTGCTGGCAACCTTGCTTCCTCGTCTCCATTACTTGCCAGGGACTGTGAGCACGGGGCACGGAGAAGTCCGGGTGATGATCTCGGTCGTCCGTCCGAAAAGCAAGCTGCCGAAAAACTGGCTGGGCATGTTTCCAATCACGATGAGGCTGGCGCGGTTCTTTTTGGCCACATCGACGATCTGCTCCGCAGGATGCCCCCGGCGGACCTCCTCGGTTACGTGGCAGCGGCTTCGAACTTCGGGATCGACCCAATCGCACAGGGTTTGGTGAAGCTCGCGGGCAGTTGGCTTCAGCGCCGGCTCACCCGCCACGTGGGCCACCACCAACTCGGCGCCTGTGCGCTTGGCCACCGCCGCGGCGTGTTCCAAAACCTGGCGTGAATGGTCACTGTAATCGACTGCGCAGAGCACACGCTTGATGGCGTTGAGTGCAGTGAGAGATTTCACTTGGGGTCCCACGGTCACGAGCGGCGCCGGCGTCTGGCGCAGAACGCTTTCGGTGACCGATCCCAGGCGGAACCTGACGAAACCGGTCCGGCCGTGGGTGCCCATTACCGCCAGTCCGGCTTTCGATTGGTTCAGCCCCTCCAGGATGGCCGTCACCGCGTCTGCCTCCACCACCTTGACCGAGCGCGGCAGGCTGGGGGGTAAGTACTTGCGGGAAAAGTCTTCGGTGAGGGCCAGGGCGGCCCGGGCGCTGCGCCGGAGCTGGGTCTTCAGCGCGGCCGTCTGGGCTTCGGTGAAATAGACGGGGGCTTCCAGCCGCTGGGCGTGAAGCACCAGAAGGCTGGCTTCGAACGCCTTCGCAAAAAGCGCCGCTACTCGCAGGGCGGCGGCGGAGTGTTCACTGAAATCGATCGGACATAAAATTTGCTTCGGGTCAAAATTCTCCAAATTGCACCTCTTGGGGCGGCAGGGTTACTGCTCGCCCGTTTACCGCGTCCTATTTTGCGGCGGCGCGCCTTTCCGCAGCGCGGCGATGGGATTCGGCGCAAGGACGGTTCAGCGCGGCTCTTCCGTCATTCACGCCGGCCGGGAGCGACAGCAAGCCTGCTGCCACGCCTAGCGCGGATTATTCACGAAGTTTTACTCAAGGACCGTCAGGGCACGGTTAAAACCGTGCCCTGACGGTCCCTTACCGGAAGTCCTTGAATAATCCGGGCTAGCGAGCCGCCTCATCCATCATTTTCACCATCACATCTTCCACTTCTTCAGCAACCGCGCGCAGACCGGGCATCTGAAACAGATCGAGCAAAGCCGCCGGCCGGAGCATGGCCAGCGTCACGCCGCTGCCTTGACGGTAGATCGCGATGCGGCAAGGTAGCGCCGTCGCGATTTCCATGTTGGCTTCCAGCACTTTTTTCGCCTGCTGCGGATTGCACACTTCGTAGATCAGGCAGTCACGGTCAAATTCGACACCCTTTTCTTTCAGTTTGGCTTTGAGGTCGTGTACGGCAAGGACACCGAACTTGTACTTCTGCCCCGCGGCCTCAAGCGCGGTGGCGACCTCCGGCAGGTCCTTATTGGATTGCACGCGATAGAGCATACAGTTCTCCTTGGTATCGTTTTTTCAGCACGGCCCACGCGCAGCAGGCGAGCCGGCCAGTGGGCGTCAGGGGACGGCTTGAGGGGCGCCGTTCCAGCGGGCCGAAAAACCTTTTACGATCGCGTTCAAGAGCGGACGCCCAGCTTCTGCAGTACAGCCATCATCGGACACCAGGTGGTGAATGCTGACTGGATCAGGTTGACTGCCACGAAGCCGGTGAACAGGAACCACTTGGCGCTCGCGTAATAACCCAGCAGGAGCGTTGCCAAAACGAAAGCCCCTGCAATCAGTCTTAGCCATCGGTTCACATCCATCTTCTTATTCCTCCTTGGGGTTGATTGTGGTGCTTTCGCCCGGTGTGGAGCGGGCTAAATCCTGCGGTTTTTTTCGCAAGCGGCGCGCATGGTAGAAATAAAGCACCGGAATGGCCAGTTGCGAGAGAAGGGTTGACGCAATCGCGCCCGCCATAAGGGAAATCGCCAGCCCTTGGAAGATGGGATCAAAAATGATCACGAAGGACCCCGCTACCACCGCGGCGGCGGTGAGCAGGATGGGCCGGAAGCGGACGGCGCCGGCCTCAATCACCGCCTGCTCGGCAGACAAGCCTTGCTGCATGCGGAGGTCGGCAAAATCCACCACAATAATCGAATTGCGCACGATGATGCCTGCCCCAGCGATGAACCCAATGATCGACGTGGCCGTGAAAAACGCACCCATCAGGGCGTGGGCAGGCAGTATGCCAATCAGCGTCAGCGGGATGGGCGCCATAATCACCAGGGGCACACGGAAGGATTGGAACCAGGCAACCACTATCACGTAAATCAAAATCAGGGCCACGGCAAAGGCGAACCCCAGGTCGCGGAACACGTGGTAGGTGATGCGCCATTCGCCATCCCATTTGAAGGCGATTCGGTTGGTAAAGAACGGATAGGCGGTCCAGTAGCGCTCGATCGATTTTCCACTGGCCGCGCGCAATGAGTTGAGCGCCTTGCCCATCTTGAGCATGGCGTAGATGGGGCTTTCTTGCTGGCCAGCGACATCTCCGGTGACATAGACCACGCGCTTCAGGTTCTCATGGTAAATGCTCTTTTCGATGGTTCCGTCGTCAATGCGGGTCAGCTCACTGAGGGGAACCAGCGTGCCGCCCGGCGACATCACGCGCAGCTCGCCCAGGCTGGTGACCGTGCTGCGGTCGGCGCGGGGCAGCCGCAGGAAGATATCAACGTCTTCTCTCTCATCCGGCAGATGGGCGAGACCGGCCACCGCGCCGCTCAACCCCAGCCGCAGGGTCTGGGCAATCTGATCGTCACTGATTCCGTTCAGCGCGGCCTTCTGTTTGTCGACCACAAAGCGGAATTCCTTCTCGGGGGCTTCGACGGACCAGTCCACATCCACCACTCCGGGCGTTCGCCGGAATATTTCGCGAACCTGGCGCGCTGCAGCGATTTGCTGTGCATCACTGGGACCGAAAATTTCCGCCATCAATGTGGCGTAGACGGGCGGTCCGGGGGGGATTTCCGCCACTTTGAGTTTGGCCCCGTAGCGTGCGCCAATCGGATCAATCGCCAAACGAACGCGCTTGGCGATTTCGTGGCTCTGGGAGGAGCGCCGCTGCTTGGGAAGCAGGTTCACCTGGACGTCAGCCTGGTTGGCGCCGCGTCGCAGAAAGTAATGCCGCACCAGACCATTGAAATTGTAGGGTCCGGCCGTGCCGGCGTAAACCACGTAATTGGCCACTTCCGGCTCCCGTGCGGCGCGTTGGGCGACCTCGCGCGTGACCCGCGCGGTCTGCTCCAGCGTCGTGCCCTCGGGCATGTCCACAATAATTTGAAACTCACTCTTGTTGTCAAAGGGCAGCATCTTGACCCAGACGATCTTCAAGAGAGGCAAAGAAAGAGCCGCCAGGAGCAGGAATATGACGCCCGCCAGGAACAGTCGCCGCTTGCGCGCATTCAGGATCAACGGGGTGACCAGCCGGCGGTAGATGCGTACGGTCCAGCCCTCCGGCGGTTCTTCTGCTTCCCGAGGGTTCTGGCCCGCTTTGGCGAGCATCCGAATGGCTGCCCACGGCGATAGCGCCAGGGCGATAAACAACGAAAAGACCATGGCCACCGAGCCGCCAACCGGAATCGGCCGCATGTATGGACCCATCAGACCGCCAACAAAAGCCATCGGCAGTATGGCCGCGATCACCGCTAGAGTGGCCAGCGCCGTGGGGTTGCCCACCGCATCGACCGCTTCCACCGCCACATCGGCCAGCGGCCGGTTCTTGTTTTCGGGAAGATGAAAATGGCGCGTAATGTTTTCCACCACAACAATGGCGTCATCCACCAGAATGCCGATCGAGAAGATGAGCGCGAACAGCGTGACACGGTTGAGCGTATAGCCGTCCATGAAGTAAATGAATAAGGTCAGCGCCAGCGTGACCGGCACCGCCGCCAGCACCACCATCGAAGACCGCCAGCCGAGGGCGAGCGCGATGAGCGCGGTAACCGCCAGGGTGGCGATCAACAGGTGTTCGAGCAGTTCATTGGATTTTTCCTGAGCGGTCGCGCCGTAATTGCGCGTAATGGTGACGTGCACGCCCGAAGGGATGACCGTGCCTTTGAGGCCGTCCACCTTAGTCAGCACGCGGTTCACAATGGCGACGGCATTGGTTCCTTTCCGTTTCGAGACGGAAAGCGTGACCGCCGGGAAATCGCCGATCGGGCTTGCCACCCGTTCGCTTGAGCCGCGCCCCAGTCCGAACAGGACGTAATCCGACGGTTCGGCTGGGCCGTCTTGGATCGTGGCGATATCGCGCAGGTAAACCGGATGGCCAGAATTCACGCCCACCACCACGCTGCCCACGTCTTCGGCGCTGTGGAGGAACGTGCCGGTCTCGACGCGGGATTCCTGATTGTTGGAGGCGAATGCGCCTGACTGCAACCGCTGGTTTGACTGCTGAAGCGCAGGAACGATCGCCGCGGGCGCTAGACCTCGAGCCGCCATCTTTCGCGGGTCAAAGACGACGCGGATCTGGCGCTGTTCACCGCCTGTGAAATGGGTGATGGAGACGTCGTTAATGCTTTGAATTTGATGTTCCACTTCCGCCGCCACACGGCGCAGCGTGTAACTGTCGTAGCGGTTGCTCCAGAAAGTGAGCGCCAGCGCCGGCACATCGTCGATCGAGCGGGGTTTGATGAGAGGCTTCGAGGCGCCGGGCGGAATGGCGTCAAAGTGAGAGTAAAGCTTGCTATACAACTTGACGATGGATTGCTCTTGGTTTTCGCCCACTTTGAAGCGCACGATCACCAGGCTGAGCCCGGGCCGCGTCGTGGAATATACGTACTGGACTCCGGGAATCTCCCAGATCAGTTTTTCCTCCGGTGTCGTGACTCGCTTTTCGGTTTCTTGGGCCGTCGACCCGGGCATCTGGATGAACACATCCATCATCGGCACGACAATCTGCGGGTCTTCCTCGCGCGGCGTCTCCAGCACCGCAAAGACGCCCAGCAGCAGCGCGAAGATCATCAGCAGCGGCGTCAGTTTGGAGTTAATAAAGAAGTGGGCGATGCGGCCGGCCACGCCCAGCTTGCCGCTTTTCATTGCGCCTCCACGCGCGAGCCATCGCTCAGGCGATCCAAATCAGACACCACAATCTTCTCCCCCGCTGCCAGTCCGGAAACGATTTCGGTCCGACCGGCGGCGGCCTCGCCGGTTTTCACCAGACGGTAATGGGCCACATTCTGGGCGTCGATCACAAACACGCCCGCCAATTCGCCGTGGTCCACAATTGCCGCCTCCGGGATGAGCATTTCCTGGCGCTGGCGGATGGGAAAGCTCGCAGCGCCGTATTCTCCGGACCGGCACGGACAGTTTTGAGGCAGAGAAAACTTGACAATAAAGTTGCGGCTGGCCGGATCAGCCGCCGGCACAATTTCCGCAACACGCCCGGCCAGTGCGCTTTCGCCCACCGTGACGCGGACTGGCTGTCCAAGCCTCACCAGCGGTTGGTAGCGTTCCGGCACGCCCGCCACCAACCGGTAATGGGAAGGGTCTTCGATGGTGATGATCGGCGTTCCTGGCATGACCAGCGTGCCCACATCCACATTTTTTGCGGTCACGATGCCATCGAGTGGGGAGACGATGCGGGTATAAGTGAAGAGGGCGTGCGCGGCGGCCTGCTGCGATTGCGCTTGATCGACGGCTGCAGCGGCTTGCTGGGTTTGGGCCTGGAGCCCAGCCACATGCGCGGCGGCGGCCTTGTAGCGGGTTTCGGCTTGGTCCAGTTCCTGCCGGCTCACGGAACTTTTTTCCCACAAGCCCTGGTAGCGATGGAAGGTGATTTCCGCCATGTGCAATTCCGCTTGAGCTCCGGCCAGCGATTGTTGAGCCTCGGCGCCGCCCTGGCGGGCAGCTTCCACACCCTGCTGCGCCGCGCGCCATTGCGCCGCCACAGCGCGGTCGTCAAGCAGCGCCAGCAACTGTCCTTTGCGCGCGCGGTCACCGGGCCGCACGCTGATTGCTTTTACGGCCGCGCCGAGCTGCGAGCCCAGGATGCTCGTGGTCTGGGACTCGACCGTCCCGACCGCCCGGTAAAGCTGGGGCACGGCTTGCGTCTGCACGACAAGAGTTCCTGCCGGTACGGATTGGGACGATGGTTTTGTTCCGCCCACCGGCGCCCGGTTGCACGAAACCAGGGCAGCGGCGGCCAGCACGACGGATAGAGTGAATGGAAGGCTTTTGTTCATCGGGGTCTTGCACTCCTCGTTCAATGGGTGCTGGGGGTCCATAGCGTGATCGCTGGCGATTGTGGTCCAAGCTCACCCGTAGCCAGCTCCAGCGCGGCGACGCCAAGCTGGTAGTCATAGAGCGCGTTCAGATAGCTCTGCTGCGCGGAGGCATAGGCCGTCTCCCCCTGCAGGGTGTCCAAGATTGTCGCGAGCCCTGCCTCATAGCGGTTCTGGACGATCCGCAGGCTTTCCTTCGCCTGCGAAGCCGCGTCCACGAGCACTCCGGTCTTCTGCTTTGCGGCATGAAGGTTTAAGTAGGCTTCCCGCACCTGCAGACGTACATGGGAAGCCATTTGCGCCAGGAGCGCCTCGCTTTGCCGCTGGCGATAAAACGCTGAGGCCATGCGTGCGCGGTCGCTTCCCCCATGGAAAATGTTGAAATTGAGGGTGACGCCTGCGGTCCAGTTCTGGCCTCCGGCGCTTGCGAGCGCCAGACTGTCGCGATCCCAAGCTGCAAAGGCGCTAACCGTAGGCAGAAAAGTGTTACGAGCCATG